>JACXTT010010726.1_pt1 | contig 12329 bp, 4 predicted proteins | sample 9270951 | NCBI WGS metagenome assembly JACXTT01 (sample SAMN15532306, study PRJNA645909) | rock metagenome | isolation source: weathered quartz diorite | place: Puerto Rico | collected 2017-06-21 | reverse complement strand
GACGTAAGGGTGTTGACATCGAAGCGCACGGAGTTGGTCACGTTGAACACTTCCCATGCAAACTTGACATCCATTTTTTCGCCGATTTTCCAGCTCTTGGCCAATCCTGAGTCGATCCCGAAATATCCCGGGCCACGGAAATTGTTGCGACTGCCCGCTTCGCCGGGGTAAGGAAAGCGCAACGGAGTCTGGGTGGTGAAGATCTGTTGCTGCATCGCAGCCGTCTCCGCCTCGGAAAAAACACGGGGCGCACCCCCCTCGCGGAAAACTCCTGTCTTGATCGGGCCAGTCTGCACCATGTTCGTGGTGAACAGGAAGTTGTTGGTAAAACCTTCGGTGTCAATCAAGCTGAACGCAAGGCCGCTGGTCCAGCGTCCTAGCCCGGACAGTTGCCAGCCACCGATCACTGCATCAACCCAGGATGACGATCCCGAGCCGAATGCTTTGCCTTTTCCAAATGGCAACTCGTACATCCAGTTGGTAGTGATCACGTGCCGCGTGTCAAAATCTGAAGGCGCCCGATTCAATCTCGGATTCCAGGAATTTTGAATGAAGCTGAGCGCCGTGCTCGTTCCCAAGCCTATCGAGGATGTTGTGGAGGTGGTGCCCTGAGGGTTGGTGCGTTCGGTATCCGACCCCAGGTCGAGAGACTTCGAAAGGGTGTAGCTGAAATCAACTTGCAACCCATGACTCATGGGATGCCGCAAGATAAACTGGCCGGCGTTGTAGCTGCTGGTTCCGATGGAAGACCAGGCGAACAGTGAGGAGAACTGGGGATTCCAGAATGGTACCGCTGCTGCCGGACCACCATTGCAAACCGCCGTCACGCCACCGTGCGCTACCCCTGTACAAAGCAGGCCCAATCGGTAAGGAGCACCTACTTCCCTTCCTGGACGACCCGCCCAACTGAAACAGGAATTCTGCGGGCAGTTCAAGTCTCCGGTATAGATGTTTTGGGTGGCGCTGAATCCGCCTGCTGCCGCCGTGGGGAACAGATTTTCAAAGAACGGAATGGAGGCAATGGTGGCGCTTGGATCTTCCCCGTGTGTGATGGCGAACTTCGACATCAAGGTCGCTGCCGAGAAATAGTCCATGCCTGACTTTGGATCCACCAGATCCGTGGGTTCAGCCAAGTCGAGCTGCTGAAGCAGATGGCGCCCGAATCGCCCTACGTAGGCGGATTCCAAGGTCCATCCGCCGGGAAGCTGTCGCTGGATGGAGAAATCGGCGGCGATCGAGTAAGGCGTCTTGAGGTGATCGTCGATTCCGTCGGAATTGAAGGTAAAACCGTTGGTATTCGGATCATCTGGCGGAAACGCGGGATAGGTGATCGTCGACGCAGGGGCGGCAAGCACGCCAGATGGCACCTCGGTCCGCCCCGTGTAGCGTGGCGCATCGTCGGGAGTAAAAATATTCGATGGCGCCGCCTGCGTACTGGTAAGACCGAAGGAGCCGAATTGCGAGAAGCTGTTCACGATCCCTTGGCCGAAATGATCGTGATACATGCCCACTCCTGCCCGGATGGCCGATTTGCCTGAGCCCCCAAACAAGGCATGGAAGAAGCCGTCCTTCGCCTCAGGAGAGTAGGCAATGGCAAAGCGCGGAGCGAAATCCATTTTGTTCATGTTCCAGAATGGCTTGCCGCCGCGGCTCTGGCCTGACGGAGCGAAGGCGAACTCTGGCTGGTTTCCCAACCCCTGCGCAGCAGCAACCGCCCGGTTCAGGAACCATGAGTGAAGATCGATATTGGGCTGCACCTGCTGGCCATTGACTTCGTAAGGGACCTGCAACAAAGTGTGCCGGAAGCCGAGTGTAATGGTGAGGTTCGGCCGGATGCGCCATGAATCCTGCACGTAGTACTCGAACTCGCTGGCCTTGAAATTACGAGGAATTAACGTCCCGGTCGGCAGAAGGGTTGCATCGGTGGCGCTGGTGACCTTATAGGTGTTGTGCGCATTGATGGTGGAGAGCAGGCCGGCGACCGCGGTGACCGCGTTGTCATAGTTGGAGGAAAACGAATCTGCCACCGCTGGAAATCCAAATGCTGCGGGATCGAAGCTCTGGCCGCTGTTGGCGATCTGGGCATTGCTGATGTTGGCCGACCCGGTAGTTGCGGAATTGAATGAAACGCTGTTCGACAGCGTGTCATTGTGAATCAGGCGGTAGTTTGCTCCCGCCTGCAAGGTGTGTTTCCCCTTGGTCCAGGTGATGTCATCCACAAGGTTGTGCACCGGGACGCTTAGTAGAGTGGTCGTGTTCTCGGCCGTAAGCGCACTGAGGCCGGCGAAGTCTGCAAAAGAATTATTCCCCGCCCCGATGTTATTCAGCGCCTGACGGATATAGCCGTAGCGGAAGTTGTTGATCAGATTATTACCGATCGTCCAGGTGTCCCCAGCGGCAATGCCCTTCGAGGTGTTTACCTGGCTGAAGTTGGGAGGGTCGCCAGGAAATTGTGGCGCACCCGAGGCGCGGTCGCTCAGCAGATTCCCGCGAACAAAAGTATGATGATTGGCGCTCGCCTGCCAATCTATCTTGGCGATGTAGGTATTGAGCGTGATCGGATTGGGGGCTGACCAGGTAAAGCCGCCCGTGTTCACCCCGTCGCCGCCCACAGAATTCGATTTGGGATAGGCCTGCAAGGCTGCCAGGGCCGCGGGATTCACGCCGTGTCCTGGACAGGGTTCGTTCATCGGCGCACACGCAGGATCCATCGTCGCCAGGTCGGCGGGGGTCAGGGTTTGCAGGCCACTGCCCGGACAGGCAGGATCCCCGGTGCAGTCGTAGGTAAGGCTTCCCGCGCGCAAGGCATCGGTGGGTACGGTGAGGTTCTGCTGCTGATTTTCCGCGGTTCGCTGACCTTCATAGTTCAGAAAGAAGAAAAGCTTGTCCTTCTTGATGGGCCCGCCGAACCTGGCTCCAAACGTATTGCGGATTAAAGAGCCGGGCTTGTTAGGAAGTCCGGCGCTGACTTGCGACGCCTTGTTGAACCAGTCGTTGGCGGCAAAAAGAGTGTTGCGGTTGTATTCGTAAAGGCTGCCGTGGAAATTGTTAGTGCCGCCGCGCGTCACCAGCGTGACCTGCGCCCCGGACGACCGACCGCTGTCGGCATTGGTGTTGGTCGTAGTGACGCGGAACTCCTGCACCGAATCCAGGGTGGAGCGGAGCACACCAGTAAAGGCATAACCTTGCCGCTGGTCATTGTTGTCCAGACCGTCCAGCGTAACGTTGGACTGGTCTGAGCGTGCACCGGCCACCGCCCCGCTACGACTGTCCTGGTCCTGATTCACCGAGCGTCCTAGATAGAGAACCCCCGGTTGCAGGCTCAACAGGTCGGGCACATTTCGACCTTCCATGGGCAGCGCCTGGATGGTCGAATTACCCACCGCATTCCCGATGGTTGCGTCGCTGGTGTTCACGGTCTGAGCGATGTCGCTAACCTCGACCGTAGTGGTTGAAGCCTGCACCGAAAGCTGGAAATTGATGGTGGCGGGCTGGCTTACCAGCAACTCTGCCTGCTTCGATTGTTTCCCAAAGCCTGCGGTGGTGGCGGTAATCGTGTATTTCCCTGGCGCGATTTGAGGAAACTCATAAGCGCCGCTCGCGTCGGTAGCGTGGCTGGAGTGGAACCCGGTCGCCGCATCATCGAGGCTCACCTGTGCCCCGGCCACCAGTGCGCCGGACGGATCAGTCACGGTACCGCGCAACGAGGTAAGTCCCGTTTGGGAACTTACAAAAACCGGGAACAAGAATACCCACAGTGCAAGGAGTTTGCAGCGCTTCATAAAATCGCCTCCTCGGCAGCCAGATGCGGCAACCTTGCCGTTTCTTTAGAAAACGTTTAACGGACCAGGCGGGTTCCGGCGAACGCAGACCTGAAACCCTACTATAGTTGTGGAAGGTTAGAGAACATTCAGCGACACTGTCAAGGCAAAAGTTTTGTGTCGTCCTCATAACGAAACCGGGCCGCGCACGCCGGCAAACGCCTTGCTGAAAACGCTGCTGCGCCAAAGGATGGCGGTGCCCCGAATCTCACAAAGGGCCGAATAGTTCATTCACGGCACGGTAGGCCTGATCAATGGCCGCATCGGTATACGCGGTCGCGGCGGAATCGGTATTTGCAATCGTGATTCTCCCGAAGGGTTTGCGCCCGATCACATTGGGACGCTGGTCTTCAGGCCAGTCGGGATCGAACAAAGGGTTGTATTCATACCCGTAGCCGTGTGGCCATCGGTTGATGGTAATGGCTGTGATGTCTCGCGCTGGATCGAACCCGCCAGTGTTGAGGGTTCGCGCAAGCTGATCGCGGGTCTTGCGCTCGAAGGCCTCGAAGGGCGTCGCCAGTAATTCGTATCTACCCATCTTGTGCTGCTCCCGGGCTGGCAAGCCGGGCTTGCAGGGAGTCCGGCTGAGATGCAGCAAGATCGGCTCCTCCGGGCTCGTAGGGCTGCGATACTGTCCGATATTCACGGCGGCATTCAGGGAAAAACTCGACCAATACGAGCCCGGCGCAGAGACGCCCTGGATGCCCAATTTTTGGAATGATGTCCAGTTGCGAATTGCCACGCTGGCATAAACGAGCGGCACTTTCACCAGGTAGTGCAACGCTTCCTTTTGGGCGTCGGGAAGGTCAGGACACAAGTAAGGGATCGTCATGTTCCAGCAAGCCAGGACGCATCCGTTCGCGCGTACCCGGAACACCTGCTTCCCAGTGGCATAGGTCACCTCAACTGCCTTCGCTGCAGAAGCCGCTCCGACATTGCGAACTCCCACCACCGTGCTATTCAACCGGATTCGTATCGCAGCATTCCCCGTATCGAGGCGGCCGTAATCGGCTTGCGCGGTCACGACATCTTCGGCCGTGTGACCGGGGAGGGCATCTGGAATCAGGGCGCGGACCAGCAACCGCGCGATGGAGGCGTTTCCGTCTGGAAAGTGAAAGCGATACGAGCCCCCGTTGGCATAGCCGGCCGCCGAGTAGCTCATGTTGGGCGCCGCGCCAGGCTCCAGGTTCATGCCTTGAAATCCGGGGAGACCCAATGCCCAGCAGTCCAGTGCAGGTTCGGCGTCAATGCCAACTCCCCACTCGCCGTCGGTTCGGGTCTGATAGAAGGCAATGACTCCGGGGTTGGCTTTGACTACCTGGAGCAGAAAATCGCGGTAACTGATTTTCGAGAGTCGCGCCTTCTTCTCCGCCGAAGACAGGCCCGGCATGTAATCTACCTTGGCCTCCTGAATGCGAACGATATCTCGCTGGACATCGGGAGACAACGGCGTGCGCGCCATGAACTCCGACCAGGTCACTGGTTTCTGCGCCCGGCTTTCGGAACCGTCATCATCGTCCCACCCTGGGCGGGGAGTGCCCACAACCAACCGATCCTCACCAAATGTTTCCTTGTCAAAGAAAACCGCCGAACTCAGGCCCAGAGATCGATACAGCCTGTGGTCGGAGAATTTCGCCTCAAACTGCGGTGGATCAATTCCGAGTTTCTTCAGCAGTCCGTCGGCCACTGCACTGTACGGGGTCGGACTGTCGATCAGGAACGTGCCTCCATTACACAGCTGCAACCGCCCACCCAGGTGGAACTCGTTACGCTTGGCATGCCCTCCGAAATCGTCATGGTTCTCTAGAACAAGGATACGAGCTGATTTTCCCGCCTTCTCCCGGAAAAAGTAAGCGGCAGCCAAGCCGCTGATCCCTCCTCCGACCACCACCAGGTCGTAAGTCTCCCCGCTGTCGACCGGCTTGCCTGCGGTCTCCCAGAACGTGCCGTCGCGCAGGCTGTGGGCAATCTCAAAAGAGCCGGGGTGGCTTCCGCGCAGCCCCACCTTCACCGGAGGGTCGTATCCCGACTGGTTCTGCGGCTCCGGCGAAGCGGTCGCGCCGAACCTGTGGCCCCGCGGCAGCATAGCGGCACCGATCCCCAAGGCGGCGCCATTCATGAAATCGCGGCGCGTAATCGGCCGGTCCATGCCTAGATAGCGGTCATATGAAGCAGTCATGAATGGCTCCGAAAGAACTTGATGGACTTATTTTTTTTTGGGCGCGGGTGAGTAATGCAGGTGTACCACTTTCCACGCGCCATCACGCCTGAACCAGACGTCGGTCTCATGGAACTCCTCGTCGGTAACCTCTCCTTTGGCGGAGTGAGTCTTGACCCGCAACAGGTAACTCGCAACCGCCGTGTCTCCGGTCGGGTCAATTTGCACATGCAGATCGGAGAATTGGGCAGATTCGACTCCTCCACCACTCTTGATGAACGCGGTCCACATCTTCTCGTACTGCGGAAGGTCGGTGCGCCCCTCAGGCAGCCATTGCGTGAAATCGGGAGAGTAGTAGGCGAAATAAGTGGGAAGATCGTTGGCAGCGTAGGCTGCATTCATTTTTTGTTCCAGTTCGGTGATGTCCCGTTCCGTGGCGGACTGCGCCATGGCTGCTACGGTTGCGACGGCCAGCAAGACAATCATCAACAGACCGCGGCTTTTCATGGTGAATCTCCTTGGAGTCAAATTTGTCAGTGCACGGTAACAGAGCGCTTCTGGAAGGCCTTCGCCGCCCCCGCAGCTTCCACAATGAAAGACCGCTGCGGACAGATTCCCTCTGGCTGCATCCTCAAGTCTGGCACCAACGCGACACCTCAAATGCGAGGCCGCCATTACTCTGGATCCGCCGATAAGCGTCGACCCAATGTTGCTTTCGCCCGTCCTTATCGGGCCGCGATCAGCTCCTGCACTGCCCGATACCCCTGATCGATAGCCTGATCGGTATAGGCGGCGGCCGCGGCGTCGGAATTGGCGATGGTGATCTGGCCGAAGCGCTTGCGGGCAATGTCGCAGGGCCGTTTGCCCTCGGGCCAGTCCGGATCCCACAGTGGGTTGTACTCGTAGGCGTATCCGTGAGGCCACCGGTTTACGGTGATGGCATCGATGTCGCGGGCGGGATCAAAACCTCCCCCGCCCAGTACTCGTGCCAACTGGTCGCGGATATTCCTCTCGAACGTCTCAAACGATGTGGCCAGCAAGTCGTAGTGTCCGGCCCGCTGCTGGTCCCGGGCGGACAGGCCAGGCTGGCACGGCGTACGGCCCATGCGCACCAAAACCGGATCATCGGACGATCGTGAAGGTTTATAGTCCCCGATGCTGATGGCCTGATCCAGATTGATCGAAGTATGGTACATACCAGGGCAGGAGACCCCTCGGACCCCAAGCTTGCTGAACGCGTTCGAGTTGCGAATCGCCACGACGGTGTACACCAGCGGCACCTTCACCCCATAGCGCAGAGCTTCTTTTTGCTCGACCGGAAGATCGGGACAGATAAACGGGATCACCATATTCCAGCAGGCCAGCACGGTTCCCTTGCCGCGGACACTATAGGTCTTCTCGCCGCGGGCGTAGACGACTTCCACACCCTTGGCGGATGCTAGATCTCCCCTGTGATGCACCGCGACCGCGGTGCTGTTCAATCGAATGCGTACCGCCGAATCACGATGATCGAGCCGGCTATAGTCCACCTTGGCAGTAACGATGTCTTCTGCCGTGTTGCCCGGAGCCGATCCCGGGACAAGCGATCGCACCAGCAGGCGTGCAATCGAAGCATTGCCATCGGGAAAGTGGAAGTGATACTCCTCTTGCGGGGTAACCTCACCCAACGCCGTGAAGGTCAACCCTTTCGAAGGCACGCGATCCAGGCCCATCCCCCGAAACCCAGGAAGGTGGATGGCCCAGCAATCCAGCGCCGGAACCGCATCAATGCCGATTCCGTAGAGGCCGTGAGTACGAGCCTGATAAAACGGAAGCACTTCAGGATCGGCCTTCACAACATTGAGCAGGAAGTCTTTGTAACTCATCCGCGAAAGCCGGGCTTTCTTCTCCGCCTGCGGCACTTCTGGCATGTAATCGGTCGTGCCGTCCTCAATCCGCAATATACTTTCCTGCGCCTTGGCGGAGAGCGGGGTCTTGGCAAGAAATTCCGCCCACTTCGTCTCGCCTCCTCCTCCGCGTCCAAAGCCGCTAGGCGCGCCGGTGACCAAGCGCTCGGCCCCAAACGTCTCTCGGTCAAAGAAGTAGCCTGATCCCAGCCCGTGGTAGGCATTGTGGTCGGTGTACTTTTTCTCGAAGGCCGGGGGATCGATGCCCAACTCCGTGATCAGACCGCGGGCTTCCTTGCTGTAAGGAAAGGGAGACTCAATGGAAACGGTTCCACCGTTGGCCAGCAACAGGTGGCCGCCAGGGCGAAACTCATTGCGCTTCGCATGTCCGCCGAAATCGTCGTGATTGTCGAGAATCAGAATACTTGCGCCTGGACCAACCTGTTTACGATAAAAATAAGCGGCCGCCAGCCCGCTGATGCCACCTCCTACAACGATCAGATCGTAGGCTTCTCCGGTGTCTGCTGGCTTGTCGGCTTTCCCCGGGAAATTACCGTCGCGCACCCTATGGGCGGTTTCGAATGCGCCGGGATGGCTTCCCCGCATTCCAGTCAGGGCGGGTGGGTAATAACCTGGCGCATCCTGGCCGGTCGTGGCGGTTTCAGCCGCCAGCATGCCCGGCAGCCAGGAACTGGCCAGCAGCCCGCCCGCCCCGATCGCCACGCCGTTCAGGAAATCGCGCCGCGTAATGTCGCGGTCCATTCCAAGTTCGCGGTCTCGAGTCTGGTTCCGATCCTTCTGATTCGAATTCCCCATGTCCTATGCACCCCTCAGTTGTTCCTGCACCGCTCGATACGCCTGGTCGATGGCGGCGTTGGTATATGCGCTGGCACCGGCATCGGAATTCGCAATCGAGATTCGCCCGAATTTTTTCCGTCCGATCACACACGGGCGCTCATCCCGTGGCCATGCCGGATCGGAAAAGGAATTGTATTCGTATGCGTAGCCGTGGCCCCATCGATTTATGGTGATGGCAGCAACATCTCGCGCCGCATCGAATCCGCCTGCCAATAGCATGCGATTCAACTGATCGCGAATGTTGCGTTCGAAAGTGGTGAAGGGCGTGCTGATCAGCTCGAATCGCCCCAGTCGGTACTGGTCGCGGCGCGGCAGACCTGGCCTGCACGGCGTCCGCAACATAAACAGCACCGCCGGTTCCTGTGGATTGCTGGGGAATTTGTATTCACCCAGGCTGACGGGGAAATCCAGCATGGTGAAACAGTGATAACTGCCAGGCGAAATGAGCTGCCGGATGCCCAGTTTCTGAAACGCGTTCCAGTTGCGGATCGCAACATGAGTGTAAACAAAGGGTTCCTTCACTCCATAATGCAGCGCCTCTTTCTGCTTCTCGGGAATCTCCGGGCAGAGATAAGGCACCATGCTGTTGTAGCAGGCCAGCACGCATGCGCCCGCTTTCGCACTCTGCAGCTTGCCTTCGCGTACATAGGCGACTTCGACTGCCTTCGATTCAGGCGTGCCCAGATGCCGCGCACGCACCGCCGTGCTGCTCAGCCGCAGGCGTATGGGAGACGAGGACCGATCGAGCCTGGCATAGTCGGCGCGGGCCGTGACCACATCTTGCATGGTATGTCCGGGAATCGATCCCGAAACCAGCGAGCGCACCAGCAGGCGGGCCACGGACGCATTGCCGTCGGGAAAGTGAAAAATGTAGGGCTCGCCCTTTTCTTCCCCCTCGCTCAGGTTCATGCCATCGAAGCCCGCGTACTGGTATGCCCCGTAGTCATCGGGATTTTCGAAGCAAGACAACGCCGCGATCGCTTCGATTCCCACGGCAAACAAATCATGCGTATAAGTTTGGAAAAACGGCAGCACCCCAGAGTCCGCCTGGCATATTTTCGTCAGGAAGGTGGCGTAGCTGATCTTGGCCAAGCGGGCGCGTTTCTCTACGCGCGTCAGGCCGGGCAAATAGTCCTTCTTCTCGGTATAAAGGCGGGCGATCTCACGCTGTATCTTTTCCGGAAGAGGAGACTTACCCAGGAACTCCCGCCACGGGAGCGTTCCCATACCAGGAACGCAGCGGTCCTCGCCAAAGGTTTCCTTGTCGAAGAAGCAAGCCGTGCCGAGATGGGAATACAGCTTCTGGTCGTAGGCCTTATAGAAAACCTTCGGCTCGATGCCCAAGTCTCTCAGCAGGCCCTTGGCAACGTCGCTGTATTCGGACGGATTTTCAATCGACTGTGTCCCGCCATTGCTTATCAGAAGGCGATTGCCGACATGGAATTCGTTGCGCCGGGCATGCCCACCGAAATCGTCGTGATTGTCGAGGACAAGAATGCGAGACTTAGAACCGGCCTGCTTGCGGTAAAAGTATGCTGCCGCCAGACCGCTGATACCACCACCCACCACAATCAGGTCATAGACCTCACCCGTATCGGCCGGGTTTCCGGCAGTCTCCCAGAAGGTTCCATCGCGCAACGCGTGCGCCACATCGAAGGCGCCCGGCTGGCTGCCCCGAATGCCGTTCAGTGCCGGTGGGTAGGGCCCTGACGGAACTTGGCCGGCGCGCGCACCGGCTTTCGCAGCCAACTCCGCGAAGCCAGTGCCGCGCGATGCGTCGACCCCCAGGGCGCCGACTCCAACCGCCACGCCGTTCAGAAAATCGCGGCGCGTAATGCGACGCCCCATTCCAAGTTCCCGGGTCCGCGTCTCCTGGCTCATGTTCTGGCTTGCCTCAAAACTGATACCTCTGTCACCGGTAGGGCTCGGGCCAAAAGCGCTCTACTGCAGTGGAATGGGCTCGGGCTCCGCCGATCCATCGGCCCGCGGATCAGAAGCGCCGGCGTTTCCGCCGGTCTTCGAATTGTGCAGAACGGCTTGTCCTCGTCCCATCAGCGCAGAGTATTCCTTTCGCATCACCAGATCGTGTCCCTTCTGGCGTAACTGGGCCTGGACCTCGGGGGCGATGCGCGACTCGATCACAATCGTGCATTTGATTCCCTCACCCGTGTCGCGAATCGTGAATCGCGGAGCGGAAAGGGCGGCCTGAATGTTCATGCCGTAGTCCACCAGGTTCGAAACGAACTGCGCGTGCGCCAGCGGTTGATTGGAGCCGCCCATGATTCCGAAACCGATGTGCAGATCTCCTCGTTCCATGAACGCAGGAATAATGGTATGAAAAGGGCGCTTGCGCGGAGCGAGAGCGTTGGGATGGTTGGGATCGAGCACGAACAAGCCGCCGCGATCATGCAAAAGGAAACCCATGCCGCCTACCGCGACGCCGGATCCGAAGTAGTCGTAGACACTTTGAATCAACGACACGATGTTTCCGTCCTTGTCCACAACCGACAGATACGTGGTGTCGCTCTTGGCCGGTGCGCCGCTGGCGGGCGAGCAGTTTGCCTTCTCAGGATCGAGGAGCGCGGCACGCCGTTCCGCGTATTCCTTCGACAGCAAACCTTTTACCGGGACTCTGGCAAATCTCGGGTCGGCATCATACCGATAGAGATCGGTGTAGGCCAGCTTCATGGCCTCGATCTTTTTGTGCAGCTCCACGGTTCCCTGCGGACCCTCTTTGTCAGGCTGCGAAGTGGCCATAATGTTGAGCATCTCCAGCGCAGCCATTCCCTGCCCGTTCGGCGGAAGCTCAGAAACCTTCCAGCCGCGGTAGTCGGTCGAAATCGGCTCGACCCACTCCGAGGAAAATTCTGCCAGATCGGCGGCCTGCATGGTCCCGCCGAGGGCAGCGGAGGTCTTCAGAATTGCCTGGGCGATCTCACCTCGATAAAATTCTGCCGGCCCCTTATCCGCCAGTGCACGCAAGGTCTTTCCAAGATCGGGATTGGAAAATTCCTCGCCGACTTCAGGAGGTTTGCCATGCGGAAGAAACACCCGCTCAGCCTCGGGTGTTTGTTTCAACCTTCGCTGCCCGATGACCCAAAAATCGTGGATCATCTCCGGTACCGCATAGCCGTGCTCAGCGTCGTAGATGGCTGGGGCAAACAGATCTTTCCACGGCAGCCGCCCAAACCGCTGATGGGCCTTCGCCCAGCCATCCACCACCCCGGGAACCGTCACGCTGTGAATGCCGTCTTCAGGCATGAACTTGGCGCCCTGCTTTCTAAGAAAATCGATGGTCAGATTCTGGGGTGCCCACCCGCTGGCGTTCAGCCCGTAGAGTTTGCCCGCCTTCGCGTCCCAATAAAGAAGGAACAGATCGCCGCCCAGCCCGTTCATCATGGGCTCGGTTACGCCCAACACGGCATTGGCGGCAATGGCGGCATCCATGGCGGAGCCGCCTCGTGCCAGAATCTGCGCGCCGGCCTGCGAGGCCAGCGAGTGGCTGGTGGCAACAATGCCTCGGTCCGTCACCACCATGGAACGGCCGTAGGCGCGGTCCTGAGCCGGGACTGCCCCTGACCAAACACAAACTAAGATTGCCACGAT
>JACXTT010010725.1_pt1 | contig 12330 bp, 3 predicted proteins | sample 9270951 | NCBI WGS metagenome assembly JACXTT01 (sample SAMN15532306, study PRJNA645909) | rock metagenome | isolation source: weathered quartz diorite | place: Puerto Rico | collected 2017-06-21 | reverse complement strand
TCCTGTCGCAACCCTCGCCATTTCCGACGGCGAAGCTCTCCATCTTCGTTTTCCAGGATGACTTCCCGCTCAACGGCGAGCACGACGCGAGCGGGGGCAACGGCATCCAGGTAAATACTAACAACGAACCAGGATTGGGCGGTTTCGCCATCCAGATGTGGGACGCCTTTGGCGCGTCCGGCGATTTCACTGGGCAGATGGGCTTCGACATGTTCAACCAACCGTTGGGCAACAGCCTGGCGGGAACACTCGACCCGAGCACCGGGTTGGATGCTTGCCCAATGTCGGCCACTCCGTTCAGTTCGCGGACGGGTGCGAATGACCCCACGCAAAATGGCATCACCGGCATGATTGTTACTTGCCCAGAGTACGAATCGGACGGCGTGATTCCCTCCCCACTCGCCGGTCAGGCGGTCGTTGCCGGCCTGATGCCAGGAAGGTGGGGCGTGATTGCGCACCCTGGCGCAGATCGCATTGCCCGGGGCGAGGAATGGCTCCAGACCAACACGCTGGACGGTCAGAAGGCCCACGACTCGTTCACGAGAATCGGTGAACCGGCCTACTTCCAGGAATTTGGACCGGCCGGTTACCACGTGAGCATCGGCTTTGCCAACCCAGCGATCATCAACGCCCGCAAAGCTGGTGTCTGCGCCGGCACCGATATCTTCATCAGCGGCAACTGCAGCCCTGGCAACACTTTGACTGGCCGGATCGTGGGCGAGCGGTTGAGCCGTACACCGGATGAGCGTCTCTACGGCAGCAGCTCGCGCGATGGCTTCAATTGGACCCAATGCTTCGTCAGCTTCGGGGATACGGACGGCGAAGACTTTGCGTTCACTAAGTGCGCCAACGACGGAACCTTCACCCTGACGGGTCTTCCCGATGGCGAATGGAGACTTACCACCTTCGACCAGTGGAACGATCAGCTGGTGGATGGCTTGTCGACCCCGGTGAGACTGGGCGATTCGCAGAACCTCTGCTCAGGGACGGGTTCCTCTCAGCACACTTGCAACATGGGCGACATCGCGACCACCCAGTGGCAATCCAACATCAACACCCGCACGTTTATCGACGACTTAAACTCTGGCGTCGGGATTGACCCGACGACGGGGCAGCCACAGGCCGGACTTCTGCTCGGCAACGTCGCAGTCCGGTATCGCGACGGCAGCCTGTCCAACTGGCTGGTCACGGACGCCACCGGAACGGCTAACTTCAACGAGACGTTCCCTCTCTTCAGTTGGTACACGATTGAAAGCGATACGACCCGTTACAAGAATACCGGAATCCACGTGGTCTACGACGTCGGTGGACCCGCAGACGGCTCATCCTCCTGCGGTGTAACAGGCTACCCGCCGTGCGGAACCTCCGCGATTGGTCACCTCCTGGCCAACACACACGAACAGGTGTCCTTGCCCGGCAACCTGCGTATACCGGGCGCCATCTACTGCGCCGACGCGGATTGCACCGGCCAACATATGGACACCGATACGGGCGGCGGACCCACCGCAGGCGCGCCCGCTCCGTCGTGCACCTCCGCCGCTTCGGGTGGCGTGACCTGCACCGGCAACATTTCGTCTGGCCGCATCGATCCTCCTTCGGTTGGAATGGAGGGCTGGCAGGGCTTCACCGGCCAATTCAACTTCGTGGAGTTCGGCAAGAGGCGCTACGCACCGGCGACTGCCACGACTCCCGCAGAAACGGGCGGCATCCACGGCCACGTTGAGTACGCCTCGACGCGTCCTTTTGACGACCCGCAGATGCTCGTTCAGACGCAATGGACGCCTATGGTTCCGAATGTCACCATCAACCTGTACCAAGAAGGTGTTGCGGCGGATCGAGTCACTCCGACGATGCGCCTGGTGGACACCACCAAGACCAGCAGCTTTGACGATTGGGCCCAGGGTTTCCACCTTGCAGCCGATGGCGTAACGAAGATTCCGAACATGAACTGCCCGGGTCAGGGCGGATCGACGGGACCTCTCGCTGACCTCTTCTTCTTCTCCTTGTATAACCAGCCGGTGTATCTAGACTATTACAATAATGTCTTGCATGGTACAGCCGCAGCCACCACGCCTCTGCCGTACAATTCGCAGTTCAAGTGCTATGACGGCATGCACAACTGGAATCAGATCCAGCCGGCTCCGTACGACGGCGCATACTCATTCCCCAGCGTAACTGGCGCCGACCCAACGACAGGGAGAGCGATCAGTAACACGACGCTCCTGACGAACTGCCACATGCAGACTGCCGGCGAACCGTGGGGCTGCATCCCGAATCCGGACACCGCGGACCACTTCCGGCACGGCTCAGCGATGTTGCCGTCCGGCAAGTACGTGGTCGAAATCGTCCTGCCTCCGGGCTTCGAACTGGTCAAGGAAGAGGACAAGAACATCCTGATCGGCGACAACTTCATTGCCCCAGTAACCCAGCAGTTTGGCGGTCTGGGCAATGTTTTCATCATGCCCGACCAGGCGGTCGTTGCCAGCACCTATGGTGTCGGCGTCAACCCGCTCAGTCCCGCGGCCAACGGCTATAACGCCAACAACCCCCAGAATCCGACACAAAGCTTTGGCACGTCGCCGCAAAATCAGATCGTGCCCTCGTTCATCCCAGAGCCGGTTTGGCCGTGCGTTGGTGAGGCGCGCATCGTGCCTGACTACATCAGCCTGTTCCCGCAGACCCATCAGGTTTCGCCCTTCGCGGGAGCTCTCCGCAACCTGTGCGACCGCAAGGAAGTTACCTTGCAGGATCAGATGAGTGCGAGCGCCAAGTTTTTCATCTACACGTCGACGCACATTGCCTCCAAGTTCAACGGCGGCATTACGGACGACTTCACGTCAGAATTCGATCCCTTCTCCCCGACGTTCGGCGAGAAGTTCTCTCCGCCGGACATGCCGGTTTCGGTCAAGGATTGGACTGGAGCCGAAATCTCCCGCGTGTATTCGGACCATTGGGGAATGTACAACGGGATGGTCGCCTCGAGTTGGGAAGTCAACCCGCCCAACCCGACCGGTTATGCCCCCGGCATGTCGGGGCTCTGCATGAACGATCCGGGACCCATTCTGGACACCAATCCGGCATCGCCGACTTTCAATCAGCAGATTACGGATCCGCTATTCGCCCAGGGCTACAGCCAGTTCTGCTATGAGCTGCCGTTCATGCCCGGCACAACGGATTATACGGATACGCCTGTCATACCTACCTCCGCCTTCGCGGGAGTGGGCTACAACAACGTTGACTGCTATTACCCGGATGCCACGCCAGCGATCCGCGAAGTCGATGGCGATGGTCTAGGACCGTATGTCGCGACGGCTGGTAGCACACTCACAATCTATTCCCTGGGCGATCAGATGGTGCCCAACTATGCGTACACCGGACCTGCGGCCAACGTGGCTCCCTATAACCAGAAAACCGTTAAGCGAAACTATGGTTTTGGTGCCCAAGGGACGGTCACGATTGGCGGCGTAACTGCACATGTTAACAGCTGGAGCCCCACAACCATTTCGGTCAGCGTTCCCAACGGCGTACCGCCCTGCCCCATTCAGCAACAAACTCAATACGGTGGCTCCGCCGCTCAGTGCGGTGAGTTGGTCATCACGACAGGCGGCGCCAGCCCCAAGCGGTCCATCGACACTGTGACGGTCACGATCGGCGGCAAGGCTCCGACCCACGTTCCGGCATCGGGCAAGATACAGGACGCCATTGATGCCGCCAGGCCGGGCGACTTGATCATCATCGACCCAACCTGCATCACGACCGCGACCGGAGCAACACAGGCGTGCCCCACTACCGGTGGCGCTGCCGGTGTTACCTACACCACGGCGGCCCACAACGAAATGTTGATCATGTGGAAGCCGGTGCGGCTGCAAGGTGTGGCCGCTGCGACCTCCATCGTCAACGCCAATACGCACCCCGCAGGCGTGACCAAGATGGACGACTGGCGGCGCCGGGTCGTGTGTCTATTCGGCCTGGGACTCAATGGTTCGCCTATCAATTCCGCTGCAAACGCGAACAATGGCACCGTCAACAACTATGATCCGACCGGCACGTACAGTTGCACGACGGGTCAGTGGAGCGACTTCACAGCATACGACGAGAATCAGGCAACCGGCGCTGGCGCCTTCAACCCGCAAGTGGATCGGTTGCCGCTGGAGGCAACGGTCGGATGGAGCGCTGGACTCAACGGCAACCTTGCTGAGCTGTTGCAAGAGCCGGCGCTGATGGGCGCACTCGAAGGGGCGGGCGTCACGGTCCTCTCCAAGGGTGTGAACTTCCCATCGGATCCGTTTGTCACGAGCCTGTTCGCTGGGTTCCCGACCGGCACATTGCTTTTGCAAAATGTTCCCGGCACCGCCATGGTCGATCATTGCTCGGATGCCGTCAACCCGTTCCCGAGCAACTACGAATGCAACCCGTCGAGCATCGACGCCGTGGGCATCACCAACAGCTCCCAGGGCGGCGGCGGTATCTTCGTCCACGGTTGGGCGCATAACCTGCAAATCGCCAACAACCGCATCTACAACAACGCCGCAACGCTCTCAGGCGGCATCAACCTCGGCCAGGGTGAATTTGCCGGCGCGTACACACAAGGCGGCGGCCTTCTGAATGCACCTCCAGGCTCCTGCTTGAATGAGCCTGAGCTTGCTGCAGGTACGATACTGCCGTACTGCGAGAACGTGAATGTCAACATTCACAACAACTACGTCTCGTTGAACATGTCCATCGGCGACGAATTGTTCTCCGCCACGCCGGCGGGGGCAGGCGGCGTCAGCATCTGCACGGGCTCCGACTACTACCAGTTCAACTACAACTGGGTGTGCGGCAATCTGAGCACCGGAGATGGCGGCGGCGTCGGCCACCTCGGGTTCAGCTACAACGGCGACATCGAGCACAATACCGTCATCTTTAACTCGAGCCAAAACCCGACGATCACGGCGAACGGCGGCGGAATGATCATCATGGGAACTCCGGATGCCGACGTGGTTTGCAACGCCGCTAACCCCACGATCGACCAGGATTGCGTGCCGAAACCGCTTACCCAAGCCACTCCAAGCGACGGCGTCGGCCCGGGCCTGGTGATCAACGCCAACCTCATCATGGGGAATGCTGCCGAGGCCGGCAGCGGAGGCGGTATCGCGTTCCAGGCCACCAACGGTTCGGATGTGATCTCCTTCCCCGGCGCACCGGAAGCCTGGAATACAGTCACCGTTACCAACAACATCATCGTCGATAACGTTGCCGGTTATGACGGAGGGGGAGTCTCGTTGCTCGACTCCCTCGCGGTGAACATCATCAACAATACGATTGCTTATAACAACTCAACAGCCTCAGCGGGACCGCTCTTCAACACGGTTGGCTCTCCACTATCCAGCACTCCGCCAGCAGGCCAGGTGGGCAGCCCGTGCAGCTCGACATCACCGAACAGCTGCGGGACGCTCACGCATCCCCAGCCTGCAGGTGTGGTGGTCGAGCAGAACAGCGCGATATTCCGAGCGAATATCAATGCGCTGCCTGTTGGCACGGTGGTCCAGTGCCCGCCGGGCCACTTCCAGAGTGGCAACGGAGCCAACGGATCCTGCAGGGTTGTTTCGTATCCGAAGCTGGAAAACAACATCATCTATCACAACAGCACGTACAAGATCAGCGTGGGCACTGCGTTCAATGCAGCATTCCAGAACCACGTGATCACTATCGTCAACGGGCTCAACGGCGGCGCCGTGCCGAACCAGACGACTACCGGTCAGTGCTTGACTACTGGCGCAGGTGCTGCGCAGTATTGGGACCTCGGCGTGCGCGGTGACGCCAACCCAGGCAGCCACATCTCGATCCCTGGTGCCGGCGGTTCAGTTACCCTCCACCCGTCATCCTCGGTGCTATCGAGTACTGCGGGCGGTTACGGCGGGTCGGGGAACGTCACAGGCAATCCGAACTTCCTGGCGTTCTACTGCGACGGTTCGCGCACGCCCCCGGAGGGGATCTCACAGGGTCTCAATAAGGCTGCGGCGGCCGGCTGGGCAGTTCCGCCGGGCATTTCCGACGCGACCGTGCCGAACCCAATCTTCAACCTGACTCCAGCTGCTACGGTGGACGAGGGCAACAACTGGGTCAACCTGCGATGGGGCCCGCTGTCGCTTACGAATCCGACCATCAACAGCGGAGCCGGAACCACCGGGACAGGGAACTACGGCAGTGGTCCGATGCTTGGCAACTACGGCATCGGGGCCGGGTCTTCAGCGATGGGCAGAGTCAGTAACCCAGCGAACTACGCCGACGCTCCTGCGTATGACTTCTATGGCACTCCGAGGAAGTCCGGTAACGTGGGTTCACTGGACGCCGGCGCGGTCGAGCTCATTCCTGCTGGCGGAGGCGTTCCCGGAAGCACGCAACCTGAGGTGCTTTCGCTCGATCCCCCAGCGGCGGGTCGCGGCGCGACGAATCTCGACGTGACTCTGTCCGGCTCAGGCTTCACCGGGGCAACTGTTGTGTCGTTTGACGGCGGTGTCACAGTCAACAGCTTCAGCATCATAAACGACTCCACTATCATTGCGGACGTCACGGTCGCCCGCACCACAACGCCTGGGGTCAAGAACGTCACCGTTACAGGACCGGGCGGCACGTCGGGTCCGGCTTCGTTCCGTGTCACTTCGGCTTCGGCGACGATCAGCAACCCCGCCCCGCCATTGACTGCGGGCGGCGCCAGCAACACGGTCACGAAGACGGGCACGATAACCGTCCGCAACACGGCTCCAATCGGCGGGGCGAATTCAGGCCCACTCGTCATGACTGCGGCGCCGACAATCACGCGGACCGCCGGGACGGGAACCTTCTCGATCACCGGTGGCACCTGCACGGCGGGTACCTCGCTCGAACCGAACGCCACTTGCACGATCGTCGTTCAGTACGTGCCACCCGCAGCGCCAGCACCACCGCAGGCGACAGCGCATGTGACCATAGCAGGTACTGGACTGCCGGTCTCACCGCAGAACGGTCCCAACTTCAACGCGAACTAACTAAGACCAACCGTAGCAGGGCGGGCATCCGGACCTGGGATGCCCGCCCTGTTCGGCAAAGGGCCCGAACCAAACGAGGAAAGCCAACAATGATGGAACGAAATGGAATCTTGAAAGCTACGTCGATGCTGCTGACCGGGATCCTCGCCAGCAGCATTCTCGTTTTTCAGGTGAGAGCGCAATCTGCCGCTTCAACTAGCCCGCAGGCGCCTTCCGCGCCTGTCCCCGCGAACAAGGCTCCGCGCCAACTTCAGCCAGCTCCGTACATGCCGAAACGCGCCATAGCCTACTACGGAACCTTTTGGGGGATCGAAGACCCAATCGTCAAAGTGGCGGAGTCAGGTGAGCTAATTCGATTTAGCTACACCGTCATAGACGCAGACAAGGCCAAGACACTCAACAACAAAGAGCTTGCACCTGTCTTGATCGACCCAGAAGCTGGGGTCCAACTAGTGGTTCCGGCGCTCGAGCAAGTAGGCTCCTTGCGCCAGACGAGCACTCCGATCGCCGGCAAGACGTACTGGATGGCATTCTCGAACCCCGGCAGGCCAGTGAAGCGCGGCCACCGGGTTGACGTGGTGATTGGGCCGTTTCGAGCCCCAGGACTCATAGTGCAGTAAGCTGTAAGCCCTGCATTTTCTGCCTAATAACAATGCACTGGTCTGCTTGCAATTTGACTCTGCGCAAAGACCGCACCTCCTTCTTGCCCTACACTACCTTCTGTCTGATACCCAATTTCTAAAGCGAGGCTTCATACATGCTTCGAAAGTTATTCGCGGTCTCTATACCCTTGGCATTTGCGCTTTCACTGGCGGCGGCAACCGAAAATCCCTCAAAACCCGCCCTCTCGGCAGCTGACATTGTCGCGAAGAACGTTGCAGCTCGAGGAGGCCTACAGGCTTGGCGAGCGGTCCAAACCATGACTATGGAGGGCAAACTAGGCGCGGGAGGGAATCAACGAGCAACGCTGCAAATGCCCATGCCTACAGCTGCGCCGACCACGTCCTCACACAAGGGTGGCCCGGCAGTGAGTTCATACGTGCCCAAGCGGCCCGCCGAAGAGGTCCAACTGCCCTTCGTGATGGACCTGGCCCGCCCTCGCAAGCAGCGATTTGAGCTCCAGTTCAACGGCCAGACCGCGCTCCAGGTTTATGACGGCACAAATGGATGGAAGCTACGGCCATACCTCAATCGGCGCGAGGTCGAAACTTATACGGACGATGAAATGAAGAAGGCATCTGCCCAAGCGGACCTCGATGGGCCGCTGGTCGATTACGCGGCCAAAGGCACCCAGGTCGAACTGGTCGGGATGGAGAAGGTCGACGGTCGAGACAGCTATAACTTGAAGCTGACGTTGAAGTCTGGAGAGTCAATGCATGTGTGGATCGATGCCAAGACTTTCCTGGAAACGAAGATGGACGGCCAACCGCGGCGGCTCGACGGCACAATGCATCCGGTTGAGGTTTATTACCGCGATTACCGGGACGTGAACGGCTTGCAGATTCCTTTCCTTCTGGAGACGAAAGTTCTGCCCGTCCAAAAGACGGGGACCGGGTTCAGAGATACTCCGGTTCCGGTCGAGCAGGTCATCATCGCAAAAGTTACAGTCAACCCCAAGCTTGATCCATCGCTCTTTACGAGGCCCGATCCAGGAGTCGCGCCGGCACCGCGGCCGAACCCGGTCAAGATCCCCTAAGCCGACAAGAGGTTTGAGGAGCAGAGGAAGCGAAGGCGCTAGACTAGCCAGGGCCAGGCACGCGACGCGACGCCTGAACCGGTCCGGCGCCGATGTTTCTCCAGTCGAGCCTCCTGCTTCTTCCTTGAGACAACACACACTTTGTCGCGGGTTCTCACGCTGGAAGCATTCACACTGTAGTAATATATGAACGATATTGCAAAAAGGTGAACCAACCCCGCACGCAGGTGCAGCATCTCATGTCGCCAGAGGCAAGTCTGTTACACAAGAGCTTTGCAGGCTGATTCGGTGGGATGGGGGTGTGCAGTGTCGATCCATACTGTTGGCTTGAGGCGTGCCTCGAAGATACTTCTCGGCGTTTTTCTTCTCCCAGGGCTGGTTACTTCTGCCGGTTGCGGCAGGCTTTTTCCAAAGAGCAGCAGCGGTTCAGGGATCTCCGTCTTCATCACTTCAACGAAGAAATTCACCGCAATTGCAGCAGGAGGAACAGCCAAAACGTTGACGGCCCAGACTGTCGGCGACGCCAGCAACGCCGGCGTCGTCTGGACCCTGACAGCAAACGGTGCACCATGCGCTACTGACTGCGGTTTCCTGAGCGGGGTAACGCCGTTTAGCGTGAACTATACCCCTCCCGCCGTTGCTCCGTCGTCGCCCACCAACGCTCCGAAGATTACCGCGACGGCCGTGGCCGATGCCACGCAGTCCGATTTCAACAGCTTTACGATAACCGCCGCGGGCGCTACGGTGACAATCATCAACAAGGTCAACGCTGTGACAGCAGGCACTGTCGCGCTACCGATCACGTTCACGGCAAACACACAGAACGACCCGACCATCGTTTGGGGCCTCTCGACGACGGGCGGCTCGACTTGTCAGCCCGCAACATGCGGGACGATCCTCCCAGGGGCGACGGCGACCTTCGCCCGGTATCAGCCCCCCGCGACCGCGCAGACTTCGCCAGTTACTATCTCCGCTACATCGGTCCGCGACGGGTCGTCTGACTCCGATACGTTTGCCATCATGGGACCCGGCAACGCCGTGAGCAGTTGCAACGGTGCGCCAACAGGCAAAGAATCCCTGCTCAACGGTCGCTACGCGTTCTTCGCTCAGGGGACGTCAGTCATCGCTGCCAGCTTCGCTGCGGACGGTACCGGCAAAATTCAGGACCTTGGCAACGACGTAGGCGGCGAGGTGGATATCAACTCGGGCAACGGCCCGCAGCACTCCATTGTGGTTCCTACGCCCACGAACTCAGGTAAACCCGGCAGCTTTTACACCGTGGGTCCTGACGGCGCGGGAGCAGGCTCGGTGGGCTGCCTTTCGCTGTACACTTCGAACGGAACCACGACTATCTTTCGTTTTGCGCTCGGCAAAGTAGTCTCGGGCGTGGCCACCGAGGGCCGCATCACGGAATATGACGACCAATTTCCCTCCACCTCCACGGAGGGCACCCGCGCTTCGGGCCCCATGCTACTGCAGGATCCCACCGCGTTTGCCGGCGGTAACACCAGCCACCTACAGAAAAATTATGCCTTCGGCGTCGGCGGCAGCGGCGGGAGTGGAGACTCGCACGCCGTGCTGGTGGGCGCATTTGTGCTTGACCCCGCTACGGGCGTAATCACCAACACCGATTTAGATTCGGACGACTTAGCGAATTCGGCGGTGGCGCAAAGCGACGTGCAGGGAGGCACCGGTTCGATCGGATCTGTTTCCACCAAGACCGGCCGAGCCATTTTCACCTTGACATCGAAGAGCGGCATTACCGAGACGCAGGCCGCGCTTTACGTCGTGAATTCGAGCGAGCTTTTCCTCGTGACCGCGGATAGTCCCAACCCGATTGTCATCGGCGGAGCGGCTCCTTTCTTTCTTTACGCCGGCCGCGCCATCGCCACGCAAGCGAGCTTTAATTCGGCATCGCTTTCGGGAAGCTTCATCCTGCATGAAACGGGCGCGCTCCCGCCGAGCGCGTGCAACCAATGCGCCGACGTGAGCCTAGGCCTGCTGAACTTCGCTAGCAGCAATTCCTCTGTCTCGGGCAAGATTTTTGAATACAGCGCCAAAAACGGCGCGACTACCAGGTCTTTCAGCGCCACGTATGCGGTGAGCTCGACATTCGGGCGAGTCACGCTCACGGGAAAAGGCGTCGCACACCCGCCAGTCTTCTATATCGCGCAGCCGACTGCCTCAACGGAGCCGATCCATGCATTCGTCGGCGGCACCGATCCCACAACCGGCGCCGATTCTGGTCTGCTCGAGCCTGGAGCCAGCTCTACCGTCACAACAAGCACTCTGAACGGGAACTATTTCTTCGGCGACGAAGACGATCCCGCCGATGCGTCAATCAGTAATCGGGTCGGCGTACTCAGCATTTCCAGTACGGGCGGCATAGCTGGCACGCAGTTCACCAGTGGATCTGGCCTGCTGTCGCTCGGACCCGTGAGTATTACCGGGGTGGCGATCGACAACGCCAACGGGTTCGGCACAGGCAATGTTGGCGCCAACACCGTGGCCATCACCGACGGCTCGAAGCTCTTCTTCATCGACGAAACGTCGGGCACGGCAGCTAGTATCATCTTCGTCGCACCTCAATAGCCGCTAGCGCTCGCGCCTCTTTTTTTACAGTAGCCAAACCCGCCACCAACTCACCACACGAGTAGATGTTAACAATCGATCAGCTCCGGTGACCTTTATGCATCGCGCGGAGATACTGGCCAGGCGAAGCACGGTAGCTCTCATCCTTGCGCTCTGATTGTGTGTAACTAGGCGAGTATGCAAGCTTTTTCCACCGGGGAAAAAGTTTTCGTACACTTTTTGCTTGACATCAGCGTCAGTTGGGTTCAGGAGTAGTTCGGTTTTCCCCGGAGTCGGAGATTTTCAAACCCTGGTGCACTCTGAAGCTGTACTTTGTCTAAGTAGGTTCTGGCGCCAGGACCTGCGCGGCACCGCCGATCGTGTCCCGATCGGTGCGTGTGCGCACAGGCTACCCAAAAAGGGGGAGAGGTGTTCAAGCTCTTGGGGATTGTAGCGTTTCTGCTCACTATCGGGGCGGCCGCGATTCTGTGGACCAGCCGACTGCGGCCCCTGCCAGCCACTTCCGCCGATACTTGTGCTGTTTCCATCCGCGACCCGCGCTTCGTTTGCACCTGTCGCGCCACCGTGCCAGGGCATATGGAGGCTGCGTGTGAATTGGTTATAGAGCCTGCCACCGACCCGCATGAGTTTGTGCAACAGAGGGGGCCGCTTGTCCGCAACTGACTTGGAGGGATGGCGACGCAAACTGGGAACGTCAGTTCAATTTGTCGTGCCGTAGCGAAGCCGCCTCAGAAATTGGCGTGGGTCAGTTCGTTCGAACTGACTCACAGCGATCCTTGGAGAACTGCCTGAGATTGTTCCGGGGTCTTTCGGAGCAGGTGGCTAATCGCCCGTTGGATTTTCGGCCGGCGAGCGGCGCGGGATGAGCGTCAGTCCCGGCAGGTCTTTTTCTCTGTATTCGCTAGGCTCTTGCAACTTCCTCACAACGGTATTCCAGCGCCATACTTCGTAAATCGCTGGGTAGACCAGCAACTCAAGCAGGAACGAAGTGAAGATGCCGCCGACCATTGGCGCGGCGATGCGCTTCATCAC
>JACXTT010010724.1_pt1 | contig 12332 bp, 5 predicted proteins | sample 9270951 | NCBI WGS metagenome assembly JACXTT01 (sample SAMN15532306, study PRJNA645909) | rock metagenome | isolation source: weathered quartz diorite | place: Puerto Rico | collected 2017-06-21 | reverse complement strand
CAGCTTGCGTGCGAATTCAGGCTTCCCATACTCGCCACGAATGGCGTTCGTTACGGCACCCGCGACGCTCGCGAAATCCTGGATGTGTTTACCTGCATTCGCCATCACCGGACGCTTGAAACCGCGGGCCGTCTTCTGACGAAAAACGCGGAGCGGCACGTGAAATCGCCTCGTGAAATGGCGCAGCTCTTCCAGGATCTTCCGGAAGCGATCGCCAACACCGTCGAGTTGTCGTCGCGTCTGCAATTCACGATGAAGAACCTCGGCTATGAGTTTCCACGTTATCCCGTACCCGGCGGCGAAACGATGGCGTCGTTCCTTCGCAAGCGGACGGACGACGGCGCGCTCAAGCGATTCGAAGATTTCGGGCCCCGCCACCGTAAACAACTCGATCGCGAACTCGCGCTGATTGAAAAGCTGCATCTCGAGGGCTATTTCCTCATCGTCTGGGACATCGTCGAATTCTGCCGCGCGCAGAACATTCTGGTGCAGGGCCGCGGCTCCGCTGCAAACAGCGCGGTGTGCTACGCGCTCGGCATCACCGCGGTCGATTCGGTGAAGATGGAACTCCTGTTCGAACGATTTCTTTCCGAGGAGCGCGGCGAGTGGCCCGATATCGATCTCGATCTTCCCAGCGGCGATCAGCGCGAACGCGCGATTCAGTACGTTTACGAACGTTACGGAAAACTGGGCGCCGCGATGACGGCCAACGTGATCACCTATCGCGGGAAATCCGCGTCACGAGAGGTCGGAAAGGTTCTGGGGTTCGATCTCGACATGCTGGACCGGCTTGCGAAACTCGTCAGCGCGTGGGAATACCAGGACTCGCACGACTCGCTGGACGCACACTTCAAGACGGCCGGCTTCGACACACGGCATCCACGCATCGCCAAATTTCTCTCGCTGTGTCTGGGTCTTCAGGAATTGCCGCGTCATCTCGGACAACATTCCGGCGGGATGGTGGTGTGCCAGGACCAGCTGGATTCGGTCGTGCCGCTGGAACCCGCGTCGATGCCGAATCGCACCGTTGTGCAGTGGGACAAGGACGACTGCGCGGACATGGGCATCATCAAGGTCGACCTGCTCGGCCTCGGCATGATGGCCGTGCTTGAAGAATCGATCCAGCTTATCCGCACCCACTACAACGAAGAAGTCGACTTGTCGCGGCTTCCGCAGGATGACCCCGCGGTTTATGCGGCGCTGCAGCAGGCCGACACCGTCGGCATGTTTCAAGTCGAAAGCCGCGCGCAGATGTCCTGTTTGCCGCGGATGCGGCCCGATCATTTTTACGACATCGTGGTGGAGGTGGCGATCATCCGGCCTGGACCGATCGTCGGCAAGATGGTGCATCCCTATCTGAAACGGCGTCAGAAGCGCGAAGCTGTGACTTATCCGCACCCATCGCTCGAACCGGTTTTGAGACGGACGCTGGGTGTGCCTTTGTTTCAGGAACAGCTGCTGAGCATTGCCATGACGGTCGCCGGATTCACCGGCGGCCAGGCCGAGGAATTGCGGCGCGCGTTCGGTTTTAAACGATCGGAAAAGCGTATGAAAGAAGTTGAGGTGCAGTTGCGCGGCGGTATGGAACGCAATGGAATCGCCGGCGACGTGCAGAATCAGATTGTCCAGGCGATTGTTTCATTCGCGTTGTACGGATTTCCCGAATCACACGCCATCAGCTTTGCGCTGATCGCCTATGCCAGCGCCTACCTGAAGTGTCACTATCTCACCGCGTTTACTGCCGCAATCCTGAACAATCAGCCGATGGGATTCTACAGCCCTGCGACTTTGGTGAAGGATGCCCAACGGCACGGCCTGCGTATCAAACCGATCGACGTCAGTTGCTCGGACTGGCTCTGCACCGTTGAGTCACGTCACGACGAGAGAGTTCTGCGTTTGGGCCTGCGATATGTCCGCGGATTGAGGCAGCCCGCCGGAGAAGCGATCGTGCGCGAGCGCCATCGCGCCCCCTTCACCTCGATCGACGATCTTGCCTGTCGCGTGCCGGAGTTACAAAAAAGCGAGCTTGTGATGCTCGCAGAAATCGGCGCGCTGAATTTTCTGGATCCAGCGCAACGACTGCATCGGCGCGACGCGCTGTGGCAGGTGGAACGCGCGGCACGACGAACGGGCCCGCTGATCGAAGGCATGCATGAAGTCGAAGCCGCTGCCCCTTCTCCGCTCGATATCATGACCGCGGAAGAACGCATCGTCGCCGACTTCTACGGCACGGGCATGACGATTGGCCCGCACCCCATGACGTACTGCAGGGAAGAATTGAATTCGATCGGAGTGAAGCGCGCGATCGATCTGCAGTATGTGAGGAATGGAACATTCGTCCGCGTGGCGGGTTGTGTCATCGCGCGTCAGCGGCCGGGCACGGCGAACGGTTTCGTTTTCCTCAGCCTCGAAGATGAAACCGGTATATCGAACGCCATCATCACACCCGATGTGTTTCAGCAAAACCGTTACACGATTGTGGAGGGAAAATTCCTGCGGATCGAAGGCCGCCTGCAAAACGTCGACAACGTTATTTCCGTAAAAGTTTCAACCGTCCGGAAAATTTCCGTCACCGATGCTGCCACCGCCTCCCGCGATTTCCACTAACGTAAAGATGGCAGCACGCAGCCCGTCGCTCCGCTCCGGGTTCTGAACACTGTGCCTTACGACGCAAGGTGCAGAACCCGAAGCGCAGCGACGGGCTTCGCGGCGCCAACATACGAATCAGGGTCTCTTCTTCGCCGGCGTTGTTGCTGTGGGTTTGCCGGTAACCGGATCGATCTTGCGTTTGATGACGCCGAGGATTTCCTCGTCATCGACCTGGATCGGCGCCGGCGCGCCCAGCTGTACCAGGATCGCGATCGTATCCGGATGCTTCACGGGAAAACTGCTCCGCAGATATGGGCCGTTGGCCATGTCGGTCGCAGACCATCCGAGTTCCGTTCTGAAATCCAGACGCCCGCCCTTCTGGACCAGATAGCGGACCACTTCGTTGTCGCCGCGCCAGGCTGCGCCCATGATGGCGGTATAGCCCGTGGTGTTTTGTACATTCACGTCCACGCCGATGTCCTCGACAAGATATTTCGCCGCCGCGAGGAACGAGTCAGGAGCATTGACCGAGAAGTTGCCGGTCCAGCCGACTCCCGACGCCGCCATCAGTGTGGTTGTGTTTTCGTCCGAAGCGAGTTTCCCGTCGGCGCCATACGTTGCGAGAAGCTTCATGGCTTCCATGTCGGTCGCAATCGCGGCTCGCCAGAACGGAGTGGTTCCCGCCCATTGAACCCATCGCTGCGCGTGATGCGGCGGGTTGTACCACGGGGTTTGAAGAACTTTGGCATTCGGGTTCGCGCCGCGATCGAGCAGCGCTTTCATCAACTGGAGATAAGAAGTTTTCTGTTGGACGATGCCCGAATCGGCCGTCGATGCGGTCGGCGTCCAGGCGACGGGCGCCCATTTTGTATCGAGTACCGCATACAGCGGCGTCATTCCATCGATGGCCGTCGCGCCAGGATTCGCGCCTTTCTCGAGAAGAAAACTCGCGACATCATACTGCCCGTTAATTGTGGCCATCAGCATCGGAGTCGTTTTATCCATCGGATTGACACGATCCACGTTCGCGCCGGCTTCGACCAGCGCGCGGACCGTATTCATGAAGCCTTCGCGCGCGGCGTAGTGCAACGCGCTTAGTCCGCCCATGCCGGTGACGTTTCCTTCACCTCGCGGCCGTCTTCCCGTTTGGCCGGTTCGTGACGGCGCCGGGATCGGGTTCCCATCCTCATCGACAAGATCGTTACTGATCGGAACGATTTTGCTCACCGCATTCAAATCCGCGCCCCGTGCCGCAAGGAGGCGCACCACGGGCGCCCGATCGAACGCGGCGGCGAACATCAGCGGCGTCTGCTGCCGGGCCTTCTCTTTGGCGTTCACATTGGCATGATGGTCCAGCAGCATCTGGACCGTTTCAATATTGCCCGAAGCTGCCGCAATCATCAGAGGCGTCGTTCCAAGATCATTGCTCTGGTTCGGATCGGCGCCGGCTTTCAACAGAAGATCGACGATCGACGTATTTCCGTTCTCACACGCCATGAACAAGGGAGTGATCGATTCGATGCGTGTACCACGCTTGACGTCCGCGCCCGCGCGCAGAAGCATGCGGACCATCTCCGCGTCATTTTTATGCGCGGCCCAGTGCAGGGCCGTCATGCCGTCGGGCTGAGCCAGGTTGACGTCCGTCTTTTGTTCAAGCATGGACTTGACAGCGGCGACATCCCCTTTCATCGCGGCGTCGGCCAATCGGTAATCCGCAGCTGCAATCGCGATGGTGGTCCATGCGCCGAGGAGACAAAGCCCCACAACAAAACTTTTCCTGGACATGAAGGTTCCCTCACAAAAGAATTTGGTTTGCCTGAACATCAGATTGGAATTTCTTCTCCGGTACTGTCGCCGATCAGCGGCACGTCATTCACTCCCAGCCTGTGCAGGAGGGTCAGGAGAAGATTCGCCATCGGCGTTCCCTCCGCGCACTTCACGTGAAGATTACCCTTGATTGGACCGCCGGCGTGACCCGCCAGAAATATCGGAAGCCGCCGATGTTCGTGGACGTGGGAGTCTCCCATCGGACTGCCGTACAAAACCAGCGAGTGATCCAGAAGGTTGCCATCACCATCCGGCGTGTTCTTCAACTTTTCCAGAAACGGCACAACTCGATCGACGTGATATTTGTTGATCTTCGCAAATTCGGCAATGGCCTGCGGATTCTCTCCGTGGTGCGAAGCGGCGTGGAACGGCGTGGTAACGCCGCTGCCGGGATAAACCGCCGAACTGACATCGAATGCCAGCTTGAACGTCGAAACGCGCGTCGCTTCGGTCATGAACGCGAGAGCCTGAAGATCGAACATCAGGCCGACGTGTTCCTCGAACGAATCCGGAACTCCCACCGGTGCGTTCGGCAGCTGGCGCTCTCCCGCCCGTTCACTGTTGTATTGCTCGATCTTCTGAATGCGTCTCTCGATCTCACGCACGTCATCCAGGTACTGGTTCAGACGGTTCAGGTCGCTGGGTCCAAGGTCTTTTTTCAGGCGAGCGACGGACTGTGTGATCCGGTCGAGAATACTTCGCTCCTCACGTCTCCATGCCTGACGCTCCTCGGCAGTCCCGCCGGCGCCAAACAGCCTTTCGAAAATCACTCGCGGATTTCTTTCCATCGGCAGAGGCGTCTTCGCATCGGCCCACGAAATCGTGTACGAGTAAACGCAGGAGTAGCCGAACCCGCAAGCTCCTTTTAGAGCGCCGCCGTCCTCGATGCACAGCTGCAGCGACGGCAACGGCGTGTCCTGGCCATGTTTCTGCGCGTAGAGCTGGTCCACGGATGGACCACAGTAGAAGTCCGCGCCTTCCGTCATCTTGGGCTTTGCCGCCGTGAGGAATGCTGCGGACGCTCGCGTGTGGTCCGCTCCTTCTTCTTTCGGAGCATGGGCGCGCGCGTTCTCGAGGTCGGTGTCGGTGACGATCGTGATGTAATCGCGGAACGGTTCCAGCGACGCCAGCGTTTGTGTGAATACGAAGTCGGCGCCCTCTTTCTCGGGCGACCAGTAGTGCAGTTTCTGTCCCGTCCGCGTACTTCCCGACGCGCCGTGAACAATTTCAATCGCACACAAGCGCGACTTCGAAGACGCCGCCGACTTTCGCAACGGCGTCTGCGCCGGAACCATCGCTTCAAGAAACGGCAGCGCCGCCGCTGCACCCATGCCCCGCAGCACCGTGCGTCGTGAAATGTGTTTCCTGGTGATGAACATAAACTGCTCCTTTACTCTCTGCCAGCCGGTGCGGCGTCGGTCGATTCCGCCGCCTTCCTTTGGAATGGCGGACTCTTCACGATAGCCATCACAATGGACCGGAACCGGTAATCGTCCTTTGCCGACTCGCGTTCGATCTGCCGAATGACCGGCATATCGATGTAAGTGATTCCCCGGCCCAGGGCGTACGTCGTCAGCTTCACGATGAAATTTCGTTCGATCGAACCCTCGTATTTCAACAACGCCTGACGCAGATTGACCGGGTTGTTGACCTTCGCACCATCAACCAATTCGCCCGCGGTATCGAGCGGAAAACCGCTGTCCTGCGAGCGCCACGCTCCGATGGCGTCGAAGTTTTCCAGCGCGAGACCGATCGGATCCATGATCTTGTGACACGACCGGCACGGCTCGACGGTGCGATGTTTCTCCAAACGCTCGCGGACGGATTTCAGCCGTACCGTGTCACCGCCGACGACGTTGTTTTCCTCCAGCTTCGGTACGTTTGGCGGCGGAATCGGAACCGGCACGCCGAGAATCTGTTCCAGAATCCATTTACCGCGCACGACAGGAGACGTTCGGTTCGAAAAAGAAGTTACCGTCAAAATGCTTCCGTGCCCCAGAAGACCGAACCGATTCTCATCCGTGATCGTGACTCGACGGAATTGGTCACCAAGCACGTTGGGAATCCGGTAGTGTTTGGCGAGCCGTTCGTTCACAAACGTGTAGTTTGCGGTCAGCAGATCGCGGATCGACCGGTCGTCGCGAACGATGCTGTCGAAGAACAATTCCGTTTCGCGCTTCATCGCGTCGAAGAGATTCTCGTCGGAGTCCGGGTACAGATAGACGTCGGGCAGGGCTTCCTTCAGATTCCGCAAATGCAGCCACTGCGCTGCGAAATTCGTGGCAAGCGACTCGGAGCGCGGATCCTGAAGCAGGCGCAGAACCTGACGTTCGAGAACGGCCGGCTGCTGCAGCTTGCCGTCGGCGGCCGCGGCGATCAGTTCATCGTCCGGCGCCGAACTCCAGAGGAAATGCGATAAGCGCGATGCAAGTTCGAGTCCACCGACCGGATAATCCTGGCCCGCTGCGACGCCGGGCGGCCTGCGCTCAAAACGGAAGACGAATTCCGGATTTGCCAGAATGAACTGCAACGCCAGCCGGATCCCGGTCTCGAAGGTTCCCTGGCTGCGGCCGTCGTGATACGCAGCCATCAACTCTTCGACATGATCGCCCGTCAGCGGCTTGCGAAACGCCTGGCGCGCGACCCCGGTGACGATCCGTTTCGCGCACGCCTCTTCGTCGCGCGAAGTCTTCGGACGGCAAACAAAAATTTTCGCACGCGACGGCGTGTCGCTGATACCGGTCGCGTTGAATGGGCCTTCGACGACGAACTCCTGCAAATGCATCAGAGTCGTCACGCCGACAGCCTGGCCGAGGAAATCATCTCGCAGGCTGCGCTCCGGTTGACGGACTAGATCATCGATAGGACCATCGGATTTCTTGATGAAAGAGGCGGTCACTCGCTGCGGCCCCGCCTTCACCCGCACCGGTTTCGTTCGAAAATCATTCTCGCCGGCTATCAGGAGCGGATTGACATCAAACAACCCGACCCTTTCACCGTTCACCGTTACTTCAATCTGCTCGCCGTCACCCGTGCTCCCGAACAGGAAAGTATTTCGAGTGAAGAACAGCGACATCCTGAACGTGTACTCGGCATCAGCGGGAAAGTTGTGCGTGATCGCGATGCCGCCACGTGTTCCGAATGGTGTGCCTTCCACGTGACGAAGCTGCGAAAACGCTGTCGGAATTCTGTAAGGCTCCACCGTTGGCGACATTCTGGCATCGCCGACGGCAAATCGGCTGATCTTGCCGGCCGCCCGGATGTATGCCTCCATGAGCGTCGGATTGGACGTCAGAACGTCGGCAACATTGTCGAAGCCGTAGCTCATGTTGTCCGGCGGGAGGAGCGACTCTACATTAATGTCGAGAGCCAGAAGGTCCCGGACTGAGTTGCGATATTCGGTCCGATTCAGGCGATACAAGGAAGGGCGTCCCGCATTCGGCTTCGTCAGCGCCGCACGATCGATGGCGGTCTCCATGGAAGAAACGAACGCTCGCGTCGTATTCCAATCCGGCCGCGGCATGCCTGCCGGGGGCATCATTCCCCCTCGCAGTTTCAAAATCACTTTCTCTGCCCGCTCCGCCGAACGGCCAGGATTCTCCAAATCGACGGCCGAGAAAGAAAAATCGCCGGACTTTACATTGTCGTTATGGCACCCCGCACAGTACTGCTTCACGAACGCCTGCTGGGAGTCGACGGACATCACAGCCGGAGTTTGCGCAATCGTACGTGACGTGCCCGAGCAAAGCAGCGCCAGGGGGAGCAGAAAAGCCCCAAAAACTATCACTCTCTTCATCTTATTTATCGCTAAGCCCAACATATTTGCCTGCCGACGCGTTGTCAATAAATCTCAGGTCGAAAACCCGAAGCTTGGCGCCACGAAGCCCGTCGCTACGCTGCGGGTTCTGACAACTGCGCCGCGAGTATGATTGGCAACAAAACGTGCAGAACCCGGAGCGCAGCGACGGGCTTCGTGACGTCACGTTCATTCGAATCAATATATGACTTTCAGCCCGAATTGGATCTGCCGCGAGAACTCGGCGGCAAAGATCTTTCCGGCCGTCTGCGAATCGATCTGCCGTTCCGGCAGATGCAGATTCGGATGATTCAAAAGGTTGAACACTTCCGCCCGGAATTGGACCTTCGTGCTCTCGCGGATCTGATTGTTTTTGATCAGCGAAAGATCGGAGTTGCTGAATGACGGTCCCGTCAGACTGTTGCGCCCGACGTTACCGAACGTGCCGCGCGCGGGAATGCCAAACGCCGCAGTATTGAACCAGTGATCAGCGGAACGTTGATCCGAAGGAAGATTGGGATCGCCAATCTGCAAAGGACGCTGATTTCCGGTTGTACCGATATTCGCCGTGTCCGTGCTGAGGACAACCGTAAACGGCCGCCCGGACTGCATGGTCGTCAATCCGGAAATCTGCCAGCCGCCGGCAAGCCAGCCGGCCACGCCGCTCGCGTTCTTCAGGAACCGCTTTCCATTGCCGAACGGCAATTCATAAACGTAACTGGTTACGAAACGGTGGCGCAGGTCGGACGTCGAGGCGCCTCGCATGGTTCCGCGAATGTTGTAATTGTCCGGCGGACCGCTATCGCCATCGCCGTCGTTGAACGTGTCGATCGATTTCGACCACGTGTGAGCTGCGGCCAGCGTGAAGCCGTTCGAATAGCGTTTCTCCACTCGCATCTGGAGCGAGTTGAAGTTTGCCGACGCCGTGGAATCCAGGTAGCTGATATTTCCGAACGCCTTGTAAGGCCGCCGCGAGGCGACGGTTCCGGTGGCGGACGCGATCAGCGGCTGATTGATGTTTGTCGTCGCAGACAACTTGGATGACGCGCTGCCGGCGTAAGTCGTCTCGACCAGGATGTCGTTCCACGGCTGGAACTGGAATCCAAGGTTATAGTGCTGAACGTAGCCCGTGCGGTAGTGACGCGTCACACTTGCCGGGCTGATGCTGGATGCCGCGAGGCTTCCCGGAAACGGATCCTCAATCGAAATATTCGGCGCCGGCAGACTGGCATTAAAAGTCTGCGAAATGAAGAACGGAAAACTGTTCCATCCGACCTGCGCTGTGGTTCCTCCGAGCTGGTTGTAAAAAATCCCAAAACCGGATCGTACGACCAGCCGATCGTTATTCATCAAGCGATAGGCAAGGCCGACGCGCGGCGCGAAATCGTTGCGATCAAAATCGTAAGTCGTACGTCTTCCGATATCGACGATTTGAATCTGTGCAGCGAGTTTGGCGAGTTCCGCGTTGTAGTACGGACTGATCGGATTGTCGACTCGTCCGATATCGCGGCGCACGCTGGCTTTTCCCGCAATTTCCATTTGGCCGGTATCCGGATCGAACCGCGTCAGCCGGTCATGCGCGCTTCGATAAGGCGTCTGCAGATCGTAGCGGACGCCAAGATTCAACGTCAGTCGTGGCGTGACCTTCCAATCATCCTGCAGGAACATGGCCAGCGACTCGCTCCACAGCGGATTTCGCGTATCGCCGAGGCTGCGGCTTGTCTGCCTCGGATATCCAAGCAGCAAATCGGCAAGGCCATTACCGCTGTACTCGCCGGTGAACCGGAAATCGCCTCGGCCGCCGCCATTGTTCAGGCGCATCGATCCGAAACGGGAGACGTCTCCACCGAGTTTCAAGCTGTGATTCCCTTTGGTGTACGTGATGTTTCCGATGATCTGGTAGATCGGGTCGACGCGATCGGAGGGAAGGTTGGTTTTTACCGATCGAATCGTATCCGGTCACCCGAACGGCCGGATAACCCAGATCGCGAGGGTTCGTGCTTTTGGTCGTCCCGGCGATACCCCATCTTGCAGGAATGTCGTCGAGCACAATCTGCGTTCGAATCTGTTTGTAACGGTTGTACCCCAGTCGAAGCTCTCCTATTAAGGATGGACTGAAAACGTACGTGTCCACGATCGCGGCGCTCATCGCCCGCTGATCGTCGATTCGTCCGTAGCCCGGAAGATTCGTGATGCCGCTGAAAATATCGAAAGGATCGATCTCGTAATCGTTGTTGAACGAATATCGCCCGAACACGCTGTTCTTATCGGAAAGCCGGTGGTCGATGCGGACGGTGAACTGATGAATGTCATGCAGGTCCTTCGGAGTCGATACAAAATTGCGCGCATCCTGGCCCGGCAGATTGGGTTTGGGATAAGTGCGCGCAATCGTCTGGCCGACCGAATTGATGCGGCTGCGTGGAATGATATTGCCCAAGAAAGCCTGCCCCGTGAGCGGATCGCGAATCACGGTTCCAAGCTTTGAAAAGTCTCCCTCGATCATCTCCGGCGTCGGTACAGCGGCGGTTCGCGTGATTGCCTGACGCACGAGAGTGCCCTCGTAGTTTCCAAAGAAAAACGTTTGGTTCTTCACGATGGGTCCGCCGGCCGTGCCGCCGAAGTTGTTCCGAATGAATCCGGGAATCGGATCGTTGGCGGGATCGAAGAAGTTCTTCGCATCCAATGCGCTGTTGCGCAGGAAATGAAAGAGCGTGCCGTGCAGCTGATTCGTACCTTGTTTAGTGCTTACCGTCACCTGGCCGCCGGCGGTGCGGCCGTATTCGGCGGAATAGGTACTGGTCTGAACCTTGAATTCCTGAATCGTGTCGATCGATGGCTTGAACGAAACCATCTTCATCAACCCGTTTACGATATCGACGCCGTCGAGAGTGAACGACGTCATATTCTCGCGAGCTCCTGCGACCGAAATGCCGCCGCGAAAACCCAGCGTCGAGCCTTGCGCCGGATTTGCGGTTCCGGGAATCAGTAGCGTCAGATTCTGGAACTCGCGGCCGTTCAACGGAAGCTCCACGATTCTCTTGTTCTCGACAACCGCGCCCACCGACGATGTTTCGGACTGCACGAGCGGAGCGGACTCGGTGACCAGCAACTTTTCGGTCAATTCGCCGACCTGCAGTTGGAAGTTGACCGAGATGCGCGCGTCGACCTGCAAGACGATGTTCTGCCGCACCTCCGCGCGGAATCCGGGAAGCTCCGCGGCAACGTCGTACTCCCCGATCGGCAACAGCGGAAGAACATATTCGCCCCGCTCATTGGTCGCAACCGATCGCTTCAATGCCGTGCTCTTATTGGTGGCCGATACTTCCACTCCGGGAAGCACGGCGCCGGTTTGATCCTTAACGGTTCCGGTGACGGTTGCAGTAATCGATTGGGCGAATGCCACGGAGGCGAGAAACATTACGGTCACGCAGCACGCCAGAAGTAAACGCTTCATAGATCCTCCACTTCTCCGCTGAGGCGCCTGTTCACGTTTTAATTTTTTCGAGCAGGTTTCAGTACGCTCGTTATACCGAAACGTATCGATTCAAGCAAGATTCGGGTTGGGGTCACTGTCGGGAATCCGGCCGTAAAAGCCGAACAGATTCAGGCGATCTGCAAAAGGCGGAGGATCTGTACGCACGCCACGGAAAGGATATACCCGAGGCCGGTGTAGAATGCGAGCTGCGCGGCGGCGATTTTCGACGAACCGGTTTCCTTGCGAACAACCGCTACGGTCGAGAAACATTGCAGTGAGAAGAAGAAGAAAACGATCAGGCCGAGAATGCTGGACGGCGTGAAGATGCGCTGCGGCGAACCCGGGAACGTCGCGGTTCGCATCTGTTCGAGCAAACCTTCCTGCCGGGTGGATTCGTCGCCATTGACGTGAAACACGATCGCCATGGAACTCACGAAGACTTCTCGAGCGGCAAATGCCGAAATCAAACCGACGCCGAATCCCCAGTCGACGCCCATCGGATGCAGCGCAGGTTCGATCTTGTGCACCAACTGAGCGGCGAATGACTGGTCCATCGGCGCCGGCTTGACGCTCGACTGCGGCGTCGTGCCGAAGTTCGCCCGCCACCACACAAACCCCCACACCATGACGACAGGCTCGCCGGCC
>JACXTT010010723.1_pt1 | contig 12332 bp, 9 predicted proteins | sample 9270951 | NCBI WGS metagenome assembly JACXTT01 (sample SAMN15532306, study PRJNA645909) | rock metagenome | isolation source: weathered quartz diorite | place: Puerto Rico | collected 2017-06-21 | reverse complement strand
TCCCTTGCAGGGAGTGCGCGGGTGATACCCTCACAGATCCTTTAGGGTGATCGATGGCAGCGAGTTTGCGGCCTCAAAGCATCGACCAAAAACGGAGGAGAACGGACCACATGGACTTACAACTCTTGAGACAGTTAGTCCTCTTTGTAGTGATGACACTGGTGGTGAATATCGTCCCTGCCAGTGCCGCTACGGTTACTATCGATCCGAAGTCCAGTGTTACTGTGCCGGTGAATGGAGTCCGACAATTCAAAGCGACAGTGGCCGGCGCGACGAATACCGCCGTGACGTGGTCGTTGACGCCGCCCATGGGTGTCAATCCAAGTACGATTGGCGTGATTAACGCCACCGGCCAATACACAGCACCGCCCAATCCGTTGCCGGGCTTCGCCAGTTTGACGGTCAAGGCCACCAGTGCAGCCGATCCGACGGCCAGTGCAAGCAACACCATCACGGTGCGCTACGCCATACCGACACTCAGTTCGCTATCGCCAAACTCGCTTTCTCTTGGGACCTTTAAGCTCACCGTCAACGGCAGCACGTTTGTAAACGGGGCGCAGGTGATGTGGAACGGCACGCCTCTCACGACGAATTTTGTTTCGCCATCGCAACTGACCGCGACCGGAACGGCCACGCAGTTAGGTGCCGTCAGCATTACCGTCGCCAATCCCGGACCTGGCGCTGTCTCTACACCGCTCACGGTAAATGTCACATCGAGTCTTGTGGTCACAGTCTCACCCAACACGGTGAGTTTACCGCCGAACGGCATGCAGCAGTTTCAAGTGACAGTCACTGGCAGTCCCAATCAAGCGGTGACCTGGGGCGTAGTAGGCAATCCTAGCACTGGCACCATCACCAATACCGGTCTGTACACCGCGCCGGGTGCGCCTCCGATCGGCGGGACGGTGACCGTCCACGCCATTGCGGCGGCTGACGGGGTGACGCAAGGTTCCGCCACGATATCGATTCAGGACCCACAAGCGATCACCTACGGCCGCTTCTTGGAGCAAGCGACTTTTGGGCCAACACCGGCATTGCTGACCCATGTCAAACAGGTCGGCATGGCGGGGTTCATCAACGAACAGTTCACCATTCCCGAATCACCCTGGCCACCGTTGGCAACAGCCACGCGCGCCGATGCTGTCGATGCGTTCTTTGCTAATGCGTTCAGCGGGCAAGATCAGCTTCGCCAACGCGTGATTGGCGCTCTGAGTGAGATTATCGTCGTTGCCATGAACAAGAACACCAACGGCAACGAGATCATTCCGTGGCTACAAGTGCTCAGCCGCAATGCCTTCGGCAATTACCGCACCTTACTCAAGGAGATCACACTCGACGCTTCGATGGGCAAATACCTCGACTTGGCCAATAGCGGGGTAATGGGCGGAGCGGCTAACGAGAATTATCCGCGTGAGGTGATGCAATTGTTCAGCCTCGGGCTGTCGCTGCTCAATCTCGACGGCTCGGTCCGAACTGACGGCAATGGCAATCCACTCCCCACATACACCCAAACCGACGTGCAGCAACTGGCGAAGGCGTTGACCGGTTGGACCTATAGCAATGCCACCGGGACAGTTGGGAGCGGAGGAAATTATAACTACTATCCTGGTCCCATGATCCCTGTCCTAGGAAAACACAACATCTCATCCAAGACAGTGCTCGGGCAAGTGATCCCCGGCAACCAGACTGCTCAGCAAGACCTAGATAACGCCATCGATATCATCTTCAATCACCCAAACATCGGGCCCTTCGTCGCCACGCGCCTGATCCGCGCCTTAGTGGCGAGTAATCCCAGTCCAGCGTACATTACACGCGTCGCGCAGGTCTTCAATGGTCAGAGCGGCAACGCTCGCGGCGATATGCAGGCGGTGATCGCAGCCATCTTGCTTGACCCTGAGGCGCGCAACGACAACCCGCCGAGCAATTTCGGTCGCTTGCGAACTCCGATGCAACACACCCTCGCCCTCACGCGGGCGCTGAATCTCAACCCTGGTCCGGCCTCACAGTTTGCCTACCTCTTCTACAATATGAACGAAGGAATATTGGATGCACCGTCGGTGTTTGGCCACTACTCGCCGCTCTTTCATATTCCGAAAAGCCCACTCTTCGGACCGGAATTTCAAATCTATTCGGCCAGCGACGCGGTCAATCGCGCCAACTTCTTCTATTCCTTGATCTACAGTCCCTGGCCGATCAATCCCGCGCTGCAGCCTTTTGTTGGCCTTGCAGGCAATGCGTCGGCCTTGATCACCGCCATCGACAATACGTTACTCTATGGCCGCATGCTGCCGCCAACGCGTACGGCCATTCTCAACGCGCTGCCAGTACAGTACGACAACAACCAGCGCGTTTTGACAGCGCTCTACCTGACCTTTACGTCGGGCGAATACTTGGTCCAGCACTGATGAACGACCTAACAGTTACACACTTCAAGTGAACGGAAGGATGAGATCTATGCTATCTCGACGGAAATTTCTCCAATTGAGCGCCAGTCTTGGCGTAGTCGCTGGCTTCAGCAAAGTTAATCTTCTGCAGGCAGCGCCAGCGCCAGATTACAAGGCGTTGGTCTGCTTGTTCCTGTTTGGTGGGAACGACGGGCATAACCTGCTTGTCCCTCTTAATGGCGCGCAATACAGCGCCTATCAGAGTGCGCGCGGCGTCCTGGCGCTTCCGCCGGCTCAGCTCCTCAACATCACAGATCCGACGCTCGGCCCCTTCGGTCTGCACTATGCTCTTCCAGAACTTCAGACGCTGTTTAATCAAGGGAAATTAGCTATCCTCGCCAACGTTGGGGTCCTGGTGCAGCCGACCTCTTACAGCAATCTCTCGAATTCCTCCTTCCAACTTCCCACGAATTTGCGTTCACACGCGGATCAGGTCGTTTCGATGCAAACCGGGTATCCCAACTCTGGCGGCAGTTCGGGGTGGGGTGGGCGAGCACTCGATCAACTACAGACGTACAACGCCAGCACCAGTTTCCCCATTGCCATCGCGATGAACAGCCCAGCCATTTACTGCGTCGGCTCAGTCACGCAAGGTGTGAGTTTGCAACCTGGGAATTACCTGGACCAGAGCGCATTTAGCGTTTACCCAGCAACCGCCGCACAGGCGCGCAGCACCGCGCAGCAGACCATCGTCACAACAGATAGCGGGAACAGTATCATCAATGCCGCGAACAAAGTCATGTCAAGCGCGATTACGCTCAACCCAATCCTTAAATCCGCCGCCGGGAGTGTCGTGTTTCCCAAGGCCTTCCCGTCCACGCCGATCGGTAATCAGCTCCAAGAAATTGCCCGCATCATCAGTCTGAACGCGCAACTCAGTGTCGGGCGCCAGGTTTTTTTCTGTAGCCTCAGCGGATTTGACACCCACGGGGGGCAGGCCTATCAGCAATGGGACTTGTTGCAACAAGTGAGCAAGGCGCTCGACGCCTTTTTCGCGGCAATGAGCGGCTGGGGCATCGACCAGCAAGTCACGGCCTTCACCCTTTCCGACTTTGGGCGGACTTTGCAGCCGAGCGGCACTGGCTCGGATCATGGGTGGGGCAATCACCATCTGGCTCTCGGGGGGGCGGTGAACGGGGGCAGAATCTACGGCCGCTTCCCGCTCATGACGAATTACGGCAATTTCAATGCGTCCGCGGACGATTACGCTGACAGTCGCGGCACAATGTTGCCGGGTGCCTCGCTTGTGCAATACGGCGCGACCCTTGCCCGATGGTTTGGGGCAACGGATGCACAGTTGGACAACATCTTCCCGCAGTTAGCCAACTTCGCGCTACGCGATCTCGGCTTTATGCTGTGATCGTCGCCTCGTGCTGACCGCTTGGAGCGCTTCCTGCCCTATACAGCAGTCGATCAGTTTTTTCAGGAGAGATGCGGGTCTGCTAGCGTTTCCGCGACGTTGGCAAACCCGCATTAAAAATTTCTCATCTGCCTTTCATCTTCCTCTCATTTCCCTGCGCTATGTTCGGCGTCAAAGATAGTGAAACCTGTACACAGAGGAGGAAGACAGATGAATACGAAAAAGAAGTTTCTGGTGGGCGCCGTGGCTGGATCTCTGGCTCTCGGCGGGTTTGCTGCAGGTCGATTTACGCAGGTCGAGCATGTGCAGGCCGACCCGGTTGGCAGCGGGCCTGCTGCCGTGTCAACGCCGTCAGGTCGGGCGTTACCCTCATTCGCCGGTCTGGCTGCCCAAGCTTCTCCGACCGTGGTTTACATCAAAGTCGTGGCTGTGGAAAAGACAGCCCAGCCGGGTGGTCCGCAGTTTGGCTTTCCGCCCAGTCCGTTCGGTGAGGACGCGCCGTTTCCTGGATTTCGCTCGCCCTTCCCTCAACCGCCTCCGGGAGGGTTCCGCCGGCAGGGTTCGGGCTCAGGGTTCATTATTCGTGGGGATGGGGTAATCCTCACCAACAACCATGTGGTTGAGGATGCCAAGGAAATCACTGTCACCCTTACCGACAAGCGGGAATTCAACGCCAAAGTCCTCGGCCGTGATCCTAAGACCGATTTGGCCGTGATTAAAATTGAACCCAAGGGCGACCTGCCCGTGGCAAAGTTGGGCGACTCCGACGCGATCCAGGTAGGGGACTGGGTCATGGCGATTGGCAATCCTTTCGGCCTGAGCAACACGGTCACCGCCGGTATCGTGAGTGCTAAGGGGCGTGTGATTGGTGCTGGTCCCTATGATGATTTCATTCAAACCGACGCGCCCATCAACCCGGGTAATTCCGGCGGCCCGCTGTTTAACGAGCAGGGGGAAGTCGTCGGCATCAACAGCGCCATATTTAGTCAAACTGGCGGGAATGTCGGGATTGGGTTTGCCGTTCCCATCAACCTGGCCAAAAAGATCCTGCCCGAACTGGAGACCAAGGGCAGTGTGACTCGCGGGTGGCTGGGAGTCGCGATTCAGAAAGTGACCCCCGAGCTGGCGCGATCCCTCGGTGTTGACGAGACCAAGGGCGCGCTGGTAGCGGACGTTACCGCAGGCAGCCCGGCAGAGAAGGGGGGAGTGAAACGCGGAGATCTGATCGTCGCCTACAATGGTAAAAAAGTTGACGATTCTTCCACTCTGCCCGCGTTAGTGGCCGCCACGCCGATCGGAAAAACCGTACCGATTGAGGTTATCCGGAACGGGAAGACCAGAACACTCGAAGTGACAGTCTCGAGGCTCGCCGAGCAGGAAGCCGCTGCGGACGAGCCAACTGCTCAGAGGAGTAAATGGGGACTTGCCTTGCGCGACCCGCGGCCGGAAGAACGCGAGCGCCTGGGATTGAAAGAGGGTGAAGGAGTGGTGGTCGAAGGTGTACAGCCCGACAGCCCGGCGGCCGCGGCCGGCGTGCAAGATGGGGATGTCATCCTTCAGGCCAACCAAACCTCAGTGGGTTCAGTGGCGGAGCTGAAAAAAGAAGTAGACAAGATTACAGCGGACAAGCCGCTGCTGCTCTTGCTCCGCCGCGCCGACGGCAACAACCGTTTCGTTACCCTAGCGGCAAAGTAAAAAATCTCGCGAATTAGTAGGGGGCGGTGCGCACATCGTCCCTACGGCTTTGCCTCGTTCACTGCCTTCTTCCGCTCTGGCTCCGGCGGCGCGCTAGGAACGGTCTCTTGCCGCGGCGTCCACCACGTTTCGCGATAGCGATGCAAAAGGTAGGTGGCGACGGTCAGGATCACCAGGGCCCCGAGCCAATGCTCAATCCGGCGGAGGTTATGGTGGAGCCCCTCAATGTGATCCGCGAAAAAGTATCCTAAGGAGATCATCAACGGGACACTGACCAAAGCGGCCAGCCCGTCCCAGAGGAGGAACTGCCAGCCTGGCACTTTCATGGCGCCGGCGATCAGGTACGTTGGCGCGCGTAAAACCGCGAGATGACGCACCAAGAAAACGGTACGGTTCCCATAGCGAGCGAAGTAGCGCTCGATTTTTTGCTGCCGAGTCGGGGAGAGCAGTCGCCGCACGTGCGGATGGCTGAGGACGACGTCGCCGAAATGACGGCCAAAGCTGTAAATAATCAGATCGCCGGTGAGGACGCCGACATATAAAACCGGGATGGTCCAGCCAAGGTGCGTGACCCTTTGATGAGCCAACACGCCGCCGGTGATCAGAATGATATCCTCAGGGACCGGCACCCCCAGTCCTGCCAACACTAAAGCGATAAACAAGCCCAGGGTCGTAAACTGCTCAAGGTAAGAACTGAAAAACTCGATCATATAGTCCGTCGACCAGAAACGGAGAACGCCCCATGTCACTGATTAGCGGTTTTTGTGGGAAATTCCAGGGAGGGGCTGTCTGCCGTGTTCGCTGCTCCTCTACTTTTGGCGACCTTTTCCGTCTCTTCGTCTAGGTCGCGCGCGCCGCTCCGCGCAAGCTGGGCGAACCAGCCGCCGCTCGCGATCAATTCGAAAGGCGTCCCTGCTTCTACGATGCGCCCGCCATCAAGCACCAGCACGCGGTCGACACCCTGTACCATCGAGTAGCGGTGCGCGATCACTAGCGTCGTGCGTCCGCGGCGCAGGCGGGCTAAGGCCTGCACCACCTCGGATTCAGTCGCGTAGTCAAGATTTGCGGTGGCCTCGTCGAGAATCAGGATGCGCGGCTCTGCTACTAGCACGCGCGCAAGCTGGAGGCGCTGACGCTCGCCGACCGAAAGTCCGATCCCGCGTTCGCCGACCTCAGTCGCGAGCCCGTGTGGCAGGCGTTCCAGCGTTCCGCCGAGTCCGGCGGCGAGGGCTGCCGCGCGCACTTGCGTGTCTGTCGCCTCCGGACGCTGGTAGCGAATATTGTCGGCAAGCGTGCCGCGAAAGACGACGCCGTCCGCAGCGACGACACTGACCTCGCGTCGCACGGCGGCCGGGTCGATCCCGGCAAGAAGTTGGCCGTCGATCGCAATTGAGCCGGCGCTCGGTTCGTACAAACGCAAGAGCAAGTCCACCAGGGTGGTCTTGCCCGCACCGGAGGGTCCGACCAACGCCGTTACCGTACCCGGCTCAAGAGTGAAGGTCACTCCGTGCAACACCTTGCGCTCGGGGACATAACCGAACCACACGTCTTTGAACTCCACCCGACCCGGCCCGGGCGCGAGCGGCGCGCCGCCTTTTTCTCCGCCTCCTGTTTCGAGCAGGCGCAAGGCGCGCTGGAGCGAGGCTGCATGCTGCTGGAGCGTTTTCGCGAGGCTGGCGAGCCAATCAATAGGGTCATAGAGTTTGTCGAGATAGGCAACAAACATGACAACGTCACCAGGTGTGATCTGATGTTCTAGGACCTTCCAACCGCCGAAGCCAAGTACCAAGGCCTTCCCGAGTTGGCTGAGCAACGTCTGCCAGAAGAGGTAACGATTCGCCAGCCGGTTCCGCTCCAAATAGGCGCCATAGGCGGCGTGCGCGGCCGTGCTGAGTCGTGCGACTTCACGTTCCTCCGCTCCACTGAGCTTCACGGTTTTCACCGCAGCCAGCGCGTTCTGAATACGTGCCGACACTTCTTCCCAGAGGCTATAGTATTGGGGGAGTGTGGCCTCTAACCTCCTGGCCGCACGGCGCGCGACCAAGAGATAGGCGGGCAAAGTGATGAGCGCGACCAAGGTCAGCGGCGTGCTCTGGGTAAGCATAATCGTCAGGGTTCCCACCACCCGGATGACCTCGGGGGCGATATCCTTCGCAAAGGCGGCAACGATCGGCGCGACCTGATCTGACTGGTCAATCTGTTTGGCCAGGGCGCCGCTCGCACGTTGTCCGAAGAAGCTCAATGGCAGTTGCAGCACGTGGCCGAAGGTTGTAGAGATCAAGTCCTCTTCAATGCGGTTTGCCACCCGAGCACTCACGTTATCGGCGGCGAGCGTGAAGAAGTGGGCGCAGAGACTGGTGACGAAGAGCAAAAAGACCGCCCACAGGAGCGTCGAGAACATCTGCTCGACCGTTCTCGGCGCGACATGGCCGCGGCGGTGCTGCTCGGCAATGGTGCGGCGGTGTGGCTTCGCTGGGGCTGGGCCGTGGGGATGGGTCTTGCCCGCCTCAGCAGGATGTTCGCTATGTCCGCGCTCGGAGGAGTGCTGGACCAACATGGCCGCAGGGGTGTTCGCTGCGGTGCGGCGGCGTCCTCCCAGGTCTGCCGGGGTCTCGGGAGGAGGATGTTCGGATGCACGCTGCACGAAGACCCCAGCAACGTCGTTCACCGCGGTCCGGTAGATCAGCGGTTCGACAAGCTCCGCGGCCGTGCCAAGCAGAGCCAGCAACACAACGACCAGGAACTGTCGCCGGTATGGCTGAGCGAGACGGACAAGGGTGCGCCACGTGCTGTCTTCGGTTGGGAAATTCATCGCGCTCCCTCAACGGCGCTTTTGTTTCTTGAACTCTAGCTTCCTTTGTTGCCGCTCTGGTTTGCCTTTGAGCTTAGCTCACGAATCGTCGAGAACGCAATTCTCTTTCAACGCATTTGAGGGCCGAAACCGAGGATGTCGTGCTCAGAAGGTAGAAACCTGCTCCCTCTTGCCCAGGCGGTAGGTGACCTGGGCGCAGAAAATCGCTTGATCAAGCGCATAGCGGCCAGGGAAGAACGGGTTGCGCTCGGCAATGACTCGCCGGCTCTCAGTGTAACTCTGACCGGCAGAGAGATCGATCTGCCAGGAACCACGGTCGATGCTGATACCAACTGGGAACATATAGTACTCAGTCAAATCAAACAGGGTAGGGGCGAGGGAAGAGGACTTGATGGCCCAGCGTTCCCAGGAAAAGCCGACTTGAAAGGTCACTCCGGGAAAGAGTACATACTGCACCCCTCCGCCGAGACGGAAGCGGTCGCGCGCGTCGTTGACCGCCGTCCGGTTGAGAAACGTCCGCTGGTCGAATCTGAGTTCGGTGTCTTCAAAGGCGGAGATCCCGGCCCAGCGGCCTTGGGCGACAACGGTGAGCCGGTCAGTGAAGTGATAAGCCGCGCCAAACTCGAGGACCTGTGGGAATTGAAAATCCACCCTGGCATTGTCTCCGCGCCCCGCCACGCGCGCGTTGCCGAACATAAAGATCGTGCCGGGCGTCTTGTACCCAATGCCCAGGCTCAGTTTCGGCGTCGGAGTGTAGAGCAGGCCAAGAGTGGCGAATACGCCAGGTCCACGCACATCCACGTCGATGCGCCCAACTGGCGACGGGGTCTTGAAGCGCAGCCGTCCATACGATGGATTCAGAGCGGCTCCCAGATGGAGATTCGGCGTAGGGGAATAGGCCACAGCCGCCGCCAGAGAGATCACAGCGAGTTCAGTGAAAAAGTTGTTTGGCACACCGCGGGCCGGGTCGGCGTCAAAGTTGTAGGTAAATCCCAAGGAGCCGTACATGCCGATGCCGACGTGAAACGGCGCCCACCGATCTGTGACATACCCGAGGGCGGGAGCGAGGGGCAGTTCACGGCTGGTGTTGTCGTACCCCAAGGGGTTTGCGTAGCGGGGATGATAACGAATAGCGAGCAGACTGCCGGTGACAGAGTTTGGTAGCAGCGCGAGTTGTGCCGGGTTATGAAAGAGCGCACTGGCGGGGTTGAGTGGCAAGGCGACAACATTGCCGGCGAGTGACACATCTTGTGCTCCAACCCCGGGAGGAACGAGTTGACTGGCCTGTGCGCGAGAGGGGAGAGCTAACAAGCCAATCACGATCAGGATGGCCGCGCACACCGTCCGTCCACTGCCTCGCATCATCTTGTATCCTTTCCCCATCTGTACGTGTCCCCCATAGTGCGCGGCCGTTGCCCGGAGGCTCTCCCTCCCAGAACCCGGGCACCATAGCGGGAGGTATGGATAGGATCAAGGACAGGGAAGAGTGAAAACTGAACGGTGAGGAGCGAAAAACCAGGAGAGGGTGAAGCTTGTATTCTTCACTCTTCATTCTTCATTCTTTATGGTACAGTCCCTGGCAATACATCACACAGGAGGAAACTTGTATGTCTGTGAAGCCAGGTTGGGAAGGACGGTTTTTCGAGGATTTCGAGGTGGGAGATATTTACCGCTGCCGTCTGGGGCGCACGGTCACCGAGACCGATAACATTTGGTTCACCTTACTGACGAACAACACGAACCAGATCCACTTCAATAACGAGTACGGGAAGCAGACAGAATTCGGCAAATGTCTGATTAATAGCGGACTGACGCTGGCCATCGTGGCAGGATTAGGTGTCGCGGATGTGAGCGAGAACGGCTTCAACCTAGGCTGGGACAACATTACCCTGCCCAATCCCGTCTTTGCCGGCGATACGCTCTATTCCGAGTCTGAAGTGTTAGAAAAAAGGGAATCGAAGTCGAAACCGCAGTGGGGCATCGTGAAGGTCCGGACTCGTGGTGTAAAACAGGACGGCACGCTGGTGGTGGAATACACTCGAAACGTCATGGTCTGGAAACGTGCGCACGCGCCGCAGCGGAACTTGTTTCCAGAGGCGAAAGAAAAATAAGAGCGTTGCACACCGCGCCCTCTGGTCTTTCTTCTCCCTTCCCCACTCACGTGGGCGAGGGTTGGGGGGTTGTACCAGTCGCTCACATGGTCGTGCTCAAAATGCGCCTCCGAGGTGCCGTGATGAAAAGAGATCTCAGTGAGATGATCAGGGATGCCCCGGAGCGTCAACACTTTGTCCGTGGTCGATGAAGGAGCCACCAGACAGGTCGGGCTGTGGCATACCTTTCTCAGTTTCTTCTCTTTGGCTGTCTTGAGGTTCGGTCTGTCGCGGAGTTGCTTTCACCCCGAGGATCTCATAATACTGCTCCTGCTTGCCCACTCTTTCCCTCCCTCTAACCTAACAAGTTGACGTGCTCTTTTCTTGCCTCTGAGGTCAAGCTTATTGCATGACGGACGAAAAAAATCCAGGCTTCCTTCAGACCTCCGTGTACTTCCCCTGCTATTGCCGCCAGAGTACACTGTTTTCCTTCATGCTCCGGCTGCCACAATTTGCCCTTGCCGCTGCTAGCGGCGTCCTTCTGGCTTTGGCTTTCCCGAAAGGAGATATCAACCTGCTTGCCTGGGTCGCCTTCGTGCCGCTCCTGTGGATTATGAGAGAACACCCGCCGAGACGAGCGTTCACCTACGGCTGGATCTCGGGCATGGGGTTCTATCTGTGTACGGTCTATTGGGTTGTACACACCATCGGGTTCTACAGCAACATTCCGCCCTTGGTTGCAGTCGGGCCGCTGCTGCTAATGTGTACGATCCTAGCGACGTATACCGGGGCCTTTGCTGCAGGGTTGCGCTTCTATCAACAGTGTGAAGGCTCGACCGTGCTCTTGGCCCCCCTGCTCTGGGTGACGCTCGAATGGATCCGTTCGTTTTTTTTTATCGGCTTTCCCTGGGCCGACTTGGGATATTCCCAACATCACTTCCTGAACCTCATCCAATGCGCCGAATTCACCGGCGTGTACGGTATCTCGGCTGTGGTCATTTTCGTGAATCTTGCGGTGTTCACTGTCTTGCGTCAGCGCGGACCGGGGCGTGGACGGTGGCTCTTGGCAGCTGTCCTTGCGGTCTTCGGGCTCTCCTTCTGGGGTGCCGCGAGACGCACACAACTGGGAGCGCTCCCTGTGGCCCATCACCTCCGGGTTGGTGTGATCCAAGGCAACATCGAACAAGACAAAAAGTGGGATCCCGAGTTCCAAGAGGCGACAGTAGCACGCTACGAACAACTAACCCGTGCGGCTGTCACCCGGGGCGTGGACTTGGTGGTCTGGCCGGAGACGGCGGTGCCGTTTTTCTTTCAGTCGGACGTGACTTACCAAGAACGACTGCTCAGTCTGGTGCGAGAAGTAAAGACTCCTTTGCTCTTCGGCAGCGTCGGCTGGCGGTCAAAGGGTCCCGATACAGTGACCCTCTTCAACCGCGCTTACTTGGTTTCCTCCACGGCGGAAGTCCTCGGCTTCTATGACAAGATGCATCTCGTCCCGTTTGGCGAGTATGTGCCTTTCCATGACAGTGTGCTCTTCTTTCTTGATAAACTGGTCGAGGGCATCGGTGACTTTGCCGCGGGGACGACGCCGACGGTTTTCGCCCTGCCTGAGGGAAAGTTCGGAGTGTTGATTTGTTATGAGGGCATCTTCCCCGACTTGGCCCGCCGGTTCGTCGCCGAGGGAGCTGACTTTTTGGTGAACATTACTAACGACGCCTAGTTCGGCCTCTCCTCCGCTCCGTATATGCATTTGCTCATGGAGGCGATGCGAGCCGTGCAAAACCGCCTCCCCGTAGTACGTGCGGCCAATACCGGCTTCTCAGCGGTGGTCGACTGCGACAGGCGCGTGCGCGACCACAGTGCCCCCCACGAGACGGGCTTTCTGGTAGAAGGTACAACCTAGCCCCAGTGCCCCAGCTTCTATGCCACTG
>JACXTT010010722.1_pt1 | contig 12333 bp, 10 predicted proteins | sample 9270951 | NCBI WGS metagenome assembly JACXTT01 (sample SAMN15532306, study PRJNA645909) | rock metagenome | isolation source: weathered quartz diorite | place: Puerto Rico | collected 2017-06-21 | reverse complement strand
AGCATCGCGGTGTGGACGAAGATCCGGCTGATGGCCTGGCCACGCGCGGTCTTGGGTTTCGGTAACACGTCCAGGTCAAAGTGAGAACCGTCGCGCACGGCGATCATGGATCCGATCATGATGATCCAGATGAAGCAGAAGCGCGCCACTTCCTCGGTCCAGATGTAGCGCGGTATGAGCTGGGTGAAGCGCGACAAGATCTGCAGCACCACCGGCACGACGAGCGCCATCAGCAACACGGTCACCAGCACTTGCAAGGCGCGATAGAAACGATCTATGGCTTTTCTCATCTGTTACTTGACCGCGTTGATCTGGACGAAGACGGCCTCTGCGCCAACCTCTTTGGCATAAGCCTGGCGCACGGGCTCGGTGAGCTTGAGCAGCTGTTCGCGGTCGGTGAACTCCACGAGCTTGACCTTGCCTTCCTTCGCCAGCCGCTCCAGGCGTTGCCGGTCTTCGCTCGACTCGAGCTGGCGTCCGTACTCTCCTGCTTCCTTGCCTGCCTTGACGATGGCTGCCTGCAGGTCCTGGGGCAGCCGCCGGAACGTCTTGCCGCTGAAGCACAGCGGCCGGACCGTGATAGCGTGCCGGGTTTGGACGATGTAGGGACCGACTTCGTAGAACTTCATCTGCTCCACGCCCAGCGCTTCGTTCTCCGCCGCGTCGATCACGCCGGTCTGGATGGCGTTGTAGATCTCCGCGTAGGCGATCACCGAGGGCGCCGCACCGATGGTCTGAAAGGTTTGCGTCTGGATCGGCGCTCCCATTACCCGCAGCTTCAGCCCCTTCAACTCGGCCATGTTATGCACCGGCTTGGCGACAATGAGGTTGCGCACGCCGCCGCCCGCGTAACCGATGATGAGAACGTCGGCTTTCTTCGCCACTTCGTCCGCAATCGGCTTGAGCATGTCGGCGTTGAGGACCTTGCGCCACTGATCGATATCGCGGAACAGAAACGGCATGTCCATGAGCGGCGCCGACTTGGCGAAGGTGGACATGTGAGACGGGGACACGATGGCGTAGTCCACCGAGATGCCCTGGTTGAGGTAGGCAAAGTAGTCCTTCTCCAGGCCCAGCTCGCTATTGCGATGAAGGACGAAGTTGACCGGCTTGCCGTAATACTTCCGGGTCAGCTCCTCGAACTTGAGCAAAGCCTTGTTGAACGCGTGCTCGTCGGCAAACTGCACTGCACCGTGCAGCGTGATCGGCTGGTCGGCAGCGACGGGCGCCAGCGCCATATAGACGAGCAGCAGGCCAAGCAGGCCGCTCCGAGGAACCAGTGCCAAAGCTGCCGCCACAGGACACGGAGTCTTGCTCTTGGGGGTCGTCATGCTTCACTCCTCCGACTTATTGGTGCGAGCACGGGTGCGCCGGGCGTTTCCTATGTCGCCCAGAGGATCAGCCCTAGCTTCGCATGGCTTGAATACGTTGGGAGAGGGCCGACTGCAGCAACGAAACGTCGGGGCCAAAGAAGATCAGCTGAAAACCGCGCGCCAGGTACTCCTTCGCGAACGCCTCCGTGGGCGCCGCGATCGCCAGGACGCGTCCATACTTCTTCGCGGCCCGCGCAATACGATCGACGGCGGCGAGATAGGTTGGATGCTTCAGCTCACCGGGCACGCCGAGGAAGTTCGACAAATCCATGAACCCTATGCATAGGCAGTCGATACCGGGGACCGCCGCAATCTCCTCCACGTTCTCGAGTCCAACCTCGGTTTCTATCTGCAGCATGAGCAAACAACGCTGATTGGCCCGCTCCAGCTTGTCCCGCGCGGCACCGCCCGTGTAGTCGTCGTGGGCCGCCCCGAGCACGGCGCCGCGCCGCCCCGCTGGCGGATATCGGGTCCAGGAGACGATGTCGCGCGCCTGCGCCGCGGTCTCGACCATCGGGAGCATCACGCCCAATGCGCCGACGTCCAACGCGCGCGCCACGAACTGGTACTGGAAGGTCGGTACACGCACCAGCGCTACGATCTCCAGCCCGCGGCAGTACGCGACTTGCTGCTTGATCGTGTCGATGCCGGCGCCCGAGTGCTCCATGTCGAGGAGCACGAATTCGGCTCCGGCCTCGCGCGCGATCTGAGCGAGCCCGGGCGTGAAGAACTCGAACGCGAACAGACCGAAACTGTTCTCGCCTCGCAGCAGCTTGTTCTTCAGCGGGTTGCTTCGCATAACTCGGGCTCGTGACTCGTGATTCGCAAAGTCGGATTCAGCTCTTCACCTGTCGCCTCTTTGACTTCCTTCACTGGTGAAAATACGGGACCCGCCCCAGCACCTGTTGATTCACCACGTTGCTAGGAACGCGTCCGTGGGCCAGGTCGCGGCACGCGCCGAATACACTGGCCGCAACGCCGTTGATGCACTCGTCCGTCAAGCAGACATGGTGCGGCGTAACGATAAGGTTGTCGAGCGTCAGCAATGGATTGTCGGCGGGTGTGGGCTCCTGCTCGAACACGTCGATGGCGGCGCCGGCAATGGCTCTCTTCGACAGCACCTGGTACAAGGCCTTCTCATCCACGATGGGGCCGCGCGCCGTGTTGATGAAGAACGCCGTCGGCTTCATCAGCGAGAACTGGCGCGCACCGATCATGTGCCGCGTCTGCTCGTTGAGGGGGCAGTTGACGCAGATAAAATCCGCTTCTCGCAACAGCGTGTCCAGGTCTACCAGCTTCACGCCCAGAGGCGCTACGGATTGCTGCGTCACGTAGGGGTCGCAAGCCAGGTAGCGCATAGCGAACGGCATCGCCAGACGGAACAGCTCCGAACCGATGTTGCCCACACCGATAGAGCCGAGCACGCGGCCCGACAAGCCGACGCCCATGTGGTTTGTCCGCTCGGTCCAGCGGCCCTCTCGCACCAGCCGGTCTTTGATCACGACACGGTGCGCCAGCATGAGGATGAAGGTGAGCGCGGAGCTGGCTACAGGCCGGCGCACGCCGTCGGGTGTGATGGTGAGAATGACGCCGTTGTCGGTGAGCGCGGGGACATCCACGGTGTCGTAACCCACACCGAAGCGAGCGATCAGTTTCAACCTCCGGTCGGGACCGGAGACCGTCCGGCGAGTCACCTGGGCCAACATGACGGCCAGTGCATCGTACTTGGCTGCCGTCCTCTGCGACAGCTCGGCCTCCAGTTCCGGCACAAACTCCCACTCGATGCGCGGGTCACCGAGGATCTCGAGCGACGATTTGTCGAACAGAGGATTGCCGTCAGGCTTCAGGTTGTCGCGGGTGATCCCGACTCGAAATTTCTCGGCCATAACGGTTCCGGGATTGGTGGTTCGTGACTCGTGGGTTGCCGTTCACTTCTTAAGCGCATGCTTCTTGGGGTCCGGTGCCCGCTGCAGGGTATACAGCGTCTGCAGCCCCTGCTTGAGCGCCCCCTGCAACAGGTGCACGTCGACGCCCATCGCGAACAGTCTGAAGCCCTTAGCCCAGTATTCCTGGCTCCAGGCATCGTTCGCGGTCATGCACGCGAGAATCTTGTTGTGTCTCTTCGCGGCCGCCACGAGCTTTTCGATCGCCTGCACGTATTTGGGGTGATCGAACTGCGCGGGAATCCCCAGAAAGTTGGTGAGATCGAAGTGCCCCAGCCACAGCACATCGACGCCGGGTACGGCCGCGATCTGCTCGATGTTCTTGATACCATCCGCGGTTTCGATCAAACAGATCACCAACGTACGGTCGTTGGCAAGGCGGATCTTCTCGGCTACGTCGCCGCCTTCGTAGTCGTCGTGGGCGAAGCCGAAAGCCGCGCCGCGCCGCCCATGCGGCGGATAGCGCGTACAGGATACGATGAAGGCGGCTTCTTCCGCCGAGCCCACCATGGGCGCCATGATGCCCATGCAGCCCACATCCAGGGCGCGGGAGATGTATTGGTACTGGTTGGCGGGGACCCGCGCCATCGGCACGACGTCGATGCCGCGGCACAGCGCCGCCTGGGTCTTGATCTGGTCGTAGTTCGTTCCCGCGTGCTCCATGTCCAGCAGCAGAAACTCTGCGCCCGCCGACTTCACGATCTGGGGCAGGCCGGGGACGAGAAACTCCCATCCGAATGCGCCGAACACCGGCTCGCCGGCGAGCAGCTTCTCCTTGATCGGGTTCTTGCGCATCGCCATGTCCACTACGCTACTTGTGCCACTGGCCGCCCCACGACGGGTGACCGAGCGCTTCGCCGTTGACCACGTGGCGCGGGCGGCGACCGTTGGCGAGGTCGACGGCCGACGTGAAGGCGCTTTCCCCGAGCAGCCGCATGCACTCGTCCGTATGACACACCGCGTGCGGCGCGACGACCACGTTGTCGAAGCCAAGCAGAGGATTGTCGGCTGGCGTGGGCTCCTGCTCGAACACGTCGATGGCAGCCGCCGCGATGCGCTTGGACGCGAGCGCTTCGATGAGAGCGGCTTCGTCGACAATGGGCCCGCGCGCGGTGTTGATGAAGAACACGCTGGGCTTCATCAAACTGAACTGCCGCGCGCCGATCAGGTGCCGGGTCTGATCGTTGAGCAGGCAATTCACCGAGATCACATCGGACTCGCGCAGCAGCGTGTCGAGATCGACCATCTTCACGCCGAGGTCTTTGACCGCTTGCGGCGGCACGTTCGGATCGCAACCGAGGTGGACCATGTCCCACGCCTTGGCCAGGCGAAACACCTCTTTCCCGATATTGCCCACCCCGATCACCCCGAGCGCCTTGCCGGTCAGGCCGTAGCCCAGATAGTCGCCCTTCTCTTTCCAGCGGCCCTCGCGCGTAAGCCGATCCTTCTCCTCCAACCGATGGGCCATCGCGAGCGTGAAGGCCATGACACTGCTCGCAACCGGCCGGCGTACTCCGTCTGGCGCAATGGTGAGCAGGATCCCCTGCTCGCTGCAGGCGGCCACGTCCACCGTGTCGTAGCCCACCCCGAAGCGCGCCACCAACTTGAGCCGCCGATTCGGACCCGATACCGTGTTTCGGCTCACTTTGGAGCCGTACACGCAGATCGCGTCGTACCGGCTGGCGTGTTCCGCCGTCAGCTCCGGCACCGACTCGGGCAAGTACTCCCACTCGACATGCGGGTCCTCCAGTAGCCGCAAGGCCGGGCGGCCGTACACCGGTTCGCCGCTGGGGCTCAGCACGTCGCGCGTGATACCGACGCGGAATTTGTCCTGCGCCATAGACATCCTCCTCTTGTCGTTGCGATCCCTCGCGCCGTGTCCGGGCCCTCGACCCGGTTGCGCAGTTCCCTGCTCTATCGCTGTTCGTAGCGCCGGCGCCGGTTACATGGACGCGGTGAACGCGCCGTCCACCGACAGCACGTGCCCGTTGACGTAAGACGCCTCGTCGGAGGCCAGGAATACCGCAACCGGTCCGATCTCATCCAGAGCGCCCCAGCGTCCAGCCGGCGTGCGCTTGCAAACCCAATCGTTGAACTCTTTGTTCTGGGTCAGCGCAGTGTTCAGCTCGGTGGCGAAGTAGCCGGGGGCGATCGCGTTCACGGTGATGTTGTGCTGTGCCAGCTCCACCGCCAGCTCGCGAGTGAGCGCGTGCACTGCCCCCTTGCTTGCGACATAGGCGGAGATCGTAGGACGCGCCAGAAACGCACTGGCCGAACCTGTCATGATAATGCGGCCGGACTTGCGCGAGATCATGACTTTTGCGGCTTCGCGCGCGAGCCCCCAGACCGCAGTCAGATTGGTATCGATCACGCGCCGGAAATCGCTGGTCTCGAACTCCTGGATCGGCTTGCGGTGCTGGATGCCGGCGTTGGCCACTAGAATGTCGAAGCGGCCATACCGCTTCATCGCGCCCGAGATGCATGCGGCGCACGCTTTCTCATCCGTCACGTCAAAAGGCGCCGCTTCGCCTCTCAGCCCGGCCTTGGCCAACTCATCGGCACGCGGCGTCAGCGTCGCCGCGTCGCGTCCGTTGATGAGGACCGTGGCACCGGCCTGCGCCAGAGATTTGGCCATGGCCCAACCCAGGCCGCGCGACGCGCCGGTGACGAGTGCGACTTTTCCCGAAAGCGAGAACACCCGGAACCTCCCCCGTTGTTGCGCAGTCTGCCGCTTGATGCGGCTAATGCTTGACGCTCAGCTTGACGCGACGCTCATGGCAATAGCACCGTCGACCCCGTTGTCTTCCTGCCCTCCAGATCGCGGTGCGCTTGCGCGGCGTCCTTGAGTGAATAGGTCTGATTGACCTCGATCTTCACCTTCCCGGACTTGACCACATCGAACAGATCGGCGGCCATGGCCTCGAGATCTTCGCGCTTTGCGGTGTAGGTCATGAGCGTCGGGCGCGTCACATATAGCGATCCCTTACCGGCCAACAGATTCAAGTCGAAGGCCGCGACCGGACCCGAGCCGTTGCCGAACACCACCAGCATGCCCCTGGGTTGCAGACAGTCCAGCGAGCCCATAAACGTGTCCTTCCCCACTGAGTCGTACACCACCGGCACCTTCTTGCCGGCGGTGATTTGCGTGACCCGCTCGGCGAAGTTCTCCTTGGTGTAGATGATGGTGTGCTCGCAGCCATGCGCCTTGGCCAGCTTCGCTTTTTCTTCCGAGCCCACGGTACCGATCACGCTCACGCCGAGCGCCTTCAACCACTGGCACGCGATCAGGCCGACTCCGCCGGCCGCCGCGTGGAACAGCACGGTCTGGCCCGACTGCACTCGGTACGTGCTGCGAATCAGGTACTGTGTGGTGAGCCCCTTGAGCATCATGGCTGCGGCGGTCTGATCGGAGATGCCCTCAGGCACCTTCACCAGGCGGTCGGCCGGAACGAGCCGGACCTCGGCATAGGCGCCGGGAGGTCCGCCCGCATAGGCCACGCGATCGCCGGCCTTGACCCAGGTGACACCGGGGCCGACAGCTTCCACCACGCCAGCGCCTTCCAGCCCGATGCCGCTCGGCATCTGCAGCTGATAGAGACCGGAGCGGTGATAGGTGTCGATGAAGTTGAGTCCGATTGCAGTCTGACGAATTCGCGCCTGTCCCGGTCCTGGGTCGCCTACCGTCACGTCTTCGTACTGAAGGACCTCGGGGCCGCCGTGCTTGTGGATGCGGATTGCTTTTGGCATGGTGTTCTCCAGGAAAAACGGGAATTGTGGCCACACGAGCCAACGCTCAACCGTCGGCCACGACGCGAAGGTATTCTACCGGAGCGGCCTAGTGAAGGCTGCGCAGGCCGCGAACGAGCGAAATGGGAGGCGCGGCCGCTCAGTGCCAGCGCCGGACGAAATCGCGGATCTGCGGGTAGACGTGCTCGCGGAACTTGCGTCCGCTGAAGATCCCGTAGTGGCCCACGCCCTTGGCCAGCAGATGCTTGCGCTTTTCCGACGGGATGTTCCGGCACAGGATCTGGGCGGCTTCGGTCTGGCCGTTGCCCGAGATGTCGTCCAGCTCGCCCTCGACGGTGAACAGCGCGCAGCCACGGATAGCTTCGGGGCGCACCAGCTCGCCGCGCACGGTCATCTTTCCTTTGGGCAAAGCGAACTCCTGAAACACGACTTTGATGGTATCCAGATAGTATTCCGCGGGCATGTCCATGACCGCGTTGTACTCGTCGTAGAAGCGGCGGTGCGCGCTGGCACTGTCGCCGTCGCCCACGATCAGGTGATTGAAGAACTTGCGGTGAGCGTTGATGTGGCGGTCGGCATTCATCGCCACGAAACCCAGGTGCTGGAGGAAGCCCGGATACACGCGGCGCATGAAGCCCGGATAATTGTGCGGTACGCGGTGGATGACCTGGTCTTCGAACCAGGCGTGCGAACGCCCCATGGCGAACTCGTTCACCACCGTCGGGCTGCGCCGCGGATCGATCGGTCCCCCCATCATCACCATCGTTTTCGGCAGCGCCGGATCCTTCGCCTGTGCCAGCAGCGACATCGCGGCCAGGACCGGGACGGTCGGCTGACACACGGAAATCACATGAACGGTACCGGGGCCACGCGCTTCCTCTCCGAGTAGCCGGATGAACTCCTCGCAGTAACCGACATAGTCGTCGAGATGGAACAGGCCTTCGGCCAACGGCACCATCCGTGCATCGACCCAGTCTGTGATATACACGTCGAAATCCTGCAGCGCCGATTTGACCGTGTCTCGCAGCAGGGTGGGATGATGCCCGGACAGCGGCGCGAAGATCAGCAGCTTCGGACCCGGGTTGTCGGTCGCCTTCCGGAAATGCAGCAGCACGCAGAATGATTTTCTGAGAACCGGCTCGATGTGGACCGGCACCTCCTTGCCTCTGACCACGGCGCGGTCGATGTCCCAGGCCGGCCTCTCGTAGGAGCGCATCAGGCGCGCCAGCACTTCGTGGCTCGCGGCGATGGTTCGGCTCAGGGGATGGTAGGCGAGCGGGCTGTACGGATTTGTAAACAACCTGTTGTTGGCATCGGCCCAGGCGACCAGCGGCGCCGTTATCGTCTTGTGCAGCTCGTGCAACGCGTAGAGCATCCGCCCTCCGTGTGAGCATCCTGCGCGGCCGGAAATATTCCGGTTCTCCCTTGGAGGGACAGCAGGATCCATGCCCTGATGGCATCGTCAACTCGATGGCGAGGCAACTGTAATCAGGGTGTCATGGGGCGTCAAGCGCGGGAGCGAGCGGCGGCTCCTGCATCAGCGCGGCCTGCTCCCGCAGCGACAAGATCTGGTCCTGCCAGTAGCGCTGGGTGTTGAACCAGGGGAAATTCACGGGAAACGTCGGGTCCTCCCAGCGCCGGGCAAGCCATCCGGAGTAGTGGATCAGGCGCAAGGTTCGCAGCGCCTCGAGCAGATGCAGCTCGCGCAGGTTGAAGTCGTGAAACTCCCGATAGCCGCGCAGCACCGCCTCCAGCTGTAGCTCCATCGCCGGGCGCTCGCCCGACAGCAGCATCCACAGGTCCTGCGCGGCCGGCCCGTTGCGCGCATCGTCCAGGTCGACGAAGTGTGGTCCTTCATCGTCCCACAGCACGTTGCCTGCGTGGCAGTCGCCATGCAGCCGGATGGGCGAGACCCGCCCGGCCCGCTCGAAGCACGCGCGCGCCTGGTCTAGGACTTGCCGCACCAGCGTCGCATAGGCTGACCGCAGATCGGGCGGGATGAATCCCTGCTCGAGCACGAATGCGGCCGGCTCTTCGCCAAACGTCCGCACGTCGAGCACCGGCCGGTCTTGGAACGGATTCAATGCGCCGATCGCGTGAATGCGGCCGATGAAACGCCCCATCCAGATCAGGGTGTCGCGATCCTCCAGCTCTGGCGCGCGCCCGCGCTGGCGCGGGTACAACGCGAAGGCGAAACCGCGATGCTCGCGCAGCGTTCCGCCCTGGGTCGGCGTCCGCAGAGCGCTTGCCGTTCCGTCTTCGCGGGGAGGCTCAGCCGGAATGCCTTCCGCGCGCGGCAGGGCACCTGGAATGTCTTCGTCTCGCAGCGGCGCGACGACCGGTAGCTCGGCCCCGGCCAGCTCGAGCGCGAACGCGTGTTCCTCGAGGATGGCTGCACGGGGCCAGCGCTCAGGCCGGTAGAACTTGGCTACCAGGGGCGGGCCGTCCTCGATGCCGACCTGGTACACGCGATTCTCGAAGCTGTTCAGCGCCAGCAACCGCCCGTCACAGCGCAGTCCGGTTTGCTCGACCGCGTCGAGGATCAGGTCCGGGGTGAGGGCGTCATAGGGATGCGAGTGCGCTGGCATGTCGTGCATTGGACGATTGTAGGGAAGCTCCGATCAAGTCTCGCATTCGGCCTCCTAGCCGGGCAGCAGCCTCGGGGGCGCTGCGTCGCATCAGCCGCAGGCACAGACCAAGCCGAGAGCCGGCTGAGTGGGTGGATCGTCGTTGCTGCGAAGCAGCGCGGCTGAGGCCTTGCAGGCAATACCGCGCATGGGGATTCGCTCCCGATCCAGAGAATCGATACGTGCCGTCTCGGTTTGGCCGCATCTTCCTCTTGACTGTTGGCGATTACATGCTAATGCTACACAGTGGGTGTTGGTGCGGCCCGATGTCCGGAGCTGCCTGCACTCACCCTTCTCGAGGTGGACCTTAGGAAGAACTAACCGGGGGAGCTTGATCATGGAGCATAAATCAACAGGGTGGTTGAGTGAGAAAGAGATATCGCAGGTAGAACCCGCCGACCAGGTGGGCTTCGGGTCGCCGGTGCCGACGCAGATCGTGTCGAACGGCGAGTACAACCCGCTGCCCCAGACCGAAAAGCAGAAACAGGTCGAAGGGTTGATCAAGGAGTATGCCGACAAGTACGCCAAGCACCAGGGCCTGGACCGCCGCTCGTTCCTGCGGTCGGCGTCGGGAATGGCTGCCGCGTTTCTGGCCATGAACCATGTCTTCGGCCCGATCTGGGACGTTTCCGAAGCGGAAGCCGCGGACAAGGACATGGCCGACGAGCGCGCCAAGAGACTATCGGGCCAGTTCATCTTCGACGACCAGACGCACTTCGTGCGCGACGACTTCGACAAAGAAGGCATCCTGGGGCTGGGCAAGTACGCGTCCGAGCACTGGAACCCGAAGATGCTGGACAAGGTTCCGCTCACGCTGCAGCGCTACAAGTTCGAGAACTATCTGAAGGAGGTCTTCCTGGACAGCGACACCAAGGTCGCGCTGCTGTCGGGTGCACCCTTCGACGATCCGACCTGGTGGCTGTTGTCCAACGATCAGATCAACGAAGCCCGCGCCGCCATCAACAAGGTGGCCGGCAGCCGTCGCCTGTTCTCGCACTTCGTCTTCACGCCGGTGCAGGACGGGTGGGTCGAGGAAGTAGACCGCGGTGTGGCCGAAATCAAGCCAGATGGCTGGAAGGGCTACACGGTGGGCGACCCGCTCTCTCCGTCCACCAAGAAGACCATGTGGCGGCTGGACGACGAAAAGCTGATGTACCCGGTCTACCAGAAGTTCATGAAGTCGAGCAGCCATAACGTCTGCATTCACAAGGGTCTGCTGCCGCTCGACTATGAGACCTCGTGGGCCGGCGTGTGGCAATACGCTACCGTGGACGACCTGCCCAAGGCCGCGAAGGACTGGCCTGGACTCAACTTCATCATGTATCACGGCGCGCTGCGGCCGTTCCTGGAAGATCCCGCGACCGAGCTGGCGTTGTTCGAGAAGACCGGCGAGATCCGCTGGGCGTCCGACTTGGCCCGGATCCCGAAGAAGTACAGCGTCAACAACGTGTACGCCGAGCTGGGCACGACGTTCGCGACTTGCGCGGTCGCCAACCCGCGCTTTGCCGCTTGCCTGGTCGGGATGTTCGTCAACGAAATGGGACCGGACAACGTGGTATGGGGCTCCGACTCCGTGTGGTACGGCTCGCCGCAATGGCAGATCGAGGCCATGCGCCGGCTGGAGATCCCGGACGACGTCATGAAGAAGATGGGCTGGAAGATCAAGCTCGGCGGTCCGGACAGCGAGGTCAAGCGCAAGATCTTCGGGACCAATTCCGCCCGTTTGTACAACTACAAGATCCAGGCGGAGTACGATCAGCTCGGTCGCGACAAGCTAGCGCAGATCAAGTCGGAGTACGAGAAGGAGCAGGTCGGACGCAACAACAAGTTCTGGGGCTTTGTCGCGAAGCCCGCGTAACGACCAAGGCTTGTTGACTCACTCCACCCGGGGACGCAAGTCCCCGGTTTTTTTGGCCCGAGCAAGTCTCCGGCGTGGCCCGCCCGACATATTTCCTGGCCGCTTTTCTGGTAGGGTACGCATATGCAGCGCAATGCTCCTCCCCTTGCGCCAAGGCTGGCACTCACGCTGGTGCTTTGCCTGTCTGCGACGCTGCCAGTCCGCGCCCAGAGCACGACGAGCGTTCGCACCGGTTCGGGGTTCGCCATATCGCACACGACGCACATCGTCACTAATGCTCACGTCGTGGCGCAATGCAAGTCGGTGCGTGTCCTTTCAGGCGTGCAGCAGGGCTCGGCGCGGGTCCTGGCGATCGACGTCGACGCGGACTTGGCGGTGCTCCAGACTGGGCTGAGCGTGCCGAAGACGATGGCGATGCGCAGCAGCCCGGCGTTGCGCCTCGGCGAGAGCGTCATCGCATTCGGATTCCCGCTCACCGGCGCTCTGTCTCAAGGCGGGAACCTCACGACCGGCAACGTCAGCGCGCTGGCAGGCTTGCGCGACGATCCGAAGTACATCCAAGTGACTGCGCCGGTGCAACCCGGGAACAGTGGCGGACCGTTGCTGGACGCAGGGGGCAACGTCATCGGTGTCATCACGGCGAAGCTGGACGCGCTCGCGGTCGCGAAGCGCACCGGAGACGTGCCGCAGAACGTGAACTTCGCGGTGCGCGCCGAAGTGCTCGAAGCGTTCTTGCAGACCCACAAGATTCCTTACGACGTCGCCGTCACGGACACCCAGCTCGC
>JACXTT010010721.1_pt1 | contig 12333 bp, 11 predicted proteins | sample 9270951 | NCBI WGS metagenome assembly JACXTT01 (sample SAMN15532306, study PRJNA645909) | rock metagenome | isolation source: weathered quartz diorite | place: Puerto Rico | collected 2017-06-21 | reverse complement strand
CCTAAGTGCAGTTCAGTAATGTTTAGTTTGGCGGCCCTTTTTACCAATGAAGGAGAAAGTTCGCCGGTAACAATAGCTGTTTCAATACCAGCAAATTTGCGCAGGCGTTCCACACCCATGCCATCGCGCATGTTGAATTTTTTTAGCAGCTCGCCATCGGTGTTATAATAAACACCTGCATCGGTTAATACGCCGTCGTTGTCGGTCAGCAATAATTTAATGCCTGCCGCTTTTTGTTTTAAAATTTCATTCATTATGTTGTGTGAATTAAATTGCTGTCCATCCGCCATCAACCACCAGGTTTGCGCCGGTCATGTACGCCGAAGCCTCACTGGCCAGGAATACAAGCGCGCCCTGGTAATCAGATGCCGTAGCCATACGGCCTAATAAAGTTTTTGCTGAATAATTACCTATAAAATCTTCGGTTTGCCCGTTCTCGACGCCACCTGGTGAAAGCGTGTTTACTCTTACACCGGTATGCCCCCAGTAAGCCGCCAAAAAGCGGGTGAAGTTGATGATAGCCCCTTTGGTAACCGGGTAAGCTGCCGATTTATAAAAAGTTTGTTCGCCTTTGGCGTTGCGGTAAATACTTTGATCGGGCCCAACCATGCCATAGGTAGATGCGATGTTGATAATGCTGCCGCTGCCTTGCAAAGCCATATGTGTGCCCAGTATCTGCGAGCATAAAAACACGCCGGTAATGTTCACGTTCAATGAACTTTGAAAAGCCTCTAAAGGGTAATTTTCAAAAGCCGAAAGCTCCTTAGCCATAGCCGGATCTTCAAACTTATCATTGATGGCGGCATTGTTTACCAGCACATCTATCGATTCGTATTTATCCAGGATAATGTTAAGCGCGTCAATTAGTGATTGCTTGCTGGTAACATCAACACCCAGGCCTAAATGATTATCACCTAAGGACCGCGCGAATTTTACAGCTTCATCGGCATTAACATCGGCAACAATAACATTGGCGCCAGCTGCGGCCAGGGCTTCGCAATGTTTTCGGCCTATTAAGCCAAGGGCACCGGTTACTACCGCCGTTTTTTGATTTAATGAAAACATGTTGTTCATTAGCCGGCTATAACGCTTTTAGGTTTTATGTTGTAGTTGCTCACCTTACGGAAAACAGCTTCCAATACATCACCTTTTAAATAACTTTTAACATCGCCGCTCTCAATGGCTTCTTTTACCAATGGCAATACCTCGCGGTAAGCCGATAGAATGTAGCTGATATCTTCGGTACTATGGCTGTAGCACATATTGTGAAAACCAGCCCAAAGCACACCGCGTTTAATCATTTCCTGCTGCATCAAAGTTTTAACCTCTAAAGCGTTACCGGCATCGGGTGTAAAGGTTACCATGCTGCGGCAGTTATAACCTACGCAGCGGGTGTATTTATCCATGCCGGTTTCAATAGCCAAAAGGTTGTAACCTCCTTTTAACAAAGCACCATGTTCATCAAGGTATTGCGGCACCTTTTTATCGCGTAGTTCATTGATAGTCGCTATACAGGCCGCCAATGATAATGCCTCGCCGCCAAAGGTGGTGTAGCTAAACACTTCGGAGTTAAAAAGCTCCATTACATCTGCACGGCCGGTTAATAAGGCTATAGGCATACCGTTGGCACAGGCTTTTGAAAATACAGCCAAATCGGCCTTTACATCAAAATACTCCTGCGCGCCACCAACCGCTACACGGAAGCCGGTCCACATTTCATCAAAAATCAACAGGGTGCCATTGGCTTTACAAACTTCGGCCAGTTGCTGCAGGTAACCGGGTTTAGGGGCTTCAAAAATGAATGGCTCCAGGATCACGGCGGCCACGGTTTCGTCTAAAGCTGCTTTTACAGATTCAATATCATTGTATTCAAACGTATAAGTAAGATCCTGGATAGGCTCAGGTACACCGGCGTTTCTGCTGGTAATACCAATATACCAGTCATGCCAGCCATGGTAACCACAGCAAAATATCTTATCCCTGCCTGTAAAAGCACGGGCAACGCGTACAGCTGCCGAACACACATCGGCCCCCGTTTTACTGATCTTTACCGCTTCGGCATTAGGTACCACTTGTTGCACCAGCTCGGCCAGTTCAACCTCCAAAGGGTGCATCAATGAAAAGGTAATGCCATCCTCTAATTGCCGACGAATGGCGTTATCAACCGCAGGGTAGGCATAACCTAAAGAAATAGGGCCAATGGCCGAATTTAGGTCGATATACTCGTTGCCATCGGCATCCCATACGTGCGATCCTTTGCCTTTTACAATATATTTTGGTGCCACCCCATTGCTAAACTGACCCGGTCCTTTAGCCAAAGTTTGCGTAACCGGTTTTTGAACCTGTAGTGCGCGGGCGTATATTTTGTCTGATTCGGTGATAACCGGAAAATTGTTATCAAGTGCTATTTTGTTAGCCATAATCATTGTTATTTATTCTGAAAATTCGGGAGTTAATATTTCGGGTTGATGGTGGGCGGTTTTATAACCCAGTATCCGTTCTGCTATTTGTTTGCCGGTAAAACCTTCATGCTGCAATACGTGAGGTAGCAAGGCCGGTTTAAACCATTTATTGTTTAAGGCTATGGGTAATACGTTGGCTGTAGTTTGGTGTTTGAGTAATACCTCGGCCACAATGGTGTATAAGCCACCGGTAACAAAATGATCTTCTAAAGTAACTACCAGTTTGCTTTGTGCCGATGCCGTTAATATCGCCTGTTCATCAATCGGTTTAAGGCTGCGCATGTTAATAAGGCCGACAGATAAGCCTTCACTTTTTAATATTTCAAGGGCTACCAATGCCTGCTCAAACAGCAGGCCGTAAGTTAAAATGGTAACATCGGTACCTTCGGCTATTACTTCGGCTTTGCCTAAAACAAAGGGAGCGTGCTCATATCCTGTTTGGCGGGTATTAATGCGGGTGTATGCCGGTTGGGCTGATTGCCAGATCTGCGGCAGCATTTTTACCAGGTCGTCCTCATCGGCCGGGGCAAATACGGTTACGTTGGGAATGCCACGCATAATGGCCACATCCTCAATAGCCTGGTGGGTGGGGCCGTTACCATCAGATAATAAGCCGGGGATAAAGCCGCTTAGCTTGGCCGGTAAACCGGAGATGCCTAAATCGGTACGTACAAATTCAAAGGCGCGCATAGTTAAAAAAGCTGCCAGCGCGTGTACTACCGGGATGCGGCCACGCAGGGCCAGGCCGGCAGCAGCGCCTATCATGGTTTGCTCGGTAATGCCGGTATCAATAAATCGCTTGCCTAATATGCCGGGCAGGTTGCGTACCAGGGCGCGGTTTTCGGCAGTCATTACAATAACCTGCTCGTTGGCGATTGCCGTTTCTGTCAATAGTTGTTCGTAAGTCATTGGTTATCGTACCACTAAAGTTTCTGATGTTAGTTGGGTTGCCTGCTGACTGTGCAGTTCGAGCAATAACTGCTCAATTTCATCCGCGTTAAAATTGCAAAACCAGCGGTCGGCACGCTCCTGAATACTTGGCAAGCCTTTGCCGCGCACGGTATCGGCAATTACTACGTTTACTTTACCTTCTTCAAAAGGGTAAGCGTTAAAAGTTTCATGCAAAGCGGTAAAGTCATGCCCGTTAATGCGTTTAACAGCCGCGCCAAAGGCTGCAAACTTATCAGCAAGAGGTTCAAGCGGAATCAGGTCTTCGGTGCGTACATTGGCCTGGAAATGGTTCCTATCAACCACAAAAATCAGGTTATCCAGTTTATAGGCATTGGCTACCAGCATAGCTTCCCAGCAGGTGCCTTCATTCAGCTCGCCATCGCCCAAAATGCAAACCACTTTGTTGCTGCCGCCGCTTATTTTAATATCCATGGCAACGCCAATAGCTACCGAAGGTAAATGCCCTAAAGAGCCCGAATGAAATTCAATACCCGGAATATGGGTGTTAGGGTGCCAGTAAATATGATCGGTTATAGATAGGTGGTTGTTTAACCTGGTTTTATCTAATAAGCCCAGTTCGGCAAAGGTGCCGTACAGCGCCGGTACGTCATGCCCCTTGGAAAGGAACAGGTAATCGCGGTTAGGGTTAGTCAGGTTATCGGCATTAACATTTAAAAATTCGCTGTACAGGTATACAATCAAATCCACGGCGGATAACGACGCGCCGGTAAAACAGCCGCCATCTGTCGACATGCGCACAATATGTTCCCTTACATTTAAAGCCGTAGCCCTCAATTCCTGCTCATTAAAAGTATTCATGCCTTAGGCCTCGTTTTGGTGTAAAAGTTCGTTTGGTGCTTTTTTAGTTTGATCGGGCAATACGGTTTGCAATTCATCCAGGTGATGGCGGTACCAGTTTACACCGGCATATTGCGAATTGATCTGGTATATCTCGGGCTTGCGCTCTATCAGGTTCAAAATATCGCGGCAGGTAAATTGGTGGCAAACAGGGTACAATTCCTTAAAAACCCGTTCAATAAAATAGTAATCCTCAGGGTAGTCAATCGTAAACCTGTGCGACATGGAATAATCCAGTCCTGTTTTCCAGGTTACGTTACCAACACTAAAAATCAGCGGATTTTCCCATATATAGGGGGTGGTATGCTCCAGCTCCATTGGCCGGCCGGCGTTTTCCCACGCCTGCTTAAGGCAGGCCATGGTCATTACTTCCACATCGTTACCATCGGGCCAGGTGGCCGGGTGCAGGTTGCTTACATAATCGTATTTACCACGGTTGGCAAAAAAATACTCCAGCACCTGGTCTACAATCCGCGGATCAATCAGCGGGCAGTCAGATGGGATTTTAAGCACAACATCTGCTTTAAAAAGCTTAGCCGCCTGGTAATGCCTGTCAAGCAAATTGCCAAGGCTACCGCGGTAATACGGAATTTGCAAATTTATAGCCTCTTTTACAATAACATCATCTTCTTCGTTTTCTGATGTAGCTATAATGATATCGGCCTTGTGCTGTATCATTTGTAAACGCTCTATCATGCGTGCCAACAGGCTTTTGCCTAATATGGGCAGCATCACTTTGCCCGGTAAACGGCTTGATGCCATGCGGGCTTGTACTATAATTACAATTTTTTCTGTCATGGTGGTTAGTTTTACCAGTTTACAATCAGTTCCCCGCTTTGCTCCAATTCCGATTCACCAATCATTAGTTTCTGCAGAACATTTTGTACATCAAAGCTATTTTTACCGCCTTTATGATTTAAATACCGCCTGCAAAGTGTGGCAATAGTATTTGCCGATACCCCCTGGTTTTGAATTGGTGCCAGTTGCATCAGTTCGTTAATATTAAACCAGGAGTGTACTTTTTTACCCAGCGCAATGCCGGTATAAACTACGGTTGAATACTGGGTTATAAGTTCGCAGCAATTGGCTATCATATGCGCCGTATTGCCCTGTTTATAAATAAGAGTTTGGGCCGGGGTGTATTTGCGAATTTCTTTTTCGGCCCGGGTAAAGTTTTCGTTAGGATGCAGTTTAAAAAGCAGCTGTCGGCCGTTGGCTATTTTTACCGCTTTTTTGATAAAGGCCGCACGGTTTTCTACCCTAAAAGTTTCCCGCATATCTGTAGTGGCTACCATTACATAATTGCGGTGCGGAAAATCATTGTTTAAATGCTGTTGCTGATTATCGTAGTTCGGCATCCCTGTTACTATAATTTTATCAGGGTGAGTGCCTTTGTTTGCAAAGTATTGTTTATACCCGTCAGATGCGGCACAGTAGATATCGCAAATATCAGAAGCCCCATTTAAAGAGGTATTGCCACATAGGGTAGATGGCAGCCCCAAAGCTTTTACTATTTTGCTCCAGGTAGTATACCTATCTACCATGCCCTCCTGTACCCAAATGGTTTTGCATTGGCGCATCCGGTGGGGGATGATCATATCGGTGCAATAAACCACCAGGTCGTATTGGTTCTTTTTTGCCTGGAAATCAATCTGGAGCCCATGCTGATTAAGATATCTTTCAGACTTTAGCCTGAATTTGCGGGATAGCACGGTGCCGTTAAATAGCGGGGTTTTGTTTAATATATAATTGAGCGATTTATTATCAGTAAACAGCTGACTAAACCAGCAATCAAAATCAGGCAGCTCGTTGGCTATCTGATGCATTTGCGTGGTTTGGTTAATTGAACCTGTAATGAATAATATTTTCTTCATTTTTCCCATTTTCAATTAGAGGTGTGTAATAAATTCAAGACTTAGATAACTTAATTCCTTGTTGAAACTATACCCGCTTGCTATCGCTTGTTTAATATTTTGTTAAAAGTAAACGCGCAACTTTTAAATAAAGCGAAGCCAGTGTTATCAAATTATTAAGCGGGTGTTTTGGGAGGTATATTTGTTAACAAATGACAGTTAATCCACTTTAGCATAGCTTTTTGGGCCGGCCTGCAAAAAGTTTTTCAGTTCCACTAATTTGTCGGTATTGATAAGGTCTACGCCGCAGTTCAGCAGCTCGCGCCATACGGTTTCATTTTCTGGCGATGCCCAAAGGCGCACCTTTTTGCCAAAGCGATGGGCCATCATTACATACATGCGCAGGCGCTGTTTTTCAAATGGCGAGCAATTGCCTTTACCATCCCACTTTAGCAGGTGCGAGTATTTGCAGCTGGCGGTTTGGTACAGGTTTTTTGAAAGGGTATCCTGTTTTACCTGCATCAAATCCTCATCAATAAAGGCAAGCCTGTTTTTTTGCGCCCTGATTAATTCATAGGGCCGATGCCCGGTTATTACTACGGTTACCTGGCGTTGTGTAAAAGCACCATCATTGTATCCCGATAATATCGATTTGTATTTATCCAGCAATACTTCCAGCGCCTCGTAAGTTTTATCGGCGTCTGATTTGATGTCGATCATTAACGTAAGCGGATATTGCGGGCATTTAATTTCTTTGTTAGTGCCGGCAATACATTCGGCTATGGGCTTTAAATACAATTTTTCTAAAGTGTGCTGCTTTTTAAATATGGGGAACATATGGGCAACAATCAATTTATTGCCTCTTAGGTAAATATCTGCTTCAATGTGCGTAAAGCCGTTATCCAGGGCATCATACAAAGGTCTTTTATGCCAGTAATCGTTATGGGCAAAGCCATTATTAAGCGTTAAATTTTGGGGGTGGGCGGTGTAACCGAGAAAGATCAGTAATGTGAGGGATAACAAGAATTTAAGGTGCTTAGGGCAAAAGATTGCTGTTGGCATCGATAATTTTTTTGTTTACCCAAAAGTACTGCTCCAATGTTGCCTAATTATTAGCTTATTATGATGTTAATTTTTAATTTATGTAAAGAAGAGTCAAGAGTCAAGAATCAAGAGTTAAGACAAAGTTGAATCGCTGTTGCGGTTTTTGTTGCGGTTTGTAAAACAGGATTATTTATAATGTATTGATTATTAATTTGATGTGGTTTTTGGGTTGTTTCACCTGTTGCGAACGCAACACTTATTAAAAACGTTTAAAAAGTATTTCTATGGAGACTTTAGCTGTGTTGGACTGAAGAATTAATCTTTACTGATATCTGTACGCTACAAAAGAGTAAGAGTCCACCATAAAAATTACCCCTTCAGGCAACGTATTGGTAAAAGTTACAGTAATACTGTTAAAGATCATTTACTAAAACCAACACAAATGAAAGTTTTATCAAAATTAATAGCCGTATCATTCGCTGCCTCTGCTATATTTTTCACAACCACGGTAAAAGCGCAAACAGTAGCCGCCAATAAATTTACCTTTAGCCTGGGTGCCGAAACCGGTATTCCTACAGGTGTATCCCGCTTGGGTACCACTTTTGTACTTGGTGCAAGTGGCAAATTTCAATATGGTGTTACCAATAACTTCGCGGTAACTTTCGCTGCTGGTGGCTACCATTTTTTTCCAAAAACAGACCCATCTACCGGAAAAAAATATGGCAGCTACGGGGAAATCCCCGTTAAAATAGGTGTAAAGGAGTTTGTAATCCCTAACTTTTATGTAGCTGCCGAAGGCGGATTGGCCTGGGAAAAATTAGAGTCGCCCCATGGCTGGGCTCCATTCCACAGGCGTGATTTAGCCGGCGGCATTGGTTATGCCGATAAGCACTGGGACCTTGGCGTACGTTACGAAGACTTTTATATGAAAGATTATCACTCTGGTCTGGTAGCCCTGCGCTTAGCTTACGGCTTCGGGTTATAATTCAACTAAGTTTCAAATTAACAAAAAAGTCCGGCGATCATTTGATCGCCGGACTTTTTTGTTGGAAGTATTTTTCTTGTTAAGCTTTGGTAACCGGCACCGTAAGACTGATAGTAAGTTCATCCGGCGAACCGTTTCGGGTGATACCATAATCCTTAGGTACTACTTTAAAGTCGCCTTTAAAAACGCCTTCGCTTCCTTTATCATCAAAAGTAAAATGAATGGTAACCGGTTTGGTAACGCCTTTCATGGTAAGTTTACCTGCCGCCTGATAAGCATTGCCACTTTTGCTAACGCTGGTTGATACAAAAGTTATAGTTGGATATTTATCGGCATCCAAAGCATCCTTAGCGTGATTGTTTTTGATGAAGAAACCGGTGGCGATACTCTCGACAGTAATAGTTGCCGAAATTTTTGATGCTTCAGGGTTCTCTTTATCAAACTGGATATTTGCCTTTAACTCTTCAAAAACGCCGTTAATACGCCCGCCGGCAAATTTAACCTCATAAGGGCTTTTTACTTTATACGTATTGAGTGCCAAAGCAAATGCCGAAATGCTGGCCACAAACAACAGCAACAAGGGAAATAGGGTCTTTTTCATACAGATGTTTTTTAAATATTAACATAATAACCTCGTGTTTATCAGGAGGGTTTTATAAGAAAACGGATGTACGGTTAAAGAGGTTGCTTGTGGGTGGAAACTTAATGATGATTACGCGCCAAACTGCGTAAGGTGATGATCCAAATGTTTATAATACATGTTGTTCCACTCCGTAATACTTAACGGGCCGAAGGAAAGTGACTCTCTGCCGTCAAAAGCCTTTTCGCCTAATTGTTGTGTTTTTTGGATGTAGGCTATCAACCGACTTTTTTCGGCCTCAAAATCTTTTTCGGTAGTTATTAAGAATGCCGGGGCTGTTGGATTGTTACGTTTGTAGGGCATTTCGCTAACTACCGTCTTTTTTACGAGCAGTTTAATAATCAGTTTCATAAAAGGATTGGGCTTAGGGTGCTTGTCTTCGTAGGTCATTTCATAACTTACGTTGCAATGGGCAAGCATTTGGGCTACATTCATTTTACCCCATTGTGGCTGGGTTTGAGGTGTAAGGTTGTTAATGCGTTCAATTACGCCATTGGCAACAGGTGCGGTAAAAATATTTGGTAAAGCCATAAGGTTGTTTTTGAGTGATTTATTGATTGATTTTGCCGTCGAGATCATCCAAATCAATATGCGACAAAAGATAGGTTATTTTTATTGTTTACCAATATTTCTTATCCATTAACCATGCGGCTATATCTTTATTATAATTAAAAAAAGATGCCGGCGGGTGTTTTTTCGAGTTAAGAATGATTAAGGGCACATTGATCTCGTAAACAGATCCGTGACTACGATAGGTATCCGGTAGTTGCTCGGTGGCCTCTTTTTCCAGGTCGCCAAAAACGGTGGTCGAATCACCTAAGACTATCAGGTCGCCAATGCGGTTAGACGGCAGGTGATATTTTTTGGCGGCTTCGGCGCGCGTTAATACATTTTCTACGCCCTGTATTTGATGCAAGGCGGTTTCAACGGCGGTTACATCACTCGCTTTTTTTAGATACACATATGATGCTCCCCCAAAGCCGCGGTGATGTTTAAAATACTTATCCTTTTCGGGGCTAAGCGCCAGTTTAATAACTATGTTTTGCAGCTTTAATGCTTTTTGCAGATCGATGCAACGGCTTTTATGGTTCACATCATGATCAGCCGTGATCAGTATGGTAGCGTCGGGTGCTGCCTCGTGAATCTGGCGGATATAGTTATCCATATTTCTTAAGTGACTTATGGAATTACTATCCGTGGGGGCCCAGGTATGCATGGGGAAATCTGTGGTATGGATGTAAACACAGCCAATATCCTTACGGTTTTTAAGCAGGTAAATGCCAGCTCTCATCGACCAGTAATTAATCTCTTTGCTATAAATTTCGGCTGGTTTACCCAGTTTATTGGTCCATGAAGTATCTGCTGTCTCTGGCGATACTACAATATCGGTACCCTCGCAAAGCAGGGTAGTACTTTTCTTTTTGCTCGATATCAGTGCCGATTTTACGTGGTATTTTTTAAGTTTTTGGAAAATGGTAGGGGCAAGCACCAGGTGTTTATCTTCCATAAATTCTTCCTGACCTTGTTCATTTAAAAAGAAATTACCGCTAATGCCATTAACCTCGGGAAATGTACTGGTACATATGGATGTATTATTGGCGTTGGTAACTGTTGGCATCAGCGCGCTTACCTGTTTGAAAAATCCGTTACTGTTAATCATAGATTTTAGATAGGGCATAGGCGCGTTTTTAAAATAGCTCATGCCAAAACCATCAAACATAATGATAACTACCCTTTTGCCGCCATTAAATTGATTAGCCCTGTTTTGGGCATCAACAGTATTAAAGGTTGATAACAGAACAATCGCAACAAGGCAACGCAATAAAACTTTCATGACATTTTTTTGCCGAAAATATTAAGGAATATGCCGGTTGATTGGTTGTTGAGGATGATTTAACTGAAAGATAACTTTTGGGTAATGCGCTGTTATGGATTTGCCTGCTCCTTAACCTGTTTGCCATATTTTTCCAGCACGCTTACAATCTCGGCAATTTTCATGGGCTTGCTCAGGTAATCGTTCATGCCGGCTTGCAGGCAGGCTTCTTTATCTTCAACCATGGCGTTGGCGGTCATGGCTATAATAACAGGTTGCAGGGCGAGTTTTTTTCTTATCTGGCGGGTTGCTTCCAGGCCATCCATTTCGGGCATTTGCACGTCCATTAATATAATATCGTAGGGTTTTGCAGTGGCCGCTTCTAATGCTTCCAATCCATTAACGGCAATATCTGCCTGGTAACCCATTTTCTGCAAAATTTGCCGGGCTACTTTTTGGTTGATGAGGTTGTCCTCGGCAATTAATATATTGAGCGGGTATTGAGCACCAAGTTCGGTGGATAAAACGCTTTTTTTAGTCTTTTGCTCTACCACAATCCTGTTATCGTTCTTTAACAGATCAATGATGTGTTTAAGCAGCAGGTTGTGTTTGGCGGGCTTGGTTAGCACCACATTAAAGAGGTTTACTTCACGTTTACTTTGTTTATCAACAGAACTAAGCAAAATAAGGGGTATGGCTGGATATAACTCTTTTATTTTGCGGGCCAGTTCGGCACCGTCCATCCCGGGCATGTGCATATCAGTTAGTACTAAGTCAATCTGCTCGTTTTGTGATAATATGTCTAAGGCTTCGGGGCCCGATTTTGCGACTAATGGCGTAAATTTCCAGTGCCGTAACAGCGTTTCCATAATGTTTCGGTTGGTGGCATTATCATCAACAACCAGTACCTGTTTATTTTCCAACCCCTTGGTATTCAGGTTTTGATAAACGGGAGCGGTTTTTACGCCTGCCCTGGTTTTAATACTGAAGCTAAATATGGTGCCTATGCCCAATTCACTTTTTATATTGATTTCGCCCCCCATTAAATGAATCAGCTTTTCGCTGATCACTAAACCCAGGCCGGTGCCGCCATACTTACGGGTTGTGCTGGAATCAACCTGTGAAAACGCTTTAAAAAGGCGAGATAATTTATCCTCGGGGATACCAATACCGGTATCGCGCACGGTAAATGAGAGTTCAAACTCGTTGTTATCAACAGCTATGCCGTTTACACCAATAAAAATCTCACCTTCGCTGGTAAACTTAATAGCGTTACCTACGAGGTTTATCAATACTTGCCTTAAACGCATGGCATCGGCAATAATGTGTTCTGGCAGCTCTTCTTCTATCTGATAAATAAGATCTATTTTGAGTTGAGAGGCCTTATCGGCAAAAAGGTCTAATACGCTTTCTACACAATCTCTGAGGTTAAAATCGTGCTCCTCTAACTCCATATTGCCCGACTCTATCTTCGAAAAATCAAGAATATCGTTAATTACGGTTAAAAGGGCATCTCCCGATTGTTTGATGGTTTCGGTATACTCAGCTTGCTCGGTAGTAAGTTCGGTATTAGTTAATAGCGTGGCCATACCAATAACACCGTTCATAGGGGTGCGTATTTCATGGCTCATGGTAGCCAGGAATATACTTTTGGCCTTGTTGGCATTTTCGGCTTCTTCGCGGGCTTTTTCTGCAGCCTCGCGCGATCTTCTTTCTTCTATCGTGAG
>JACXTT010010720.1_pt1 | contig 12333 bp, 12 predicted proteins | sample 9270951 | NCBI WGS metagenome assembly JACXTT01 (sample SAMN15532306, study PRJNA645909) | rock metagenome | isolation source: weathered quartz diorite | place: Puerto Rico | collected 2017-06-21 | reverse complement strand
TGGGGATACCAGACCCTTGCACCTGAGACCAAGGTCCAAAACAAGTCGGACTACGGTTCTGACGTCGCCAAGCCGAATCTTGTGAAGGGTTTGCAGTAAGTCGACGTCACGGCTTCGTGTGAGTTGAGAGAAGGGGCAGCGTACGCTGCCCCTTTTTTTTGGAGTCGCGCCCTTTGAGGCCCAGGGCGCTTGTGTGGATACCGACTCCTTGGTAGGATTTCGAGTCGCACAGTTTGTGATAAGTCGTTGGCGCTGACGAGGACCGGGGAGCACGAAATGGGAATCGACGGTCAAAACGAAGCAACTGCCACGCGACAGCCCGATGCCGAGCTGGACTTACGTGGGGTCATCTGCCCATACAATTTCGTCAAGACTAAATTGAAGCTTGAAACGATGGAGGATGGGCAAACCCTCTCCGTGCTTCTTGATGACGGGGATCCCATCCAAAATGTGCCGCAGAGCGTCCGTAACGAGGGGCATGAGATTCTTTCGCAGGTTCGAGTGGAACAATCTTATCGCGTCATGATCCGCCGCCGCGTTGACGGCTAGTCCGCTTCCTCCGCCGTTTTTTGTTCTTCCAGCCGGATTCTAATCCGTGCCCTTCAATCACCAGCATCACATCGGCATCCTTCGGTAGAGATTTGACGCCTTCAAGGAGATGTGCGGCTGTTCCGCGCACGATCGCTTCGTCAGGCTTGGTCAGGTTCAGCGCGATTGCCATGTCTCTGGCAGGAAGTCTCTTGGCTAATTCGCCAAGCATTCTCGTCAGGCTGCGCGAGTCCGTATACACTACACATGTGCGGGGCTCTTGTTGGATGCGGGATATCAATGCGGTAAGAAGGTGTGGCTTGTTCGGAACCGGTCCTTCAATCGCTATGCTGTCACCCGAAAACCCTGACACGGCGAGTGCAGCGGTCAGTGCCGAGGGACCCGGAACAACTCGTAGTGGAATCCGCAATGCATGGGCCCCATTTACGAGGAGATGGCCAGGGTCGAAGATCACGGGCATGCCGCAATCTGACACCAAAGCCACATCCTGTCCCTGCGTCAGGCGATGGAGCAGCAGCGAGACCTTTTCCTCAAGCTGGCGCGGGCCATAGCTTGTGATGAAGGCGGCAATCCCATGATGGGTCAGCAGGCCTTGCGTGGATCGGGGGTTTTCGGAGACGATGATCGAGACAGTGCGGAAGACCTCCAGCGCTCGGATCGAGATGTCGTCCGGATGGCCGATGGGTACCCCGACGATATAGAGGGTACCTGAGCAACATTTGGAGAAAGAGGGACGCCGCGCTCTTGGTTGACTCCCTTCATGCAGCATCGATATAATTCTCTCTCCAATACTCAGCAGATTGCCCTGAAAAGTTGAGAGGATAGACCTCTATGGCCGCCGTGTTTTTTATGGTGACGATGGCGTTGTACTTCGTCGCGACTGTTACCTTTCTGGCGTACTTGCCTCGGCGGGCTGAAGTCTTGTCGAAAGTCTCGTTGGGTATCACCGCCCTCGGCTTCGCATCGCATACGATCGCCTTAGTGGCTCGCATGGTCGGGGCAGATAGCGTATCTCCTCCCAGCGTTCATGAAGCGCTCTCGTTTTTCTCCTGGATGCTGATCCTGGTGTTTTTGGCTGTGGAGTTCCGTCATCGCCTACACGTGCTGGGATCGTTCATCGTGCCTCTGGCACTGGTCTCCCTGGTGTCAGCCGCGGCTCTGCCCGAAACAGCTCCCACGCTCCAACCGGTGTTCCGAACCCTGTGGATCCATGTGACGCTCAGCATGTTGGGCACGGTCGGGTTTGCCGTCGCCTTCGTCGCGGGTGTGATGTATCTGATTCAAGATGGACTTCTCAAGTCCAAACGATTCAACGATCTCTACGCCAAGCTGCCCGCGCTCGACTTTCTCGACGACTTGAATCAACAATCGATCGTGATGGGATTTCCCCTTCTCACGCTCGGCATTATCACTGGGGCGATCTCCGCCGAGTTTGCGCGCGGATCGTATGTGACCTGGAATCCCGAGCAGACCTGGGCGCTCATCACCTGGTTATTTTACTTCATCGTGTTGATGGGGCGTCTGACCGTCGGCTGGAGAGCCAAGCGAGCGGCCTATTTGACGATTATCGGATTTGCCGGCGTCATTCTGACGCTGATCGGTGTGGTCCTCAAAAGTCACGGACCGGTTTCGTGATGCATATCGTCGTCGTCGGCCTCAGCCATAAAACCGCCCCCGTGGAAGTGCGCGAGAAACTCGCCATTCCCGAGAGCCGCATGGGGGAGGCCCTGACACGCCTCTGTTCCTATCCCGGGGTGCGCGAAGGGATTTTGTTGTCGACGTGCAATCGTGTCGAGGTCTATGCCGTGGTCGATGACCTCGAGCCAGGCTACGGCCGTATCCAAGAGTTCTTGGCCGATGCCCACCTGGCGCTCCCCTCTGAACAATTGACGCCCCATTTGTATTGGCATACGGGAGACCGAGCCATCTCGCATCTCTTCCGTGTGGCCGCGAGTCTCGATTCGATGATTGTGGGTGAGTCCCAGATCCTGGGGCAACTCAAAGATGCGTTCGAGATCGCCCTGGCACATAAGACTACCGGCGTAATCTTGAACAAAGTGGTGAAGAAGGCGATCTCCGTGGCGAAACGGGTACGCACGGAGACGAAGATTGCCGAGATGGCGGTCTCGGTGAGTTACGCGGCGGTTGAATTGGCCAAGAAGATTTTTTCGGATCTGCGTGACAAGACGGTATTATTGGTCGGGGCGGGGGAAATGGCTAAGCTGGCGGCGCACCATTTTGTCGCCAGCGGTGTACGGCATGTGCGTGTGACCACCAGGAGTCCGCAGCATGCGCTGGAGTTGGCCGATCGATTCAGCGGGACGCCGGTCGCGTTTGAACAGTTTCGCGATGACATGGCGTCGGCCGATATTGTGCTCGTGTCCACGGGAGCCGCGCACTATTTGATCAACAGCGACGATGTCCAGCGTGCTGTGACCCAGCGGATGAATCGCCCGATATTTCTGATCGATATTTCCGTGCCGCGCAACATCGATCCGGCGGTGCGGCACATCGATAACGCCTTCTTGTTCGACATTGACGACTTAAAGCAGCGGGTGGAGAAAAATCGCGAGGAGCGGTTGAGTGAGGCGGAAAAAGCGGAGCATATGGTCGTCGACGAAGTCGGAATCTTACGCCAGTGGCTGCAGTCGCTCGAAGTCACGCCAACGATCATCGCCCTCCGCACCCGCGCGGACGACATCAAGCGTGCCGAGGTGGAGAAGGCCTTGGGGCGACTCTCCAACCTCTCGGTGCAAGAACGCGAATTGATCGAGGCGATGGCTGCGGCGATCGTGAATAAGCTGATCCACAACACGATGATCACGCTCAAGTCCGAGGTGCAGTCGACCGATGGCGCCGCGTTCGTCGAAGCGGCTCGGCGGTTTTTCAATCTCAGCGACATCTCCGGAGCCGGGAGCGGCGGAGCGGTGTCCGCCCTCGATGATGAGTCTGAGCGTGAACAGGCGGTGCCCAGAACACGTGTGAAGGATGCGGGGAGAGGTGGGACGAAGGGGATGTGACGAGCGAGGGCGCAGGACGTGGGGCGAGGCAACAAGGGGCCGAAGCTGTTTACTTGTCCCAAATGCCGCAAGGCTTACTTGGGTCATGAGACTCTGCCGGATTGTCCGGCCTGCGGGTTCGATTATCGGGAACGCGAAGGGTTTCGGTGGGACGTCCTCGTATATCTCTTGTCGATTCTCGGACTGATCAGTTTCCTGCTGGTCTCATCGTCCTATCGAAGCCTGATGGGTGAAAGCCGTTCTACTTCCGGGTCGCAGACAAGCGGCGAGGAGTCCGAGAAACTGCCCGGCCGTGATCGGGGCGAGACCTTTCGCACCCCGTATCATGAGCCCGGTCGCTGAATACACGCTATGGCAGAGACGACCCACGAACGATCGACCGTTGTCCTTGGCACCAGAGCCAGCAAGTTGGCGGTGCAGCAGAGTCAATGGGTGCAGGCGCAGCTCCAAGCGTCGGCGCCTCATGTGACGGTCACATTGCGGAAGATCCAGACGTCGGGAGACAAGATCCTCGACGTGCCTCTGGCGAAAATCGGCGGCAAGGGCCTCTTCGTCAAAGAAATCGAAGACGCCTTGTTGTCCGGCGAGATTGACCTGGCGGTGCACAGTATGAAAGATGTGCCGACGGAGTTGCCGCAGGGGTTGGCCATTCTCTGCGTGCCGTTGCGAGAAGATCCTCGGGATGCGCTCATCAGCCGGACGGGTTGTCTGTTCAAGGATCTGCCGCGAGGCGCGCGGGTCGGCACCAGCAGTCTCCGTCGCCAGTCGCAGTTGCTGCACCAACGGCCCGACTTGATAATCGGGATGTTGAGAGGGAATTTGGATACCAGGCTCAGGAAACTGCGCGAAGGGCAGTACGATGCCATTATTCTCGCCGCCGCTGGACTGCGGCGAATGGTCTGGGCCCATGAGATCACAGAGTACCTCGCACCGGCGATCAGCTTACCTGCGATCGGGCAAGGGGCTTTGGGCATCGAGGGGCGGCGCGACGATATATTTGTCCGTTCTCTCTTGAGCGGCCTGGACCATGCGCCGACGCATGTGGCGGTGCGTGCCGAGCGGGCGTTGCTGCATCGGCTTCAAGGCGGCTGCCAGGTGCCGATCGCGGCGCATGCGGTCTTGGCGGATCAGCGCGTGACGTTGGAAGGTCTCGTGGCCAGTGTCGATGGCAAAGAGGTGATTCGCGATCGGGTGGAAGGGAGCGCGCAGGATCCGGAGGCAATCGGCATCCAATTGGCGGAACGATTGCTCGCGCGCGGAGGCGACAAGATTCTGCAAGCCATCTACGGAACCGCATGACGAGACGGATGGAAATGAGAAAAGGGAAGGTCTATCTGGTCGGCGCCGGGCCTGGCGATCCGGGACTTCTGACCGTCAAAGGGAAAGAATGCCTTGAGCAGGCGGATGTCGTCCTGTACGATTACCTGGCGAATCCGGTCTTGCTGCAGTATGCATCGGCGACGGCCGAGCGACTGTATGTCGGTCGGCGAGGGCGAGGGCGGTACCAAGATCAAGCTGATATCAACCGACTTCTGATTGAGCGAGCCAGGGCGGGGCAAGTGGTCGTTCGACTGAAGGGAGGCGATCCCTTCGTGTTCGGACGCGGGGGTGAAGAAGCGGAGGCGATTGCTGCGGCTGGTATCGAATTCGAAATTGTTCCCGGTGTGACGGCGGCTGTGGCGGCACCGGCCTATGCGGGGATTCCCGTGACCCATCGGACGATGGCCTCGACGGTGACATTCGTGACGGGGCATGAAGACCCCACGAAGCCAGTGCCGTTCCTAGACTGGCCGAAGCTGGCCGGCACCTCAGGGACGCTCGTCTTTATGATGGGCATGAAGAATCTTGCGGCTATCGTCGGTCGATTGAGGGCAGAAGGGCGGGCATCCGAGACACCGGTGGCGTTGATCCGATGGGGAACGAAAGCCGATCAGCGGACGATCATCGGGACCCTGGAAAATATAGTCGGGAAGGCCGAAGCGGCCCAACTGGAACCGCCGACGGTGATTGTCGTGGGTGAGGTGGTGGGATTGAGAGAGCAACTCAATTGGTTCGAAACGAAGCCGCTGTTCGGGAAGCGCGTCGTCCTGACACGCGCACAGGAGCAGGCACAAGAGTTTTCACAGTTGCTGGCGGCCTATGGCGCCGAACCGGTCGAGGTTCCCACGATTCAAATTGTGCCGCCGGCCAGTTGGCAGGCGATCGATCAGGCGATCGCGCGCCTTCACACCTATCAATGGGTCATTTTCACGAGTATCAACGGCGTGACACCGTTTATGGAGCGACTTCGTGGGGCGGGGAAGGATGCCCGGGCGTTGGGATCTCTCCGGGTCTGCGCGATCGGGCCGCGGACGGCTCATGAAGTAGAACGCTATGGAATAAGACCCGACGTCGTGCCGGCCGAATACCAAGCAGAAGGGTTGATTGACTCGTTGGCACAGTGCGGTATGAGCGGCGCTCGGGTCTTGATTCCTCGTGCCGAAGTGGCGCGCGAGTTGTTACCGGAACAACTGCGGGAGATGGGCGCCACAGTCGATGTCGTAACGGGCTACCGAACGATCGCGCCGACGAAAGATACGGCGGCGTTCGTGCAACAGCTTCGGGAAGGTCAAATCGCTGTGGTGACCTTTACGAGTTCTTCTACCGTGAGAAACTTTGTCGAGCTTGTTGGAGGGCGAGACATCGCGCAGAAATTGACGGCACAGACCGTGATTGCCTGTATCGGACCGATCACGGCACGGACGGCTGAAGAGTGCGGGTTAACCGTCGGTATCCTTCCCAAGGAAAACACGATTCCGGCATTGGCCGATGCCATTGCGCGGCATTTTCGGGAAGAGGCACGCGTTGCGGTTTCTGCAACATGAGCGGGTGTAGGCCAGCAGGGGACGAACCGATTAGCTAAGGGAGGCAGGGGCATGGTTCCAGTTAAATCTTTTATGATTCCACGGGAGAAGTTTGTGACGGTGGCGCGGGATACAGATGCGCAGACGGCAGCCCGTGTCATGCGAGACCGCGGGATCGGCAGTCTATTCGTCACGAACGACAAGGAGATCATCGGTATACTCACCGATACGGATATGATGCGTCGGGTGGTGGCGTCCGGCAACGATGCGGCGAAGACGAACGTGGAGCAGATCATGTCCGCTCCGATTTTGACGATCGAGGAAAATAAAACGTTGTTGGATGCCAACGATCTGATGGCGCAGGCGCACGTGCGCCATCTGGGCGTGACCAGGGACGGCAAGTTGGTCGGGATGATTTCCGTGCGCGATCTGGTCGTCTTTTTGACGAATCTTCCGAGGAAATAGCGACGATGGCGTTCCCGATTCAGCGACTCAGACGTCTGAGGCAGCACGAGTCCTTGCGTCGAATGGTGCGAGAGACGAGGCTTTCGCCGTCCGATTTCATCTACCCGCTCTTCGTTGTCGAAGGGAAAGATCGGCACGAAGAAATCGCGTCGATGCCGGGGCAGTTCAGGCTGTCGGTCGACCTCTTGATCAAGGAGGCCGGTACGATCGCCGCCTTAGGGATTCCCGCTATCATGTTGTTCGGGATTCCGGACAAGAAGGATGAACGGGGCAGCTCGGGATTTGATCCGAACGGCATCGTCCAACGGGCGGTCAAGGCGGTGAAGGACCATGTCCCAGGACTCATGGTTGTCACCGATGTCTGTATCGACGAGTACACCAATCACGGCCACTGCGGGATCGTCAAAGACGGGCGCATTCTGAACGATGAGACGCTGGACTGCCTCCGTGCAATGGCGCGGACTCACGCCCAGGCCGGAGCCGATATGGTGGCGCCGTCCGATATGATGGACGGCCGCGTGGCGGCGATTCGGGCGGAACTCGACCAGGCGGGATTTTCCGAATTACCCATCATGGCCTACGCGGCCAAGTTCGCCTCCTGCTTCTACGCCCCTTTTCGCGATGCGGCATTTTCCTCGCCGCAGTTCGGTGATCGGCAATCCTATCAAATGGACCCAGCCAACGGGCGTGAGGCGTTACGCGAGATCGCGTTGGATATCCAGGAGGGAGCCGACATCGTGATGGTCAAACCGGCCATGCCATATCTGGATGTGATCGCCGCCGCCAGGACCAGGACCTTGCTGCCCGTGGCGGCCTATCAAGTCAGCGGCGAATACAGCATGATTAAGGCGGCGGCCAAGGCCGGTTGGCTCGACGAGTCGCGCGCGATGATGGAGTCCCTGCTGGCGATCAAGCGGGCAGGTGCGGACCTTATACTCACCTACTTTGCCAAGGACGCGGCGGGGCTGCTCCACTGACGACGATGTTGAAGGTGACGCGCGGGTTAGGCGAGGGAAGTCCACGTGCCTATCCCGTCGCCACGATCGGTAACTTCGACGGCCATCACCTGGGTCATCGGTCCTTGCTCCAGACCGTCGTCGAGACAGCGCGACCGGCGCAAGGAACATCGCTCGTGCTGACCTTCGAGCCCCATCCCGTCAAGATTCTCGCACCGCATGTCGACCTGAGGTTCCTGACGAGTCCAGAGGAAAAGCTGGCTCGTTTCGAAGCCGCGGGGATCGATGAAGTCGTGTTCTTGGACTTCACTCCCGCCTTTGCGGCGATGACGCCGGAAGAGTTCGCCGAACGGGTGCTCTATCGCTCGCTGGCCCTCAAGGAACTTTTCGTGGGCGAGCATTTCGCGTTCGGCAAGGGCCGCGTCGGGCGGATAGCCGACCTGATGCGGTTCGGAACTCAGTTCGGGTTTCGCGTCCATGCGGTCACGCCGGTGACGCAGGATGGGGATGTTGTCAGCTCTACGAAGATTCGCCAGCTGATCCATGCGGGAAATATGGAGCGAGCGGCGCTTTTGTTGGGGCGGGTCTATGGGATCAGGGGCACGGTAGTACAGGGAATGCAGAAGGGGCAGGAGCTGGGCTGGCCGACGGCGAATCTGCGCATTCCGCCCCATCGTGTTGTGCCGCCGGATGGAGTGTACGCGGCGCGGGTCGTGCACGACGAGACGATCTACAATGCGATTGCATACATCGGAACGAGGCCGACGTTTGGAGGGGGGGAGCGCTTGATCGAAGTCAATCTGCTGGATCAGACCTGCAATCTCTACGGGCAAGATATCACTGTCCAGTTTGCGGCGCGCGTGCGCGGCGATCATGCCTTCGCCTCGGCCGATGAGCTGTCGAAGCAGATTGCGCGCGATGTGGTGCAGGCACGGGCGAGTCTACATCGTTTGCCGCAGGGCGTGACGTGAGCATGGCTATGGGGACGACCATCAATCGACCTTGCCGAGCCGGCGCCGCTCGACCGGCGCTCCTCAAGGAGTTTGTGCGCACCGTCCGGCAGCGAGACTTGTTCGTGCGAGGGCAACACCTGCTCGTGGCCGTCTCAGGAGGGCCGGATTCAATCGCCTTGCTGTCGTTGGTCGATCGATTGCGGCAATCCTGGCAGCTCTCTCTTACCGTCGTCCATTTTAACTACGGACTGCGTGGAACGGAGTCGGACGGAGATGAGTCCTTCGTCCAGGTGTTCTGTGCGGAACGACACCTGCCGCTCGTCATTCGACGACCGTGTCTGCACAAGTCGCGAAAACATTCGTCGTTACAAGCCGCCGCGCGCGACGTTCGCTATGCCGCGATGGCACGATTGGCCGAAGAACTGGGCGCCGACCGCATCGTGCTCGGCCATACCGCCAACGACCAGGTGGAAACGATGCTGATGTGGATGTTGCGCGGAGCAGGCTTAGCGGGGTTGGCGGGGATGCCGTACGTGCGGGAAGCCAGGATCATTCGCCCGTTGCTGACATCGACTCGCGAAGATGTGTTGGCCTATCTTGCGGAGGAGGGCCTGTCGTATCGCCAGGATTCCAGTAATGCCAGCACTCGCTATCACCGAAATCGAATCAGGCATGAGCTGGTACCGGCGATCACCCGGATGACTCCTGCCGCAGTGCGCGTCCTGCAACGGCAGGCAGATCTGCTTCGTGACGATGAACGGTATTTGGAAGGGGTGACGCAAGAGTGTTTCGAGCGATTGGTGAAGACCAGCACCGACGGGACGCAGCACCTTGATCAAACGGGTTTCGCGGCGCTGTCGGCGGCCATCCAGCGACGGCTTCTTCGGAAACTGTTGCGGGCCTCCGACGAGCAGGGTCGCGCGAGTCGATTTTACGTCGTGGAGGCGGCGCGACGATTCCTATTGAGGGGAAAGCCCGAAGCGAGTATGTCGATCAAGCATGCTCGGCTGGTCGTAGGGAGAGGCTTGGCGTCCATCAGTTTGCGTCGAGCCGATATCGATAGCCAGATTCCTTCGAATCGAGGGGATGTCGACCATGTAGTCCTGTCCGTGCCATCGTCGGTGTATTGGGGCAAGACGAATCAGCACATCCATATCCAGCTTCTGTCGCGGCAAGAGGCCGAACAGACTGTCGGGGCATCATCCAGGTGGCAGGGTCTGTTCGATGCCGACCGTCTGTCCGAGCCCTTGACGATTCGATCCTGGCAACCCGGTGATTGGTTTTGTCCTCAGGGCATGAAGGGCCGGAGCAAGAAACTCCAGGATTACTTCACCGATCTCAAGTTAAGTCGCATCCAACGAGCGCGTATTCCGTTGCTGGTGTCGCCAGAAGGGATCGTCTGGATCGTCGGGTTGCGGCAAGATGAGCGATATGCGGTGGGTGAGCGTACGATGCGTTGTTTGGTGGTATCGGTGAGCGAGTCGGAGCATAAAGGAGGAGTGCGATAGGATGGAACGAATCTTCGGGCGACCGCTTGTCACGCAGGAGGACATGCGTGCGCGAATCAAGGAATTGGGGAAGCAGATTACGACGGACTATGCGGGCAAAGACTTCGTCTTGGTCGGAGTGTTGAAAGGGGCCTACGCGTTCTATGCCGATCTCGCCCGCGCCATCCGGATACCCATGCGCGTGGATTTTATCGTCGTCGCCAGTTACGGATCCAAGGCGAAGACGTCCGGTAAGGTGAAGATCGTCACGGAGCTGACGGAAGACATCAAAGGGAAAGATGTCTTGCTGGTGGAGGACATCGTGGACTCCGGGCTCACGGCTCAGCATCTGATCAAGACATTAGCGAAGCAGAAACCTCGGTCGATCAAGGTTTGTACCCTGCTGAGCAAGGCCGAACGCCGACTCGTCGATGTGACCGTGGACTATGTGGGATTCAAGATCCCGAACAAGTATGTTGTGGGGTACGGGCTCGATTATCAGCAAAAGTATCGAAATCTTCCCTATCTTGCCGTGTTGGATATGGAGGGCAACCAAGAAGAATAAGAGTTTACTCATTGGGTTGTCAGGCTCGATTGGCCTGTGGTAACATCACTCAAGTTCGCGGTTTTCCTCACGGGTTTAAGCGAACCATCCACAAGGAGATCTGGATGAATTCCAGGGCAAAGAATCTACTCTTTTGGGTCGTCGTCGGCCTCTTCATGATCCTGCTGTTCAACCTGTTCAGCGTTCCGACGCACGCGCCTGAAGAAGAGGTGATCTTCAGCGATTTCATGGCGAAGCTCGACAAGGGCGATATCGAGAAGGTCATCATCAAATCGAGCCACATCAGCGCGGTCTTGAAAGACAAAACGCGAATCAGAACCTATTCGGTCGAATATCCTGAATTGGTGAAGGTACTTCGCGAACGCGGTGTTCAGATCGAAGCGAAGCCACCGGATGAGAGTCCGTGGTACATCACGTTCCTCGTGACGTGGGGGCCGTTCGTGCTCTTTCTAGGCCTGTGGTTTTTCCTCATGCGCCAGATGCAGATCGGGGGCAATAAGGCTCTTTCGTTCGGCAAGAGTCGGGCGCGCATGCTGACGGAAGAACGCAAGAAAGTGACGTTTTCCGACGTGGCGGGCATCGACGAAGCCAAAGAAGAAGTGCTCGAAATTATCGAGTTTTTGAAGGATCCGCGCAAGTTTCAGAAGCTCGGCGGGCGTATTCCCAAAGGTGTGTTGATCGTTGGGCCTCCTGGTACGGGAAAGACGCTTTTAGCCAAGGCGATAGCCGGCGAAGCCGGCGTGCCGTTCTTCAGCATCAGCGGGTCGGACTTCGTCGAGATGTTCGTCGGAGTCGGCGCGTCGCGTGTCCGGGATCTCTTCGAACAGGGCAAGAAGCACGCGCCTTGTATCATTTTTATCGATGAAATCGATGCCGTCGGTCGACTCCGGGGTGCCGGTCTCGGCGGCGGGCACGATGAGCGCGAGCAAACCCTTAATCAGCTTCTGGTCGAGATGGATGGGTTCGACACCACGGAAGGCGTCATCCTTATCGCGGCAACGAACCGACCCGACGTGCTCGATCCAGCGTTGCTCAGGCCTGGGCGTTTCGATCGTCAGGTGGTGGTCAATCGTCCGGATCTCCGCGGCCGCTCTGAAATTCTCAAGGTTCACACCAAGAAGGTTCCGGTTGCGGCAAACGTCGAGTTGGAGAAGATTGCCCGCGGCACGCCGGGGTTCTCCGGGGCCGATTTAGAAAATCTCGTGAATGAAGCGGCCTTGTGGGCAGCCCGTCTGAATAAAAAGGAAGTCGAGGTCGTCGATTTTGAGATGGCGAAAGACAAAGTGCTGATGGGCGCCGAGCGCAAGAGCATGATCTTGAGCGACGAAGAGAAGCGCACGACGGCCTACCATGAAGCGGGGCATGCCCTCATGGCGAAGTTGTTGCCGGGAACAGACCCGGTTCATAAAGTCACGATCATTCCGCGCGGCCGTGCCTTGGGCGTGACCATGCAGCTCCCGACCGACGATCGTCATAACTACTCGAAAGATTTTTT
>JACXTT010010718.1_pt1 | contig 12334 bp, 6 predicted proteins | sample 9270951 | NCBI WGS metagenome assembly JACXTT01 (sample SAMN15532306, study PRJNA645909) | rock metagenome | isolation source: weathered quartz diorite | place: Puerto Rico | collected 2017-06-21 | reverse complement strand
TGTCCGCCGAGACCTTCGTCAGCGCGGCCGTCAGCGTCGTCTTGCCGTGGTCCACGTGCCCAATCGTCCCCACGTTCACGTGCGGCTTCGTCCGTTCAAATTTGGCTTTTGCCATTGCTTAGCCTTTCACTTTCGAAACGATTTCTTCGGCCTTTGCCTTCGGCACTTCCTGATAGTGACTGAATTCCATCGAATAGATCGCGCGTCCCTGGCTCATGGACCGGAGCGTCGTTGAATAGCCGAACATCTCCGACAGCGGCACGCTGGCGGCGACGATGTGGGCATCGGCGCGCTGCGTCATGCCACCGATCTTCCCACGGCGCGCTGACAAGTCGCCGATCACGTCGCCCATGTAGTCCGACGGCGTCACGACTTCGACATCCATGATCGGCTCGAGCAGAATCGGATGCGCCTGGCGCGCGGCTTCCTTCACCGCCATCGAGCCGGCGATCTTGAACGCCATTTCGCTCGAATCGACGTCGTGGAACGAGCCGTCCACCAGCTCGACCTTCACGTCCACCATGGGATAGCCCGCGAGGACGCCGTTCTCGAGCGCTTCCTTCACGCCCTGCTCGACCGGGCCGATGTATTCCTTGGGAATCGTGCCGCCGACGATGTTGTCCTCGAACACGAACCCCGTGCCCGCTTCGCCCGGCTCCAGATGGATGACGACGTGGCCGTACTGCCCGCGGCCGCCCGACTGGCGGATGAATTTCCCCTCGACGTACTCGACGCGTTTGCGGACCGTTTCGCGGTAGGCAACCTGGGGGCGGCCGACGTTGGCATCGACCTTGAACTCCCGGCGCATACGCTCGACGATGATCTCGAGGTGCAGCTCGCCCATGCCGCTGATGATGGTCTGGGCGGTCTCGGCATCGGTATGCACGCGAAAGGTCGGATCTTCCTCGGACAGCTTCGCCAGCGCGACACCCAGCTTGTCCTGGTCGGCCTTGGTCTTGGGCTCGATAGCGACGGAGATGACGGGATTCGGGAACCGCATCGCCTCGAGAATGATCGGATGCGCTTCATCGCACAGCGTGTCGCCGGTGCGCGTGTCCTTGAGCCCGATGGCGGCCGCGATGTCGCCGGCGCGCACGTCTTCGATCTCCTCGCGCTTGTTGGCGTGCATCTGCAGCAGCCGGCCGATGCGCTCCTTGCGATCCTTGGAGCTGTTGTAGACGTAGGAGCCGGCGCTCAGCACCCCCGAGTACACGCGGAAGAACGTCAGTTTCCCGACGTACGGATCGGTCATGATCTTGAACGCCAGCGCGGCGAACGGCGCGTCATCGGCCGCGGGCCGCTCGGCGTGCGTGGCGTCGTGATGCGGCAGATGACCCTTGATGGGCGGGATGTCCACGGGCGACGGCAGATAATCGACGACGGCGTCGAGCAGCGCCTGGACCCCCTTGTTCTTGAAGGCGGCGCCGCAGATCACCGGCACGACGGTGCCGGCGATGGTGGCTTTGCGGATGACGGTGCGGATTTCTTCTTCAGACAGCTTGTGGTCTTCGAGATACTTGTGCAGGATGGCGTCGTCGGACTCGACGCAGGCTTCGATCATTTCGTGTCGCAGCTTTGCGACTTGATCCTTCATCGGCTCGGGCACCGGCCCTTCGACGTACTTCTTGCCCAAGGTGTCATCGTCGTAGACGATCTCGATCTCGCGCACGAGGTCGATGAGACCGGTGAACAGCTCGCCGGAGCCGAGCGGCAGCTGGATCGGCACCGCCTTCGTGCCGAGCCGCTCGCGGACCATCTTGAGGCACATGTCGAAGTCGGCGCCGACGCGATCCATCTTGTTGACGAAGATGATCCGCGGCACTCCGTAGCGGTCCGCCTGACGCCACACCGTCTCGGTCTGCGGCTCGACGCCGCCAACGGCGTCCAGCACCGTCACGGCACCGTCGAGGACGCGCAAGCTTCGCTCCACTTCGACGGTGAAGTCCACGTGTCCGGGGGTGTCGATGATGTTGATGCGATGCTGCTGATTGAGGCGGGTCCAAAACGCCGTCGTCGCGGCCGAGGTAATGGTGATTCCTCGCTCCTGCTCCTGCTCCATCCAGTCCATCGTGGCCGTACCTTCGTGCACCTCACCCAGCTTGTAGGTGCGGCCCGTATAATAGAGGATGCGCTCGGTCGTAGTCGTTTTCCCGGCATCGATGTGGGCCATGATGCCGATGTTCCGAATCTTGTCGAGCGGCGTTGTGCGTGGCATTGCTTTCCTTTATTCAGCAAAAACGCGGGGCGACCAAGCGCCCAGATGGGCCGGTTTCGCTCCGCTAACACCGGAAAGCTTTCGGCCTTCTCGGTGCAGGATCCCTTGAAGCAGGGTCCCGAAGTTGTCGGTTTAGTGGTTTACCACCGGTAATGCGCGAAAGCCCTGTTGGCCTCCGCCATCCGGTGCGTGTCTTCCTTCTTCTTAATGGTCTCGCCTTCGCCCTTCGACGCCAGGATCAGCTCCGCGGCGAGGCGCTCGGCCATCGTCTTCTCTTTGCGCGCACGGCTGTACTGGATGATCCAGCGCATCGCCAGCGCGGTGCGGCGCTCCGGCCGCACTTCGACCGGCACCTGATACGTCGCGCCACCGACGCGGCGCGACTTCACTTCAAGCGCCGGCTTCACGTTCGAGAGCGCCTGCTTGAACACGTTCACGCCGGGCTGCCCCGTGCGCTGCTCGATCATGTCCATCGCCTGATAGAAGATCCGCTCCGACAACGACTTCTTGCCGCGCTCCATCAGGTTATTCAAGAACTTCGAAACCGTCTGGCTATCGTACCGCGGGTCCGCGGGAACCGGACGCCGGACGGCGCTCTTGCGACGACTCACTTCCCGGCCTCCTTGGGACGCTTGGCGCCATACTTGGAGCGCGACTGCTTGCGCTCATTCACGCCCGCGGCGTCCAGCGTGCCGCGGATGATGTGATAGCGGACGCCCGGCAGATCCTTCACGCGACCGCCGCGAATCATCACGATCGAGTGTTCTTGTAGATTATGCCCTTCACCGGGGATGTACGCCGTGACTTCGAACCCATTCGTCAGACGGACGCGGGCCACTTTGCGCAGCGCGGAGTTCGGCTTCTTCGGCGTCGTGGTGTACACGCGCGTGCACACGCCCCGCTTTTGCGGGTTGCCACGCCGGTGCGGCGCCTTTTCTTTCGTCTCCTCGTCCCGGCGGCCGTGCCGGACGAGCTGGTTGATGGTCGGCAAATACGCCTCGCTAATGAATCCTAAAAAAGCTGTTCCGGAGCCGGGGAAACTAAACGGATTGTTACAGTTAGGTCAACCCCCCGCAATCTTGCAGTCCCCCGCTTGAGAGGTCCGGGACTGAGCGGTAGGATTGTCGAAAGATGCGTCTCCTTATCATCGGCGGCCTCACTTTGGCGTCGGCGGCGCCTGTTGTTGCCGCGCAAACACCGGTCCCTACCGGCGTTCTGCGGGGCGTCGTCTATGACAGCTTGATCACAGGGAGGCCGCTGGAAGGCGCCGAGGTGTGGATCGAGAGCACGAATCGCATGGCCCGCAGCGACGCCGCAGGGCGCTTCACGCTCGATGCACTGGCTCGCGGGCGCTACGTGTTGACCTTCTACCATCCGATGCTCGACTCGGCGGGGCTGTCGGTTCCGCCTGTCGCGGTCGACCTCGGGGCTGGCGGGAGCGCCGACGTCTCGCTCGCGACTCCGAGCCCAGTGCAAGCGCATCATACACTCTGCCCGCGGGATCCGCTGCGGCGTACAGGCGCGATCCTCGGCGTCGTGCGCAACGCGGTGGACGACAAGCCGCTGCCGGCCGTCACCATCTCCGCGCACTGGACGACGTACGACATCGGCGAGGCCTCAGTGCGCAGTGCGTCACGATCAGTCCAAGCCAAGTCCGATGCAACGGGTCATGTGCTGCTGTGCGGTCTGCCGATCGACGTGGCGCTCGTCATCCGCGGTCAGGCCGAGGGCGGATCGGTGGGGATGTTAGTGGTCGATCTGGCGGGACGTGCGTTCGCCCGCACCGACATGGCGTTGGCGATGGCACCCATCACCGGCTCGGTGAAGGGCATCGTGCGGAACAGAAAGGGCTCGCTCGTACCGGGAGCAACCGTCGTGGCCCTCGGGACCGACGCGTCCGTGCAGTCCGATGTATACGGTCGTTTCTCACTCGACGGTGTCACGGTGGGCTCGCGGATTCTCGAGGCCCACGCCGTTGGGTACATGATCGGTCGGGCGCAAACCACCGTGCGACAAGAGGCGGGACAGCAGGTGAACATCGTGGTGGGAGATTCGGTAACGGTCCTCGAACCGGTGACCGTGGAAGGGGAGTACGAGCCCTACTTGAAGCACGTCGGTTTCATCCAGCGCAGCCACACCGCCCAGGGGCACTTCCTCGACACCGCGGCGATCGCTAAGAGCGGCGCGCTCCGGTTCGAGGAGCTCTTTCGCATGGTTCCCGGCGTGCAGCTGCGTCCCAACGGCACCGGCATGCTGGTCGAGTTGCAGCGTGGCCAGGGCGAAATCAACAACCCGTCGCTCGGCAACTACTGCCCGCCGATGTACTTCATCGATGCGGTCTACTACCCGTTACCCCCCCTCCAGACGCAGTCGGTGCCAGTCGTCCCGAGTGAGATCCTCGGCATCGAGGTCTATTCGAACCTGTTCAGCGCGCCGCCGCAGTACCAGCGGCGGGGCAGCGGCTGCGGCGTGATTCTCATCTGGACTAAGCGTGGTACTCCAAGACGGAACGGATCACAGTGATCACCGACGGTGGTTGTGGGCTGTCTGAACCGCGTCCATATTTGCGCGGCAGCGTGTCGTACCGGCAGCATCCATCCAAGAAAGGCAGGCAACGCATGCGTGGAACGTTCGTGTTCGTACCAGCGCTGCTGGCTTTGTGCCTGATTCCGGCGACGGTCCGCGCCCAAGCGACCGCGCGCCAGGTGACGGGCAAGGTCACGCGCACGTTAGGCCAGACGCCCGTCCTCGGCGCGACAGTCGTCGAGGTCGGCGGCAAGGGCGTCGCGCAATCCGGCGTCGACGGCAACTTCAGCATCAACGTCGGAACCGGTGACGTCCGGCTCCTCGTGCGCGCGATCGGTTTTCAGCGTAAAGAGGTCGGGGTGCCGGCATCACAGTCGACGGCCAACATCGCGCTCGACGAGGACCCCTTCAAGCTCGAGGCCGTCGTCGTGACGGGACAGGCGACGACGATCGAGCGGCGCAATGCGACGACCGCTCCGGTGCAGGTGACGAGCGATGAAATCAATCGCGCGCCCGCCGAGGCGCTGGAGCAGGCGCTGCAGGGCAAGGTACCCGGCGCCATCATCTCGATGAACAGCGGCGCGCCCGGCGGCGGCGGCCAGGTGCAGATCCGCGGCATCACCTCGATTCTCGGCGCGGGCCAGCCGCTCTTCGTGGTCGACGGCGTGATCATTTCGAACGACGCCGTGTCCGACGGCGCCAACTCCGTCACCGGCGCCGGCGCGCGCACCACCGCGGCGGGCATCGGCAGCAACCAGGACGCCCTGGTGAACCGGCTCGCCGATCTGAACATGCAGGAGATCGCGTCGGTCGAGGTGCTCAAGTCGGCCGCGGCGACAGCGATGTACGGCTCGCGCGCGACCAACGGCGTCGTGGTCATCCGGACCAAGCGCGGCGCCGGCACCGGTGGCGCGCCGCAGTTCAATCTGACGAGTCGTGGGGGCCGCAGCGTGGCCTACCGCCTCCTCGGCACCCGCCAGTTTTCGAACATCGGCCAGGTCTTCTCACTCCCGTACGGGAACGGCAATTCCGCGCAAGACTCCGCGATCATGAAGGCGCTGTACCCGACCGGAGCGATTCCGTCCACGCACGACTATCAGTCCGAGTTCTACAACAGCGGCAAGCCGTCCTACGAGTTCACCGGCAGCTTCAACGGCGGCTCGGCGGCGACCCAGTACTTCGTGAACCTGACCGGGAAGAACGAAGAGGGCACGGCGACCAACACCGGCGCCCGCCTGTACGCCCTCCGGACCAACATCGACCAGTCGCTGGTAGACGGCAAAGTCAAAGTCAACGTCGGGCTCAACGTCACGCGGAACAGCAACAACCGCGGGCTGTCAAACAACGACAATACCTGCACGTCGCCGATCTATTGCTTCGCGTATACACCGGGCGTCATCAATCTCGACTCGACGGACGCGACCGGGACGTTCGTCCGGAATCCCTTCAACGGCGGCGGCAACACGGTCTCCAATCCGTTCGAGACCTTCCAGTCGCTGCGGCTGAACGAGCTCACCTTCCGGCAGATCGGGACGATGAGCACCACTTGGTCCGCGCTGAGCAAGGAGCAGCACCAGGTCTCGGTGACGGCGACAGGCGGGTTCGACCGCGCCCAGATCTCGGGCGACCTGTTCTCCCCGTCCTTCCTGCAGTATGAGAACCCGGTGGCGAGCGACGGCTACTCCGGCCGCACGGTGCGGACGGAAGGCAACGTCTTCAACTACAACCTCGTGCTCAACGGCACCTGGAGTTACCAGCCCACGACCGATCTCGGCCTCACGACGACCGCCGGGTTCGACTATGAGACCCAGGCAATACGCGTCACGCGAACCCGGGCGCGCGGGCTGCTGCCCGGCGTCGAGACCACCAACAGCGGCACCGTGCTCGACGAGTCGGACGTCATCAACAACTTCAGGGACGATGCGTTCTTCGCCGACGAGCAGTTCGTGGCGCTCAATCAACGGCTGACGATCCTGGCCGGAGTCCGCGCCGACCGTTCTTCGGCGAATGGTGACCGCAACAAGCGCAACGTGTTCCCGCACATTTCGGGCTCGTACCGTTTTACCGACCTCGGGGATTTGTTCAACGAGGTCAAGATCCGCGGCGGCTACGGGCGCACGGGCAACCGGCCGCGCTATGGCGACCGCGACGTCGTGCTGAACGCCGGCAACACCTACGGCGGCACGCCGACGCTGGTACAGGCCGGCGTCCGCGGCAACGCTGGAATCACGCCGGAGACGTCGAACGAGTGGGAAGCGGGCTCCGATGTGCAGTTCCTCAATCGCCGCCTGCAGTTCGAAGGGACGTGGTACAACAAGAAGATCACGAACCTGCTGCTGCAGCCGGCGACGATTCCGTCGGGCGGCTTGACCAACCTCGTGATCAATGGCGGCGAGCTGCGGACGCAGGGCCTCGAGGCCTCGCTCGCCGCTGCCGCGATGCAGAGCCGGGACATGGACCTGAACTTCCGGGCCACGTTCTCCAAGAACAAGCAGACGATCGAAAATCTGCCCACCAGCGTACCGCGCTTCCCGGCACCGGGATCGTTCGGCGCGGCGTTCGGACGGAACTTTATCAGCCCGGGCGGCCGGACCACGTGGATCTGGGGCAACGTGCCGTTGGACGCCACCGGCCACATCCTCCCGATCGGCACGGAGGTCACGAATCCGGGTCTGATCGCAGCGCACCGCGACACGATCGTCGGTGATGCGAACCCCGACTTCATGATGGCGTTCTCGGGGTCGTTCCGGTGGAAGCGGCTGACGCTTTCGGCGAATGTCGACTGGCGGCAGGGAGGTCAGGTCGCCGACATGACGCGGACCCTGTTTGACGAGGGGGGCACATCGCGCGACTACGACGCGCCGATCACGCGCAGCATTTTCGGAACGGGCTGGGACCTCAGCAACATCCCGGCGAACTACACGACGGGTAACGGCGACATCCTGCCCTACAGGGCAGGCTCGTTCCGCTACAACTCGTGGAACGGTGGCAGCGACGTCCGCCCCTATATCGAGACCGCGACCAGCGTCACGCTGCGCGACGTCGCGCTGAGCTACGAAGCGCCCGAGTCGTGGCTCCGGTATTTCCGGGCGCGGTCGCTGCGCATCTCGTTCCAGGCCCGTAACCTGGTCAAGCTCACGAATTACTGGAGCTTCGATCCGGAGTTCAACAACTTCGGCGCGACGAACCTGAACCGGTTCATCGATCTCGCGCCGTTCCCGTCGAACCGCCAGTTCTATCTTTCCGTGGACGTGGGGTGGTAACCATGCGACCCGACATTAGCGGATCCCAACCCCCTGTCCTCGAGAGGACCACTATGCGACGCATCTTTGCGAGCCTCACGACGGTGGCCGCCGTCGCGCTGGCTGGCTGCAGTCTGGATCTGACCAATCCGAACAACCCCACGCTCGGCGGGGCGCTGTCGAACCCCCGCGCGGCGACCAGCCGCATGATCGTCGGGGTGTTGTCGACGTATCGCGTCAACCGGACCGATCAGATCCGTGCCTTCGGTAGCTTCGGCCGCGAGACGTATTACATGTTCATCACCGACGGCCGCTTCTTGACCGGACCGTTGCGTGACTGGCGCCAGAACAACTCGTTCGACGCCGGCACCCAGTGGGCAGGGCGGTACGGCAATTACCGCAACGCCTATGCGGCGCTCGCGTTGATCGGCCAGACCACCGCGCTCACGGATGCCGAGAAAGCCGGGGCACGGGGCGTGCTGAAGACGTTCATCGCCCTCGACCTGCTCCACGTCATCGAAGCCCGCGGCCCGATCGGCGCGGTCGTCGACATGACCGACGACGTGAATGCGGTGAATCCGGTCGTCAGTCAGGACTCGGCCTATAAGTGGATCTCGGCAAAGCTGGATGAGGCCAATACGGATCTGAGTTCCGCCGGCGCGTCGTTCTATTTCCCGATCTACAGTGGCTTCGGGGTGAACGTGACCGGCGCGAACACGCCGGCCGGGTTCGCGAAGTTCAACCGCGCCCTCAAGGCGCGCGTCGAGGTGAAACGCGGCTCGATTGGCTGCGGCGCGGCCTGCTACACGGCCGCGTTGACCGCGATCGGTCTCACGTGGTTCCCGGCCAGCTTCACGACCGCGAACCGAGACGACGGCATCTACGCGATCTATTCGACGGCGGCAGGTGATGCACCGAACACGGTCGCGTTCACCGGGTCAGTCGGCAGTGACGAGTACGTGCACCCGGGGATCGACTCGATCGCCGGCGTCACGCTGGACAACCGCTTTGTCAGGAAGATCGGCAGCTGCCCCGCGTCCAGCCCGCGCTCGGAGGTGGGCGTGAGCTCGTCGCATCGTCCTTGCACGTATGCCGGCACCACGACTTCCGTTGCCATCATCCGGAACGAGGAGCTATTGCTGCTGCGGGCGGAGGCGGAATGGTTCACGGGCAACACAGCCGGGGCCACCACGGATCTCGCGACGCTGCGCACGCAGGCCGGTGGCGGCGCCGGTGGCGCACCGGGTACGTCCGCGGTTGCGTTCGCGGCTCCCGCGAGCGACGCGCAGTTCATCAGCGAGCTGCTGTTGCAGCGCACGCTGTCCCTGTATCAGGAGGCCCAGCGCTTCCCGGACTACCGCCGGCTGGGTCGGCTCGCGTCGCTCGGCACCTTGCCGCAAGATGTGACGGCGGGCTTCACGGTGGCCACGGCCAGCGTGCTGCCGAACCAGGAGTGTGACGCCCGGGCACGCGTTGGCGCTCCGGCGCCGATGAGCTGCCCGGGGGGCGCCGCGGTCCCATAACGGACGGTCGGACGGCCTGACGCCAGGACGGTTAAAAAGAAAACGGCGCCCGAGAGCAATCCCGGGCGCCGTTGTTTCTGCGTGTTCTTGTCCTACTCCGCTTCCACTTCCTCCGGGAACGGACTCGGCGCCGGCCCGGCACCGGGCAGCGCCGCCTCCACCGGCGGCGTCGGCGGCTGGAAGCCCTCCGGCGGCTCGATCTCGATGTCGTGATACCGGTAAATGCCGGTCCCCGCCGGGATGAGGTGCCCGATGATGATGTTCTCCTTTAACCCGAGCAAATCATCCTTGGCCCCGCGGATCGCCGCGTCGGTCAGGACGCGCGTGGTCTCCTGGAACGACGCCGCGGAAATAAACGACTGTGTCGTCAGGCTCGCCTTCGTGATGCCGAGCAGCAGCGGCTCGCGGGTTGACGGCTTGCCGCCTTTCTTCACCGCGCGCTCGTTGATCTCGCTGAACACGAGCTTGTCCACGTTCTCGCCTTCCAGGAACTCGGTGTCGCCCGGCTCGACGACTTTCACCTTCTGCAGCATCTGGCGCACGATCACGCCGATGTGCTTGTCGTTGATCTTCACACCCTGCAGCCGGTACACCTCCTGCACTTCGTTCAACAGGTATTCCTGCACGGCGCGCGGGCCCTTGATCCGCAGAATGTCGTGCGGATTCACCGGTCCCTCGGTGAGGCGGTCGCCCGCCCGCACCCGGTCGCCTTCGTGCACGCGCAAGTGCTTGCCCGCGGGCACCTCGTACAGCTGCGCCTCGCCTTCCTCGGGATGCACCCAGATTTCGCGCTTGCCGCGCTTGATCTCGCCGAACCGCACCACGCCGTCCACTTCGGAAATTGTGGCGGGGTCCTTCGGCCGGCGCGCCTCGAACAGCTCGGCGACGCGCGGCAGGCCGCCCGTAATGTCCCGCGTCTTGTACGCCTCACGCGACACCTTGGCGAGCACCTGGCCCGCGTACACTTCCTGGCCATCCTCGATCATCAGCTGCGCGCCTTCCGGAATCACGAAGTCCCGGAGCCGCTTTTCCTTGTCGCCCTTCTTCTGGACGACTTCGATGTGCGGATGGAGCTTCTTCTCCCGGTCTTCGATGATCACGCGCTGGCGCCGGCCGGTGATTTCGTCCAGCTCTTCGCGCACCGTCTCGTCCTCGACGATGTCCACGAACCGCACCAGACCTCCCACATCCGTCATGATGGGGTTGGTGTACGGATCCCACGTGAACAGCACCGAGTCTTTTGCGACCTGCTGGTCATCGTCGACCATCAGCGTCGCGCCGAGCGGGACCTGGAAGCGCCAGTGCACGGCCAGCTTGCTGGCCGCCGTGCCGGACGTCCCACCGTTTGCCGCCGCCTTGAGGATCAGCTCGCCCTTGTAGCTGGTGACGACGCGCTGGCCCTCCGGCGTCTCCACGAACGTCAGCCGGTCGCCGTGCTCGATGACGCCTTCGACCTTGGTCTTCCGCACCGTCTGCTCGGCGATACGCGCCGCCGTGCCGCCGATGTGGAAGGTCCGCAGCGTCAGCTGCGTCCCCGGCTCGCCGATCGACTGCGCGGCCAGAATGCCGACCGCTTCGCCGAGATCCACCATGTCCATCGTGGCGAGGTTGCGGCCGTAGCACATGCGGCAGACGCCCCGCTTCGCCTCGCAGGTCAGCACCGAGCGAATCTTCACCGTTTCAATCCCAGCATCCTCGATGGCCTGCGAGGTCTCCTCGGTGATCAGCTTGCCCGCTTCGACCAGCACTTTCGGCCGGCCGTCTTCATCGAGCTCGTGTGGATCCATCACCTCTTCGAGCGCCACGCAGCCGACCACGCGCTCGCGCAGCGGCTCGATGATGTCTTCACCTTCCTTCAACGCCGACATCTCGAGGCCGAGGATCGTACCGCAGTCTTCTTCTGTAATCGTCACATCTTGCGCGACGTCGACCAGCCGGCGTGTCAGATAGCCGGCGTCGGCCGTCTTGAGCGCGGTGTCGGCCAGACCCTTGCGCGCGCCGTGCGTCGAGATGAAGTACTCGAGCACCGACAGCCCTTCGCGGAAGTTCGACTTGATCGGGCTCTCGATGATTTCGCCGATGCCGCCCGTCAGCTTCTTCTGCGGCTTCGCCATCAGCCCGCGCATACCGGCGAGCTGCCGGATCTGATCGCGCGAGCCGCGGCTGCCGGAGTCGAACATCATGAACACCGGGTTGAAGCCGCCCTTCGACCGCCGCATCGTCGAGACCATCGCCTCGGCGATGTCGTTGTTCGCGTGCGTCCAGGCGTCGATCACCTTGTTGTAGCGCTCACCGAAGGTGATCTGGCCGGTCGAATACGCGCGCTGGAACCGCTCGACGCGCGCTTCGGCGTCGTGCAGCAGCGGCGACTTCTCGGTCGGAATCTCGAGGTCGGCCACGCCGATCGAGACGCCGCCCATCGTGGCATAGCGGAAGCCGAACTCCTTCAGCTGGTCGAGGAACTGCACCGTCGGGGCGAGCCCCGCGCGGCGGTAGCTCTCGAACACCAGCTCGGAGAGATCCTTCTTTCGCATCACCTTGTTCTGGAAGCCCAGCTCGCGCAGCAATCCCACCGGCACGATGCTGTTGAAGATCACGCGTCCCGCCGTCGTGGCGACCCAGCGACCCGGCAGATCCGGGCGCTCGTGCCACATCTGCACCGGCGAATGGAACTCGAGCCGCTTCACGGCGAGCCCCATCTCCAGCTCCGCCATCGAGCCGATGCGCGGGGCCGCCTTGAGCTGCTCCTCGAAATCCGCCGGCTCTTTCGTGAGGAAGTGGCACCCCAGTACCATGTCCTGGCTGGGCTCCGCCACCGGCCGGCCGTC
>JACXTT010010717.1_pt1 | contig 12334 bp, 9 predicted proteins | sample 9270951 | NCBI WGS metagenome assembly JACXTT01 (sample SAMN15532306, study PRJNA645909) | rock metagenome | isolation source: weathered quartz diorite | place: Puerto Rico | collected 2017-06-21 | reverse complement strand
CGCGCGCTCGAGCGCGCGCTCCACGTCCCCGGCGAGAGCCTGGCCGGCGTTGCCGCCCGGGGGCAGCCGGCGGCCGAGCAGAACCGCGCGCTCATGCGCCTATCGCGCGTGCTGATCCCGCTGCTCTACACGACCGGCGATCGCTTCGCCCACGACCTGGCGGTGGGCATCCCGCCGCTGGCCGGGCTCGCCCGGGTGCGCGAGCTGGCCGCGCTCGATCCCGCGTCCGACCTGTCCCGATTCGCGGTCACCGCCCTGGTCCGCGAGCGCAACCGGGTGCTCCACGCCCTGGACGAGGCTGCCGGCCTCGCCCACGAGCTGGCCGACCTCTCCCGCTCCTGACGCCCCCGAAAGGAGATTCGCCGATGAGCCGACTCCGCACCGCGCTCTCCGTCCTGCTCGCCGCCGTCATCGCGGCCGGCGCCTCTCTCGCGGCCGCGGGCCCGGCGGCGGCCCAGAAGCGCGGCGGCACGCTCACGATCGTCCGCCCGACCGACCCGGTCTCGCTGGACCCGCAGCTCGAGACCACCGCGCCCGGGGCGTGGGTGTACTTCAACATGCTCGAGCCACTCCTGACCCTCGACGAGAAGATGCAGATCAAGCCGGCGCTGGCCACCGGCTACGAGGTCCTGTCGCCCACCAAGGTGCGATTCAAGCTGCGCCCGGGCGTCAAGTTCCACGACGGCACGCCGCTCAACGCGGCCGCGGTCAAGTTCACTTTTGAGCGCGCCCTGCGCGGCAACCCGCCCGCGCGGTGGGCGAGCCTGGCCGGGTCGCTGAGCGGCGCCGAGGTGGTGGACGATCTCACGGTGGACGTGATGACGAAGGAGCCCTACGGCCCGATCCTGCGCACGCTCGCCATGTACTGCACCGGCATCGTCTCGCCGACCGCCGTGCAGAAGATGGGCGCCGAGTTCAGCCGGGCGCCCGTCGGCACCGGCCCGTTCAAGTTCGTGGAGTGGAAGACCAACACCCACGTGATCCTCGAGCGCAACCCCGACTATTGGGGCGACAAGGCGCTGCTGGACCGCGTGGTGTTCAAGGTGGTGCCCGAGGAGGGCGCCCGCATGATCGCGCTGCAGACCGGCGACGCCGACATGGTGCTGCTGCCGTCGCCCTCGCAGCTCCCCGCGCTCCGCCGCGACTCCAAGTACACGGTGAACGAGGTGGTGGGCGGACGGGTGGTCTTCGTGGGCATGCACGCCGGGCTGGCGCCGCTGGACGACGTGCGCGTCCGCACGGCGCTGATCTACGCGGTGGACCGCAAGTCGATCCTCGACAACATCATGGAGGGCTCCGCGGTGCCCGCGCGCGGGGTGCTCGCGCCCGGCGTGTTCGGCTTCAAGGACATGGGCCTCGATCGCCTATACCCCTTCGATCGCGCCAAGGCCAAGGCCCTGCTGGCCCAGGCCGGCTGGCAGCCGGGGTCCGACGGCATCCTGGTGAAGGGTGGCCAGCGGCTCTCGCTCTCGTGGCTCGCCGCGCGGGGCCGCTATCCGAAAGACGGCGAGATCACCGAGGCGATCCAGGCCATGTTCAAGGAGATCGGCGTCGAGGCGAACGTGCAGTTCCTGGAGTGGGCCGCCGTCTTCGGCCAGGTGCGGGCCGCGACCCTCAACCACCATCTGTTCACGCTCGGATGGGTGACCTCGAACGCCGACGCCGACTACTCGCTGTACGCCCTGTTCCACTCCAAGCAAGTGCCGCCCACGGGCTGGAACACCTCGCGCTACGCGAACCCGAAGGTCGACGCCGACGTCGAGCAGGCCCGGCGGAGCCTCAACCAGACCGAGCGCGAGCGCCTGTACGGCGACGTGCAGGACATCCTGGCGCGGGAGATGGTGTGGATCCCGGTCTATAACACCAAGGAGATCGTGGTCACGCGTGCCAACGTGAAGGGCTTCACCGTGCATCCGGTGGAGTACAACCTCTGGCTCGGGAAGACCTGGCTGGACAAGTAGCCCGCCGATCATGACGTCCGGCGGCGCGCGACGGCCATGCTGACCTTCGTCGCGCGCCGCCTCCTGGTGGCGGTGCCCGTGCTGCTGGGCGCCATCTTCGTGGTCATGCTCACCATCGAGCTGATCCCGGGCGACGCGGTGGCCCTGATGCTCGGCGAGCACGCCACCAAGGAAGCGGTCGCCACCCTGCGCGACTACCTGGGGCTCGACAAGCCACTCCTGGTCCGCTACGTGGAGTACATCGCGCGGCTGGCCCGGGGCGACCTGGGACGGTCGATCCAGCAGAACCGTCCCGTCGTCGACGAGCTGGCCGACACCTGGCCGGCGACCCTCGAGCTGACGGTGGCCGCGCTGCTCATCGCCAGCGTCCTCGGGGTGGGCGCGGGCGTGGTGTCGGCGGTGTGGCCCAACTCGCTCTTCGACGCGCTCGCGCGGCTGGGCTCGCTCCTCGGGCTCTCCATGCCGGTGTTCTGGACCGGCCTCGTGCTGATCGTGGTGTTCGCGCTGTGGCTGCCGTGGCTACCGGTCGGCGGCACCGGCTCGCCTGCCCACCTGGTGCTGCCCGCGGTGACCCTCGCGCTGCCATCGGTGGCGATGGTCGCGCGCATGACCCGCTCGAGCGTGCTCGAGGTGCTGCGCGAGGACTACGTGCGCACCGCGCGGGCCAAGGGGGTGGGGGAGCGCCTCGTGGTGGTCAAGCACGCGCTTCGCAATGCGGCCATTCCCACGCTCACGCTGCTCGGGCTCCAGGCGGGCCAGCTCATGGGTGGCGCGGTGCTCACCGAGACGGTGTTCGCGTGGCCCGGGCTGGGGCGGCTCATGGTCAAGGCGATCTTCGCGCGGGACTATGTGCTGCTGCAGGGTGCGGTGCTCGTGTTCGCGCTCGCCTTCGTGGTGGTCAACGTGGTGGTGGATCTGGCCTACGGCGCGCTCGATCCGCGCATCTCCCGGCGCGCATAGCCGTGGCCATCGCGATCGGGCTGGGCCAGACGCGCGCGGAGCCGGCGGCCGCCACGTTTCTCGGCGACGCCTGGCGGCGCTTCCAGCGAAACCGACTCGCCCTGATGGGCCTCGTCATCGTCGCGGTGCTCCTGGCGAGCGCCGTGGCGGCGCCGTGGCTGGCGCCGATGGATCCCGCGAAGCAGAGCCTGATCGAGAAGCGCAGCCGGCCGGGCGGCAAGTTCCTGCTAGGAGCCGACGAGTTTGGGCGCGACATCTTGTCGCGGCTGATCTACGGCAGCCGGGTGGCCCTAGTGGTCGGCGTGCTCTCGGTCGCGGTGGCGCTCGGGCTCGGGCTCGTGCTGGGCTGCGTGGCCGGCCTCGCGGGACCGTGGGTGGACAGCCTCATCATGGGCGCGATGGAGATCCTGCTGGCGTTTCCCTACCTACTGCTCGCCATCGTGGTGGTCTCGGCCCTGGGGCCCGGCGTGCTCAAGACCACGATCGCGGTCGGGGTGTGGGGCGTGCCCGCGGTGACCCGGATGGTGCGCGGCTCCGTGCTCGCGGCCCGCGAGACCGAGTACGTGCGCGCCGCCCGGGCCCTGGGCGCCTCCGCGGCCGAGGTGCTCACGCGCCACGTATTGCGCAACATCCTGCCGTCCGTGATCGTCTACGCCACGCTCTTCATGGCCAACGCGATCCTGGTCGAGGCCGCGCTGTCCTTCCTGGGGCTCGGCGTACAACCGCCCACGCCGTCCTGGGGGCTGATGGTCGCGACGGGGCGCGACTTCCTGCTGGTGGCCCCGCACATCGCGACGATCCCCGGGCTCGCGATCATGGTCGCGGTCCTCGGCTTCAACCTGCTCGGCGACGGCCTCCGCGACGCCCTCGACCCCCGCCTCCGCGGACAACTCTAGACGCTAGGGTAATGGCGCGGCCGCGCAGAGGCTGGCGTGCTGCGCGGGCGAGAGCGCCTGCGTGTGATCGTCGTCCTGGCCGTCGTGGGCCACCGGGAGCACCGTGAAGCAGGCCTCGTCGGCGTAGACGTGCGTGTCGAGCGTCTGGAACAGCAGCACGGTGCGGAACTTCGAGCCGGGAATCCGCGGCGCGACGCGCACGTGATACGTAGCCGCCGCGGCGGACGGGCCGTTGGTGAGCGCCTCCTCGAGCACGCGTCCGCTCAGCTTACCCTTGCCGGAGAGATCGAAGCCCAGGACCTTGGCGAAGGTCACCGCGATGTCCGCGTTGCTCACCGGAGCGTGATCGACGACGCCACGCTTGAAGTCCGGCCCGATCGCCGCCATGAAGTTGAAGGTGTCGGCGCGGCTGAAGCTGCCGTGCATGCCCTGTCCTTGCTGGAGCCCGGTGTCCGCGATCTCGACCATGGTGAGGAGCCGGTTGGCCGGGTCGGTAGGGAAGCTGCGGAAGTTGAGCACGACGGCCGGTATCGGCAGCGCGGCCGAGCCCTCGAGGTGGATGGCGCTGAGTGGAAGCGCACCGGGGATGTGACCGTAGGTGTCGTTCACAAAGATGCCGCCGGTGTAGTCCTGCTGGGCGAGCGCGGCCACGATGCGCCGGACCAAGGCCTGGTCGTGGTCGGGCAGGTAGATCAGATTGGAGCCGCCGTTGGCTGACACGACGACCTTGGCGTCGGTCGGGTCGCCGATCCGCCCGGTCCCGCCGATCAGCCCGTTGCCCGAAGCCGGTCGCTGCCGCACGGTGGCGGTCGGCTGGGGGATGGTGGGATCGACCGGCATGTAGACGTTGGAGCCGCCCGCGGTGATCTGGCAGTCCGGATCGAACAGAGGCAGGCCGAGCGCGCGGGCGAGATCGATCGCTACGAAGCCGGGCGGCAGGAAGCCCGGATTCACCTCCTGGCGCCCGTTGGGCTCGCGGTAGGTCTGGGTCGCGGCGTAGCTCTTGGTGAAGCGGTTCCCCGAGGCGTCGACGTCGCGGCGGCTGATGGTGGAGAAGCCGTGATCGGCGGTGACGAAGACGTCGGTCTTGGCTGCCAGGTCCGCATCGGCCTCGATGAAGTCGAGGAGCTGCTTCAGGTTGTTGTCGGCGTTCTTGATCGCGGCCTTGGACGTGGGGCCGTTGATGCCGGGTACCAGGGTGTTGAGGCTATCTCCTTGATTGTGCTGAGATCCGTCTGGATCGCGTGACCAGTACACCAGGAGGAAGGGCTCGCCGCCGGCCTTGAACGTGGGCAGGACCGCCCTGGTGATCGCGTCCACGAAGTACTGCTGCTGACCGATGTTGGCGTCGCGGGTTCCCGGCGTCACGTTGTTGCCCGCTGGCTGCGTCCGCGGTGGTGCGGCCAGGGCGAGACCGGCGTTCTGCAGCGCGGCCCGGATCCCTTCGGAGAGCGGCAGGCCGGAGTTCGTGCCGGTCCGGTCGTCGATCACCACGGTGTCCGGGGTGGTGAACGCGCCGTTCGTCGGGTTGCCCTGGGTGACGTCCTGGATCAGCGTGGGGCCGAGCTTGCCGACCGCCGCGGTGCGGAAGCCGTGGCGGCGCCCGAAGGCGAGCAGCGCCTCCTCGGTCAGGAAGTTGCCGCCCGGGAAGTGCTCGTCGATGTCGCCCAGCACCTCGTCGTCCTCGATGAAGGGGACGTTGGTGCCGGGAGTCTTGCCGGTGAAGCTCGGGGGCCGGCCGTTGAAGACGGGGAACCCGGTGAACAGCGCGTTGCTGAAGTCGCCGGTGTCGCCGGGAAAGTGGCCGGTGGCGATGGCCGCCGCGTTGGGAGTGGTGAAGGTCGGGAACACGGCGTGGCTGTTCGCGAAGGTGACCCCGCTGTTCTTGAGCCGCCACATCGTGGGCGCGTCGGTCGGATTCACCGCGTTCGCGCGCAGCCCGTCGACCACGACGACGATCACGTTGTGCCGCGGATGGCCTTTGCCTTGACGATCGGCGTCCTCCGGCCTCGCCGGGGTGACCCCGCCGAAGGCGATTGCGACACCGAGGAGGATCGTTGCGAGATATCGGTTTCGCATCGCGCCGATCCTAAGGGCAGCACGTGTCGCCTTCGCGACGATCTCGCAACGTTTCCCTCACCGGTCCGCCCGTATCGTAGCCGACTCTTCACGGGTCCCCCGGGCGGGGTTGCGGAGAAAATTTCTTCAGCGCCCATGTTGGATCTACTCAGACCTCACGAGCCGCCGCGCGAGAGCGCGTCCCCGGCCGCGGCTCTGGTTGCTCCAGAGCGCGCGGGCGGCCGCCGGCACGTGTGCGTGGTCACCGACACCTGGGCCCCCGAGGTCAACGGCGTCGCCCTCACGCTGGGGCGGCTCGTCGACGGGTTGCGGGCCCGCGGCCACGTCGTCTCCGTGGTGTGCCCCAGCGGGCCGCGCCGCCACGCTTGGAATGACGGCCACAATCCGGCGCCGACGCTCGTGCCCGGCCTCCCGGTGCCGGGATACCCGCGGCTCCGCTTCGGGCTACCGGCCCACGCGCGCCTGCGCCAGCGGTGGACCCGCTACGCGCCCGACGTCATCTACGTGGCGACCGAGGGGCCGCTCGGATGGTCGGCGGTGCGGACGGCGCGCGCCCTCGGGCTGCCGGTGCTCGGAGGCTTCCACACCAACTTCCACGGCTACGCGCGGCACTACCGGATCGGCTGGCTCGAGCACGGCATCGCCAGCTACCTGCGGCGCTTCCACAACCGCACGCAGGGCACGCTCGTCCCCACTGCGGATCTCCGGGACCGCCTCCTGGCCGCGGGATTCCAGAACGTGAGCGTGCTCGGCCGCGGGGTGGACGGCCGGCTGTTCAACCCGGCCCGCCGGAGCGCCGCCCTGCGCGGCCGGTGGGGCGCCTCGGAGCAGGACGTGGTCGCCCTCCACGTGGGACGGCTCGCCCCGGAGAAGAACGTGGAGCTCGCGGTCACCGCCTACCGCAGCATGCGGCAGGTCGCCGGCTCGGTGCGCGGCGTCGTGGTCGGCGACGGACCGTCGCGGGCCGCGCTGGAGGCGCAGCATCCGGACCTGCTCTTCTGCGGCGAGCGGACCGCTGAGGCGCTCGCCGAGCACTACGCCTCCGCCGACGTCTTCCTGTTCCCGAGCGAGACCGAGACCTTCGGGAACGTCACGCTCGAGGCCATGGCCAGCGGCCTGGCGGTCGTGGCCTACGACTACGCGGCCGCGCGGGTCCACGTGACCTCGGGATTGACGGGCCTGCTGGCTCCGCACGGCGACGCGGTGGCCTTCGTGGAGGCCGCGACCGCGCTCGCCCGCTCTCCCGAGCGGCTCGCCCGCATCCGCGCGCGGGTTCGCGAGGCGGTGACGCACCTGCACTGGGATCACGTGGTGGCCCGCTTCGAGGCCTGGCTGGCCGAGTCGTGGCGGGCACCGATCGAGGCCGGCACGAGCCGGTCCGGAGGAGGGCAACGTCGATGACCGATCTGATTGGACCACTGCTCGGGCTCCTTCTGGCCGCCGCCCTCGTCGCGGTCGTGGCCCGCAGGCTCGTCGGGGCGCTCCAGACCTTCCGGGCCCTGTCCCTGACCCCGACGCTCTACCGCCGGCTCGCCCGCTGGGTGAAGCCGCAGAGCTACTCGGACGCCGAGTTCTTCACCGCCGACGGCGCCGACTCGTCCTGGGCGGCCCGGCGCCGTCACGGGCTCGAGCGGCTGGCCGCCGGGCTAGGGGCGGCGTACCCGCGCTCGCGGGCCTGGGCCGCCGAGGTGGGCCCCGGTTTCTCGGACCTGCGCTTCACCGACGCCAACCGGGTGCCGTTCCCGTTCGCGCGCGTGATGCGTGAGCGCTTCGAGCTGTGCTCGGTGGTGACCGCGTCCGACGGGCCGCGCCTGCTCGACATCGACGGCCACGCCACCCTCGACGTCGGCGGCTCCTACGGGGTGAACGTGGCCGGCTTCGGCCGATACAAGGAGTGGATGGCGAAAGGGCTCGAGCGCGTCCGCGACCTCGGCCCGGTGCTGGGCCCGCTGCACCCGGTGACCGCCGAGAATATTCAGTTGCTACGCCGAATCTCGGGGCTCGACGAGGTGTCGTTCCACATGAGCGGCACCGAGGCGGTGATGGCCGCGGTGCGGCTGGCCCGCTTCAACACCGGCCGCAAGCTCATCGTGTGCTTCTCGGGCGCCTACCACGGCTGGTGGGACGGGGTGCAGCCGGGGCTCGGCAGCGAGCGCGAGCTGTCCGACTGCCTCACGTTGAAGGATCTCCATCCCGCGTCGCTCGACCTGATCCGGCGGCGGGCGGGGGAGATCGCGGCGGTGCTGGTCAACCCGGTGCAGTCGTTCCACCCGAATTCGCCCCCGCCGAGCGATGCGGTGCTGCTCACCAGCGAGGTGCGCCGGACCGAGGACGGCTCCGCCCGCTACGGGGAGTGGCTGAGGGAGCTGCGCGCGGTGTGCCGCGAGTCCCAGGTGCCGCTCATCTTCGACGAGGTCTACACCGGCTTCCGCCTCGCCGCGGGCGGGGCGCAGGAGTACTTCGGCGTCACGGCGGACATGGTGGTCTATGGCAAGACGGTGGCCGGCGGCATGCCGATCGGCGTGGTGTGCGGCAAGAAGGCGCTGATGCGGCGGTTCGATCCCGAGCGCCCCATGCGCATCGCCTACGTCATCGGGACGTTCTCCGGTCACCCGGTGGTGATGGGCGCGATGAACGAGTTCCTCCGCTGGGTGGTGGAGCCGTCGGCTGCCGCCGAGTACGCGGAGATGAACGCCCGCTGCTCGGGCTGGGTGCACGCCACCAACCGGCGGCTCGCGGAGGCGACGCTGCCGCTCCGGCTGGTGCACATGGGCACGGTGTGGACCGTGCTCTTCACCGAGCCCGGCCGCTACAACTGGCTGCTCCAGTACTACCTGCGCGCCGAGGGCGTGACCCTGAGCTGGGTCGGCACCGGGCGCTGCCTGTCCAACATGGATTTCACCGAGAAGGACTACGAGGATCTCCAGACCAAGCTGCTCGACGCCGCGCACGCCATGCGGGCCGACGGGTGGTGGCTGACCGCCGCCCAGAACCCGGGAAGGGAGAACAGCATGCGGAGGAGACTGATCCGGGACGTGATCGGGAGTCTGGTGCGGGTGCCGCGCCCGCTCGCCACGTTCTACACCGAGGTGATGCGGCGGAAGAAGGACGACCATCACGCCTCGCACAGCGACCTGACCAACCAGCTCTTCCACATCGTCAGCTCGAGCGTGTTCCTCGGCTGCTACGTGCTCGCGTTCTGGGACCTGACCACCGCGATGTGGGCGGGCCTCGGCGCGCTCTTCCTGCGACAGGTGGGCCACGCCATCCTCGAGCCGCCGTGTCACGACAAGGAGGCGCTGCTGCTGGGCTACAACACCCGTAACAAGACGCTGATCCTCGGCACCTATCTCGCGATCCCGGTGGTCCATCTCCTGCTCGCGCCGGCGTGGACCTTCGAGGCGCTGCGGCCCGTCGGGGCGCTGATCGCCTGGCAGTGGTTCCTGTGGACCGCCGCGGTGGTGGGCGGGCGGGTGATCTACCTCGTGTGGGCCCACAATCTCTGGCTCGCGCTGGTGTGGTTCGTGAAGCTGGTCACCGATCCGCTCACCGATATCGCCGCGTACTCCCCTCGCTACCTCCGGCGCTCCTGACCCGGTCCGGGGCGGCGATCGGCGATGAGCATCTGGCTCCTGCTGGCCGCCGCCCTGGTGCTGGGCGTCGAGCGCGCCTGCTACGTGTGGATCGCGCGCGCGCCGGCCTCGTTCCAGCACTGGTGCGCGCGGCCCTGGGTGGCGCGCGTAGGCGAGCCGGTCTCCGTCGTCCGCGCGCTGTTCGCGGCCTTCAAGGTGCTGCAGGGGGCCGTGTTCCTCGCGTGGTGCCTCGCCTTCGCCGACGGCTTGCCGGTGCCCGCGAGCGGCGTGGTGCTGGCGCTCGGCGGGATGCTGATGGTGGCCGGCCAGATCCTGAGCACGCTCGTGTTCTATCGCCTCGGCCCGGTCGGCATCTTCTTCGGCGACCGGCTGGGCTACGACGTGCCGTGGTGTCGGGCCTTCCCGTTCTCGCTGCTGGCCCATCCGCAGTACGTGGGCGCGGTGATGACGATCTGGGGCTTCTTCCTGCTCACGCGCTTTCCCCACGACGATTGGATCATGCTCCCGGCGCTCGAGACCGCGTACTACGTGCTGGGAGCCTCCCTCGAGGCCGAGGACGTGGAGGAGCCCCCGGACCGCTCGCCGTCACCGGTCCGTCATCGATCTCGCTCCGTTTCTTAATGACCGGGACGCGCTCGCGTTAGCGCACGCTCGATCCATGAGCGAGGGCCGCGTCCGCACGATCTGGCTGAGCGACATCCACCTCGGCACGCGCGACTGCCGGGCCGAGGCGCTGCTCGAGTTCCTGGACACCCACGAGAGCGACTTCCTGTACCTGGTCGGCGACATCGTCGATTTCTGGATGCTCCGGCGCGCCCCGTACTGGGCGCACACGCATAGCGACGTGCTGCGGCGGCTGGTGGCGAAGGCGCGCGCGGGCACCCTGGTCACCTTCGTGCCGGGCAACCACGACGAATACGCGCGCCGCTTCTGCGACGTGCAGCTCGGCAACGTGTTCATCACCCGCGAGGCGGTGCACCGCACCGCGGACGGCCGGCTGCTGCTGGTGATGCACGGCGACGAGTTCGACGCGGTGACCCGCTGGAACCGCCGGGTGGCCTGGCTCGGAGACCTGGGCTACGGCCTCTTGATGGGGCTCAACCGGCGGCTCAACCACGCGCGCCGCGTGCTGGGCTTCGGGCACTGGTCATTGGCCCGCTACGTGTGGCGGGTGAAGCGCGCGGTGCGCTACATCGAGGAGTTCGAGCACGCGGCGGCCCGCCAGGCCGCGGCGCGCGGGATGGACGGCGTGGTGTGTGGCCATATCCACAAGCCGACGGTACGCACGATCGGGAGGACGCTCTACTGCAACACCGGCGACTGGGTCGACAACTGCACCGCGCTGGTGGAGCGCGAGGACGGCACCCTCGCGCTCCTGACGGAGGTCGCCGACGTCGCGCGCGCCGGGCACGGATCGGCGCAGCCCTGACGCACGAGCCCGGCCACCGCGGGGGACGCGATGGCCGGGCGGTGCGGTGGAACGGTGTGAGCTACGCCTGCAAGCCCTTGTAGATCCCCGTCTCGAACTTGCCGAGCAGGTCCAGCGCGGTGTCGTCGTAGAAGGGGAGGAGCTGCGAGATGAACACGCCGCAGACCTGCTTGGTGCGATCGATCCAGAAGTAGGTGTTGGCGAGCCCGGCCCAGGCGAGCGAGTTCGCGGAGCGGCCGGTGGCGGCGGGCTGCGTGTTGATCAGGAAGCTGAGCCCCCACTTCTTGCTCATGCCCGGGAACAGCTCCACGTCCTTGGAGAGCGGCGGGATCGCGGTCTTGAGCACGCCGACCTCGAGCGCGCCGATGTGGTTCTGGGCCATCGTGGCGACCGTGCTCTTCTGCAGCACCTGGGCCCCCTTGAAGGTGCCGTCGCGCATGATCATCTGGCAGAAGTTGAGATAGTCGCCCGCTGTGCCGTAGAGGCCGCCGCCGCCCATCAGGAACTCGGGCTCCGGCGGCAGGCCGAACTCGATGGGGGCGAGCACGCCGTCCTCTCCGCGCTGGTGCACGCTGGCCAGTCGCGAGGCCTGCGAGGGCCCGATCTTGAACGAGGTGTCCTTCATGCCGAGCGGCCCGAAGATGTTGTCCTGGAAGAAGCGGTCGAGCTTCTGGCCGCTCGCCGCCTCCACCATCTTGCCGGCCCAGTCGATGTTGATCCCGTAGTCCCACTTGTCTCCGGGATCGAACAAGAGCGGCGTGCGGAGCGCCGCGTTCGTGCAGGTCGTGATGCCCGGCGTCCCGGTCACCTGCTGGAATCGCGCGATGTCCCCGCTCCAGATCTCGTAGCTGTAGCCCGCGGTGTGGGTGAGCAGGTGCCTCAGCGTGATTGGCCGCTTGGGTGCGCGCAGTTGGGGTTTGCCGGCGCTGTCCCAGCCCTCGAGTACCTTGGCCGAGCCGATCTCGGAGACCACCTCGGCGGCCGGTCGCTCGAGGCTCAGCTTGCCGCGCTCCACGAGCTGCATCGCCGCGGTGGCCGTGACGGCCTTGGTCATCGAGGCGATCCACGCCACGGTGTCGAGCGTCATCGGGGCCGGCTTGCCGATCTCCCGGTGGCCGAAGGCCCCCTCGTAGACCACTCCTTTGTCGGTGGCCGCGACCGCCACGACACCCGGAACCTTCTTGGCTGCGGCGGCCTGACTGAGGGTCGTGTCGATGCTCTTGAAGTCCGCCATGATCGGTCTCCTTCCTGGGAAGCGAGGCGAGTGAGAAGCCGGCCCCTCTGCCGGCGCCCCCGACGCTACGCCCGGGGCGCCCTCAGATCAAGCGATCAGGCGGGAGAGGGCGCGGGGGCGCCGCCACCACCGCCGCCACGACGCCCACGCCGCCGCCGGCGCCGACGACCCCGGCGCGGCTC
>JACXTT010010716.1_pt1 | contig 12334 bp, 9 predicted proteins | sample 9270951 | NCBI WGS metagenome assembly JACXTT01 (sample SAMN15532306, study PRJNA645909) | rock metagenome | isolation source: weathered quartz diorite | place: Puerto Rico | collected 2017-06-21 | reverse complement strand
CAACGCGGGCGATGCCGACGACCTCTTTGCCCTCGCCGCTGTGGTAGAACAGGACCGAGTCGCCCTTGCTCATGGCGCGCAGATTATTTCGCGCCTGGTAATTGCGAACGCCGGTCCAGGCGGCCTTGCCCTCTTCGGCAAAAGAGGTCCAGGAGTAGGTCTCCGGTTCCTGCTTCACCAACCAGAATCGCTTCGGCATGGGAGAAGTTGTAAGTGCAATCCAGAAGGGCGGAAAGCAGGAAAACGGCTCAAAACGCGGCTTGCAAATTCGGTGTGGGTTGGGAAGTTTCGTTGCTGTTCACAGGGTGCGGGGTCGTAGCTCAGTTGGTAGAGCGTCTCGTTGGCAATGAATTTAACAAGGAACGACTTACGGGGCCCCACAAGGACTCACCTGAACGAATACCTGTAACCCCAAAAAATTGCCAGGGTTTGGACGGGACTCACCGAGACCCGCGTATCCCTCAAATTCTTTCACGAGAATAGAAGGGATTTAGAAGCGGATTAGTGCGAACCATGACCTCCAAGACGAGAGTGTTCTGTGAGGACTCTCATGCCCCACATCGAGTACCTTGTGAAGCTTGTCTTTCTTAAATTGGATAAAATCCCGAGACCGGCGACGGGTGCCGGCTGCGGGTCGCCCTGTCGGACATACGCCTGCGAACTTTTATGCTACATCCCCGCGCCCTTGACCTTGTTCAGGGCTTTTATGTGCTAGCGGGCCAAAGATTTCAAGGCGCAGGCTGGATGCCTGCGCCGCAAAAGGAATCGGCCGTAAAGCAGGGACAACCCCCGCTTCAGGGTCAATAGGGTTTGACCGTGCTCGCGCCCTTGATCTCTTGCCGGGCTTTTAGGTCCTTCAGGCTAACTTTCTTCTGAGCTGTCTGAGGTTTCTGAGTTTTCTCGCTCTTATTTTTTTTCATGGCTTTTTTCTGGTTGCTGCGTTTGCGGTTGTGAGCTGTCGCTCGCTCCGAACAACAACCCCTTTCCACCGGTCACCCTCTTTTTAGGCATCAGATCCTGCAACCGAATGCCAGAGGGTCTTTTTTGACCCTGTTTGGCCAACTCGAAAGGTTTGGCCGTGGTTTTTTGTTTGCGGGTCACTGTGTGATTGTAAACAGTAATTATGCCAGGTATCACTTCGGTCCAATTGATTTTTTGATCGCAACACCCCGGACGAACGGTTTGCCCTGATTTTCAGCCTTGCCGCGACTCAATTAAACTGGTTCCTCCGGTGATTTGTCTCCGAAGTCTGGGGCCTGAGCGGACCTGTTTCGCAGCCGCCGTGAGTCGAAACGGATCCGCTGGCATCATTTCATTTGCATCGGCCGCAAGTGCCGAACGAGCCTGGCCCGTGAGATCCCCAGCCGGCGCGCGGCCTTGCGTTGGTTGTTCCCACTTTGTTCGTAAACGGCGCGGATATGTCGCCGCAAGGCGCTACTCAAGGAAAAATCGTCGCCGTTGGACAAGGTTGAGGCTGCGTTGCCAAAGCCGCCGTTCTCCGTCCCTTTTTCTCGACCCGCCTCGACCGTGGATAAATCCGGCTGAAACACGATATGTTCAGGCTGCACTTGCTCTTGATTACAGAACAATACGACTGTGCGGATGGTATAATGCAGTTCACGCAGGTTTCCCGGCCAAGGATGATGTAGCAAGCGCTCCATGGCCAGGGGATGGATCGAGGTAAGCTTCTTGCCCGCCATGCGGGCTTGCGTGTCGAGCTCCGCCGCGATTAGCCCGGGGAGGTCCTCGATCCGCTGGCGCAAGGGGGGAATCAGCAGAATCAAACCGGCCAGACGATGGTAGAGGTCGTCCCGAAAACGGCCCTGGCGGATTCGTTCGAGCAGCGAAGTGTTTGTCGCTGAAATAATGCGGGCATTGGCCCGCAGCATGCGCTCAGAGCCAAGCCGCTCGAACTCGCCGTATTCGACCGCTCTGAGGATTTTGGCCTGTGCAAGCGGGCTCATATCCGCAATTTCATCGAGAAAAAGCGTCCCCGAGTCTGCCAGCTCGAATTTTCCTTTAACCGTCTTATGCGCTCCGGTGAAGGCCCCCCGCTCGTGACCGAAGAGCTGGCTTTCCAACAGAGTATCGCTCATGGCCGAAGCGTTAAAAGAAATGAACTTGTTCCCGGATCGCGCTGAGGAATTGTGGATCGCCTGGGCCAATAACGTCTTCCCGGTGCCGGTTTCCCCTAAAATCAGGACTGGCACATCCGATTCCGCGGCCAAAGAGGCCAGCCTAAGGCACCTGTTCATGACCTGGTTTTCAGTGAACAGGTCTTGCACTTTGAAGTGAGCAAGGCGGTCGGTGATCATGCTCAGCCTAATCAATTCCGCGATAACTCCCGTAGTTGCCGCAGAGGTTCAAAGGCATACTCGACCAATGTGCGAGTGCCTACGAGCAAACGGGCTTCGCCTTTCATGCCCACGCGAAGCGGTTGTTCGTGACCACGGCTTTGGAACGCGGTCTGGTCCAAGTTCGCCCGACCGGTGAAGCGTTGTCCTTCCGGCGAGTTGACCGCTGCCGGGCTTACCCACTCCAGTTTTCCGGTGATGGTGCCGTATCTTTGATAGGGAAACGCATCAAAGAAGAGCCGCACTTTTTGGCCAGGAGCTAATTTGGGCACTCCGGCCTCCTGGAGTAACAAGCGGACTCGCAGGTCCCCCTCGGCCCGAGCCAACTGGCAAAGTTCACCGCCATTCTGGACTACTCCGTCCGGATTGCGGTGGGCCAATGAAATGACCGCGGCATGGTACGGCGCTCGAATCGACATCACATCCCCAGCGCAGTTCTCCAACTGTCGTTTCAAAGCCTCGATTCGGACTGCGAGCTTCTCCGCTTCGGACTGTTCATCGGCGCGCTGTCGCGCACGTTCTGTATCTAACTCCTGCCGTTCCAAAGCCAGATGTTCAATTCGTCGCTGGGCCACATTCAGATCTTTTTCCGATTCCGCCACGGCCAGCCGATGGGCCAGCATCTCAATCTGCGAAACCAGGTTTTCGTCGGCGAGCTTTTGATTGCGGACAAGGACGTCACGGGCGGTCGCCAGGTGCGTTTCCCGGAAGAGAACATCCCGCTCCGCGATTTGTATTTCCTGTTTTTTGATTCCAACTTGAGCGGCATAATATTCCTCCAGTTTTGCGGTGCGGTTTTGGCAATTTCGGAGATCCTCCTCCGAGGTTCGCAGTTGAGTCTGCCAAGCCCGGATTTCGTCCGAGCGCAACACGAACAATTCTGTCCCAGCCGACACCTCCTGACCTTCAGTCACTTTAACGGCCTGCACGAGGGCCAGCAACGGTGATTGGATCGGGTCGGCGCCATTTTCTGGAACGAGCACGAACGAGCACCGGACGGCCTCCGGGATTTGTACCAACACCGAGGCCAGGAACAGGACAATGAAAATCCCAATCACCAGCCAAGCGCTCCAACGAATGATCTGCGGCGGCGGTTCCGGACGCAACATTTCGCCCTGATCCACCGCCAGGGTGCCGGGTGGTGTTCCAGCGTGGTCCGGCCCTGCGCTTTGTGCCCTGGGTTCGCGCGACTGGTGTAAACGGCTCATAAGGCTTTACTGTCCCAACTGCTGGCTCGAAAGATAAAAATACAGCCCGCGGCGAGCCATTAACTCGTCGTGAGTTCCCATCTCGGCCATCTTGCCTCGCTCCAAAACCAGGATGCTATCCGCCTCGCGAATCGTGCTCAGGCGATGGGCGATAACCAGGCAGGTTCGGCTCCTCATCACGCGGCTCAAATTCTCCTGGATCGCCCGCTCCGATTCAGAGTCCAGCGAACTGGTTGCCTCATCGAAGATCAGCACCTGCGGATCATGGTATAGCGCTCGGGCGATGCACACGCGCTGTTTTTGGCCGCCGGACAACGCCAGCCCGGTCTCCCCGATGCGCGTCTCGTAACCCAACGGCAGCCGCGAAATCAGTTCGTGCGCGTTGGCCAATTGCGCGGCCCACAGGACCCGATCAAAATCAGGCTCGGGATCACCAAAGGCGATGTTCCGCAGGATGGAATCGCTGAAGATATGATTTTCCTGCAGGACTAAGCCGATCTTCGCCCGCAAATCCCGATAATTAAGCCCTTTTAGATCAACACGGTCGAAAAGGATCGTGCCTTCGGTCGATTCGAGCAGCCCGGCGATCAATTTGATTAAAGTGGTCTTGCCCGAACCACTGCGGCCGACGATCGCCACCACTTTGCCAGGTGAGATTTCCAGATTAATATCGTCCAGGATTAAGGGCGCCTCCGGCCCGCCAAAGCGGAAGCTGACGTGCCGCAATTGCAAGTGGCCCTCGAGCGTGGGAACCGGTTTGAGGTGGGAGCGATCTCGTCCTTGCCCGGGATCATCCTCGTAAATGTCCTTCAAGCGGTTCATCAACGCGGATAAAGTTTGGACATCCTCCCACACCTTCAGCATCCGCACAGCCGAGGCGCAGGCCATAGCCACCAGCGCGTTGAAAGCGACAAAACCGCCGACCGAGATTTGGCCGTGGATAACCATGGTGGCCCCGACCCAGAGGAACAGCGCCGTCGAGAGCAGGCTCATGATTTGGATGACGCTGTCGTAAGACATCACGATGAAGTTCCAGTGGAATCTCTTTCGCGAAAGCTGGAGAAACTCGTTCAGCATTTGTTCGCGGAACGCCGTTTCTGCCGCGGATGCCTTGACGGCTTCGATTCCCTTAATGGCATCGATCTGATAGGAGCTGTACTTGCCTTGGCCTTCTTCCAGCTCAGCAAACAGGGGGCGCACGACCTTGACGGAGAACCACATCAAGCCGGCATAGAGCGGCATTGTTAACATGAAAACGCCTAACAACCTCAAGCTGTAAACGCCCATCAGCACGACGCAACCGATGATTTGTACTGCGGCCAGCATCCCGCCGATCCCATGTTGGACGAAAAACAACCGCATTTGCCGCGCCCCATCCAAGCGCCGTTGGATGTCTCCGGTGCGCCGGCTTTCAAAGTAAGACATCGGCAGCGCCAGCATGTTTCGCATCAGGAAATCCAGCGTTCCGGTGTCCAAATGCACCGCGACAAAACTTAGCAAGTATTGCTGGATTAGACTCGAGCACAAGGTGAAGGCTCCCGTCACTAACATGCCACCCACGCAGAGTTTCAACAGATTCAAATCATGCTCGACAATGACTTTATCTACGACCACCTGCGTGAACACCGGCAAGAGTAACAACAACGCACTGGTCACCCCTGCCAGAAACATCGCGTGAAGCAGCGGCTCCCGATGTTGACTTAAAAAGGGCCTCATCCAGGCCGCGCTCGAGCTTCCCTCCGGTGCCTTCTCGAAGGCCACAGTATAGTCGAACAAGGCGGCATAACCGGACCAGTTCTGTTCAAATTCTGCGCGTTGGATGCGGCGGAGCGTGCCGGTCGCCGGGTCGGCGACGCGCACCGATCGGGGAGCCACGTCGAGCAAGACCATCCAGTGATTGCCTTGCCAGTGAATGATCGCCGGCAAGGGCATCTGCGCTAAGTTCCGTAACGAGACCTTCAGCGCGCGCGCGGCCAACCCAAGCTCGGTCGCCGCGTGGGTGATCCCTTTCAGGCTGGTCCCGTCCCGCGCGGTGTGGCACAATTGCCGGATTCGGGCCAGGCTGACTTTACGACCAAAGTGCCGGCAAATCATTGCCAAGCTGGCGGCGCCGCAATCCGCTTCATCAATTTGTTGGACCAGTGGGATCGAGCGGATGCGCTTCTTGCGCTTGCGAAAGAGCCCAGTCTCGTCGGCAAATGGATGTTTGCCGTCCAATTCCTCCTCCTCGCCTGGGCCCTCTGGCGGCTCGTCAAGCTCGACCTTGTTGGTCGTGCTGGCCTCGGCCGGGAGTTCTTCCTGGGCAAAATCCAACGGCACTCGGGCCTCGGTTGCGAGGTTGTATTGAGCCCGACGCTCTTCCATCAGTTTGGCAAACTCCGGGAATTGCTGGTTCATCGCCTGCACCGCGTCAGGCGCCAAGGCCAGTAGACGGCAGTCCGTCAGCGCCTGGACGGTGCCCGTTCGCGGAGCTCCGGTCAGGATCGATAGTTCTCCGAAGAAATTACCTTCCCGCAGAAAGCGGAGTTGGCGCACCTGGCCATCGGTTCCGGAGTAAACGCGCACACGTCCTTTTTCAATGATGTACATCGGCCCAGCCGGCTCGCCTTCGCGCAGCACAATCTCCCCTTTGGCGAATTCCTTTGGGGTCAGGTTGTCCACCAAAGACAGCAGAGCGGGGCCTGGCAAGCGGCCAAAGTTGCTGAATTCGTAGAGGAACCCGCGCATTGCTCGCCAGCGCGCTGTCAATTCGAGCGAATGCCTGAATGCGGGAAACTCTTCAGCCAGTCGCAGGAAATCATCGCGCTCCAGCCTCAGCACTTCAACGGAGGAACTGCACCGAACGGTGGCAGTGCGGGTGCCTTCGCTCAGCAGTGCGGACTCACCAAACTCAGCGCCGGCACCCAAGGAGTTCAGCGAAAGCTCTTGTCCGCTCTCGTCGGTTCGCACCACGCGGGCACGGCCGGAAAGAATAACGAAGAAAGCGTCGGCGGGGTCGTTTTGCTTCGTAATCAACTCACCAAACTCGTAATGGGCCCTTTTGAACAACCTCTTCAGCCGCGACTGTTGCTCCTGGGGAACGAAGCGGAAAATCGAGGTGCGCGCCAGGATTTCACTGTCCGCACCGTTGGCGCTCAGTCGTCCATCCGGTTCCTTGCCCAGGTTCGAACTCATTAGGGCACAAGTCCACCGAGCACCCAGCGAATGTGCTTGCTGGCGATTTCAGAAAAGTGAGATTCCATCAACCGCTGGTCGATGCGAGCGCGGACCTGGTCATCCACCAAATCCGGTTCTGTTTTGGCAACGATCCGAGTGACAACGAACTTTTCCTTGCCTGCTTTGGGCCCCAACACTTCGCCGGGCGCTGCAGACAGAAATTCTTGTTCAACATCTGGCGGAACGTCTCCAAGAAACAATTCCTGCTCTTCCCAGCGAACGCCGCATTCCTGCGCCAGCTGCTCCTGGGAAAGCCGGTCTTCCCTCAGGCACAACACGGCTTCCTGTGCGGCGTCTTTGGAGCGCAGGGTCAGCGTTTGGATTTTCGTCCTCGTCAATGGCAAGCGCAGGGTGGCTAAAGTTCGCGCCCGCGCCTGGTCCGTGAGCACAGAGCCACGCGCTTGGCGATAGCAGACCTCCATTTGCAGACACTCTTCAAGCCAGGTTGGCGTTCGATATAATTGCTTCAGGGCCTCGGGCAGAGAGGTCTCGTCCAGTCCTGTGCGCTCAAAGAAACGCGCGCGCTCCTCCTTTGCCCACTCCGCATTGGGCTCCGTCTTGTTCAGCTCGGCTGCGGCCGCCAAACGCCATCTCACCGCGCGTGCCAGGTCGTCGAATTTGCCTGAGAACAATAGGTCAACTCGGAGCAACTCCCGCAGCTCAGCCGAGCACTCAAGGTAATCAGACTCCTCCACCGTAGCCGCTCCAGGCGGGTTGTCCTGCCAATAGCGTCGGACCAGATATGCGCTGAAGTCGGCTTCAGTCAGATCCCGGGCGAGCAACCAGCGTTCGGTCTCTTCAATTGTCAGAAGGTCTCTTGCGTACCGGAATTCCTCCGACATTGAATTTAACACCTCGTCATCTGCCTCCAAATCCAACTCGCTGGCGCGTTCCTCGCAAGCTATGCCGTTCATTAATTCACCCCATGGGGCCCGCAGCCCTCCCAAAAACCAACCGTATGCCAGAATGTCCCGCACCGTAAACTCACAATTGCCGCGGACTAAGACCACGCGGCGATAGGCTGTCAGCAACTGCTCTGTAGAAGCCTCATTCATAACCAAGCACAATTCGCCCACGGGATCTCTTAAGGGAATCTGGTTGAATCGCAAATCTATCAGGCTTTGGGAGAGCGTCAAGTACAGGTGAAGGACCGCGCGACGGGACGGACGAAGCCGGAAACGCTTTAAGGCGCAAAAACGTTAACAATTACACCTTGCTCATCAATCAGGTAAGCCATCGCCGGGCGGAAACGGTACAGAACACCAAAAACAAAAACGGAACTAAAAATGCCATGAAAACAAACTATGTCTCTTGGTGGAGTCACGAGGTAGGGCCCGCAGTCTCTCCGCGCCGCAACGGACTGAAGACATGAAGGAGACGCCAAATTTTGAAAGCAATTCGCGAAGTCTTCTGCTGGGACTTCCTTACTCATGACGAAGCGCGACCATTGGATCGACTTTCGTTGCGCGACGGGCGGGCAGCCAACTGGCCAGGAGGGCTACCCCGGTTAGCGCCACCGCAACGGTCAGAAAGGTCACTGGATCCGTCGCTTTCACGGAGTAAAGCATGTTCGAGAGATATCGCGTCAGTGCAAACGCCCCAGCGAGCCCGATCGCGACCCCCAGCAGCGTCAGCCGCAACCCGCCGTGGATGATAAGACCCAGAACCTCGCTCTTTTGGGCGCCCAACGCCATCCGCACACCAATCTCGCGCCGGCGTTGTGTCACCGCATACGACATCACGCCGTAGATGCCCACGACGGCGAGCAGCAGGGCCACTGTCGCAAAGCAGCTCAACAACGCCGTGTTCAGTCGCCGCGAGGTCGTGGTGTTGGCCAGCCGTTGTTCCATTGTTATCACGTTGTGGAGCGCCTGGTTCGGTTCCACATTCGCCACCGCCGCGCGCGCGGCGGAGATGAGACTGGCCGGCTGTCCGGTGGTGCGAATCACGAAGCTCAGCTCGTCTCCCGTGTCTTCCAGCTCCGGGCTATACACCTCCGGCATGACGTCACCCGCCAACCCGTCTTGCCGCACATCGCTGACGACCCCCACCACCGTCAGCCAGGGCCCGTCTCTCTTGGGGGCCAGGCGGATTCGTTTGCCGACCGCGCTTTGGCCGAGGAAGTGGCGCTTCTCAAACGCCTCGTTGACGATCACCACAGTTGCGTTGGGGCGCGCATCCTGTGAAGTGAACGCACGGCCACTCCTCAGCGGAATACCCATCGCGTTGAAGTAACCGAGGGTGACCGTCGGTCTCGAAAGCGGCGTCACTTCGCCCGGCTTCACGTTCCTGAAGTCGATCGGTGGCCAGCCATCGACATCCGCCACCGTTATGCGCGAAAACTGAGTGAGCGGCAGAGAATCCGTGGCGGCGGCCGCTTGCACGCCAGGCAGCGCCCTCAACCGCTCGAGGATTTGTTCAATGAAGTTGACTTTGTGGGGCGGGGACTTCCCCCCGGTCAGTGTTACCTGGAACGTCAACACGCCCTCGGTCCGGAAGCCCGGATTGACCTCGAGCAACCGTGAGAAGCTCTTGATCAACAGGCCGGCGCCGACAAGCAGCACGAGCGCCAGCGCAACCTCCGAGACGACCAGGAATTGCCGGAGCCTGTTGCGATGCCCGCCCGTGTCGCCGCGGCCCTCCTGCTTGAGCGCAGCGCTCACGTCCGTGCGCCAAGCCTGAAACGCCGGCGCGAGTCCAAACACCAGGCCGGTGATCACCGACACACCGAGCGTGAACACCAGCACCCAGGCATCCATGCCAATCCCCTGCATCGCCCGCAGGCTGACGTCGCTCCACTGCCCCAGCGCCCGGACGCCCCCAAACGCCAGCAACAAGCCCAAACCGCCACCGGCCAGGGAAAGCAGCACACTCTCGGTGAGCAACTGGCGGGCAACCCGCAGCCGTCCGGCTCCGAGCGCGGCGCGGACGGCCATTTCCCGTTGCCGCGCGGCCGCGCGCGCGAGCAGGAGGTTGGCCACGTTCGCGCAGGCGATGAACAGGACAAACGCGACCGCGCCCAGCAATACGAGCAACGGCCCCTTCACATCGCCGACGACCTGCTCGTGCAGGCCGATCAGGGTCAAAACACCCTCGCCCCCGTCGCCGCCCTCGCCCCCGTCGCCGCCGCCGCCCTCGCCGCCGCCGCCTCGAGTCGCCGTCGGTCCCTTTGGCTGAATACACTGTGCGATTGTTCGCAACTCGTTTTGCGCCTATTGGAGCGTCACACCGGGTTTCAATCGAGCAATGGCTTTCAGAAGCAACATCCCTTCACCATACTTCGCAAAGGTTCCCCCTCCTGCACCCGTTTCACCGAGCGCCAGTGGAGTCCAAAGTTGAAACTGTTCGGGATATTGAAAGCGCGCCGGAAGAATGCCCACGACGGTGTAACTTTGTTGGTTCAATGTGATCGTCCGGTCGAGCACGTTCGGGTCGCCACCAAATCGGCTTTGCCAGAGCCCGTATCCGAGAACGACCGCTCTGGGGCCGTTAGGCGTGTCTTCTTCGTGGGTGAAGTTGCGTCCCACGGCCGGCTGGACGCCGAGCAGTGGAAAGAAATCCGCCGTCGCTGCGCCGGCCACGATTCGTTCCGCCGGTCCGGCCCCTGTGAGAGTCATGTCGCCGCCACTGTAGGCGGCGATGCGCGCCAGCGACTGGCTTTGGGCTTTGACTTCAACGAACGTGGCGCTGCCAATGAAGGTGCTGGCCTTGCCTGACTGGTCTATGCCCAACTGCGCCAGTTGGCCGGGTTCACGAAAGGGCAGCGGTTTCAGCAGGACGCCATGAACCACGCTGAAGATGGCGGTGTTGGCGCCGATGCCGAAGGCGAGCGTGAGCACCGCAACCGTGGTGAAGCCCGGATTCCTGCGCAACATCCGCGCTCCATAACGGATGTCCTGGCCCAGGTTTTCAATCCAAGCCACCCCTCGCTGCTCGCGGCAGGTTTCCTTGATGGATTCGACACGACCGAACTGTCTCAACGCGGCATACCGCGCCTCTTCAGGCTGCATGCCAGCCTCAATATTCTCCTGCGTTTGCATCTCGATGTGCGAGCGCATCTCGTCATCCATCCGTGCGTCGAGCTTTTCCTTTTGGGACAGCGCTCGGAATCGAAGCCGAAGTTTGTGAAGCCAGTTCATGGCCAAAACGATTTACGTTGTTTTGAGCACTGTATTGATGGCCGCCGAAAGCCGTTCCCAATTTGACCGCTCTTCGATCAATTGCTTACGTCCAGCCGGGGTGAGCTTGTAGAATTTCGACTTCCGGTTATTGTCTGAGAAGCCCCATTCCGATTCGATCCAGCCTTGGTCTTCGAGCCGATACAAAGCCGGATACAATGAGCCCTGCTCGACTTGAAGAACTTCTCTGGACATCTGCCGGATCAGCACTGAAATGCCGAACCCGTGCATCGAGCCAAGTTGAAGGGCCTTCAGAATGAGCATGTCCAGCGTGCCCTGCAGTAGGTCAGTCTTTTCTTTTGACATAAGCGTTTCCTAGATGTTCGACAGGGCCAATCTTTTGGTCCTCTCCTGTAGATTGTCAAGGAGTAGATTGCCGAGAAATTCAAAATGTGAAATGGCCACCTTCATCATTCTGCGGATTTAAGGTGTCAAGAGAGGGCCTCGCGCTCTGCTGAAGGTGTTTCAGGAACTCCGCAGACGCGCACTTAGGTTCTTGTCCTTTTCGCCAGATAACAACGATCGTTCGAGTCGGAGTACCGCGCAATATACAGTATGGAATGGCGAAAATGACTATTTCCGAAATTCTTCTGACCGTGGTAAGCAGTCACGTTCGGCTGGACGAACACGGTGTGGCGTGGATTGACGCGACTCGCGTCAAAGTGATCGAGGTGGCAATGGATTGGCTCGCCAATCGCTCCAGCGCGGAGGAAATGCAGTTTGCAGTACCCTCATCTGTCGGTCGCCCAGATCCATGGCGCGCTCGCCTATTATCACGACCACAAAGAGGATTTCGACAAGGCCATCGCTGAAAGCCTGACCCGAACCGACAAGATGGCGGAAGAATCCCTGGATTCTCCAGGGCGGCGTAAACTGCGCGCGATGGGCCTGATTCCTTGAGTCTTCAACTCTACACGGACGTGCACGTCCGTCGTGCCATTTCTGTGGCTCTTCGCGTTCGCGGGGTGAACGTGTTGACTGCGCAAGCCGACGGCGCTGCGGAATTCGAGGATTCCGTCCTTCTGAATCGTGCGACGTCTCTGAGTCGCGTCCTTTTCACTCAAGACGAAGATTTGTTGATAGAAGGCGTGCGTCGTCAGCGAAGCGGCGAACCGTTTGCAGGAATCATCTACGCACACCAATTGCGCGTGACCATTGCCGCCTTTGTAGCGGTTTGTCCAGAGGGGCGCGCCGGCGTTCGAATAGGCCACAGTCGCGATATCGAAGGAAGCGGCATCAGGGCGGGAAAAGCCTGTCACGAATACATTGCCAGAGCCGTCCACCGCGATGGCGCGGGCGCGATCGATAAGGCTATTGGGCCCATTGTAATAGTTGGCCCATCGCGGCGTGCCGGAAGATGAATAGGACAGCGTGACGT
>JACXTT010010715.1_pt1 | contig 12335 bp, 14 predicted proteins | sample 9270951 | NCBI WGS metagenome assembly JACXTT01 (sample SAMN15532306, study PRJNA645909) | rock metagenome | isolation source: weathered quartz diorite | place: Puerto Rico | collected 2017-06-21 | reverse complement strand
AGCACCGATGCGGTCACTGCCGGCCTCGATGAGCGCGCGGGTATGGGGAGCGGCACCGGGGTGAACGTGGATCAGGATGGTTGGCCGATCCTCCCACCGCGCAGCGAGCGGCCAACAGTCGTGCATCAGCAAGTCAAGGCTCAGATCGACCTTCACCTCGATCACGACTAGGGCCTTGCCGGGATCGTGGACCGCCGCGTCGGGCCGGGCTCCGCCCAGGGGCAGCACTTCCTCGTCGGCGCTCTGGGGCGCATCGTCGAGGCGCGAGACGGCGAGCAAGCGCCGCTCGGGAGCATCGAGGCCCGTCGGCGTGCTTTGGAGGTAGTAGTGGGCGTCGTCATCACGCTCGACATGGAGCCCTGCGAACGTCGAAACGAAGCTAGCAGTGACCGCTGGCTCCGAGTAGTCGAGAACGTTGATCAGCGCCTTGGTCGTGTTGTCCTCTACCTGCCAGTGATGCGCCCGCTCCTCCGGCCGAGCCGAAGGGCCACGGAAGTAGTAGAAGCAGTTGCGGTGTGGGTCAGCCACCACGGGCGAGGGTACATGGGCCTGAGCCGGACACCCGTATCGAGGGTCCACCGGACTGGCGCCCAGCCGATCCTGTACTAGCTTCGCAAAACGCGACCCATGCCGTCAGGCCCGGCCGCTGCGAGAGGCACTCAAACCCAAGGCTGCCGGGATCGAGAACGCCTTCACGGCCGTGCTACCAAGCTGAGGACACACTTGCCCCTCGCCGGTCACGGACCTCAGCTGGGGTCCTTGGCGAGCGGGCGCCCGAGCCGCACGCCCTGAACCTTCTTCTGAGCAGGCGCCTCGTATTCTCGTCTTTGCGATCCAACGGAGCGGCCTACCTATCGGACGGCATCACCGGACTGACTTTGGCCGCAGGCCAAGTTCATGCTGGTTGTCGGCCCTCGGCGCGATTTCGGCCCGCCGAGATGTCGCCCTCGACGAGGCGCCGGTCGAGGGCATGGTGTCCCGGACCCGTCCACAGCACCACGAACATCACCACGAGCAATGCCGGCGCGAGCGTCAAGCTGATCGCTCCTCCCTCCATGATTCCATCGAGGACGATCGCGCCGACCATGTCCCCGGCGAGCACCAGCGCTGCGAGGCGCGTCGCGAGCCCCACGATCAGCAGCGCTCCGCCCACCAGCTCGATCACTCCGATCGCGTAAACGAATGCATCGGGGGCCGGTAGGCCGTAGCTCTTGAAGGAGCTGAGCTCCGATGCGTGGGACGTGAACTTCCCGGCGCCGAAAGCGATGAACACCCAACCGGCCGCCAACCTCAAGATCAAGGCGACGGAAGACAGAGGACCCGACCGAGGCCCCCAGATCAACAACTGCTTGAACTTCGCCGACACCGCCACTCCTTCCACGTGTCGCAGAGTCTGAGTCGTGGCACGACCCGAATCCGTTACACGCTGTGACTGACGCCGATCGCCATCTAGAAGCGCCCGCCCGGCCACGGTGCCCCCGCGTACCGCTCGATCGCAGGGCCCGCAGGCGGCGGCACCGCGGAAAAGTGGTCGGTCCGCACGACGGTGCCCGGGAACAGACGCGCGAAAGGATCGTTCCCGAAGAGCAGGGGTCGATCGCCTCGATCGGGTCGATGCCCTGGAGCTTCGGCGCGCTCGCTCGGACGGTGTAGTCTCGGAACCCGTGGAACGCAAGTGGTGGACCCTCCTCGCGAGCTGCATCGCGATCTTCATGCTGCTGCTCGACGTGACGATCGTGAACGTCGCGTTGCCGTCGATCGAGCGGGCCCTCGGCGCCAACTTCAGCGACCTCCAGTGGGTGATCGACGCCTACGCGCTGACCCTCGCGGGCTTCGTGCTGGCGGCGGGGTCGCTGGCCGATAAGGTCGGCCGGAGGCTCGTCTTCATGCTCGGGCTGGCGATCTTCACCGCTTCGTCGCTGGCCTGCGGGCTGGCTGCCGACCCGCTCTTCCTGAACGTCTCGCGCGCCGCGCAGGGGGTCGGCGGGGCGATGATGTTCGGCACCTCGCTGGCGCTGATCGCGCAGGAGTTCCCGGGTCGCGAGCGCGGGACCGCGCTCGGCATCTGGGGCGCGACCACCGCCCTAGCGGTCTCGACCGGGCCGCTCGTGGGCGGCGCGCTCGTGGACGCGCTGTCGTGGCGCTGGATTTTCCTCGTCAACGTCCCGATCGGCCTGGCCGCGCTCGTTGTCGCGCGGCTTCGGTTGCGCGAGTCGCGCGACCCGGCCGCCTCCGGCGTCGACGTCCGCGGCGTGGCGCTGCTGTCCCCCGGGCTCTTCCTGCTCGTCTACGCGCTGATCCGCGGCAATGACGAGGGCTGGGCGAGCACCCTCATCATCAGCAGCTTCGCGGCCTCCGCACTGCTGCTCGTGCTGTTCGTGGTGGTGGAGCGCCGCGCCGCCGACCCGCTGCTGGACCTCTCGCTGTTCCGCAAGCCGGCCTTCACGGGCGCCACGATCGTCGCCTTCGCGCTGTCGGCGTCGATCTTCTCGATGTTCCTCTACATCACCCTCTTCTTCCAGAACGTGCTGGGCTACTCACCGCTCCAGGCGGGGCTTCGGTCGCTGCCGGTCACAATGCCGATCCTGTTCGTCTCGCCGCTGAGCGGCCGGCTGACCGCGCGCGTGCCGGTGCGGCTGCTGCTCGGAACGGGGCTCGCGTTCGCAACCGTCGGGCTGCTGCTGATGGGGAACCTGTCTGACTCGTCCGGGTGGACCGCACTGCTGCCCGGCCAGATCCTGGCCGGCATCGGGATCGGCCTGGCCACCCCCGCGCTGGCCTCGACCGCCGTCGGCGTGGTCGCGCCGCAGCTGAGCGGCATGGCGTCGGGCGCGAACAACACCGCTCGCCAGCTCGGGATCGCCACCGGGATCGCCGGCCTCGGCTCGATCTTCCAGTCAAAGATCCAGTCGACGCTCACCCCGCTGGTCGCGGGCACGCCCGCGTCCTCGCACGTCCACGAGCTTGCGCGGGCGGTGGCGTCGGGCGGGACCGGGCGCGCCCTGCGGGTGGTTCCGCCCGCTGCCCACGACAAGGTGGCGAACGCCGCACACCACGCGTTCGTGACCGGCTTCAACACGATCGCGCTGGTGAGCGTCGTCGTGGCGGCGGTAGGCGCCGTCGCCGGGTATGCGCTGGTGCGGTCGCGGGACTTCGTGGGCGCCGGCGTCCCGGCGCCGGCTCCGCCGGAGCCCGCGCGGGTGTACGGCGGCGCGGGCTTCGGCATGTACTGCAATGCGCTCGGCTGTCGCGTTACTGCTTCCATGGTTAGGCGAGAGCCGGTCCGCCCGTCGTCGACTTGACGCTCTAGGCCCGCGAGCGCAGGGCACAGGGCACATCCTTCTCTCCCTGGCTCGCATTCACGACCAGGTAAGTGAATCGACCCCTTGACCGACAGGAGGAGGCGGCATAGGGTCATTGCGGAACGGTTGCCGGACTCGCTGACGAGCCGAGCCGACCCGCCATCCCGGCTGACGAGACGACGCTGACCCGGCAACCCGCTCGGCGGCCGGTCCATTCCAACCCAGGAGGACGCTGCCGGCCACGGCCGGCCGACCTGCTGCGACCACAATGGATGGAGATAAGGATGAGTAGCACCGAAGTAACCACTGAAGGCGCGGACGGCGACCTCGGAGCGGCCGAAGCCCGGTGAGATGAGACTCGAGTCCATCTCGATCCCAGTCTCCGATGTCGATCGGGCGAAGGCGTTCTACGCGAGCCGCGGATGGCGGGAGGACGCGGACTTCGACATCAGCGAGGACTTCCGTGTCGTCCAGTTCACGCCTCCCGGCTCCGGCTGCTCGGTCGCATTCGGCAAGGGCATCATCAAAGCCGTGCCCGGCTCCGTCGAGCGACTGGAGATGGCGGTATACGACATCGCCGCTGCGCGTGAGGATCTGATCAGCCGCGGCGTCAAGGTCAGCGAGCTGTTCCACAGCGCCCCGGGCGAGGAACCCGAGCCCGGGCCCGACCCGGAGGGTCGCTCTTACAACACCTACCCGGGCGCTGACACACCACCGAAAGGACTGATATGGAAGTCGAGAACCTGGCCGGGCTCCTGCGCGAGGCGGAGGAGCATCACGGCCCGTACGAGGCAGAAGCGCCGAAGCACCACTGGTCGGGCTTCTATGCCGCGTACATCGTCGCGCGTGAGAAAGGGTGGTCTCCGGAGGAGGCCGATCAGGAAGCCAGGCGCTACATGGACGGCGTTTTGGCCAAGCAGGAAACCGGTGCATGAGCACCGACTACGACGCGCGGATTCAGATCTATCCCGACTCGGCACACGGCTGCCTGTTCCAGTACCCCGCCGAGGTCGCGGCGGAAGTCAACGTATTCCTTAACCAAGTGATCCCCTAGACCAAGGAGCGCGCATGCCCACCTTTCACTTCGACCAGACGACCACCTTGACGCCCGACCAGTTCATCGCCGGGCTCACCGACTTCGGACCGGGTCGCAAGGAGGTCTTCGAAAACAGCGCCGACAGCGACCTCGCGGTGCACGAGCGGGGGCCCACCGACGCCGACGTCACGGAGGGCTCGGGCGGCATCTGGGAACGGCTGCACTACGACTGGTCCGACCCCAGCCACGTCGTCCTCACCACCACCGACTCCAACGCATGGGCAAATGGCCCCAGCCACACCTACACCTTCAAGCGCCAGTCCGATGGCACAACCGAGGTGGACTACGTCGTCGTGCGCGACGGGAAGAACCTCAAGGGGCGGGTGCTCGGGGTTGTGCTCGGGACCGTTGGCAAGGGCAAGCTGAAAGGCGCGTTCGAGAAGGCGGTCAAGGCCATCGAAGCGCGGAATAACGGATCGGGAGCGGCGCCATGAGCAACATCCCCGACACCAAATCGACCGACGGCGTCCCGACCTACCTGGGACGGGGCGATCCCGCCGGCAGGTTCGCGGACTACTACCCGGCCTGGGTGGACAAGATGGCCGACGACATCACCCTGGAGGGGTCGCTGCTCGACGGCGTCGTGCATGGTGCCGACGCGGTCCGCGCCGTCATCGGCGGCGTCCGCCAGCTGTACCAGCGCCAGGACTTCAACTTCGCCGGCCCCTGGGGAGACAACGGCTACATCGAGGATTACACCGCCGAAGTTGGCGGCAGGCCACTCGGGGCCGTCCACCTGATCACCTTCAACGCCGACGGGCAGGTCCAGCACATCGCAGCCAACTACCGGCCGCTGAGCTCGGTGATGTTCTTCTCCCGTCTGCTACGCGAGAAGCTCGCCGACACCCCTTACGCCGAGCACTTCCTCGCCGGCGACGCTGAACGGTCATGATCGCGACGTCAGCCCCCACCGGCGAATACCTGGCGGCTGTCAACAGGATGGTCAGCGCCGCGAACGGGGTCGACTACGCGTATCGCGAGGTCGGCGAAGGGACGCCGCCGCTCGTGCTCCTCCAGCACTTCCGCGGTAACCTCGACAACTGGGATCCCGCGCTGGTCGACGCGCTGGCGCGCGACCGGCGAGTCGTGACGTTGGACAACGCCGGGGTGGGCGGATCGACGGGTACGACGCCGAGCACGATCACGCAGATGGCGCACGATGCCATCGCGTTCCTCGAGGCCCTCGAGCTCGACGCGGTTGACCTCCTCGGGTTCTCGATCGGCAGCTTCGTCGCCCAGGAGATCGCGCTGATCAGGCCGGCGGTGGTCCGTCGCCTGGTCCTCGCGTCGGCAGCCCCGCGCGGCGCCGCCGGGATGCACGGCTGGGCACCCGAGGTGATCGGAGCCGTGGGCGAGCCCGAGCGCAACCCCGACGGATACCTCGACGTCTTCTTCACGCGCTCGGCCGAGAGCCGGCAAGCCGGCGTGGAGACCCAGGGGCGGCTGACCGCTCGGCGCGACGATCGGGACAAGCAGACGACCTGGCAGACTCGTCAGGCTCAATACGACGCCGTATGCGACTGGGGCATCCCAGATCACGGCCAGCTGCAGCGGGTCAGCGCGATCGACATGCCCGTGCTCGTGGCCAACGGCGACGGCGACCCGATGATCCTGCCGCACTTCTCCTACCTGCTCGCCGGCCTGATCCCGCAGGCGCGGGTGAAGATCTACCCGGACGCGGCGCACGGGTTCCTGTTCCAGTACCACGCCGAGTTCGCCCGTGACGTCGACGCGTTCCTCAAGAGTTGACGTCCGAGACAGAGGAAGGGCAGATCCACCGTGAACTCGACCGAGAACCTCAGCTACGACGTGTTCGTCAACGAACCGCCGCCAGGGGACATTGGTCTGCTCCCGAACGGAGAGCCAAAGCTCTTCTCTCCCGAGGCCAGCACGCTGATCTACGGGAACGAAGATGCGGTGCTGACGGATCCCGGCCTGACGACCAATCAGGCTCGCACGCTCGGCGACTGGGTCGCCGAAAAAGATCGCAACGTCACTGACATCTTCATCACCCACGGCCACGGCGATCACTGGTTCGCCGCCGGGCTCCTGGCGGAGAGGTTCGGGGCACGCGTCGTCGCCACCGCCGGAACGATCGCGCAGATGCATGCCAGCGTCACTGCGCGGCCCCTCCTCTGGGACAAGCTGTACCGGGGGATCCCGGAGTCGCCCGTCACAGCTGTCACGGTGCCAGGCAACCGCCTCACGCTCGAAGGACACGACCTGGTGATGGTCGAGGTGGGCCACACGGACAGCGAGGACACCAGTGTCCTCCACGTTCCGGATATCGAGTTGGTCGTCGCCGGTGACGCGATCTACAACCGCGTCCACATGTATCTCGGACAGAGCGCGGTCGGAGGTTTCGGGACGTGGAGAGATGCAATCGACAAGGTCGAGGCGCTCGAGCCACGGCACATCGTCTGTGGACATCAGGACGGGCGGCTCGACGACGACGCCAAACGGACGATCGCGGAAACCAGGCAGTACCTGGACGACGCCGACGAGCTCCTGCACAGCGAGAGCACTGCCATCGACTTCTTCAACGCCAAGATCGAGCGCTACCCCGATTACCTTGGGCAAATGGTCCTGTGGGTGAGTGCCAGCGCGCTCTACGGCGTGCGCGAAAACCCCAAGGAGGACGCCGGCAAGATCATCCTCAACTCATGGCTTTGAAAGGAAACCACTGATGGCAAGCTTCGATTACGACGTCACCTGGCAAGACGCCCTGGGTCACGACCTAAGGAGAACGCAATGTCCGACCCGTTGATTGCTGCCCTGTGGGGACACAACCCTCGGGCCCTCACAGAGGATGTTTCCCTCGCCACTCCCCTCACGTCGTCACGTATCAATGGTCGCGACGCGGTCGTCGCGGCGCTTCGTGCCTATGCGGACGTAATCGGCACGAGCGACGCCGACCTTCGCCTCAAAGGAGAAGAGCTTGAAGGGGCCGGGTTCACGACCATCGTTGACGGGCACACTGCGCAAGTCGCGGCCTTGGTGACCCGCGACGCGGCCGGACTGATCGCCACCATCGACATCTACGGTCGGCCGTGGCCGTACATGGCACTGATTCGAGAACGGCTTGCGGAGGTCGACCCGAACCTCGCAGACCCAGAACTCGGCACCTCCCCTCCTGACGGGCCAGGAACGTCCTGGACCGATCCGCCGGCCATTCCGCCGCTGGCCGATGACGTCACCCTATTTTCCCCGGTCCTCACGGGCGAGCCGACCGGGAAGGCGGTCATCGAGCGGATCCTAGCGGCAGCAGCCCAGACTTATCGCGACCCGAAGTTCCGCGCCGTGCTCCAAGTCGAGGGCCAACCGGGCTTTGCGGCCGTGATGGACGAGATCGTAGAAGGCAACGTGCTGCAGCTCGTCGAGATCTTCACGCTCAACGCCCACGGCGAGGTCACAGAGATCCGGATCTTCACCCGTCCGTGGGCAGTGACCGCCGACCTTCGGCAAGGCATTTACGAGCATTCAAACGGCATCCTCGGCCCCGAGTTCTGGGGAAGTCCCCGGTAGGGAGCTGCCAGTGCTGTCTATGGCGTGCGCGACAACCCCGAGGGGGACGCCGGCTAGATCATCCTCACCTCCTGCTCTAAAACCATGAGCATCACAGAAGAAAACGTGCCCCGGGGCGGCTCTGGCACAGACCAGGAAGGAGAGTGCTGATGGCGAGCACGACTACGACGTGGTGATCATCGGCTCGGGATTCGGGGGAAGGCGGAGCGATACGGCTGGATCAACCGCGCATTGCCGGCCGACGGTCTCGGCGATTTTGTCAGATCTCTCGCTCATCGAATCGCCGGATTTCCCGCCGCCGGACAGGCCGCCGTCAAGGAGCGTGTCAACGCGATCGCGCTCGCGCCCGTTGAGGATTTCCATCGTGATTCCGACCTGTTCGGAGAGGCGGTGCGCAGCCCCGAGGCCCAGCGGCGGATCGGCATCGCTATGAAGAAAGGCTTGGGAGGCGGAAATGGACATGGCTCGTCTTCTGGGTGACCTGTGACATGACTGCTCGTCGTTCGACAGGACGACATTGAACGGTCAAACCCCGGTGGGCGCAGTCGTTCGAGGGCTTGCCGCGGGCGCGGTTGGAACGGCCGTGATGGATGCATTCCTATTTGCTCGGTATCGCCGCGGCGGCGGCAAGAGCGGCTTCTCGGAGTGGGAGTCATCCGCCGGGCTGTCCAATTGGGAGGATGCGCCCGCGCCCGCGCAGCTCGGCAAGCGCATCGTCGAAGGAGTGTTCGAGGTCAAACTCCCGCCGACGCGCGCACGATTGGTCAACAACGTGATGCACTGGGCGTACGGCATCCTGAACGGTGGCCAATACGGCCTCGTCGCGGGATCGCTGCCCACTCAACGAATCCGTTATGGGCTGCCGTTCGGCGCGTCGGTCTGGGCGAGCAGCTACGTAATCCTGCCGGCCGCCAAGCTCTACGACCCGATCTGGAAATACGACCGCAAAACCCTGGCCAACGACCTTAGCGCCCACCTCGTATACGGGCTCGGCACGGCCGCTGCGCTGCAAATGCTGACCAGATAGGCGAAGGCCGAAGGCCGCGCCTTCGCCCGCGCCCGCTGCGGCGAAGCCGGCGCCGGGCCGGCGGCACTCACGAAGTCGCGCGAGCGCACCAGCGCATACCCCGCCACAGACCCTGTGGGGTGCGCAAACTCGATCGCCATCGCTCGCGCGGCTCAGCCACCGGGGCGCGCCCAGAGAACGCGCTCAAACGATGCCTCCATAGAGTCGCGCGCTCCTTTTCCTACAAGGAGGCCGCGATTGTTCGCTCATCTACCTTCCCTTCCACCACGTCCTCGCGGTCGTCTTGCTCGGCTGCCGCTCACAGGAGTTCAAGGAACTCGAGATCGTGGTTCTCCGCCACGAGCTTGCGATCCTCGCCGTCAAGTGGGCCGACCCGTCACGCCGAGCCCCACGGCGAGGTGCCGCTCGACCTCGTCCGACTTGCTCCAGCCTATTGCTGAAGCTGCCTCACACGGTCGCCGCAACCTAAGGGCGGGTCCGGCCGGATCGGACAGCCTGACCGGCGGCTTGACATGACTGGTCAGTTGGTGAGAGGGTCGGTTCGACGGTCGGCGACGCGCGAGCAGTCGCACATCACGTGCGCACGCTTGGCGTCCGATGGTGTTCAAGCCCGGCGGACCGGCGGAGGACAACCAAGGGGGTTTGTCAATCACTCGCAGCGCGTGTTTCCTCCCGTTCCGAGCAGCGGCACCGCAGGACGCTCGCGCCCAAGGCTCCTGAGCGCACAAACGCCCGGTGCACGCATGACCGGGCGTTTGTGGTGGACCATAGTCAGTCGCCTTAGATCGGCCTGCCGAACCTTGGGGAGGTTTCATGAAGCCTCAGCGTCTTGGTCCACTTCGGAAGGCTATCGCCCCCGTCGAGTTCGAGTACGGGCAGAGACCCCGGGGCAGCTTCGCGCTTAGCCGCCGATAGCGAGAAGCAAGTTTTCCAGCGCAATGCGTTTCGTCGGCCCGGTGGCCGACTGGATCACGACGTAGGGTCGGCGCAGCTCCCGGAAGGAGGCGCGCCACTCCTCAGGCCAGGGGTTCTCCACGTCGAGCTCGGCGCCGAACTCGCCGGCACGCACCCGGAGGCGCTCCTGGAGCTCCGCGTCGTCGACGATCACGGGGCGACGGTAGCGCGGGGATGTGGGCGGCAAAGGCCCTGAATGGCGGCCCGCCTCGTTTTCAATGGTCGGCTACGCGGCGAGTGCTAGACAGTCGGAGCCTTCGTGCCGACCCGAGTTCATGATCGGGTTCGCGGGCCGCAGCATCATCCGCTCCGGGGGGAAGGGAACCAGCAGCTCGGAGGCCGCCTCGCCGTCGAGCGCCGGGTCGAGCCACGCCCCCCAGGCATCCTCGTCGGCGAGCATCACGGGCATCCGCGCGTGGATCGGCCGGACGAGCGCGTTCGCGTCGCAGGTGACGATCGTGCAGCTCGGCACCACGGTTCCGTCGGGCGCGCTCTAGCGGGTGCCGGGCGTGCGGCTGGGGCGAGCATCCAACTCCCGGACGCGAGCTTATTCGCCGAGCGCGACCGCCGCCGCCCGCTGCTCGCCGATGAACGGCGCGAGCAGGAAGTGGGTGAGCTGGGGGAGCAGCTCCGGAAGCTGCTCGGTCTCCCCGGCCACGATCTGGCGGTAGATCAGCCATAGGGCTCCGCCGATCAGGGCCTGGCGGGTGGCGAGATCGGGCTTTTGTCCGTCGTGGCGGTGGGCGGCCTCGTAGGTATCGATCCGATCGAGCAATGGGACGAAGCCCTCGATCACCTCGACGTAGCGGCGCATCGCCTCGGGACCGGCGGAGGCGGGCTCGACGATGCACATGCGGGCGAAGTCGGGCTCCGCCGCAAAGAGCTCGAGCACCCTCGCGAGCACCGCCCGGGTGCGCTCGGGCGAGGGCTCGGGCATCTCCTCGAACACCGCCCCGACCCGCTCCCGCAGCAGCGCGATCGCGGCGTCGTAGGCGGCCAAAAAGCAGTCGGCCTTGCTCTCAAAGAGCTCGTAGAGGGTCCTGCTCGACACCCCCGCGCGCCCCCACACGTCGGCCACGGTCACGTTCACGTAGCCCCTCTCCGCGACCTCGTGGGCCATCGCGTCGAGGATCCGGTCGCGCTGGTTGGCGATCACGAACGCCCGCGGCAGGCGGTGGCCGCTCAGGAGCTGCCCGGTCGCCGGCGCAGGCTCTCGTTTATCGGTGTCGGTCAATCGCATCGCTTACTCAGCCTCGCGTAAGAATCTCGTAAAAATCCTAAACCTGCCCGGGTACGCATAAAACATCAAATGCGGAAAAGCGATAGTTTTCGCGCCTCAACCGAATATCCCGCCTTGGGCAGTGCATCGATGCTGGCAAAGGGATGCCAGAGAGGGAGGATCATCGAGATGACTGGTGCAAACGAGGTGCGGCTCCGCCTCCGCCGAGGAGGTTTCGCGCAACGCGCGTCCGGCGACGGCTTCCTGCGGCTCACCGGGTCTGCTGCACCAGGCTTCGCTCTCCTGCTCCTCGCGCTCATTGTTGGCTCGCTCATCGCGGGTCCGGGGAACAAGACAAGCTCCGGATCGCGCCACCTCAGCCCGGCGAGCTCCGCTGACGACATGTCATCCTCCAGTTTCTCGACCCTCCCAGCTCCCGCCCAAGCTTCGGTGTCGCGCAGCCTCGGCGCCGACCAGCCCCGCTTTTGGGCCCGTCGCGCAGCCTCGGGAGAGCTAGTGGCGCGAAACCGCGCCCAGGCCTTGTCGACCACCTTCTCCGGCGCCGGCCCATCGCTGACGGCGCCGGGGGGAGATGTGACCCTCTCGCTCAGGCGGATCGGCTACGGGAGCAGCCTGGCGGCGCTTGGCTCGGCGACTCTAATCGCCGATCGAAACCGCGTCTCCTACGTCTACCCAGGGCTCACCGAGTGGTATGCAAACGGACCTGCAGGCCTCGAGCAGGGCTTCAGGCTGAGGGCGGCGCCCGCGCGCACCGCTGCTGGCCCGCTTACGCTTGCCCTCTCGCTGCGGGGCTCACTCCGCGCGAGCCTCTCCCCGGATGCCCGGAGCGCCACGCTCCTCGCCGGCGCTCGATCCGCCCTTCGCTACGGTGATCTGAGCGTCATTGACGCCGGCGGGCGACACCTTCGCTCGTGGCTCTATCTCAGGGGCGGGGTCCTATCGCTTCGAATCGACGATGCTGGTGCCCGCTACCCACTCACCGTGGACCCGCTCATCCAGGCAGCCCAGCTCACGGCCTCGGACGGCACCTTCGGTGAGCTCGGCCACTCAGTGGCTATGTCGGGTTCGACGATTGTCGTTGGAGCGCCCCTCTCAAATGCGGGCAGCGGCTCCAACACCTTCGAGCAGGGGAAGGTCTACGTGTACTCCGAGCCAAGTGGGGGTTGGGCGAACGCCACCGAGACCACCCAG
>JACXTT010010714.1_pt1 | contig 12335 bp, 8 predicted proteins | sample 9270951 | NCBI WGS metagenome assembly JACXTT01 (sample SAMN15532306, study PRJNA645909) | rock metagenome | isolation source: weathered quartz diorite | place: Puerto Rico | collected 2017-06-21 | reverse complement strand
CAGACTGACCGAAGTTGAACATAAGCAATTAGAGCGTACCTATGCCGTCAATCTTGAAGCCTATGAGCTGCGGCAGCGTTCGTTGGGACTTTTCCTTCAGGGGAAAGAGGGCAACGCGCAAGCGCGGCAACTGTGTGAAAAAGCCATTGCACTAGATCCTACGTATACGCTGGCGTATACGCACGCGGGATTTACCTACGTGTTCGAGTGGGGGTTTCTATGGACTCAGGATGCTCAAGTGCTGGAGTGCGCCTGGGAGTATGGACAGAAGGCGATTGCGCTGGACGATTCTCTTCCCGTTGCCCACGAACTCTTGGGAACCGTCTATTTCTGGAAGCAACAATATGAGCAAGCCATTGCTGAGTTTGAGCGAGCGATTGCCCTGGGACCAAACTGGGGGTCCGCATACGCAGGACTGGGATCGGCCCTCAATGCGGTGGGACGTTCAGGAGAAGCGATTGGCATATTGGAGAAAGCGATCCGTCTTAATCCTCGCAATCCCTTTTTTACATCCAATTACCTCGCAGCCTTGGGAAATGCCTATCGTTTAACTGGACGGAATGAAGAGGCGATCGCGGCGCTCAAGAAATCCCTTAGCCTCCGTCCCAATGGAGGTGCCGCGCTAGTCTTAGCGGCCACCTACAGTGAATTAGGCCGTGACGCCGAAGCGCAGGCAATGGTTGCGGAAGGCTTGAAGGTCAACCCTTATATTTCTTTAGATGGGCTACGACAAAGGGTTCTCTACAAAGACCCAGCAGTCACCGAGCGCTTTCTTGCCGACCTGCGCAAAGCGGGGCTGAAGTGAGGGTGAGTTGTTAGCGTGAGGATTTGCTTTCTTCTCCTTGCTGATGCACCCATTCGCGCACGCGACGTAGCCAGGCGGTACTCTCTAGTTCCATACTGTCGTCAAGAAATTGCGTTGCGGTTATGCTAGTCAAGAGAGGTAACGCCACACTCTGTCCAACTTCCACATACTGCTCGCCTTCAAGCTTAAGGATTTGGACACGGCTTCCGTCGTAGCGCCATACTTCTGGAACGCCGACACGCGCAAAAATCGGAAAACGATCTAGTGATGGATGGGTCAGGTCGATCTCGATGACAAGATCAGGCGGTGGGTCTTGGGTCAAGTCGATACGCTTTTTGCCACGGATGCGCTGAGCGGATTGGATATAGAAACACGAATCTGGCTCAAAGCCTTTCAACAAATCCTGGCGCTTGAAGGTTGTTGAACCGAGTCGCCTGATATTAATCCGCAGCTCTTCGGCAGCAATTTCGGCCAGCAAAGCCAGCGTGCGATTGTACTCCTCGTGCTCAGCGGTCGGACTCATAACTTCCAGCACTCCTTGATCAAAGGTCAGGCGTGGCGCGCTGCTGTCAACAAGGTCGGCCAGAAGGCGCTCATATGTTTCCCAACTGATCCCGTACAGGACGATGTGTTGCCCAGTCCTCGAAGGAGGAGCTTGGTTCGCCAGAGGAAGAGTGGTCTCACCAGAAGGGAGCATACAATACTCCTGTCACTACCCGATCCGCCAATCACTCAAGGAAAGACTCACGCGCCACCATATGAGCCGTTTCCCTTGAATCGGTCAAGTGTGACACTGTGAATTTAACTTTGCCGCGAGCGCTTATCAACATTGAGCGCTGCCTCGCGCAGCGTCTCGGGCAGAGTAGGGTGGGCATGCATGGTCCGGGCAATGTCTTCAGCCGCAGCGCCAAACTCCATTGCCATCACCGCTTCGGCGATGAGGTCTGAAGCGCGCGGACCAATGATATGCACGCCGAGGACACGATCGGTCTTGGCATCGGCAAGGATTTTCACCATACCGTCGGTTTCATCCATGCAGCGGGCACGGCCATTGGCGAGAAAGAAAAAAGTACCGGCCTTGTACTGAATCTCTGAGGCTTTGGCAGCCTCCTCGGAAAGTCCAACCGTAGCGACCTCGGGCCAGGTGTACACCACACCAGGGATGACGTCATAGTTCACATGCCCGGCCAGGCCGGCCAGCCGTTCAGCCAAGGCTACACCTTCCTCTTCAGCTTTATGGGCGAGCATGGGACCAGTGATCACATCGCCAATTGCGTACACACCTGGGACGTTGGTTTGATAGTGTTGGTCCACTACGATGCGCCCATGCTCATCAAATGCGATTCCCACCTCGGCTGCTCCAAGTCCAGCAGTGTAAGGTTTGCGGCCAACCGCGACGAGTACGCGATCCGCCGTCACCTCACTGCGTTGGCCTTTGTCATTCTCGACTGTCAGTGTCACTTGCCCGTCTTGTACGATTCCCTGAATCACGCGGGAGCCAAGAATGAAGGTGAACCCTTGCTTGGTCAATACGCGCTGCAGCGCCGAAGCAATCTGTGTGTCAGTCCCCGGAATGAGACGCGGCAACAGTTCCACTACCGTCACTTTGGCGCCCAATCGTAGCCAGACCGATCCTAACTCCAGACCGATGGCTCCTCCACCAATGACAACCAGATGTTGCGGAACCACAGGCAGAGAGAGGGCTTCGGTGGAGCTAATAATGCGGTCGCCATCGAAAGGGAGGGAGGAGAGCGCAATCGGCTCACTGCCGGTTGCAATGATAATTGCATTCGCCTGAACAAGCTGTTGCGTGTCATCATTCGTCGTGATTTCGACAGTGTGCGGGTCACGAAAACGTGCATGCCCTTCTAAGCGAGAAACCTTATTCTTCTTGAACAACCCGACAATACCCTGGGTGAGGCTTTTCACCACCGTGTCTTTGCGGCTCATCATCACCGGCAGATCTAACTTGAGACTATCGCAGACAATGCCATGATGGGCGAACTTGCTCTGCGCCTGGGAAAACCACTCGCTGGAATCAAGCAGGGCTTTACTCGGGATGCAGCCGATATTGAGGCAGGTGCCGCCGAGCGTCGGCATCTTTTCGACACAAGCAGTCCGTAAACCGAGTTGCGCTGCGCGGATCGCACCAAGGTATCCGCCAGGGCCTGCGCCGATGATCAGCACGTCAAATCGTTCGAGATCGCTCATGTTGCTGCTCCGACACCCTGTCGTTTGTTAGTGATGCAGAATGGGCGAATCGGGGAATCGGAGAGTGAAATTTTTCTCCGTTTCTCCCCTTCTCCGTTTCCCCCGTTCCTTTTCTTACAATCCTAGCAGCATCCGCGCCGGGTCTTCGATACAATCTTTGATCCGCCGCAGGAATAACACTGCTTCCCGACCGTCAACAATACGGTGGTCATACGAGAGCGCCACGTACATCATTGGCCGCACGACTATTTCATCATTGGGGCCGACCACTGGTCGTTTCTCAATCTTGTGCATGCCAAGGATGCCGCTTTGCGGTGGGTTGAGAATCGGCGTGGACATCAGAGAACCATAAACGCCACCATTACTGATCGTGAAGGTTCCGCCGGTTAGTTCTTCCACTTTGATCTTTCCTGTCCGTGCCCGTTGGCTGAGATCTGCCAACTCGAGTTCGATCTCGGCGAGGCTCTTTTGGTCAACCTCGCGTACGACCGGAACGAGCAAGCCCTGCTCCGTCCCCACGGCAATGCCTAAGGCATAGTAGTTTTTGTAGATAATGTCCTCGCCACGGATCTCCGCGTTGATCGCCGGAAAGGCGCGAAGCGCTTCCACGCTCGCTTTGGCGAAGAGAGACATGAACCCGAGCGAGATCCCAAATCGCTCCTTGAAGACGTCGTTATACTTAGCGCGTAGGGCCAAGACTGCGTTCATATCAATCTCATTGAAAGTCGTCAGGATTGCCGCTGTGTTTTGCACTTGCTTGAGGCGCTCAGCAATCCGCCGACGAATCCGGCTCATAGGTTCGCGCCGCTCACGCGGCTCAGTTCTCTCGATCTCACGGGGACTCACAGCCGGACGTACTGCCGGAGCAGATGCGCTTGACGAAACTGCCATGGGTCGCGGTCGTGCCTGGACCTGCGCCGGAGCGGATTCTTGTGGCGCTTGTGCCTCCAGGTGTTGCAGGACATCTCCCTTCGTCAGACGTCCGCCCCGACCGGTCGCCGCGACTTCAGCCGGGTTCACTGCATGTTCTTCGACCAATCGGCGCACTGCCGGACTCAAAGGTGCGACCGCTGCAGGCGCCTGTGGAGTTGCGGGGCGTGGAGCGGCAGCCGGAGTTGCGCTTGGGTGCGGCACAGCTGCCTGGGCCGTGCCGCCCGGGGTCACGCGGCCGATTATCTCGCCAATCTCTACCTTTTCTCCCTCGCCCTTGAGGATCTCACTCAATACCCCAGACTCGGGAGCGACCAGCTCCATAGTCGCTTTATCGGTCTCGATCTCCACGATAACTTCATCGCGTTCAACTGCCTCGCCAGCAGTCTTGAGCCAGCGCAAGATCGTCGCCTCGGTGATCGATTCGCCTAAGGCGGGGATAGTGATGTCAATAGTCATGAGACTCCTCGGGAAGTGATGAGGACTAAGATGAATTGATTCATTGGCTCATTGATCAAATGCTTCAATGGATTAATGATTTAATCGTGTTCTCTCAGTCCTCAGTTCTCTTTGCTCAGTCCTTCAGTGATCGCTTGTTCTACCAGCGCTGCCTGTTCTTGTTGATGGAGTTTCTGCGAGCCTACAGCCGGTGCCGCTTGCTCGCCTCGCCCGACGTAGCGCAGCGATTGGTCGGGACGCAGCACGGTTGGCACGCGCTCGTACATAAAACTCCACGCGCCCATGTTGTGAGGTTCCTCCTGTACCCACACAACGTCCGTCGCTCGTTCATACCGGACCAGGATCTCGGTCAGCTCTTCAGTGGGAAACGGATAGAGTTGTTCGAGGCGGATGATGGCTATGTCCACCCGCCCGCGCCGCTCTCGCTCGGCAAGGAGATCGTAGTAGACCTTGCCGCTACACAGCAGCAGTCGTGTAACTTGCCGGGGGTCGAGGCTGGCGGTCTCGTCCAGAACTTCGTGCAACGCGCCCTCTGCCAGGTCCGTCACTGACGAGACGGCCAGACGGTGGCGCAGGAGACTCTTGGGCGTCATCACCACCAGCGGCTTACGAAAATTGCGTTTCATTTGCCGCCGTAAGAGGTGAAAGAATTGCGCCGGAGTGGTGCAATTCGCCACTTGGATATTGTCTTCGGCACAGAGTTGTAGATAACGCTCCAGCCGAGCGCTGGAGTGCTCGGGACCCTGACCCTCGTAGCCGTGCGGCAACAGCAATACCAGTCCGCTCATGCGTTGCCACTTGGCCTCGGCACAGGCGAGGAACTGATCGATGATGATCTGGGCGCCGTTGGCGAAGTCGCCGAATTGGGCCTCCCAAATTGCCAGGGTGTCGGGATCATCCAGGCTGTAACCAAATTCAAAACCCATGACGGCAAACTCGGACAGCGGGCTGTTGTAGACGCTGAAGCTTGCTTGCCCTTCGCGCAATTGACTCAGCGGTACGTGGCGGACGCCGGTGTCGTAATCGACGAGGACAGCGTGGCGATGGCTAAAGGTGCCGCGTTCCGAGTCTTGTCCGCTCAAGCGCACGGCCGCGCCTTCACACACCAGCGTGCCATAGGCGAGCAGTTCAGCCAGTCCCCAGTCAATCGGGCCGTTGTTGAGCACGGCATCGGTTCGTGCCTGCAGCAGCTTTTCCATCTTGGGGTTGAGGGTGAAATCCTCCGGCACAGCGGCTAGCCGGCGGGCGATGTATTCAAGCAGGTCACGCCGTACGTGTGTATCGACATGGCCGTCGTCACCGCGAGTGAATCCTTCCCACACGCCGCCCAGGGTGTTCGGCGGCATGGCCGGCGGATTGCTTTTGACCGTATCCAGGGCGCTTTGTAGCCGTTGCTTAAAGCTATTCTCGATTGTCGCCACTTCCTCGGCGCTCAGTTCGCCGTGGTCGAGCAATCGCTCGCGGTAGAGCCAGGTGACATGCGGGTGGCCCTTGATGGCGCGGTACATGCGCGGTTGGGTGAAGCTCGGCTCGTCGCCCTCATTATGGCCGTGCCGACGATAACACCACATGTCGATCACCACATCGCGCTTGAAGGTCTGGCGGTACTCCAGGGCGAGAATGGCGACGCGCACGACCGCTTCAACATCATCACCATTGACATGGAAAATCGGCGCTTGGACCGCCTTGGCGATATCCGAGGCGTACGGTCCAGAGTGTCCATCCTCGGGATTAGTGGTAAAGCCGATCTGGTTGTTGGCAATAACGTGAATGGTGCCGCCGGTACTATAGCCACGCAATCGTGAGAGGTTGAGCGTTTCTGCTACGATCCCCTGACCGGCAAAGGCCGCGTTGCCGTGGATCAGCAAAGGCACGACGCGCGTCCGCTCCCGATCTTCGGCTCGGTCCTGTTTGGCACGCACCCGCCCCTCGACCACCGGATTGACCGCTTCAAGATGGCTGGGGTTGGCCGTCAGGGTCAGATGCACGGCTCCACCGCTGCGCGTGACATGATCGGCAGAGAAGCCCAGATGATATTTCACGTCGCCCGTGCCCATCATCAGCGAAGGATCGACGTTTCCTTCAAATTCAGAAAAGATCGCCTCGTAGGATTTGCCCAGAGTGTTGGCCAGCACATTCAACCGACCGCGGTGAGGCATACCGATTACCATTTCCTCGACACCCTGCGTCGCGCCATGTTCGATCAGGATATCGAGCAGGGGAATCAGGGCCTCGGCTCCTTCGAGCGAAAAGCGCTTGTGGCCGACAAACTTGGTGTGCAGGAAGACCTCGAAAGTCTCCGCCGCGTACAGTTTGGTCAGCATGGCGCGTTTCGTGTCGAGCGTCAGTGAGACCTGGTAACGTTTATTCTCCACGCGCTCCTGAATCCATTGCCGCTGCATTGGGTCCTGTATGTGCATGTACTCGATACCCACTGTGCCACAGTAGGTTTCCCGCAAAGTTGAGAGGATCCCGCGCAGAGTCAGCGCCGGCATACCAAACATGCGACCGACGCTGAATTCTCTGCTCAGATCGTCGCGGGTGAACCCATAATAGCCGGGGTCGAGTTCGGGATGGCTCCACTTGGGCGCAATGCCGAGCGGGTCAAGTTCCGCGTCGAAATGACCACGCACGCGGTAGGCATTGATGAGCTGGAGCACGCGCGCTTGTTGCTCGATATCAGCGACCGCAGTGGTATCGTCCGCTGCTCCTTGCGGCTGCGGGGGCGGAGTGCTCATCGTGAGACGCGAGAAATAGTCGCGCCATTCCTCGCCGACCGTACTCGGGTCAGTCAGATATTGATTAAACAATGCCTCGACAAACTGGGCGTTGTCGCTCACCAACAATGAAGATCCCGCCACCGCGTCGTCTATGCCATTGGCTTTTTCTATCATTGCCGACTGCGCATCACGAGGTGCAGATTGCAGACTTGTCATTCTATCTCTACCACCATTTCGATCTCTACGGCGATGCCGAAGGGAAGTTGCTGCATGCCCACTGCCGAGCGCGCATGCCGACCCTGTTCACCATACAAAGTTACTAAGAGATCGGAAGCGCCGTTGATGACTTTCGGTTGATCGGGGAAGTCTTCCGTGCAGTTGACGAATCCCAGAACCTTTACGATACGGCGCACCTTGTCAAGGTCGCCGATCACTCCTTTGATTGACTGAAGGATGTTCAACATGACCTGTTTGGCCGCCTCGTAGCCTTGCTCGACGGTCAGATCCCTTCCGAGCTTGCCGCGGATGTACTCGCTCTTGCCGTCTTTGACGAGGGCCGGACCGTGGCCGGAGACAAACAAGAGATTGCCGGATCGCACGGCAGGCACGTAGTTGGCGACTGGCGCCGGTGACGGCGGCAACGACAGGCCCAGCTCTACCAGTTTTTTTTCAACTTCCATGATTCCTCCTCATAATATTGCGGATTTCGGATTGCGGAATGCAGATTGGCTAATCATTGGCTACTTCTCCTCGCAGTCCTGATTGAAGATACTATGATAGCAACGAGTTGGTTAGCCTCATCAAAGAGGTCAGTCACAGCATTCTTGCCGATTAAACCGGCTTCGACAAGGAGTTCGAGCCAGTAGATGACTTCGTCGGCCTCTTCTTCGACAATCTCCATCTTAGCAATAAAATCTGCCGTTGATTTTGCTCGACACGCCGCTCGGTAGTTTGCTCCGACCGATGTCCCACATCGTAACAACTGTTTCCCCTATGACGGCCGTAGTCCTATTCCGAGACAATCCCTCCACGAATTTTATGACCCGTAGCGCGAATGCTTTGGTCCTTTTCTGCATGTCAGTAGCATTCATCTCTTTTTCAATCCGCAATCCGAATTCCACAATCCGCAATTGTGATAGGTTCTTCACCCTGCTCTCGTGCACGATTCCAGCGCCACCTTGCCTCTTTGAGTCAGCCACAGATGCAGGTGTTCCGTCGCTTCGACCACCAGCAGCTTCCGCTCAATGAGAAGATCTACGGCGCGCAGCAAGTCCTGATGTGGATACTGAACTAGGAAACGAAACCCCGGCAGGGTTGGGCGCCAAGAAGAGGAACGAACACCCAAGTCAGTGGTCCCGCGCAAGAAATGCACGACTCCGGAGCGCGGCAACTCTCCGTCTTGATTTTGCACCACACGCAGGATCGCCCAGCCGACAGCATCCGGCAGTGGGGTAAAGGGGGACTGGAGACTAGGAGCTGGGGGCTGGGGACTAGAGTTCGGAGTTCGGAGTTCGGAGTCAGGAATCTGCAAAGGGTCTCCCGTCTGGTTCGGTGTTGCACGCGCGCTGGCAGCAGGTATCACAGTAGGTTTTTCTTGAGGCGCTGACACCGGCGAGCGAGCAGTCGCTCCACGTGGAGCAGACTTAGCCAGAACGACAGCAGGATACTGTCCGGGTAACAGGCGTAACTCACCAGCGCTGATCAAACTATCAATCTGTTCGATAATTTGGTCTTGAGTCAGACGGGTGAGCTTGCCGTAGTGAGGAGAAATATCAAGCCTGAGTTGTTTCATCCGGCGCGACTGACTGCCGGCCAGGACCTGCGCTAAACCCGAACGCCCTAGGCCGCGTTTCTGCAAATCGCGCACGGCTGCAAGGATCGCAACGCGAGTGTCGAGTGCCGCCGAAACCGGAGGCGCGGAAGACTGCGCGGCGCGACACAGGTCACAGTTGCCGCAGGTATGACCCACCGGCACTCGCTCCCCGAAATAACGCAAAATAGCCGCTCGGCGGCACCCGTCGGTCGTAAGGTAATCGAGCATCTCGCCCAGCCGACGATAATCGGCCTCCTGACGTTGCTCGAGAAACGAGAAGTCCAGTCGCAGCGACTCTGCTTTCTTGTCAGTGAGCAAGCGCACAGCTTGTCCGGTCCGCTCAAGGTAACCTTGGTCCTGCAAGAGGGTCAGAGCGACGTTGACTTTTTCCTCGCTCAACCCTTGCACTCGTGCCGGCATCTCGCGTAGAGAAACCCCCTGGCTCAAGAGCTGATAGATGCCGCGCACCTCACCAGCGTTGGGATAGCGTAGTTCGATAAAAAACCGCTGCAAGCCGCTGTCGCGTTTATCGTAGAGCATCAGGCACTGCGCTGGCTCGCCGTCGCGTCCGGCCCGACCTGCTTCCTGGTAGTAGGCTTCGAGTGATCCGGGGTGCTGGTAATGAATGACCGCGCGTACGTCCGGTTTGTCAATGCCCATACCAAACGCCACCGTGGCGACGATGATCCGCGTTTTCCCGGCGATGAAAGCTTGTTGATTGGCACGGCGCACGCCTGCCTCCAGACCGGCATGATAAGGCACGGCCACGCCAGCTTCGTGCTGATTGAGCAACGCCGCCAGCTCCTCGGCGTCACGCTGGCGGGAGACGTACACGATACAACTGCCAGTGATTCCCTGGGCCAGGGCAACGAGGGCCTCAGGTTTGGCCTTGGCTGTACACGGAAGCACGCCGAAGAACAGGTTGGGTCGATCAAAGGAGTTGACTAGGAGAAACGGATCGACTAGGCCAAGTTGTAGCGCGATCTCGCGCCGCACCGCTGGCGTGGCGGTGGCCGTCAGGGCGAGTACCGCATGCGGGCGAACCGCGGCGATGGCGGCACGCAGGTGTAGATAGTCCGGCCGAAAGTCATGGCCCCAGTGGCTAACGCAGTGTGCTTCGTCCACCACGAACAGGCTCACCTGTACCTGTTTGAGCAACTCGACAAACCCCCAGGCGGCAAAACGCTCGGGCGCGACGTAGAGGAGTTTGAGCCGCTGAGCAATCAGCGTCTGCAGGCGTTGCTCGATCTCGGCCCGTGACAGGCTAGAGTTGATCTCGGTCGAGTGCAGAATACCCCGGGCGTGGAGCTGATCAACCTGGTCTTTCATCAAAGCGATCAACGGAGAGACAACGATGGTCACCCCTTCGCTCAGCAACGCCGGGAGTTGGTAGCACAAGGACTTGCCGCCGCCAGTAGGCAGGATCGCTACCGTGGAACGACCAGCCAGCACGGCTTCAATAATTTCTCGCTGTCCGGCACGAAAACGATCGAAGCCAAAGTGGCGCCGCAGAGCGCCAGTCAGCGCGTTCTGCTCGGCGCCAGGGGCAGTATCAGAAAGCATAGCGGGTGCTACTCAGTAAGGCCGCCTGCAGAACCAGTCAATTAGGGCATGCGGATCGCGAAATGCGAATTGCGGAATGAAGAATCTCTAACCGCAAATTTCAGTCCGCAACCCGTGCTGTCTCAACTCAAGATTCTAGCGACGTAGCCCAGATGAAGCACGGCGGAATCCGGGGAAAACACTAGACTCATTTCATCGTCACCATCTTGTCCGGGTCGCCGGGCACCGTGCCGGTGCGGATTTTCTCTGGCATCTTGGGGTCGGCGTTCTCCCATACTAGGAGCATCGACCGCTCAGGCGCAAACCCTTGGTGTTGAATGTCCGAGGGCATAGCGCACACGTCGCCGGGGCGCATGCGCACGTAGGCTTTCAGCTCGCCGGTGTTCTGATCGCACACCTCCCAGTCAATCTGGCCGTTCAACTGGATGAACCACTCCACCCGGTCGTTACCGTGTTTGACTGGCAACCGGTGTTCTTCAGTGGTCGGACAAAACAAACTGTGCTCCAGCACAGATACGATCGACGGGTTCCAGGTGACGTCCGAGCGCGCCAGATATTCGTAGAGGTTCACCAAACCAAACTTGGTCTCATGGCCAGGTTTGATGTGCATCTCGCCGTACTGGAACTGCATTCCCTTGAAGCCGTCGTTGATGGGGAACTCCGGCTCCTGGCGATCTTCTTGTTTGACAATGCGGGTGGTGACCACGCGTTTGCGGTGAATTGCCCCAGGGTTGCTAGCGCGTTTGGGTCCGACCGCCGAGCCGGTCTCGCGCGGCGCGGCAAAAGGGTCAAAGTCCGCCGGGATCCAGTCTTCCAATATCTGGGTGAAGACTTGTTCGACCTCTCCGCGCTTGAGCTCTTCGGCATGCCAGAGGCCGTTCTGACGCAAGGTCTTGTGGTACTTGCCGCCGAAGACCTCGACCGTACCATAGTGGTTGATGGTGCCGAAGATGTCATCGAACTTGACCATGCCGTAGAAGAAGCTCCAGGCGATGTCACGCTGCAAGGGTCTGAGGAAGGCATCGATGTCTATCTTGTGTTCCATCAGTTTGCCTGCCTGAGTTGGAAAGTAGATGTGGGCGAAATAGTCATCGCGAGTGAAACGAAATCCGCCGAGTTGGAATTCCTTGTACGTGTCCATCGCGTGCCTCCTTATTTCCATCCGTCACAAATTGCTGCCCAGGCGAATACGGTGTCGTCGCTCTGTTTGGCCTGTTGCAGGAGCAGCGAACGGCGGCTGGCGCTGAGTTTATAGGCCATGCCTTTCGGCAACAGACACAGATTACCCTCACGCGCGACGATGTAGCCCACTGCCTCGCCCGGCACTTCGCTGTGTCCGCCGGCCGGTAACTCGACTCGGGGTTCGATGAAATCGACCCGCACTTCTCCTTCCAAACAAACGAGAAACTCATCGTGGGACTGCAGGCGCCAGTGCGGCATGACCCCCTCGGCCACGACGCACTCGATGACATAAGGTCCGTTCTTGGCGACCGCGAGTTTCTCGTACGGCTTCGCTTGTGCGCCGATCTCGTAGACGTTGGAGTAGACATAGCGTTTGATACTCTCGCGCGGGTCCACAATATCGACCCCGCCTTTCTCATGGCGGGCCATGCTGCCTGCCAGTGGGTTATCTTTGCTCGGTTCCATACTTCCTCCAAATTTCCCTCCTTCGGAGGCTGATAGCTGACCGCGCGGGCTGAATCTCTCCTCTATTTTTTCGGCTCAGGGGGCGCTGGAACTGGATCTTTGGTGGCTTCGGCTCCTTGACGAAGAAGTTCCTTGACGACTGCTGGGAGCGGACTCTGCTCGTAGCGTTTGGAAATCTGTGGCAGCA
>JACXTT010010713.1_pt1 | contig 12335 bp, 13 predicted proteins | sample 9270951 | NCBI WGS metagenome assembly JACXTT01 (sample SAMN15532306, study PRJNA645909) | rock metagenome | isolation source: weathered quartz diorite | place: Puerto Rico | collected 2017-06-21 | reverse complement strand
AAGAAGAGAAACACAAGGAACCTGATGACGACGGCTATTGGCCGGTGACAAGGGCGGCTGTCCGGTTTCTTTTATGGACCCTCGTTTTTTTAATTTTGGGAACGGTGGTGAATTCATTGACAGGATTTCGCTTATCACTTCTCAGTCTCACTTAGCATTATGGATAGAGGGGAAGCAGGAGAATCAGCGACGGACCACGGCAGAAAATCAGCCAGAAAATCAGGGACCGGCCGTTTAATTTGGCCGAATCGGATGCGCGAGCTCAAGCACTGCGGGACAAGAATTCCCGGCTGAAGAAGTTAATGGCTGAGCTTAGCCTGGGCAAAGTGCAGGGCGCTGCCACAAAAAATTGAGTCACCGGCACACCTAGTTTGACATCACGATTAACGCTAAAGCGCCTACGATGAGATCATTCCCCTCGATGATGTTTACGCTAACGGTTGGCGCCTTACGAAACAAGTCATCTCTGACGAACCAGGGTGAAAGGCGGTTCGTTTGTACCGCGTTCGATTAATTGCCCTCGCCCATACTGAACCACACGATCGTTTTTAAGAATTACCGAGTAATCGACGCGCTCGACATTCAGCCCATTCGTTAAAAACCAACCGTTGATCTGACGGTCAACGTAATGCAGCGCCTCATAGTCGCCGCTCCGTTGAAAGCCATCCGGGTTGCCAATGAGATTTAAGACTTCTGCTTTTGTCAGGCCTTCGCGCAGCGCGGCTGTCTTTCCTGTAGCGCAAGAAGCGAGAGCCAGCGTGCAGAGCAGAGCAACAACAAAATGCTTCAAAATTTTCTCCAAATGATGAGCTGTTAAAAAACCGAGCAATATACCAGATACATTGGAATTGTTGCACTTCGCGCGCCTGTATCTCCGGTAGGGGCCCGGCGCGCATGATACTGAGTGCTTTGGCAGAATACTGATGCACATGTGTACGGATCGGGCATGAGTGCCCTTACACAATTTGGCAGCCCTTCTGCTCCGCCAACTCGGCGGGGTGCTCTTCCAGGGTACTTGTGTAATCTCCAAATATCGCTTTCCTCCACTTTGCTATAAATACGATATGGTACTTACGGTTCGATGTGGTATGGGTTAGACTTTAGCAATCTCTCATTCGATTCCCCCGGCTTCTGGTCGGGCTAAAAGAATCGAGTGACCGCACGTGATCCAACCTTACTTAGTCCCCGGCCCAGGAGCCTGTCGGACTTAAAGGAAATCGGCTGCAAAAGTGACTGGCCGGTCCATATTTCGCCGCTTTTTTGATCAATAGAACAGCTATTGGCCTGCAAAATCGTCAAAACCTGCCCTCGCCCAGTCATTTTTTCGCTTCGATTCTTCAAGTCCGACAGGCTCCTAGCTGGGAATCACCTTGTTTTATTTAAATCGAGGATTAAGGAAAATTACGGAAGAAGAAAAAAAAGATGAGAAGCCCGATGATAGCGGTTATTGGCCGGCAACAAGAATGGCTGTCCGGTTTCTGCTTTGGACCATCGTGTTTTCTCTTGTGGGGATGGCGGTGATTTTAGTCACAGGGGTACACCTCCTGTAGACAGGGCCGGGAAGCGCCGCATTCTCCATGCCGCTTCTGGTCGAGCTCGAGTTACTGAGCGGCAATAAGGTTCGGCCTGGGTTCATCAACCTCAACCCGGCGTATCTACCTGAACTACTCCCCGGCGCACGGCCATCCTACCTCTGAAAGAAAAAAACGATTGCAATCACAATCAATAAATAGCGATTTATTTGAATTTAAATTTAGAAGGAACTTTCCATCGTGACCTGAATCAAATATTTGCGCACGGGTAAATTCCGTTCGCAGGTAACGTTCTTTGATGAAGAGATGTTTTTGAAGGTATTTGTTGACCGAGAGAAGTGTAAGGATGGGCGCTCGGTCAGCAAGTTGCTCATGTTCTTGAACATTCAATCCTTAAAGGAGGTAATCATGGAAATGGCAATTCTCGTAATAGGTGTGGGTGCCGCGGCTCTTTGGTTTTTTCTGTCAAAAGATAAATCAGACAAAACCGGTCATGGCCATTAAACCCGGAGTAGGGCTACTGGAAAAAGAATATCTTCTGACTACACCACATAGAGCTCTGAACTAACCTAATGGGCCGATGCCCTGTGACTCTTCTGCGAGTCCGGCGCATCGGCTGCTTGTTTGTGGGGCATGGAACAACGAAATAGCGAAATAGCGAGCGAGATAGCGGCTCGTGTATTCAGTTGAATCTTGATCGCCATCGATGTATGTATGCTACCCATGATCTCATGGCGCCTTTGATCATCCCCGATTTTGACAGCAACGCATTCCGCAAAGAGTGTTTAGAAGCTCCAGCGGCCTGCTAAGGGTGCCTTCGTAATCTACCTAAAATGTCGGTGGATAAAGAACGCAAGAAATTTTCCGGGTCTTTGGTGGTCAAGCTCTCGATCTTTTTACGTAATGCAACAGACGCATCTGAAGGAACCGACTTTAACGCTGTTTTGCGTACACCGTGGTCTTGATCCTCCAAAAGAATAAGCAGGATGTCGCTTGCCGCTTGTGCAGCCAGATGGCGCGCACCAGCGGCCGCCGCTATCCGAACTTCAGGATGCTTGCTTCTCGCGGCTGTTCCCAACACCGCGGTTGATCGGTTATCGCGGATAACACCCGCCAGATATGCCGCCTTTGAAGCCAGCATCGGATCGTCACCCTTGATGAGGGCTTCGATATGGGGGAACGCATCCGGCCCCAATTGTGCGGCGAGTGCGTAATCCGGTTCATCGGAATCAAGAATTGCTCGAAGCTGTTGCATTGTCGCCATGACGGTTTTCTCCTTTAGCAGGTAATCGTCAGATTACTGTTGTCCATCGTGCTAATCTCAGACTGAATGAGGTCTGGCGGTGGATTAGTAATATTCCCGGTGCCATTTCCCGTCATGAGCCGGTTGTTGTCATTTACATGATTCAAACCCAGCACATGCCCGACTTCATGCGCCAGGGTCCATTGCGTCGCGCCGCTGGCGACGACGGCGCCCGGCCTGCCATTGGGGTGGGCAGCACAGCCATTGGACGGTGGCACGGTAGAACGGACAAAGTAAACGACGACATCATTTGCGCCCACATTGTTGCGGTTCGCGAACAGTTGATTTTGTTCATCAGTCGTATTTCCAGCCGTGCAGGTGCCGACATCCACATCGTTGAGCGTGGGTAGGTTGAGGTTTTCCGTCGAAATCAGATCGACCCGGATGTTGGCGCTTTTGTAAACTTCGCGCATTTCGCTAAGCATGGTATCAATGCTGACGGTCGGGGTGGTAAGAATCTTGAAGTGCAGACCGAGGTGGGAGCGATAGGGCCGGCCCGTATTGCCGACCAAGCTCCACTGGAGCAGATTGCCGCCGAACGAGCCAAGCCACCAGTTGCCGTCCCCTGGAAAGTAGAACAACACATCAGCTTTACCGCCGCCGTTGAAGTCGCCAATCCAGAAAGGGCGGCCGTCCCAAACCTGTCCAAATCCAGTCGTGTTGCCGGCCAGATTCCAGGTCAGCTGGTTCGCGTTGTTGAATTGCCCGAGCCACCAATTGCAATCGCCGGGATAATAGAAAAGTATGTCGGTTTTTCCGGTTCCGGCGAAATCGCCGACCCAGATGGGACGGCCATCCGACAGTCTGCCAAACCCGGCGGTGTTACCCGCCAGACTCCACTGCAATTGGTTACCGTTGAACGAACCCAACCACCAGTTACTATCGCCGGGGAAGTAAAATAGAACGTCGACCTTGCCATTGCCGTTGAAATCGCCAATCCAGAAAGGGCGGCCATCCCAAACCTGTCCAAATCCAGTTGTGTTGCCGGCCAGATTCCAGGTCAGCTGGTTTGCGTTATTGAATTGCCCGAGCCACCAATTGCGATCGCCGGGATAATAGAAGAGTATGTCGGTTTTTCCGGTTCCGGCGAAATCGCCGACCCAGATGGGGCGGCCATCCGACAGTCTGCCAAACCCGGCGGTGTTACCCGCCAGACTCCACTGCAATTGGTTACCGTTGAACGAACCCAACCACCAGTTACTATCGCCTGGGAAGTAAAATAGGACGTCGACCTTGCCATTGCCGTTGAAATCGCCAATCCAGAAGGGACGGCCATCCCAAACCTGTCCAAATCCAGCCGTGTTGCCGGCCAGATTCCAGGTCAGCTGGTTCGCGTTATTGAATTGCCCGAGCCACCAATTGCGATCGCCGGGATAATAGAAAAGTATGTCGGTTTTTCCGGTTCCGGCGAAATCGCCGACCCAGATGGGACGGCCATCCGCCAAATTACCAAAACCAGAGGTATTGCCGGCAAGCGTCCAGTTGATCGTGTTGCCTGCGAACGTACCAAGCCACCAATTGCCGTCGCCTGGAGAGTAGAATAGTATTTCCGATTTGCCGTCCCCATTGAAGTCTCCCGTGAAAAACGGACGTTTATCCGCAAGATTTCCGAAACCGTCGTAACAAGCCAAGGCTAATCTCCTATTAATCTAACGTGACAGTGAAATATTTTATAATTTATAGCCGAGCGAGCCTTAACAGTTACGGGTGCACGGGTGCATGCATTTCTATTAATCCTCGCAACTATTTTTCATGACTCCGAGCTTATCAGTGAATATTCCCCAAGTCATCCGCACTGGGCGCTGAGATGAGGTGGGTTCTGTCAGCATAATGAAGCTAACATAATGAAGTTGAGGCGTGAAGCTGAATCGCGAGAATCATGGTTGACAGCAATTTATTGATCGCCGGCTCTGCAATTTTAATAGGTTTGGCGTGGCTGGGCACCTGGATTTTCAGGAAAATCAGGCGGGGTGAAATTGCTATCGGTTTACACACTGCCTTGCTGGGATTGCTCGTGGCCATCCTGCTCGTGCCTTTTGCAATGAATTTCGGCGCCCATCTGATATCTAACATGATGCACGATTTGTCCGGAGCTCAACATGTCAGGCAACCCGAGGATTTGGCCCCTGCTCACAGGCATGATTCGCTATGAGAAGTGCATTTCGACGCGAAACCGTGGTTATGGTCAATTCATCGATGCACCGATTCTCGCTTATCTGATCGAAACTCCAAATGGCCGCATTCTCTACGATGCGGGGTGCGATTACCGCAAACTGATCGATCCCGCACTACGCGCGGCTTATTTCGACCCCATGCGTCCGCAAGTTGAACCGCCCGTCATGAGGGAGGAACAGCGCATTCCTCGCTATCTGGCGCAATTGGGGTTCACGCCCTCCGATATTGATGCCGTGTTCATCGGCCATTTGCATTTCGATCACGCTGGCGGCCTGGGTGAGTTGCCAGGTTGCGAGGTGCATATTCAGCGGAATGAGTTGGCTGCGGCACGTACAGGATTGGACGGCAGCATATTTGCCGATGAGTTGCGGGAGGCGGACCGGTGGAAAATTCAGGTGGGCGAATATCCGGTAGCGCCGGGCATTCATGCCATTGCCAGCCCCGGCCATACCGCCGGGCATATGTCTCTTTTTATCGAACTGCAAAAAGGACAACCTGTTATCCTCTGCGGGGATGCGGCTGATCTGAGTGAAAACTTATCGGAGGAAATCGCGCCGGGATACTGCTGGCAAGATAACGATGTCTTGGCGCTGGCCAGCATTTGCAAGCTCAAGGGATTGGCCCGCAAGGAGAATGCTCAGCTTTGGCCCAATCATGATATAAAATTTTTCCGGGGATTGCTGGCCTTTCCCGCATGGCGCGATTGAGATGGCGGGCACAGCGTCAGCTGTGTCCGTAGCAGTCCGCCTGTGTTCAGTTATGTATCTGATTCGGCCTGGAAATGTCTACCACTTTGCCCTCACGGGCAGTAAACTCCCGTTTTGCCATTTCCGCCGCCATTAGACGGTGAAGAGCGGCTTTCTTTATATTTTCCTCTGCAGTTTGCTCATACTTGCGCACCAGGGCCGCAGTATGCGATTTCAAATCCTGAGCTTGCCGGCCATATAGATAGCCTTTTTCCTCATAATGATCGAGTAACTTCTTCTGCTCCGCGGCTTTTGTTTGCATTTTCTTCGCTGCACCCTCAAAATCCCTGGACAGAGCATCATGATCGCTGCGTGTTCTGGCGTTTTGAGCGGTTTTATGGATGGCGGGATTCTGGATCGCTTCGTGGGGGTTCATCTGAGCGCAGGCTGCCAGTAAACCTATTGACAGCGCTGCGAAAAATGTCCTTGTATTCATACTGCGCCGTCCTTTAAAATCCAGCGAATCGAAAGCCAAAAAGGATGACCAAAATAGCGATCGATGCGCCTGAGGCCAGTAAACCGAGGGATATTGCTACGAGAGTTGATTTTGTTTTCACGCTACGTTACTCAATCTTGGAATCCATCAATGGTGAAGCCAAGCGGCAAAACTGAAGCGTTTGTGAAGCAGTAGTGAGAAAAGTATAAAAAACTTGTGTCAGTTTGTCAACTATATTATGCCTAAAGTGTCTTAAGGAGAGATGGGAAATAATGTTCTATAATGTTTCAAAATAAGAACTATAAATTTCCTTGATTACAGGCGGGAGGAGCGAGAGGAAGGATACATGCTAAATACAATGGGTGAGCGGCAGAAACAACTGCTTAAATTGTTGCGCGGAAATAAGCCCGGTCTGAGCGTGGATGAGCTTTCGAAAGGACTCGATATCACGCGTAATGCGGTTCGGCAACATCTTGCCTCGCTGGAAGTGGCGGGGTTGGTAACGACCGGCGCCACACGCCCGTCGGGAGGAGGGCGCCCGCAACAGCTTTATGTTCTTACCGAGCTTGGCTCAGAAAGTTTTCCACGCCAGTACTCGTGGCTTGCGCAGCTGGTGGTGGCTTCGGTGCAGCGTGAAGAAGGCGCTGCCAACATGGGTAAGCGTTTAAACGAGATCGGTGCGGGTGTGGCACACCAGTTACGCAGTCAATATCCCAATCTCACGACGCACGAAGAGAAAGTCGAAAAGCTTGCCGAGGTAATGGATCAGCTCGGTTACAATGCTAAAAATGCTACGCTACCCGGCGGTGAGCCCGTAATCGTAGCGGACAATTGCGTGTTTCATCGAATGGCGGCAAGGGATACCGAAATTTGCCACCTGGACCGGGGGTTGATGGAAACCTTCACCGATAGCAAGATCGAGCAGGAGGAATGCATGGCCCGCGGCGGGAACGTTTGCCGGTTTCGATTCCTCTCGAAAAAAGAGTAATAATCAAGAGTAATAATCCCATTATTCCCTGAATATCCGCGATGCGCCGCGAATGCGGCGGAATGTTTCCGCCGCAAGGGCTCGCGCGCTATGCGGGTATCGATCCCGTTCGTTATACGATCAGGTAAGGGCCGCGGAGGTTCTTCATGTCGAAGATACCTGCTTGGATGATCCGCCCGGATATTGTCAGTCCATACCACTCCGTACCCCGAATTACCGGATCTGTACTTGTCATCCTCATGGATCCTGTCGCTCAGGCATCTCAGGCATGTAACGGCGATAACAGGGCTGACTCAACCAGCACATCGACTCCACTGTCGCTCATGATTGCCCGCGCAGGAATGCTTTCGCCGGCACGCCATCTTGCCACTGCCTTATGCTTCGATTCTCCGCTCACCAGAAAGACTATCTGTCGTGAGCGGTTGAGCCGGGCTGCGCTGAGCGACACGCGCTGGGGCGGGCGGATGGGGGAATTGAATATGGCGAGCGTATCGGGTGAGCCGGGCGCGGCCCCCCATTCGTTACCGGGAAACAGGCTGGCGGTGTGGCCATCTTTTCCGAGCCCGAGCAAAGTCAAATCAAAGAGGTCCACGCCGCGCAGAGTTTGCGCATATTCCTGGGCTGCCTTGTCTGCGCGCGGGCCGCTCGGAATGACGTGGATCTGCGCGGCTGGAATGGGTACGTGGTCGAGCCACGCTTCCCCGGCCATGCGCGAATTCAATTCTGATTCGGTTGGCGGCACGCAGCGCTCATCGCCGAAATAGATGTGCCAGAGCGACCAGTCCGTCGGGGCCGAGCGTAATCTCTCGTAGATTTCACGAGGCGTCTCACCGCCTGCAAGCACCAGATTGAAATGGCCGCGTTCGCGAATGGAAAGTGCCGCGCTGTCGAGGATAGCAGCCAACGCTGCCTCTTGCAGGGCGCCTTTATCGGCAAATTCGTGCCAACGGTATTGTTTGGGATCGGCGGCGTTCATGAGATGAAAATGATATGCATGGGTAGATTATCCTTCTTTTGTTGTTGTTCCATGGGTGCGGTTCATTCGCAAGTTCGCCGGTCTGGTCCAAGCGTTTCTCAATCTGGCTTGAGTGCCATGCGGCCGCTGCCGAGAAACAATACCGCAAGACCGGAAAATAAGTAAAATCCTTGCAACTCCAGTGCCCAGCCGCCATTGGCCGTCAGCGTAAATAATTGTGCACGGTGTGCCAGTATGAGCGCGAATATCATATTGCCAAAAATAAGCAGACCCCCGATGCGTGAATAAAACCCCACAATTACCATTATGGGCGCGATCACCTCGCCAATAAAAACACCATAAGCGAAGGCCTGCGGTAAATCGAGGGACGCGAGCATTTTGCTGATGGAGTCCAGAGATCCCGGATGGAGCAATTTGAAAACTCCATGGAAGAGTATCAATATTCCCACGGTGAGCCGCAGGATCAGTTTGCCCAGGTTGTCGTTTCTAATTGGATTTCGCATGGGAACGCCCCCTGTGTGCTATTGCCGTCTGTTGAACTCCAGCATGTCCGTCCGCTCTATTTGCTATTCCCGGTTAGTCACCTTTCTCCAAATTCAAGTTTAGTCAAAATCAGCTTCCTCTGGAATTTTCCGCGATTATCCGCCCCTTGGTCGAGGTAGCGGAATCTCTGTAAAACAATCCGTAAACCTGGTTATGATACCGGAACGGTAGCAAGAGGGAAATATTGATCAGCTTCAGGCTGAAGATCAGCCACGGCGGGTATAGACAAACCTGTGCGCCGCCTTGACTGTTATTTTGCTGTAAAGCGATTGTGATGAGATTGGACAGCGGTAAGTTTTTCGATAAGTTTTTGCGGAGTGGATGCGGGATCGCTGCCTTCTTCAGCATGCATGGCCATTTGGTGGTGCAGATGGGCTTCCTTTACGTTGGTTTTCGCGGCTTGCTCATATTTGCGCGCCAAGGCTTCGGTGTGCGCTTGAAGATCCTGAGCCTGTCTGCCGTAAAGATAGCTTTTGTCCTGATAGTGCTCGAGAAGCTGTTTTTGCTCATGTATTTTTGCCTGCATGGCGCTGGCTGCATCTTCGTAATATTTCGCTATGGCTTCATGCTCGCTTCGCGTTGCGGCGTTCCGAGCAGCCAGGAGAACATCGGTGATTTCGCCGGCTATCGCCGCCGGGTTTGGCAAAGCCGATAAGCCAAACAGGAATAATCCTATAACAACGTGCCTCGTTTTCATCATCACACTCCTTTTCATACCTACCGCATCGTATGACGTCCGGAAATCGTGAAGTTGTGAAATTCTCGTCCGCATGATGTGAAGAATACGTCAAAAAGGGTACTTTGTAAACTTGTTTATGTGTAAAGTGGATTTATGATGACATCGGTCAACTTTTGAATTTCACGCTCGGGTGACGGCGATTCAGGAAGATTGGCATCCATGGCCAATGCCAATGCTAATGCACAAAGCGGCGAGCACTGGGGAACGGGGAAACGGGAGAATGGGGAATGGACGAGTAACTGGCAGATCGATACACCGGCCAGATGTACTCAGCGGTCGGAAGGCTTTGGCTTGAGATCGGGGAAAATGCCGGGCATAACCCGGCATGTATCGATTGTATGTTTCGGAATCGGCACGCGCATCATGTCTTTTTCATTTCATGTCCGCCGAACTGGTTGCGCAGCGCCGATAACAGCTTGTTCGAGAACGATTCGGAATCGCGGGATTGCAACCGCTGCAATAACGCCAACGTGATAACCGGCGCGGCAACGTTGAGATCGATCGCCTCTGCGACGGTCCAACGTCCTTCGCCAGAATCGGCTACATAGGGGGCGATTCCCTCCAGGTGGGGATTTTCCGCCAGTGCGGCCGCTGCCAGATCAAGCAGCCATGATTGCACCACGCTGCCATCGCGCCAGATCTCGGCCACCTGATGCAGGTCGAGGTTGAATTCCATCTTGTGGCGCATGAGCGCGAATCCCTCGCCATATGCCTGCATCATGCCGTACTCGATGCCGTTGTGAACCATCTTGGTGAAATGCCCTGCGCCGCTGGGGCCGACGTGCCCCCAGCCTTTATCCGGTGCGGGAGCAAGGGTTTCGAAGATGGGCCGAAGCCGCGCAACCACTTCTTCCGCGCCGCCCACCATGATGCTATAACCGTTTTTAAGCCCCCACACCCCGCCGCTGGTGCCGGCATCGACATAATGAATCCGGCTGGCCCTCAGCATTTGGGCGCGGCTTTGGGTATCCTTGTAATTCGAATTGCCGCCATCGATCATGACGTCATCGGGCTGGAGCAGCGGCCGCAGCGCAGCGATAGTCTCATCCACCGCCGCGCCCGCCGGAATCATCAGCCAAATGGTGCGCGGCGGCTTCAGTCCGGCGGCAAGATCTTCCAGCGACGAAGCCGGAATAACCCCGTTTTCCTCCAATTGCCTGAGCGCATCCGGATGCCGGGCATAGCCGATCACCCGATGGCCGCCGCGCAGCAACCGTTGCGACATGGGGCCGCCCATGCGCCCCATGCCGATCATTCCGATATCCATCTTATTCTCCGCAGTTGCTTTAACCCAGATAATCCATCAGGCGGCTCTTCGAGCCCACTACGAGTGACGAGTGCTGGCGGTCAGTTTGCGGCCATTTTCGCCGCTTGCCCGGCGTCCATAGACCTGGCAGCCTGTCGGACTTAAAGGAAATCGGCTGCAAAAGCGTCTGGCCGGTCCATATTTCGCCGCTTTTTTGGCCAATAGAACAACTATTGGCCTTCAAAATCGTCAAAATCTGTCCTCGCCCAGCCACTTTTTCGCTTCGATTCTTCAAGTCCAACAGGCTGCCAGCTATGGACTTCTCCCAACCGGCAAAACTGTCTCGCAACCTACCTCGCCATCATCTCGTCCTAATGGATTATCCGGGTTTAATTCAAAGAGGCAAAGGCGTGCCTGCAGATGATTCAGGCTGCATGATTGACAATCACGAGAACATCCCGCCGCTTGGCTTTCAATGTGCCAAGCAGCTTGTCGTAGGATGCTGCGAAAGCATCGACGCCATCATTCTGGAGCTTCTCCGTGATGGCATCGAGGTCGATCCCCAGATTTCCCAACTGTGCAATGTCGGTTTTGGCTTGCTCGATGCCTTCCTGGAGCGTATCGCGCACCCGGCCATGATCACGGAACGCAGCAAGGGTTTTGGGCGGAACGGTATTGACGGTATCCGGGCCGATCAATTCTTCCAGGTACAATACATCCGAGTATGCCGGGTTTTTTGTACCGGTGCTGCCCCACAGCGGCCGCTGCACGTGGGCGCCCTTGCGGCGCAGGGCTTCAAACGGTTCACCATAAAATGTCTCGCGAAAACGCTGATACGCGAGTTTGGCGTTGGCAATGGCGATTTTGCCGCGCAGAGCAAGCCCTTCCGGCGCACCGATTTTTTCCAGTATGGGATCAACCATGGAATCGACCCGGCTCACGAAAAATGAGGCAACCGAATACGGCCACGCTTCCTTCGCTCCACCTGGCGAAGAAGCCGCCCAGCGGCTAAGTCCGGCGATGTATGCTCGCGCCACCGCCTCGTAATGCCGCAGGGAAAACATCAAGGTGACATTGACATTGATGCCTTCGCTGGTCAATTGCTCGATAGCGGGGATGCCCTCGGGGGTGGAGGGAATCTTGATCATCAGATTAGGGCGTTGTACGGCGCGCCACAGCCGTCGCGCTTCCGTAATACTACCCTGGGTATCACGCGCGAGATGAGGCGAAACTTCAAGGCTGGCATAGCCATCGCCGCCGCCCGATTCGTCATAAACAGGCCGAAGCACATCGGCGGCCATGCGGATATCTTCGACGGCCAACGCCTCGAACAGCGCTTTTTCGGTTTGCTTTTCATTGGCCCGCAGCAGTTCACTTAGCACGTCGTCATATTCTGTGCCGTGCCCGATGGCCTGTTCGAAAATGGTCGGATTGCTGGTCAGCCCGCGCAGGCTGTCTTCGGTTACCAGACGTTGCAATTCACCGCTTTTGATGAGATCGCGGCTGATCGAGTCCAGCCAGATGGATTGGCGGTGTTGCAGCAACTGTTTCAATGGGTTCATGTGACGTTGTCCTCCTGCTTGTGGTTGGGTTGGACGTAACCCATGTCAGGGCTACCGGCCGCCTGCTGCACTTCGGTGTACTGCGCTCC
>JACXTT010010712.1_pt1 | contig 12336 bp, 9 predicted proteins | sample 9270951 | NCBI WGS metagenome assembly JACXTT01 (sample SAMN15532306, study PRJNA645909) | rock metagenome | isolation source: weathered quartz diorite | place: Puerto Rico | collected 2017-06-21 | reverse complement strand
GGGAAGCACTGGTTGAAATCACCTTCCTGGATACGCCAGCCGTCGCCGAGGATGAGCTTGTTCGTCAGCGGGCGGCCGTCGGGGGAGTAGAAGGCCTCGGCGGTCAGACCGGCGACGAACGGAAAATCGCCGAAGTTGTACAGCATCTTCGCGACCCACAGCGGCTCTCGGTAGTTGTCGAGGTCGTCGCCGACCAGGCCCATCTGATCGAGACGCAGCGGGTTGATGACGTCGAGGGACCGGAAGAAGTCGGCCTCACCCCACACCACCTGCTGCTTGCCGATGCGGAAGGAGAGCGGCTGGAGGGCACCGTTGAACTCGATGTCCGCGAACATCTCGCGGGGACGCGAGCCCTCCGGGAAACGGAAGTCGTCACGGTTGTAGTTCTGGTTCTTGTACGACTGACGAATGTCGTAGACTGCGTCGTAACGGCCGCGCCAGAGCACGCTGAAATCCAGCTTGCGGAAGAAGCCGGATCCGCTCTTCGACAGCGGGACGAACTTGTAGATACCGCCGAGGCGCAGCTCCTGCCTCTGCTGCACGTACTCGATGGTGCTGGCGTCGTGGTGCTGGAACGTCGACTGTACGGTCGCCGAGAAATCCAGCTTGTAGTTCTCGTTCTCGACCACCGCTCTCGCCTGGCTCGCCCACGCGAGCGTCAGCCAAGCTCCGACGACGGCGGCCACCCTCCTTCGTTGCATCATGCCCCCCTCTCTGAATTGGAGCGTCCGAAAAAACCCACAACGGATGAGTCGCGAAATCCCCGCGTCATCCTCCGAACGCCCGTTGACTCCCCCGATTGTTTTGGAACCGCTAGCGGATACGCGGACTTGGAACCCGTACCCCGGGCGCTCTCGTGCCGTATATCCCTTGGGTCGGGCAATCCCCCAAGAGTGTGGGTAAAGCCCCCCTTTAGTGTAATCGAGGACTACGCCCCCCCTCTGCTACGGGGGGTCCGAGCGGCTCGAAAGGGGTCTAAAGGTGGGCCGGGCGGCGGATCGAACGGTGCAGGCCGAGGTCGCTCCAGCGCGCCGACAGCGCGAGCAATCGGTCGTTCGAACCATCCGCGGAAACGCCGTCCACGCGGCTGGGGCCGACGCCATCGAATAGCTCCGACGGTCGCAAACCCCCGGCAGCTTCCGGCTTGGAGCTGCGCCGGACGACCGATCGCGCGATCGCGGCGACGAGTAGCGTGGGAACCGGAAACAAGCGCGAGTGGATCGGCGTGCAGATCGCGAGCGCGCCGGCGATCGCCGCGATCCACCCGGCGCACACGAGTACGTCCGTTTCGCGCCGTGCCCGGAAGAACGCCGCGCGCGCCGCGACGATGCCTCGCTCGAGCGCGGCGACGCCTCGCCCGACCAGGAGCACGTCCGCGGCGTCCCGCACGCCGTCGGGGGCCGCATCGGTCGTCACGGCGACGGTCGCTTCGCGGAGCGTGGCCGCATCGGACACGGAGTTACCGACGAACGCGACCGACGCGCCCCGCGATCGCATGGCGAGGAGCAGCTTCGCACGGAGATGCGGAGAGCGGGCGACGATCAGCCGTGCGCGCAAAGCCGCCTCCGCCAGGCCACGATCGGCGGCGCGCGCGATCTCCGGCTCCTCCAGCCGGATCGCCGGGTCGATCCCCAGCGCATCGCAGAGGTCGAGGGTTCGGCGGTCGAGCCCCTCGGCCAGCAGCTTCACGTCGATTCCCTGATCGCGGAGGCCGGCATAGCTCTTCACCACGTCGGGCTTCGTGACGTGCTCCAGCGTGACCACGCCCGCGAGCCGAAACCGCAGCGAATCGAGGCAACCGAGGGTGGCCGCTTCTGCGACCGGGGCGACCGCCACGGCGATGGCTACGGACGAGCCCTCGCTCGCGCGCAGCATCGGCGTTGCGTTCCCGTGATCGATCACGCGCTCGCGCACGCGCGCGACATCGCCGCGGAGCACCACGTGGCGCGCCCCGTCCTCCTCGACGAGAGCGATCGCCAGGCCGGTCGCCTCGTCGAACGGGCGGAAGTCCAAGCGGCCGATGGGGGCCGGGGGCGGCTCGCTCCGCCCGAGCGCTTCGAACAGCGCCCGGTCGGCGGCCTGGCCGCCGATCACGCGGTCGCGAAACGGCAAGGCGTCTCCACAGGCGAGCGCCAGTGCGATCACTCGCGAGGACTCGGCTCCCGACTCGTCGACGGCAACTCCGACGCTCGGGTGCGGCTCCCAAAGCGTACCCTCCGGATCGATCACGATCGTATCGACGCCCGCGAGGTCTTCGAGAACCGAGGCCCGCTTCACGACCAGCGAGCCCGCGACCAGCCGTGAGGCGGCGCGGACCAGCTCGATCCGGGCCCGGCGCGTCGCGCCCCAAGGCGAGCAGCCGACGAGCGGCGCGAGCGCGAACGTCGCCACCTCGAGCCCATGCCGACCGAGCGCGACCCCGAGCAGCGCGATCGCCAGTGCCGCGGCGACCAGCGGTACGCGCACACGCTCGGCGGCGTCGGCGAGCGCCGTCTCGAACGCGGAGGCCTCGGTCCGCCCCTCGAGCCGTTCGGTCAGGCCGGCGAACGTCGTGTCGGTGCCGGTGCGGACGACGATCGCCAGCGCCGAGCCGGAGCGCACGAGGCTGCCCATGAAGAGGCAGCAAGACGGTGCCGGGGACGCCGGATCGGCGCAGGCGTCACTCGACTTCCGCGCGTCCTCCTCGCCGCCGAAGATCCGCTCGTCGCAGTGGAGATCCTCGGACTCGAGGATCCGCAGATCCGCCGGCACGACGCTGCCGGCGGAAAGCGACACCACGTCGCCCGGAACGAGCTCGGTCACGTCCGTTTGGCTCGACCGGCCGTTCCGCTGCGTCGGAATCGTATGCCGCACCCGCGCGTGGAACCGCCCGACGGCACACGCGAGGCGGATCTCGTCCGCGAGGCCCCACCCGACCGAGAGCGCGAGCAGCCCGCCGGCACAGACGCCGACCCAGGACGACGATCCGGAGGCGTCCAGCCCGAGCACCAGTCCGAGCGCGAGGTTCAGCGGCTGGAGGATCTCGCGAGCGATCGCCGACCACCGGCCGGTTCCAGTTCGACCGACCGTATTCGGCCCCATGCGGTCGATGCGGCGGCGCGCCTCGGGGCGGGTAAGCCCCCGCCGAGTGCTTCCTAACAGACGTACGACCCGCGGAGCGTCGAGAGTGGCTGCCTCGAGCAGGCCGAGCCACCCGCGATCACCCTTGTCGGAACGCAGGTCGCGATCGAGACCGATGCGCAACACTTCGCAGAAAACCTAGCAAGCGTCGCGCCATTTCCCGGGTGCGGTTTGGATCAGCCGCCCGGCCGCGGCGGGGCGGATCGAAAGAATTCGATCATCAAGTCGTTGCGACCCGGCCAGTCGATGTGTCGACCCGAGCCCTCGCAGTAGACGGTCGGCACGTCAGCGTCACATTTCGTATAGACGTCGCAACCGTCCGCGCGACGTCGAGGTGACGCGGCGCATCGATTGCAACGCGCCCACCAGCCCGCCGCCTCGCGCCCGAACCCCGGAAACAAGTCGTCGTTCTGCCCGTGCAGGACCAGCACGGGCTGGGGAGCCGGGCAGGCATACGAGGCGAGGTCCTCGCCTCGAAATCCAGCAGCGCTCGGGGCAATTGCCGCCGGTTTCGGCTTCGCGAGCCCGAGCACCACGAGCGCCGTCGCGGTCGTCCCGCCGTCGGAATGCCCGGTGTAGAAGATGCGGCTCTCGTCGATGCACCAGCGCCTGGCGACGGCCTCGGGAACCTTCGCCAGCGCCGCGAGCGCGCGCCGGTCGATCCCTTGGAAGTCCGTGTAGGCGAGCACGAATCCCTGCCCGGTCATCGAGCGCGTGAGGCCGACGTAGCGCTCCGACAGGTAGCGGCCTGCATCGTGGGGCGCAAAGACGACGACGAGCGGATGCCGGCGCGTCGGATCGTAATTCGTCGGAGCTCGGACGGTATAGCGAATACCCTCCGGTGTCTCCTCCCCGGTCGATCCGCCTGCGGGGCCCGTCCGGCTGCCCGCCTCACAGCCCAGACCGGACGCCGCCGGATAGGCATAGGCCGACGGCTCGCTCTCGGAGCGATCGTAGAGCTTCGGAACCGTGCGCTGGTAGAGGCAGTAGAAGATCGGCCCGAACACCACGAACGGGCCGAGGAGGCCGACGGCCCGCAGCATGCGGGGAGAGAGCACGGGTCAGCTCGGTTCGCGTACGTCGGCGCCGGACGATCGACTCATTTGACGATCGCCAGCGTGCGCCTCGGACCACCGCGGGCGGCGAGCTGACTCCGCCGCTGGCTCCACGAGTAGACGAGCGGCGCGACCAGGAAGAGCGGGATCAGCCAGACGAAGACCGAGGTCTCCATCTCGACGCGCAGCGGGAACGTTACCGCCGGTCGGCCTTCGGGCGTGAGCACGGCGGCGTAGCGGCCCGGCGCGGGTAGCGTGACTTCGACGTTCACCACGCCCTTGGGATAGGCCTGGGGCGCGACGTGATGGACGACCTCGCGGGCGGCACCGTCGCCGCGGACGATCTGCAGCTCGAGCGGCACCTTCCGCATCGCGAGGTCGACGAGATCGAAGACCACGATCATCGAGCCGGCCTTCGGCACGTCGGCACAGTACTCCGCGGACGGGTCGAGGTCGGGCTCGTAGACCGTGAAGTGGACCGCGGCGTCTCCCGACTTCTGCACGCACGGATCCTTGTCGATCGCGGAGCCGCCGTGCGCGAGCGCGCGGGGCGCTCCCATGACGAGCGAGAGCGCGAGCCACAGCGCGAGCGCCGGCAGGCGCGGTGCCGCAGCGCGAAGGGGAATTGCGCTCACAGCGCCTTGTCGTGGAACGTCGGCAGGATCGGTCCGCCGATCGTCGCGAGGTGGCGGTTCCCCGCGCTGTCCTTCAACATCAGCATCCCGCCGAAGCGGCTGTCGGGATCGTAGATCAGGAGGGCCAGGCGCTCCGTCTCCCAGATCGGATCGGTCGCGGAGAGATGGACCGTGCGCGTCTCGCCGGGCGCGATCGGCGAATCGCCGTCGATCACGAGGCCGTTCGGCGCCACGAGGTCGCGCGGGTACGTCGGATCGTCTTCCATAACCGCGGCGTTCAGGAAGCGCACGTTCGCGGTCGTGAACTCGGAGATGCGAACCGGCTGGTCGGCGTGGTTCGCGATCTTGAGATCGAGATACACGGTCCGCCCGGGCACCTCGTAGGTCGCCTTGGTCATGTCGACTTCGACCTGGTGCGGCGGCATGGGCAGGGGCTTCACGCGGATGCGCGCCGACTGCAGCGGGATGGTGGTCGGGTAGTTCTTGTTCGCCCAGTAGTTGCTCACCACGACGAGCGTGATCGTGGCGACCGCGATGCCGACGGCGACCTTGCGGTCGAGCGGGGTGACGAGCTCGTCTTCGGCGCCGCGCTGGAGCATCAAGTAGCGCGGGATGAACACCGGACGACGGATCCACCAGATGAGCCAGAAGACCGCCATCGCGACCCACGCGAGCTCCCAGCGGACGACGTTCGCGAGGCCGTAGTGCTCGAGGTCGAGCGTCTGACCCATCAGCGTCTTGGCGGGATTCGTGAACGGCTCGGTGCCGGGCTCGACCGTGATCCACTTGCCGGGACCGACGATCGGGCCCGCGTTGTAGACGTTGACGAGCGGATGCATGTGGTACGAGCCGGGGGCGCGGGCGCGCAGCACCATCTTGAACTCGTAGTCGCCGCCGATCTGGAGCGCCGTCGAGTTCGCCATGTTCACGCCGTTCAGGGTCGACGACTTGCGAACGAACACGGGGCCCGGGACGCCGGTGTTCAGGTAGACCGTGTCCGGGCGACCGAGCACGTCGATCGGCCAGTCGTCGAAGACGTGGAAGCGACCCGACAGCACCATCTCGTCGTTCACCTTCACTTTGTCCGACGACCAGTTCAGGTCGTAGTAGATAATGCTCCGCATGCGCAGGAACGGCTCCTGGCTGCGCTCGCCGTGCGCCCACGTCGGCGTCGGCGCCAGCGCGATGCAGAGCAGAGCGACGGACGCCGCGATGCGCCGGATCGACATGGCTAGATCTGCTTGGTGAAGCGGACGCTCGACATCAGGCGTCCCATGCCGTGCCACACGCCGTACATCAGCGCGCAGACGAACCCCGCGAAGAACGCCGAGACCGGCGTCACGTCCTTCCCGAACGTGCGCAGCGTGCCGCGCTCGATGATGCGGATGTACTCCGGCGTGCCGGTGCGGATGTACTCGAAGCCCTGCAGATCGGCGAGCGAGAGCAGCACGCCGTCGTGGTTCACCGGTAAGTGGAACGGAGCCAGCATCGGCCAGTTGCCGTAGTAGAAGATCACGCCCCACACGAGACCGCCGAAGATCCCGGTGAGCAGGTAGCTCCGCGTGAGCAGCAGGATGCAATCGAGCAGGATCGCGCCGGGGATGATCGTCGCCGGCCACGTGAAGTTCACGGGGAAATAGGCCCAGCCCCAGAAATTCAGCGTGCGGCTGATCCACTGGCCGGTCAGCAGCGCGAGCCCGCAGAGCGTGGCGCCGATCGGGACGCGGAACGCGTTCCAGGCGATGTACTGGAACGCCGCAGGGAACGTGATCAGCGAGATCGGCGTGACCACCAGCCACCAGCGGCGATCCTTCCAGTCGGTCCAGAAATCCCAGTCGCCGACCGTCAGCATGGCGTGGATGTGGAACGCCGCCTGGATCAGCATGAAGATGAGCGGGATGACCATCCAGTCGAAGGTGCGATAGACGCTCGCCGCATCGCCCGGACCTTCGGCGTAGGGATCCTTCGGCGCCGTCGCCGGCGCCTCCGACATCGCGACCGCTTCCTCGGCCATCGTTCGCTCCGTCAGCCGGCGGCGCGCGCGGTCCGCGGCTGCGGCATCTGCGCGAGCTCGATGATGCGCGGCATGGCCTGCATGAGGATGCCGCCGAGGCAGATAGCCGCCCAGGCGAAGATCACGAAGCCCGCGTGCAGCGGCGCGGAGAAGATCTCCTCCATGATCCAGAACGTGTGGCCCCACTCGTTGAAGCCGACGTTCGGCAGCATCATGAACGGTCCGGCCACGGCGATCAGGAACGGCACCGAGTGCGCGCGGTTGAACATCGGCAGGCGCGTGTGCGCGTACAGGTACGCGCTCATGCCCATGATCATGAAGACGGGCAGCGCGCCGAAGAACAGCGGGATGTGGCTCGGCGTGAACTCGGTGTCGCGGACGACCGTCTGGTGCCAGGTCGCGTCCTGCTCGGCGAAGAAGCCCGCCCAGTAGACCGCGAACACGTACATGAACAGCCAGGCGATGAACGTGAAGTAGCGGCGGAGCTCTTCCTCGGGCTTCACGGCCTCGATGTTGCGATCGCGCGTGCGCCAGATCCACGACCAGATCGACAGCGCGAGCACGCCTTCGGCGAAGATCTCCAGGTAGAGGAGCCGCATCCAGTGCGTCGCGAACTCGGGCTGCGTGGAGTCGAGCCCGGCGGTCCAGGCGAACGCCTGCTGGAACATGCGGATGCTCCCGAACACGACGCTGACGATCGCCATGGCGAGGAACATCAACCGGGGATCGAGAACCTTCCGGCTCGCCTGCGCCTGCGCGTCGATGGTTACGGCTCGGACCGCCATGAGTGCCTCCTCCTCGCGTGATCCGCCGGCGGGTGCCGGCTTGCTGCCGAACGAATGGCTCCGTGCATACGCCCATCGGTTTCCATTCGGCAAGCCTTTCGAATGCACGGCTCTCCGCGCGGTCGAAACCTTTCGCGGTGCACTGCATCCTAGTGCCGAGTCCGGGAACGTCTTCCCGCACACGATCGAACTCGAGGACCGCCATGAACTTCGTCGCCACGCTGCTCTACGACCTGCCGATCGCGATCGCGCGCCGGCTCTCCTGGCTCGCACCGCTGCTCGCCCGCATCACCGTCGGCTGGACGTTCGCGGTCACGGGCTGGGGAAAGCTGCACAACCTGCCGAAGATCGTCGCTTACTTCACGGATCTCGGCATCCCCTACCCGGAGATCCAAGCTCCGTTCGCGGCGGCGAACGAGCTCGTCTGCGGCGTGCTGATCCTCGTCGGCCTGGCGACGCGCGTCGCGGCGATCCCGCTCGTGATCGTCATGCTGGTCGCGATCCGAACCGCGCAGTGGGAGAACGTCGATTCGTTCGCGGCGCTCGTCGGCCTGGTCGAGTGGGCGTACATCGCGATCTTCGCCTGGCTCGCGATCGCCGGCCCCGGCCCGATCTCGCTCGATCGGTTGATCGGCGACGCGGCGAAGCGCGAAGAGATCTGACGGCGCGCGCCCGGACGAGGCCATGCCGATGCGCGACTCGCGATCCGCTCTGCACGCGAGCGAGTACGCGATCGAGGCCGCGGCGCTCGGTGGGTTCATGCTCTCCGCGTGCGCGTTCGGCGTGCTGCTGGAGCATCCGTCGTCTCCGGTCCGGGCGCTGATCGCCGAGCCGTTCTTCCGCCGCGCGCTGATGGGCGTGGCGATGGGACTGACCGCGATCGCGATCGTCTATTCGCCCTGGGGCCAGCGTTCGGGTGCGCACATGAACCCGAGCGTGACGCTCACGTTCTGGCGCCTCGGTCGCGTTCCGGGGCGCGATGCCGCGGGCTACGTGACGGCGCAAATCGCGGGCGGGATCGGCGGCGTGCTCGTCGCGCGAGCGCTGCTCGGCGCGGCGGTGGCCCACCCGAGCGTGGACTTCGTGGTCACTCGACCGGGAGCCCACGGGCCGATCGTCGCGTTCGCCGCCGAGACCGCGATCACGTTCGTGCTGATGTCCGTGGTGCTGCTGATGTCGAACACGCCGTCGATCGCGCGCTGGACGGGCGTCGCGTGCGGCCTGCTCGTCGCGCTCTACATCACGCTCGAGGCACCGCTCTCGGGAATGAGCATGAATCCCGCGCGCTCGCTCGGCTCGGCGGCCGTCGCCGGCGATCTCGGCAACCTCTGGATCTACCTCATCGCGCCGCCGCTCGGCATGCTCGCCGCCGCCGAGATCTACCTCCGTGCGTTCGGCGAGCACGGCGTCTTCTGCGCCAAGCTCGACCATCCTTCCGATCGCCCTTGCCTCTTCTGCGCCGCCCGCGCGGCGGCCTCTCTCGATCCTTCCAGGAGCCACTCATGGGAACCGGCAGCAACGACGAACAGCCCTACGACGTGATCATCATCGGCAGCGGCGCGGGCGGCGGCACGCTCGCGTGGGCGCTCGCGCCGACCGGGAAGCGCATTCTGCTGCTCGAGCGCGGCGGCTACGTGCCGCGCGAGAAGCGCAACTGGGACCCGCGCGCGGTCAACGTCGAGGGCCACTACCAGACGAAGGAAGAATGGCGCGACGGCGACGGCGCACCGCTCCACCCGCACACGAACTATTACGTCGGAGGAAACACGAAGTTCTACGGCGCCGCGCTGTTCCGCATGCGCCGCGAGGACTTCGGAGAGCTCCGCCATCACGGCGGGATCTCGCCAGCCTGGCCGATCCGCTACGAAGAGATGGAGCCGTATTACCTGAAGGCCGAGCACCTCTATCACGTGCACGGCGAGCGCGGCGTCGACCCGTGCGATCCGCCGGCGAGCGGCCCTTATCCGCACGCGCCCGTCTCGCACGAACCGCGCATCCAGCAGCTCGCCGAGGACTTCGCGAGCCAGGGGCTGAGACCGTTTCACGTGCCACTCGGCATCCAGATCGACGAGGCGAGCGCCCGGACGAGCCGCTGCATCCGCTGCGACACCTGCGACGGTTTCCCCTGCCTCGTGGGGGCGAAGTCGGACGCTCAAGTCCTCTGCGTGGATCCCGCGCTCGCACATCCGAACGTCACCCTTCTCACCCACGCCTACGTCGAGCGCCTCGAGACCAGCGCATCGGGCCGCGCGGTCACACGCGTGATCGTCCGGCGCGGAGTCGAGCTCGAGACCTACGCGGCGAACGTGGTCGTGGTCTCCGCGGGCGCGATCAACTCCGCCGCGCTGCTGCTGCGCTCGGCGAACGATCGACATCCACGCGGCCTCGCGAACGGCTCGGACGTCGTCGGGCGTCACTACATGGGCCACGTCAACTCGGTGCTGATGGCGCTCTCGAAGTGCCCGAACCCGACCGTCTTCCAAAAGACGCTCGCGCTGAACGACTTCTACTTCGGCTGCGAGGATTGGGCCTACCCGATGGGGCACGTCTCGTTCGTCGGAAAGCTCGACGGCGAGACGCTGAAGGCGGGCGCGCCGCGCATCGCCCCGGGCTGGACCCTCGATCTCATGGCGAGGCACTCGCTCGACTTCTGGCTCACGTCCGAGGACCTGCCGGATCCCGAGAATCGCGTGACCCTCGACGGCGATGGACGCATCGTGCTGCGCTATCGCCCGAACAACGAGGAGGGCCACAAGCGTCTCGTCGCCAAGCTCGAGAGTCTGCTGAACGCGCAGACGAAGTGCCGCGACCACGGGCACTCCTGTCACCAGGGCGTGTTCGCGCGGAATCTGTTCCTCGGGCAGCGCATCCCGCTCGCCGGCGTCGCGCACCAGAACGGGACGATCCGCTTCGGACAGGATCCCGCGACTTCCGCGCTCGACGTGAACTGCAAGGCGCACGAACTCGACAATCTCTACGTCGTGGACGGAAGCTTCTTTCCGTCGAGCTCCGCGGTGAACCCCGCGCTGACGATCATGGCGAACGCTCTGCGGGTCGCGGACCATCTGCGGCCGCGGCTCGGCTGAGGCACGGCGGATCGCGGGCACTGGATTGTCGCGCCACGGCCTGCGAGAAGGCCGTGCATCGTACCGCCGATGGACACCCGCCGCCCCCGCTTCACGCTCGGCCAGGTCGTCGGCCTCTCCGCGCTCGCTCTGACCGCGCTCCTCGCGGCGCTCTTCGCCGTGCTGCAGGCGGGCTCCCGGGAGACGGTGGTGACCGCGGCCGAGAGCCTGATGACGCAAGCGAGCCGCCGCGTCGTCGAGCGCGTCGACGCCCATCTCGGCGATGCCGAGCGGATCGTCGGCGCGTTCGAGACGCAAACCGCGCTCGGCCTGGTGGATCCCGCGCGCCCCGACGACCTCGAGCCACGGCTGCTCTCGTCCCTCGCCGGAAGCCCTTCGGCCACCGAGATCACGTTCACCTACGGCCGCGCAGCCGGCACCTATGCGAAGCGCGAAGGCGATCACGACCCCGGCGAGCTCCGCATCGCGCCCGACGGCGCCGGACAGATCTCCGTAGCCCGCATCCCGAACCGGATGCGGGTGCGCCGGGTCGCGTTCGGCCGCAGCGGCTGGACCGCGGTCGAGCGCGTGATCCCGGACCTTCCCACGTTCGGTCCCGCATCCCCGGGTGCGCTCGATCCGACGCTGCACCCGACGTTCACCGTTCCCTCGCGCCCCGACAACAAGGGCCGCGCTCTGTGGAGCGATCTCTCGTACGCGGAATCCGACGCCCGGCTCCCGGAGCAAGACCGCCACCGCGTGGTGAGCGTTCAGAAGGCGCTGTGGACGCCGGACGATCGCTTCCTCGGCGTCCTCCGCGTCGCGCTCGCCAGCGACCGCGTCGACGAGCTCACCAAGACCCGGGTGGACGGCGGTGCCGAGCACCGCATCTTCGTCTGCGACGGACAGGGGCGCCTGATCTCCCGGCTTTCTCCCGCGGACCACTTCGCCCTGCTGGACGCCGACGGCCACGAGGATCCGGACGGAGACGTCCGCGTCGTCGCGAAGGATCCGCCCGCGGAGATCGTGGCGGCGCTCCGCTCGTCGCTCATGGCCAACGTCGACCGCAGCGGAATCTCCGTCGGCCGCCTCGTCGTCGCCGGCAAGCCCTATCTCCTGAGCGTCGCCGCGCTGCTCGGAGCGCGCACGCAGGGCTGGCGCGTCGCGATCGTCGTGCCGGAAGCGCACTACCTCGCCGACCTAGACCGCTCGATCCGCCGTGTCGGCATGATCGCCGCCCTGCTCGTGCTCGGAGCGGCGCTCGGCGGCGCGCTGGTGCTGCGCTCGATGCGCCGGGACATCGGCGGCCTGATCTCGGAAACCACCCGGCTCTCGAACTTCGAGTTCGCCCCGAAGCCGCTCGCGAAAGGTAGCTTCCGCGACGTCGCGATCGCTTCCGAGAGCCTGGAGCAAGCCAAGACCGCGCTCCGCGCGCTCGGCAAGTACGTGCCGCTCGACCTCGTCCGCGAGCTCTACCACGCGCGCGTCGAGCCGATGCTCGGCGGCCGCACGACGGACGTGACGCTACTCTTCTCCGACATCGAGGGCTTCACGTCGCTCGCCGAGACCATGACGCCGAACGCGCTCGCCACGGCGCTCGGCGCCTATCCCGTCGCGCTGACCCGGGAGCTCCGCGACCCGCCCGGGATCCACGCGCACACA
>JACXTT010010711.1_pt1 | contig 12336 bp, 12 predicted proteins | sample 9270951 | NCBI WGS metagenome assembly JACXTT01 (sample SAMN15532306, study PRJNA645909) | rock metagenome | isolation source: weathered quartz diorite | place: Puerto Rico | collected 2017-06-21 | reverse complement strand
CACGGCCACCGCGACATGGAGATCATCAGCTACGTGCTGGAAGGCAACCTGGCGCACAAGGACAGCATGGGCAATGTCAAAGGCATTCCCCCCGGTGATGTGCAGCGCATGAGCGCGGGCCGTGGCGTGCAGCATAGCGAGTTCAACCACGCTCCCAATACCACCACGCACTTCTTGCAGATCTGGATTGAGCCCAATGTGACGGGCATCGAACCCAGCTACGAGCAGAAGTCGTTCACCGACGCGCAGAAGCGCGGCACGCTGCGGTTGGTGGCGTCGCCGGACGGCGCGCAGGACTCGGTGCTGATCCATGCGGATGCGCGTCTGTACAGCGGTCTGCTGGATGGCGAGCAGTCTGCCAGCTTGACGCTGGACCCGAAACGCAAAGCCTATGTGCATGTTGTGCGTGGTGACGTGGTCGTCAACGGTGCCGCGCTGGGTGCTGGCGACGCCGCGTTGCTGGACCAAGAAGTTTTGTTGACGCTGGACCAGGCGCGCGCCGCCGAAGTGCTGGTATTTGATTTGCATGCCTGATGTCCCAGTCAATGGCAGTTTTGTGAAAGTCAGTTTTTTTAACGCAATGAGGAGTTGATCCATGGCAAAAGTAGTCGTCGTTTTTCATTCGGGTTATGGGCATACGCAACGCCTGGCTCAGTCCGTGGCGCAAGGCGCCGATGCTGAGCTGATCGCCATTGACGCAGATGGCAACCTGCCGGACGGCGCGTGGGACGCAATGGCTGCAGCAGACGCCATTGTTTTTGGCTCACCAACCTATATGGGCAGCGTCAGCTGGCAGTTCAAGAAGTTTGCCGATGCCAGCAGCAAGCCCTGGTACACGCAGGCTTGGAAAGACAAGATTTTTGGCGGCTTTACCGCCAGCGCCAATGTCAATGGCGACAAGCATTCCACCTTGCACTACATGATGACGTTGGCCATGCAGCATGGCGGCATCTGGGCCGGCACCGGCCTTAACTACCACAACACCAAGGCCTCGCAACGCAGTGATGTGAACTACCTGGCCTCCAGTGCAGGCCCCATGGCGCAGACGCCGGGTGACGCCAGCGGGGCGGAGATGAATGCGGGTGATCTGGAGACCGGGCGCTTGTTTGGTGCGCGTATTGCGGCGTTGGCTTCGGCTAAGGGTTGACGCGCAGTAGCGTTTGAAGGCATTTGCACGGGGTGGTTGGCGTTGGGCTCAGGCTGCCTGGACGTTCTGCTCCGTGTCCCCCGCCCTTCGGGCTCCTCCTTGACCTGCGCAGAACGTCCAGGCAGCCCAAGCCTTGCGAGGCTTGGTTGGGGTGCTTGCAAAAATATAGCGCGTACTTTCGCGCTTAGTTCTTTACTAGATGCCGTTCTCTTGGAACCATTGGAGCCACTTGTCCAGGTCTTCCATGCGTCGCTCGTTGTGCCGTTTGAAGCATGACAAATCTTCGAGAACGCGGATTTGCCCGATTCCATTTGCGACAAACAGCGAGGCGCAATCTTCCTGGCGAAAACGAGTCCATTGCTTTTGCCCGTTGATGAAATGGCGTCGCATCTCCGGCCAGTCCGCCAATTCGTTCTTGTTGCGGGGAATTTTGCTCAGCACCTGCTCGTACTTGTCGCTCAGCAATTTATCTAGCAATTTCAGCTCCGCGCTGGCGCACGACACCATCGTGCTATGCGATTGCGCGTCAGTGCATGGTTCGTCGGCCCAGCATGCTTGAGAAATCAACATCACAAAGCTTGACCCAAGCGCTGTGGCTGTGGTTCGAATTTTCACGAAGATATCCTGTTTCATAGACGCGGCTATTTGGGCCTGGCTGCAGAACCCTGCGCGGTGTCCTGCCAAGTGATCTACTCCGGCCGAAGTCCATCATTGACAAAAAGTAGGCCAGGGCTTTGAAACAGTCGTCGACGGGTAGGTTCCACGCAGCAGGGTAGTCGTCAACCTGGCCGTTGCTGAGCTGATAGCTAATGTTGTCCAGTAGCCGAGGGTCGCCAATGGTGTTGAAGCACTGATTCCCATCAGAATGCAAATACATCAGCCACGCGTTCGCCGCATTGCGCAGCATGCAGATCGATGGGCCGCCTGGGACATTGAGCCACAGTTCAAATTGCGCTTCCTTATCGAAGTCGATCAACGCGACGTCGAAGTCTTCTATCGACTGGCAGAGGCGTTCAATGCCTTGGAATTTCACAATGGGAGTCATGTTATGGCCACCGGTATTAGGTAGTGCGCACCAGGTCAGTTTTTCTTTTGACCGTTTTTCGAAACATTATCAAGGGATCGTGCGAGAAGTGGCAAACGAACCTGGTGTGGATTGCGCTGTTGTGGCTCACGTCTATGTCGATGACCGTGGCTCGTATGCTCGGTCTGAGTTCCGTGCGTTATATACAGGCCTGTAAAGTCGCAGCCATGAAAAGCGCTATCAAATTCGTTGTTACTGTGTGTTGCTGCCTTGTGCTGGGTACATTTTCGGTCTGCGCGCAGGCAGAAGATGTTGGGCCCAACGAGGATTTCATCGCCTTCCAACGCCAAGGAACCAGAATCTTTTCGTACGGCCCGGTATTTGTTCGTCCCAAGTCTGTACGCGAGAGTATTGCCTACATCCCGGATCCTAGAACTAACGGCGCTGACTTCGTCGTAGAGGAAGAATTTTTTCGCGAAATTGCCAAGGTTTTGGAATTGCAAAAGGACGCGTGGGGGGGCTACCCTTGCAGCCCAAGCAAGAAAGGTCCGCCGCCAGCCGGAACCTATAGATTTCTCTGGTATTTGAATGGCAAAAGGAACGACCATTGCCTTTTCTTGAAAGACTCGGCCGTGCTATTTGGTGAATTGAATCGCATGTCCGCTTCTACCGACGTTCCTGAGTTCGGTGTGTATGTGGCGGAAGCAATAGCCACATTTGAGCAAGCTCCTGAATAACGGTGCATATTGCTCGCTCTGCAGCGAGCCCAGCACACAAGCCTCGCCAGAACAGCGCCCCAAACCCATCCAAGGTATTAAAAAACGATTCCCAAAGTCGACCGAATGAATTCTTTGTAGCCTATTTGGCGACTTTTCACCAAGTTGGGCTACATTTCCTCGCGTACCAACCCGAAATCGAGGAGCTTGTGATGCCAGCCTATGCCTACCACTCTGTGCCCCTGCCCCGCCGCGACTTTGCCGCCCGGATCTTGCAGACTGGGGTCTCTGTTGGCCTGGCGGCATTGTTGTGTGTTGCCGCCGCGTTGCCACTGAAAGCCCAGGCGCAAAGCGAGGCCTTAGGCATCAGCGCGGTGTCGGCGTTGCCAGTGGCGTCCGTCGTGGGCACTGCCAGTGTTGCGGCATCTGAAGTGGCGGTGTTCCCGGTTGTGTTGTCTGTTGCTGGCAGCGAGCTGGTGGTGCGCTCGGTTGAGGTGAGCGGCAAAGGCACAGTCTATGTGCTGGAGCGTGCGTCGGATGGCGTTAAGGTCAGCGTGCAGGTGCTGGGGTCTGGCGTGGTTGGGGCTTCGATGGCGGTCGGTACCGTGGTAACGGTCAGCGTCATTGGCACCGGCGTCATACTGTCTGCGGCCGGGCAGGCCATAGCTTTTATTCCCAATGCCATGGGCCGGGCGCTGCTGCACAATGAGCGTCTGACGTCATGACACGTGGCTTCATGGTGGTGGCCTCGGTTTCCAGGCACTGGCGCGCTTGGGTGTCTGGCTTATTGGCCTGCGCAATGCTGCAGTGGAGTGGACTGGCATTGGCGGGCCGTTCCTGTGATGCGCCGCAGCCGCCCAAGGCGCAAACCATCGAGCGTGCCATGAACCTGGCGCAGCGCACGCAGCAGGCGCTGGACAAGAGTGGCGCCGACGTGGTGATTTTGGCCCGGGCCGGCCAGGACCTGAGCAAATACGGGCTGCGCTACTCGCACCTGGGTTTTGCCTACCGCACCAGTGACGGCCAGGGCGGCTCGGTGTGGCGTGTGCTGCACAAGTTGAACCAGTGTGGCACGGCCGAATCCGCCATCTACCGCCAAGGACTGGGGGATTTTTTTTTGGATGACCTGTGGCGCTATGAGGCGGCATGGGTTGTGCCAACGCCCGATGTGCAACGCCAACTGTTGGCGGTGTTGCAGGACACACCACACGCTGTGTTCCTTCACCACAAGGCGTACAGCATGGTGAGTTATGCATGGGGTGTGAAATACCAACAGTCCAACCAATGGGCGTTGGAGACCATGGCCATGGCGCTGACACCGCCCAGTCAAGGCACCTGGTCCACGCGGGCGCAGGCCCAGACCTGGTTGAGCGCGCACGATTACCAGCCCACCGTATTGAACATTGGCGCTTTCACCCGCCTGGGCGCCCGCGTGTCAGCAGCTAATATCGCGTTTGACGACCACCCCAACGCCAAACGCTTCTCGGACCACATTGAAACGGTAACGGTGGACTCGGTATTTGCCTGGATGCAGCGCGCCGGCCTGGCAAACCAGCCGGTAGTGACCCTGCGGTAGTCTTGTGCAGATGCACAAAACTACAATGGCTGCATGTTTGTACACCTGCGCCTGCACACCGAATTTTCCGTCGTTGACGGAACCAACCGAATAGACGACGCCGTGGCTGCGGCGGTGGCCGATGGCCAGCCGGCCCTGGCCATTACCGACCTGAGCAATCTCTTCGGAGGCATCAAGTTTTACAAGCAGGCACGGGCCAAGGGCACCAAACCCATACTGGGGGCAGAAATATTCCTGGAAGGGCTGGGCGGCGACCTGACGACCCTGTCGCGCATGCTGTTGCTGGTGCAAAACAAGCAGGGTTATCTGAACCTGTCAGAGTTGCTGGCCCGCGGCTTTACGCAAAACGTGGTGAAAAACCAGGCGGTTATCAAACTGGCCTGGTTGCAAGAGTTGAACGAGGGCTTGATTGCGCTGTCGGGCGCGCAAGCAGGGCCGGTAGGGCAAGCCTTGCTGCAAGGCGATTCCGCGCGGGCCATGGAGGTCGCGCTGCAATTGGGTGGCGTCTTTCCGCACCGGTTTTATCTGGAGTTGCAGCGTGCGGGGCGCGTTGACGATGAATCGCACGTGGCGGCGGCTGTGCAGCTTGCGGCCCGCGCGGCGCTGCCTGTTGTAGCCACGCACCCGGTGCAGTTCACCACGCCAGAAGACTTTGAGGCCCATGAGGCACGCGTCTGCATCGCCGACGGCGAAATTCTGGGCAATGCCAAGCGCGTGCGCAAGTACACCCGCGAGCAGTATTTCAAGTCCGCCGAGCAGATGCACGCGTTGTTTGCGGATCTGCCGTCCGCAGTAGCGAATACGCTGGAAATTGCCAAGCGCTGCAGCCTGACGCTGGTGCTGGGTAAAAATTATTTGCCCGAATTCCCGACGCCGCTGGTCAATGGCCAGCGCATGACGCCGGAAGAATACTTCCGCCACGCATCGCACGAGGGGCTGAAGGAGCGCATGGCGCACCTATACCCCGACGTGGTGGAGCGCGACAAGCAGATGCCGCTGTATGTGGAGCGGCTGGAGTTTGAAATCGGCACCATTTTGAAGATGGGCTTTCCCGGTTACTTCCTGATCGTGGGCGACTTCATCAACTGGGCCAAGAACAATGGCTGCCCTGTGGGGCCAGGCCGGGGCTCAGGCGCCGGCTCTTTGGTGGCCTATGCGCTGAAGATTACCGATCTGGACCCCATCCGCTACAAGCTGCTGTTTGAGCGCTTCTTGAACCCCGAGCGGGTGTCCATGCCTGACTTTGACATCGACTTTTGCCAGAGCAACCGCAACCTGGTTATTGACTACGTCAAGGACAAATACGGTAAAGACGCGGTGAGCCAGATTGCCACCTTCGGTACCATGGCCGCGCGCGGCGTGGTGCGCGACGTGGGCCGCGTGCTGGACATGAGCTACACCTTTTGCGACGGCATCAGCAAGCTGATACCCAACAAGCCGGGCACCAACGTCACGCTGCAGCTGCCGCCCACCGACGGCAAGAAGAACGACAAATACGTCTACGCGTCCGAGGCGGAGCCGATTCTGGCTGAGCGCGAGGCCAAGGAAGAAGACGTCAGGACGCTGCTGGAGATGGCCCGCAAGCTGGAGGGCATGACCCGCAACATCGGCATGCACGCCGGGGGCGTGCTGATCGCACCCGGCAAGCTGACCGACTTCTGCCCGCTGTACCAGCAACCCGGCAGCGACTCGGCGGTCAGCCAGTACGACAAGGACGACGTGGAGGCCGTTGGCCTGGTGAAGTTCGACTTCTTGGGCCTGGCCACGTTGACCATTCTGGAAATCGCACGCGAGTTCATCATCCAGCGCCACCCCGGCCAGGAGAAATTTGCGTATGAGAACCTGCCGCTGGACGATCCCAAGGTCTACAAGCTGTTTTCTGATGGCAAGACCGAAGCCGTGTTCCAGTTTGAAAGCCGCGGCATGCAGGGCATGCTGCGCGACGCCAAGCCCACGCGGCTGGAAGATCTGATTGCGCTGAACGCGCTGTACCGCCCGGGCCCCATGGACCTGATCCCCAGCTTTGTGGCGCGCAAGCATGGCCGCGAGGTCATAGAGTACCCGCACCCCATGGTGGCCGAGATGCTGTCCGAGACCTACGGCATCATGGTCTACCAGGAGCAGGTGATGCAGACCGCGCAGATTCTGGGCGGCTACTCGCTGGGCGGCGCCGATATGTTGCGCCGAGCCATGGGTAAAAAGAAGGCTGAGGAAATGGCCCAGCACCGTGCCATCTTCCGCGCCGGCGCTGCCAAGAACGATATCAGCGAGGAGAAGGCCGACGAAGTCTTTGACTTGATGGAAAAGTTTGCCGGCTACGGCTTCAACAAGTCGCACGCCGCCGCCTACTCGCTGCTGGCCTACCACACGGCCTGGATCAAGGTGCACTTCACGGCCGAGTTCTTCTGCGCCAATATGACCGTGGAAATGGACGACACCGACAAGCTCAAGGTCTTGTTTGAAGATGCCGAGAAGATGGGGCTGACGTTTGAGCCGCCGAACATCAACCGGGGGCGTTACCGTTTTGAGCCCATCTCCAACAAAGAAATCCGCTACGGCTTGGGCGCCGTCAAAGGCACCGGCCAGCAGGCCATTGAGGCCATTGTGGCAGCACGCGAAGGCCGTGGCCCGACCAATGAGGAAGGGCCTTTCACCAGCATCTTCGACTTTGCCCGGCGTGTGGACCGTAGCCGCCTGAATAAGCGCTGCGTGGACGCACTGATCAAGGCCGGCGCTTTTGACACCCTGCAACTCAACCGCGCATCGTTGATTGCCTCAGTGGACCGCGCCTTTGATTTCGCCGCCGCCAGCGCAGCCAATGCCAACCAGCACGGCCTGTTCGACATGGGCGGCGAAGACGACCATGGCTCCAGCACGCAGGAGCCTGATCTGGTTGACGCCATGCCCTGGGGCATCAAGGAGCGGCTGACCTTTGAGAAAACCGCAGTCGGCTTCTACTTGTCTGGCCATTTGTTTGATGAGGTGACACTGGAAGTGCGCCGCTTTGCCAAACGGCAACTCGACGAACTGCTGGAAACCAGTGAACCGCAACTGCTGGCCGGCATCGTCACCGACTTTCGTGTCATCAACGGCCAGCGCGGCAAGCTGGCGCTATTCAAGCTGGACGACAAATCCACCGTCATCGAGGCCCGTGCCGATGAGGCCTTGATCAACGCGCACAAAAACTTGCTGAAAGATGATGAGCTGATCATCGTCATGGGCAAGGTGCAGCCCGACCGCTTCTCGGGCGGCATGCAGCTCACCGTGACCCAGATATGGGACCTGGAGCAGGCACGGTGCCGCTTTGGCAAGTACCTGCGGGTGGCGGTGAACGCCGCCGATAACAGTGGCGGCCCGGACGTGGCCCGCCTAGTGCGTGAATTCCCGGCGCGCCGGGAAACCACCGAGCAAGGCGAACTGGTACGCGGTCTGGCAGTGCGTCTATCTGTTCAGCGTGTGATCGATGGTGCCGCGCAAGGCGCGGATGAAGCGCAGGCCGCATGCTACGGCGCGATTGCTGAGCTGCATTTGGGGGAGAACGCGCGCTTTTACCCCAGTGATGCAGCGTTGGCCGGGTGGCGGGCGCAGGCGGATCAGGGGAAGGCGGTTATTGCGTATGAGTGAGCAGATTTTTCTATTTGACGGGGCAGACCCTGCTATGCAGGCAGCCTATAAGGCCGCGCAGCAATCCTTTAAGTTCTTCTGGAGAGAGCTGTACTGGGAGCGGCGGCGCATTATTCCCGGGTTGGACATGTCCATGGTCAAACTGCTCTTTAGCGATGGTCCACGCACCGACGGCAAGCCTGAGTATGAACACATGTGGGTTGGTGATGTGAATTTCGATGGCGAAATACTGACTGGGGAACTGCTCAACGCGCCAAACTGGCTTGACTCGGTTGTGAAAGGGGATTCAGTGCGCATGCCGTTTTCTCATTTGACCGATTGGATGATGACGTGTGATGGGCGTGCCTATGGCGGATTCACTGTCAATCTCATGCGATCAAAGATGGGCAGTGCAGAACGAAAGCAGCATGACGAAGCCTGGGGACTCGACTTTGGTGACCCCACTGACATTCGCGTTGAGATTGAGCGCGGAGTAAAGAAGAAACAGGGATTTCTTGCTGGTTTGTTTGCAGGCAAATCAAAGAGCGGGCAGCCGCTTCGGGAGAGCCAAGATCATCCGATGTGCATCAATATGCTGGAGAAGGTCGAGGCTCAGCTCAAGACTGAGCCTGAACTGCTGCGCACTGCCGACAGTGCAGGTTGGACTTTGCTACACAAAGAGGCGCTCGCTGGCAACCTTGGCATCGTGAAATTAATCGTTAACCATGGTGCTAACGCATCGTCAAAAACAGGGTCTGGCCGAAACGCTGCAGAGCTGGCAAGAAACATGGGTTGGCTGGAAATTGCAGAGTATCTCGACGGTAAATCCTAGCTGAAGGGATTGCCGTATGTCGCAATCTCCCTTCCGCAAATGCGATCATTCATTGCCGGACTTCGAGCCGACATTTCGGACCACACGTTGCGCCGATCGCTGGCTGCGGGTCAGCGATACGGAGATTGGTCTAGGTGCATCGGCATCTGTAATCAATAGGCACTGGTTTCCACCCAACGGAGTTGAGCATGATTGAGATGCGCGGACCCTCCAACTGCTACATCTTCTTCGACGAAGGGAAGCTGGATCATCCAAGGGATTCACCGTCCTATTTCTGTGATGCGCAAACCTTAGGCGAAGCCTTGGGAAAATACTGCCAGAAATTTGAATCATCGACCCGCCCCTACACCACAGATCCGCCGCAGCCACCATTTGCAGATGGTATGCGGATGGCATTGATTTATGACGACCCGCAATCGCGGTTTCGCGATGTCGTTGTTTCGGTTTCAATCGAAAGGGACGGAAAATGGGTCGCAGGCCACTATGGTTTTGACTTTCCTCTGCATCCTGGAGACAAAATCGATTTCGGCCCAGTGGGATGTTGACGATCTCAACATCCAAGTTCTTTCCGTATCCATCGTTTGGCTGGTACGTTGCGTCATTTCGTGACCCAATATGGATCGACATTGATGCACGGCCTGTTCCCCCACGAGCAATCGCAAGCTAGATACTGGATATTCGAGACCGCCGGACAAGACCGCAATTGGGTTGACAGCAATCAAGAAGTACCGATCATGCAGGTACAGCCGCGTTTTTCCTGAATTTCGACAGCGTGAAGAAACCGCCGCTACTCGCCCACTGGGAATCCCTGGGCGCCGATTTCTGCTCGTTTGGCAGTATGAGGCGCCCAGGGATCCCCAGTGGGCAGGCACAACGAGACATCCAGGGAAAACAAGCATTGCCAGTTGACAGGAATTCTCGTTTAGACTAAATTACTAACCATCCGGTCATTAAATAGCTTCTCCCCGAATATTCAACTCAATTAGTGGTCTTGCCATGCCCTCCAAACTCCTACCTTCCGCGCTGACGCTTGCTGTTGCCGCCACTGTGATTCTGAGCGCCTGCTCCAAACCGGCGCCGTCCGAGGAGCCCATTCGGGCTGTGCGGGTGCTGACCGTTGGCGCCGGCACCATCCAGTCCATTGCCGAATTTGCCGGCGAGGTGCGCCCCCGCATCGAGTCGCGCCTGGGCTTTCGGGTGGCTGGCAAGCTGATCCGCCGGCAGGCCGAACTGGGCCAGCATGTAACGGCCGGCCAGGTGTTGGCCCAAATTGACCCGCAGGACTACAAATTGGCAGCCGACGCTGCACGCGCACAGGTGGCTGCCGCGCAAACCAACCGCGACCTGGCTGCTGCAGACTACAAGCGCTACCTGGGCTTGCGCGAGCAGAACTTCATCAGCGGCGCCGATCTGGAGCGCCGCGACACCACGCTGAAGGCCGCGCAGGCGCAGCTGGACCAGGCCAAGGCACAACTCGCCAGCCAGGGCAACCAGCAGGCCTATACGACGCTGGTGGCGGACGTGGCTGGTGTGGTCACATCCGTCGACGCAGATCCCGGCCAGGTCGTGACGGCCGGCACACCCGTGGTGCGCATTGCGCAGGACGGCGCGCGCGATGCAGTGTTTTCCGTTCCAGAAGACAAGATTGCGCTGATCAAGGCTGGCTCCGAAGTGGACGTCAAAGGCTGGGCGGCCGATGCCATACTCAAAGGCACCGTGCGTGAAATCGCCGCCAGCACCGACCCTGTCACCCGCACATTTGCGGTCAAAGTCACGCTGGACGCCAAGACGGCGCCTGCCATTGGCACCACGGTCACGGCCGTGCCCAAGTCCATGGACCGCAGCAATATTGCCGTCATCAAGCTGCCAACCAGCGCTTTCTTGAAGGATGGCGAAAAGTCTTCTGTCTGGGTACTGGATAAGCAAAGCATGACCGTGAAGCTGCAACCGGTGCAGATTGCCACGGCGGATGGCAATGATGTGGTCGTGGTGGGGGGCTTGACACCGGGCATGACGGTCGTCTCTGCCGGTGTGCACGTGCTGTCGCCCAACCAGAAGGTGACGATCTACAAAGAGCCGGCCAGCGCCGCCGTGCCGGTGTCCACACCGGCCATGGCCAAGGTCGCCGACGTTGCCAGCAACCCTGCACAGCCCAAGTGAGCCGACCATGAATTTGGAACAACCATCAAAGGGCTTCAACCTGTCCAAGTGGGCCTTGGACCACAAGCCGCTGACGCTGTATCTCATGATCGTGCTGATGATCTTGGGAGTAGCCGCATACTTTCAACTGGGTCAGGACGAAGACCCGCCGTTCACCTTCCGCGCCATGGTGGTGCAGACCTATTGGCCGGGGGCCACGGCGCAGCAGGTGGCCGAGCAGGTCACCGACAAGCTGGAGCGCACGCTGCAAGAGGTGCAGTACGCTGACAAGATTCGCAGCTACTCCAAGCCTGGCGAGTCGCAGATCATCTTTGAAATCAAGGACTCGTCCAAGGCCAGCGAGGTGTCCAACGTCTGGTACACCGTGCGCAAGAAGATTGGCGACATGCGCTACACGCTGCCCGCCGGCGTGCAGGGCCCGTTCTTCAATGACGAGTTCGGTGATGTCTATGGCGTGATCTATTCGCTGGAGGCTGATGGCTTCACGAATGCCGAGCTGAAGGTTTTTGCCGACGAAACGCGGCAGGAATTGCTGCGCGTGCCGGATGTTGCCAAGGTGCAATTGTTTGGCGTACAGGACGAAAAAGTCTTCATCGAGATATCGCAGCGCCGCCTGTCGCAACTGGGCCTGGACTTCAACCAGGTCCTGGCGCAATTGGGTCAGCAAAATGCGGTGGAAAGCGCGGGTACGGTGCAGGCGCCACTCGATGTGCTGCAGGTGCGGGTAGCCGGGCAGTTCAAGGACATGCAGCAATTGCGTGACATGCCGATTCGCGGCAGCTCGGGCAACCAGATCAAGCTGGGGGACATTGCGGAGATCAAGCAATCCTATATTGACCCGGCCACGGTCAAAGTTCGCCACCAGGGCAAGGAAGTGATTGCACTGGGCGTGTCCATGGCCAAGGGTGGCGACATCATTCGCCTGGGCAAAAGCCTGAACGTGGCCTTTGCCAAGATTGCCAAGAATTTGCCGCGCGGCATCGAGATCACCCAGGTGCAGGACCAGCCCAAGGCGGTGTCCAACTCCGTGGGCGAGTTTGTGCACACACTGATCGAAGCCGTGGTCATTGTGCTGGCGGTGAGCTTTATTGCGCTCGGTTTTCACCGCCGTGAGGGCAACCACCCGTTGTGGAAGCGCTACTACGTGGACATTCGCCCCGGCTTGGTCGTGGGCATCCCCATTCCGCTTGGGCTGGCGGTGACCTTTCTGTCGATGGATTCCTTCGGTATTGGCTTGCACTGGGTATCGATTGGCCTATTGGACGCTCGCTCGGGGTT
>JACXTT010010710.1_pt1 | contig 12336 bp, 13 predicted proteins | sample 9270951 | NCBI WGS metagenome assembly JACXTT01 (sample SAMN15532306, study PRJNA645909) | rock metagenome | isolation source: weathered quartz diorite | place: Puerto Rico | collected 2017-06-21 | reverse complement strand
CTGCGAGGGCGCGCCGCGTGTCCGGCTTCGGCGTGGCGACGACCTCCCTGCCGACGACCTCGATCGGGCTCGGCATCACGACGGGCACCGTCGGCTGCAGCGCGAAGTCCTTGCGGTCGAACATCGCGACCGTCCGACGCGGCGAAACCGATGCCCCAGCGTCCGCCGAAGGCGGCGCGTCCCCCCGGAAGGACGAGACAAGCGGCGGAAGGCGAACCCGATCGTCGAGACGCGCCACCTCGCGCACCTTGGCGATCGCATCGCGCACGAGGATGCCGGTGTCGGTGCACGGCTCCTCTTCGAAAATCGGAATGCTCGCACCCACGCGGCACCTCCCGTCCGAAGGCATCTGAAAGCAGCGCGTGTGCCCGCGCGAAACGCGCGGAATCACGTCGTGGCATGCGGCCGGCAGCCATCACTCACAGCGGCCTCGAACCAGGCAAATCCAGGGGCCTGGCAACTCACGGTGCCGGATTTCGGCTCAGTGCAGGTTCGCACGGCGCAACGAGCTGCGCACTGCTCGCTCAGAGCCAGCCGTTGTCGCGATACCAGTCCGCCGTCATTTTCAAGCCGTCGCGGAATCGCACCGAGGGCTCCCACGCGAGCTCTTTGCGCGTCTTCGCGCTGTCGCAGACCCAGCTGTGACGGATGACGTTCACCTTCTCGCGCGTGAGCATCACGGCCTTGCCGCGGATCTTCCCGTACGTCTCGACGCCGATCGACGCGAGCTTGAACACGGGAAGCGGGATGCCGAGCTTGAAGAGCGGCGTGGTGTTCATCGCCTCGGGAAGGATCTCGCCCATCGCCTCTTTCATCGTCATGGGCTCGCCGCCGTCGACGAAGTAGATGCTGCCGCTCGGGACGTCGGCGTCGATCGCTCGCACGCACGCGGCGGCGCAGTCGGGGCCGTACGTGTAGCAACACACCATCGAGCCATCACCGATGACCGGATACTGGCGGTTCCGCACCGCCTTGAACGCATCGAGGATCTCGACATCGCGCGGTCCATAGATCGCAGCGGGTCGGAGGATGACGACAGGGAGCTTGTCCTTGCGCGCGAGGCACTCCTTCTCCGCGGCGAGCTTCGAGCGCCCGTAGCGCGAGAGCGGCTGCTCTTGCTCGATCGAGACCGGCTTGCCGTCGAGCGACGGACCACACGCCTCGAGGCTCGAGACCTGGACGAAGCGCTTGAGCTTCGGCGCGTGCTCGAGCGCGGAATCGAGGAGGTTCACCGTGCCCTGCGTGTTGCACTCGAAGAACTCGGCCTCGGTGCGCGCCTTCACGAGGCCTGCGGAGTGGACCACGGCGTCGACGCCCTTCATCGCCGCGTCGATGCTTGCCTTGTTCTCGACGCTGCCCTCCGCGAGCTCGACGTTCGCGAGCGTGGAAAGGAACTTGCGGTTCGAGCTCTTGCGTACGAGCGCGACGACGGTGTGGCCGCTCTTCGAGAGCTGCTCCGCGACGTGACTGCCGAGAAAACCGCTGCCGCCCGTAACGAGGACCTTCATGGAGCGGCTCCAATGCCCAGATTTTCCGGGGGCGTCAACGAAAGCCCACGTTGACGACGGGCAGGACCAGAACGAGACCGTTCGCGGCGATGTTGACGAGGCCGAGCTGGACGCCGCGGAGCGTGCGCGCCACGTTCACGACGCCGATCTGCACGCCCTCGGTGGTCTCCGCGAGATTGAAGCCGCCGACCTGGACGCCCCGCACGGCGCCTGCGGTGTCGAGCACGCCACCGAGCTGGACACCATCCATCGGTCCGATCACGAGGTTCGCGAAGCACGAGAGCTGGAGGCCACCGAAGCGCCGAGCGACCTGGTTGTAGGCGCCGACCTGGAGGCCGCCGACGTCCGTCTCCCACGCGAAGAGGGAGACCTCGATGCCGCCCAGCGACGCGCGCGGGTTCTCGTGACCGAGGCCCTCCACGCCGAACGGCGCGTACGCCGCGTTCACGATGGCGACAGAGATTCCCGCGGTCGATTCCGGATGGACGTTCACGACCGATGCGGAGACGCCGGCCATCGTGCCGAGCGCACGGCTGTAGATGCCGGACGCGACGCCGTACATTCCGCGCCGATCGTCGTTCACGATGCCGAGCTGCACCCCGGCGGTGAGGGCGCGCCGGCTCGGGAGCCGCTTGCGGCGGACCGGATCGAGGATGTCCTCGTCGACGTCCGCGCAGCTCGGGTCGGCAAGGTCGGGATCGTCGAAGCACGGAGGGTCCCCATGCCCCGTGGTGACGTTCACGATTCCCAGGTCGAGGCCGATGACGCCGCGCTCGCGACCATACGGGAGATCGAGGTTGACACCGGCAATCGCATGACGCCGAGCGTCGAAGAGCTCCGCGCGCTCCCACAGGGAGATGTTGAACGGACGCAGAGGAACGGCGCGGTCGCTGCAGCACGCACCGGCCCCGACGAGGAGGCTCGCGGCGATCCATCCCACGGCACGTGTGCCGGACAGACACGCTCGGGTCTCACCGATCCATCATCGGCGCTGGCGTTCGATCTCGTCGCGCGCCTTCGGCGCTGCCGCGCTCAGCACCTCGGCGCCGCGCTCCGTCACGACGACGGTGTCCTCGATGCGGATGCCGATGCCGCGGAGCTCGGCAGGCGCATCGCTCGCGTCCTTCGGCACGTAGAGCCCCGGCTCGACGGTGAAGACCATGCCCACCGCGAGCGGCGTGTCGTCGATCGGCCCGGGATCGTGGACGTCGAGGCCGAGCCAATGGCCGGTGCCGTGGGGGAACCAACGCGACAGCTCCCCGGGAAGGCCGAGGCGCGTCGCGGCCGCCCCGAGCACCGCCTTCGCCGCCTCGTGGATCGATCGCAGCGTGGCCCCGACCTTCACGGCCTCGATGCCGGCGAGCTGCGCCTCGAGCACCGCGTCGTAGAGCGCCGCCTGCGCCGGCTCGAAGCCGCCCTTCACGGGCCACGTGCGTGTGACGTCCGACGCGTAGCCGTCGAGCTCGCACCCTGCGTCGACGAGCACGAGCTCGCCCGCCCGGACCGGCGTGCGCGTCGGGCTGCCGTGCAGGTGCACCGCCTCCTCGCCGCGCGCGACGATCGGGTTGTACGCCATGCGCGCCGCGCCGCCCGCGCGCGTCTTCCACTCGAAGCGTGCGGCGAGCGCGAGACCGCTATCGCCTTCACGCGCGCTCTCCATCAGATCGACGTGCGCGGAGGCCGAGAGCGTGGCGCTTGCCCGGATGCGCGCCACCTCGTCGGCGTCCTTCGCGATCCGGAGCATCGCGATGGGCCCATGGGGATCGTGCACGGATGGCAGCACGAGGCCGCTCCGCCGGCCGCGCGCCACGCCGTCGAGCGCGGCGAGCATGCGTGCATCGAGTGCTGCTTGCTTGCCGAGCCGATAGCCGACGGCGCTCCCCGCCCGCACGTGGTCGAGCAGATCGCCGTCGAGCCGCGCGAGCTCGCGCACGTCGTCGATCGCCGACGCCGCCGCCGCATCGGCGTGCGTCTGCATCGGACCGTCCCAGCGCTCGCGCTCCGTGTCGGGGGCCGGCGCGTACAGCACCGACGCGCCGTCGGCACGAAGCACGAGGCAGGCATCGGGCGCGTCGATGCCCGTGAGATACAAGAAGTCGGAGTCCTGCCGGTGCGGATGATGCACGGTGCGGTTTCGCACCGTGGCCCGCGCGGCCGGGAGGACGAAGGTGATGCCGGGGCATCGCTCGTGGAGGGCGGCTCGGCGGGCACGGAGACGGTCAGGGCTCGCGAAGGTCATGAGCGTCCTGTACCCTCATGGTGATCTCGATGACCAACGCGAAGAAGAAAGTACCCTCGAAGGGTACTCGACTGTCCGGACAGGCGCCCCTCGAAGGGCCACGCCTCTTCGAAGCGCTCCGTCGCGCGCTCAAGGCCCGCGCGCTCACGTACGCCGATCTGGCGGAGCGCCTCGGCATGTCGGAGTCGGGTGTGAAGAAGATGTTCGCGAGCGAGGACTGCACGGTCGCGAGGCTCGAGTCGATCGCAGGCGTGCTCTCGATGACGCTGGCGGATCTCTTCGACGTGGCGGCGCGTCCCACGTTCGAGCACGTGAAGCTCACCGCCGCGCAGCAAGATGCGCTCCTCGCCGAGCCGTTGCTGCTCGATGTGTTCTGGAAGCTGACCGTCGAGCGCTGGCCGTTGAAACGCATCGCCGCCGCGTTCCGTCTCGACGCCGCGGGGGCGCGGCGTGTCGTGGGCACGCTCGATCGGCTCGGCCTCGTCGCGCTCGAGCAGCCCGGCGATCGCATCCGGCTGCTCCACGGCGATCTCGTGCGTTGGCTCCCCGAAGGCCCGCTCCTCGATCACCTCCATCGCGTATGGGGCCGCGACGTGCTCGATCGCGCGCGCGCGCCCCATGCCCATGGAGGGTTCCTGCGTCTCCACCAGCTCGCGCTGCGCCGCGAGACCCGCCGCGAGCTCGAGGCGGAGCTCGCGGCGCTCCTCGATCGGTACCTCGACCGCGCGCGGCGGGAGGCCTTGACGACGCGCGCCGACGACGCGCCGCTCCACGGTCTCCTCCTCGCGGTGGCGGAGGGGAGCTTCGTGCGGCCTCGAGCGGGCCGATCAGTCGTAGGCGCGTAGGCAGATCTCGATGACCCGCCGGATCACGCCTTCCACCTCGGCAGGCGACGAGCCGGCCTTGAGCTCCATGGTCACCGCGTCGCCGTCGATGCGCATGCCCTCGACCAGCGGCTCCTTGCGGCAGAAGTCGCGGAGCGCTCGCCGTTTGGGCGTGACCTCCGCCTCGTCGCGATAGATGCGACCGAGCTCCTCGCCGATGGCGATGTACACCTCGACGACGACGCGCCAGCGGCGATCGCCGCGGTCACCGTCGTCGAGCTCGATCTGGATGCCATCGAGCTCACCACCGAGGTGGGTGTTCTTCAGCTCGACGAATCGTTTCTGCCGGGCCCAAGCTGCGAAATCTGCGGACACGTGAACCTCCGACCTTCCTTATCGGCCGGTCGGAGCGCTCGTTGCGTACGCGCGCGAAGAAAAATCAGCTGACGCCGATGTCCTTCGTGAACACGCGGTACACCTGGTACTTCTTGGCGCCCATCATCTTGTTGCCCGCGTTGACGGCGCTGTTGTCCTCGAGCGTCCATCCGAGCTCGCCCCAGCTCATGCCGGCACGCTTCCCGCCTTCGTTCATCTTCGCGTAGAGGAACAGCGACATGCCGGCGTACTTGCGCTGCATGCGGATCTTCTTCTTGATGCCGAGGATGAGGAGGCGGCCGCTCTTCGCGCCCTCCACCTTGAGCCGGTAGAGCAGCTTCGGCAGGCCGAGCGGGAACAGCTTCCCGTGGAGATCACCGATCAGCTCGTTGACGTTCGGCAGCGCGATCGCGACGGCGGCCGGCTCGTTGTCGACGAGCACGAGGCACGTGAGCTCCGGCATGATGAAGAGCTTCAGGTCAGCGGCGAGCTTGTCGCCTTCCTTCTTCGTCATCGGCACGAAGCCCCAGTTCTCGATCCAGGCTTCGTTGAAGATGTCGAGCGTGAGCTTCACGTCGCGCTCGACGTCCTTCTTGGAGAGCGGACGCGCGGTGACCTCGGGCATCGCCGAGATCTCGTCGGCCGCCTTGCGGACGCGCGCGTTGATGTCGCCGATCTCGTAGCGCCACCCGAAGACGTCCTTCTCCTTCGTGTAGCCCGCCTTCTCGATCAGGCCGCCTTGGTAAGGACGGTGATGCGGATTGAGGAGCGTCGGCGGGTGATCGAAGCCTTCGACGAGGCAGCCCATCTCTTCGTTGATCGAGAGCGAGAGCGGGCCGCGGACCTTCTTCATGCCCTTCCCCTCGAGCCATTTCTCGGCGCGCTCGAGGAGGGCCTTCGCGACGTCGGGGTCGTCGACGGTGTCGAAGAAGCCGAAGAAGCCCGTGGCGTCCTTGTGGCGATCGAGGTGCTCGCGATCGATCTGCGCGGTGATGCGGCCGACGCACTGCCCGCCGCGATACGCGGTGAAGATCGTGCCCTCGGCGTGCTCGAAGAACGGATTCTTCTTCGGGTTGAGGCGGTCCGAGAGGTCCATGTCGAGCGGACGCACGTAGACGGGGTCGCTCTTGTAGATGCGGTCCACGACGCCCAGGAAGTCCTTCAGGTTGCCGCCCATCGGCGTTTCACGGATCTCGACGCTCATGGGGCGGCGTTTTGCCCCTCGTTCGGCGGCTCGTCAATCTCTTCGAGGCGGAAAAGCCGCTCTATTTCTTCATCGCCGCGTAGAAGCTGGCTTCGCGGCGACGGACGCGCACGAGGAGCTGGCCGTCCTTCGCGGCATCGGCGAGCTGGTTCGACGTGGGGTCCTGGATGCCGTCGGCCTCGACGATCACGTCGCCCGGCTTGAGGCCCGCGCGATCGGCGGCGGAGCCGGGCGCGATGCTCGTGACGAGCGGCACGGGCTTTCCGGAGAGGCCGAGCTGCGCCGCCTGCTCGCGCGTGATGTCGCGCACGCTGAGGCCGAGGCCCGATTGAGGCACGCCTTGCTGCTGCACGGGCAGCGGCGGCACCGCCGCCTCGGGGCGCGCGGTGAGCGTGAGGTTGGTGCCATAGCGCTTTCCGTCGCGGAGGATCTCGAGCTGCACGGTCTGACCGACGTCGTGCGCGATCACCTCGCGAACGAGCTCGCGACCGTCGGTGACCTTCTTGCCGGCCACGGCTGCGATGATGTCGCCCGTGCGCATGTTCGCCTTCTGCGCGGGACCGCCGTCGTTGATCGTGTTCACGAGCACGCCCGCGCGCGGGTCGACCTTCATCGCGCTCGCGAGCTCCGGCGTGAGATCTTGGATGCCTACGCCGATCCACGAGCGCTGCACGTGGCCCGTCTTCAGGATCTGCTCGGCGACGCGACGCGCGAGGTTGCTCGGCACCGCGAAGCCGATGCCGCTGCTGCGCCCGACGATCATGGTGTTGATGCCGAGCACGCGTCCATCGAGATCGCAGAGTGGACCGCCGGAGTTGCCCGGGTTGATGCTCGCGTCCGTCTGTAGGTAGTCCTCGATCTGGTTCATGCCGAGACCACCGCGGCCCTTCGCGCTCAGCACGCCCGTGGTCACGGTGTAGCCGAGGCCGAACGGCGAGCCGATCGCCACGGTCCACTCGCCAACGCGGGCCGCGTCCGAGTCCGCGAACTTCGCCGCGGTGAGGCCCGTGGCCTCGACCTTCACGACCGCGAGATCGGTCGCGGGGTCGCGGCCGAGCAGCTTGCCGGGGAGCAGGCGACCGTCACGGAGACGAACGTTGATCGTGAGCGCGTGATCGATGACGTGGTTGTTGGTGAGGATCGCGCCGTCGTTCGTGAACACCACGCCCGAGCCGGTGCCGCGCGCGATCGGCGAATCTTGGTTGCGGCCGAACATGCGCTGGAGCTGATCGGCGTTCTCGTCGCGCGCCGTCACCTCGATCTGGACAACGGTGGGGCTCACGCGCTCGGCCACGGCGACGAAGGCATCCGACAGCTTGCGCGCCTCGGCGACTGCCCCAGGCGCCGCGACGGCGGGCGCGGGCGCGGGCTTGTCCGGCTTGTCTTGCGCGAGCGCCGCGGGCGCCACCGTGGACAGAGCGAGGACGATCGCGAGTGAGGAGAAGCGAGCCATGATTCCTCCGGAAAGACGTTGCCCTCGAACAACCGACGCAACCTGGGGCGAATTCCCCCTCGACCGTAGCAAAGCGGCCGAGCTACGGAAAAGAGAGGGGTGGCTACGATCGGGCCAAAGGAACGATCTACCTACGCCATCCGCTCGACGATGCGGGACCACGGAACGGCGCCCGTCTCGAGCGCCGCGCCGTGAAGCGGGCCGCCCGGCGGGTCGAGATCGGTGAGCTCGAGCGTCGCGGCGCCGCGGAGGTGCGCCAGCCTGCGCCCGAGCCGCACGAGGGGCGCGACCAGCGGACGCGGGTCGATCGCCGGATCCATGGCGAACCGACCGAGGAGGCCGCGACGCGCCGGCAAGAACGGCGGATCGAGCGACATCACGGTGAGGCTGGCGCTCGCGCGCACGAAGCCGCCCGCGTCGACCACGACGAGCTCGCTCTGATCGGTCGTGGCCCCCGGCCGCGCGAGATGCGCCGCGAGGGCGCCGACGAACGTCGCGTCGACCGCGCGTGGACGATCGAAGCGGATGTCGCCTTGCGCGCGACGACGCGCGGCCAAGGCGGGATCGAGCATCGCGATTGGAAGCGCATCGCTTGCCGCGGCGATGCGCGCCGTGAACGGCTCGTGACCCCCGCCCACCGAGCTCGCGTCGGCCGCGATCCGCGCGGTCCACGAGACCGGCGCGTAGCCGACATTCGTGTAGAATGCATGCGCCGGATTCGGCTCGAGAACCTCGGCGGCCATGACCACGGGCGCGCCGCGGCTCAGCTGGAGCGCGACGCTCGCCAGGCCTTCGAGGAGCGCGCGCCCCACACCTCGCGTGCGCGAACGCGACGACACGATCAGCGAGCGCACCTCGCACGTGAACGGCGTCGCGTCCTCCACGCCGTGCCGCTCGAACCAACCTTCCACCTGTCCCACGACGCCGAGCTCGGTCGCCGCGACGAGGTGCACGTGGCGACCGAGCACGGGCTGCCCGCCGCGCACGCGCGCGTCCTCGGAGAGTCGATGCGCGAGCTGCTCGTACACGCGCCCGTCCCGCGTGCCTGCGTAGCCGCCCCACTCTTCGTTCGCATCCCAGAGCTCGCGCCACAGCATGGAAATGGTTCGGCCCTCGTCGGCCGCCGCCGCGCGCCCCACGCCCGGATGCGGCTTCGTCACCGCGGCCATGGCTCTCCTGCGTCGCTCGGCAGATCGACGTCGATGTGCTCGAGCACGAGGCCGTGCGGCGGCGCCGTCTGACCCGCGTGCGAGCGATCCTTCGACGCGAGGGCCCGCGCGATGGCGCCTTCGTCGAGGTGACCACGCGCCACGTCGACGAGCGTTCCCACGAGGATCCGGACCATGTTGTAGAGGAACGCATTCCCCTCCACCACGATGCTCGCGACGCGCGGGTCGACGGCATCGACGACGACCGCGACGTCGTGCACGGTTCGCGTGGTGACGTCGCGCTCGTCGCCCGCCGAGCGGAATGCCGCGAAGTCGTGCGTGCCGACGATCGCGCGCGCCTCGCGCCGCATCTTCTCGAGATCGAGCTCCCATCCGATGCGCCACGCCCGATCACGGAGGAGCGGGTCGCGGACCTTGTCGAGCAAGAGCCGATAGCGATAGCGCTTCTTCTTGCTCGCGAAGCGCGGGCTGTACGAGACGGGCACCGTGCGCGCGGCCCGCACCGAGACGTCGTCGGGGAGATGCTGGTTCAGCGCGAGCACCCAGCCGCGCGCGGGGATCTCGAGCGTGGCGTCGAAGGCCGCGAGCTGTCCTTCCGCGTGCACGCCTGCGTCCGTCCGGCTCGACCCACGTGGACCTTCGGCCCGAGGATCGAGCGCGCGGATCGCGCCGCGGAGCGCGTCTTCGACCGTGCGCGCATCACGTTGCGCGGCCCAGCCCGAGAAGGCCGTGCCGTCGTACGCGACGGTCAAGAGGACACCGTGCTCGCTCACGGAACCGAGCTTAGCGCATCAGCAGGCGGCGTCAGCCGGGGCCGGCATCGGCGGGAGGCGTGGCATCGGTGCTCGCGTCGGCGGGCGGAATGCGTGGCGTCTCGTCGGGCGGTGGGCCGGAGCCGCCGCTCACGAGCGTGGGCGCAGACACGCAGAGGCGCGAAGCGCAATAACCGGAGAGACAGTCTTCGCTGCGCAGGCACTCGTCGCCGATCGGACGACGCGTCTCGCCGCACGCGATGGCCGCGCCGACGGTCGCCGCGATCGCGAGCACGACGACGATCGCCGCGCGCGCGTGCATCAGTCGGCGCCGGTGTCGGCGGCGTCGTCGGGCGCGTCTGCAGCGTCGGCGGCGTCGGCGGCATCGCTCGCGACGTCGCTCGCGGCGTCGCTCGCATCGTTGCCGCCTTCGGGGAGCGTGGTGCCCGTCTCGGGCGCAGCGTCGATCTGCGGACCGCACGCCGCGTCGGGAGACGTGCAGTCGGGCGTGATGCCGTCGACGCACGTCGCGCCGAGCGAGGCAAAGGCGAGGCCGAGGCAAGCGGCGACCGCGACGACGCGGATTCGGATCCGTGCCGTGTCGGCCTTCTTCATCTCACTGCCTCGGCACGAAGTTGATCGGGATGTTCGCGTCGATGCAGCCGCCCTTCGGCGCAGGCAACGTCTGCCCGCGGAAGTAATTGACGACGCAGTTCGCGACCATCGCGTTGCCCATGTCGTTGCTCGCCACGCCGGCCGAGCAAACCTGACCGTTGGCGCCGACGCGCACCGCGATCGAGATCTTGCCCTTCAGCGTGGGATCCTGCGCGAGCGCGTTGTCGTAGCAACGGTGCGCCTGCTTCGCGCGGAACGACAGCGCGGTGTTCAGCTCCTCGCTGTTCGTGCCGCTGCACTTCTTGGAGTCGCACTGCGCTCCGCCCTGGACGATGATGATCTTCTTGCCCGCCTCGGGCCCGGCGTCCTCGATGGGCGCAGGCGGCGGGATGTCGTCGTCCGGGTTGCGGCCGGTCGGCTTCGTGGGCGGGCCGGCATCGACGACCGGTGGCGGAGGCTCCGGCGGCTTCTGCGTCAGCTTCCAGACCGCGAGCCCGCCGACCAACAGGAGAAGGAGCAGGGCGATTGCGATGTACTTGCCGTTACCGCTCGGGGGCACACCAGTGGGGGCCAGCGACGGGGTAGGCGGTTTAGCGGCCATCTCTTGATCTCTTGGAAACCTTGCTGAGGACAGCGCAGACAGCGGAGGGGCGAAGCCACGCGCGAGTATACGGAACTTTCGGGCGGGTGAAAGGTCCTGTTTGTCCCGTCATTAACGGGAGTTGGCGGCACGGTAGAGCGACAGCGTGGTCGTGCCGTGGGTGCGGCTACGGTCGTGCGCGAGGTTGGGGACGACCGGCGGGTCGTCGGTCGAAGCATGCTCGAGCACGAGCACGCCCCCCTCGCGGAGCAGGCGCGCAGCGGCGGCGAGCACGGCCACGAAGGCGGCGTCACCCGCGATCGCGTAGGGCGGATCGACCAGAACGAGACCGAATTTCGGCTCCGCTCCCTCGAGGCGCGCGAGCGCGCGGTCGGCCTTCGCGCCGATCACCTCGATTCGCTTCTCGGCCCCGAGCGCGCGGGCGTTCTTCTGGATGATCGCGAGCGCCTCGCGCCCGTGCTCGACCAGGATCGCCGTCGCGGCTCCGCGCGAGAGGGCCTCGAAGGCGAGCGCGCCGGTACCCGCATACAGATCGAGCACGGCGACGTCGTCGCCATCGAGCACACCATCCGACGCGAGCATGGAGAAGAGGGCCTCGCGTACCCGGTCGGACGTGGGTCGGGTCGACTCGCCTTTCGGGGCCGACAGGATCCGCGACCGCCATACGCCGCCCGTGATGCGCATACGTTGCTTCGCCAGATTACCCCAAGGTTGGTACTCTCGATGGCGATGGCTCGCCGCGGACTCGCGCTCCTGGTGCTCGTCGTGCTCGTCACACTCGTGGGCGTGCTCGCCCTGCCTCGCGCGGCGCGCGCGGATCAGCCAGGCGGTCACTCCGTGCCCGTCGCGGTGCTCGCGCTCGACTCCGAGGACGCCGAAGACAACGCCGACGGTCTCACGCAGGCGCTCCGGTCCCGTGTTCGCAAGGCGCCGGGCTGGTCGCTGATCAACACGGAGCAGTCACTCGGCATGCTCACCGCGGCGCTCAAGTGCCCGGCCCGTCCCACGCCGGAGTGCCAGCAGCGGATCGCCGATCAGATCAAGGCAGAGCGCTACATCTACGGCTACGTGCAGAAGGGCCCGCAGCAGGGCCAGGTCACCGCCGAGATCCATCTCTTCCAGAAGGGCAAGGCGGACACGGTCGTCCGCGAGTCGTACGCCGACAACCTCAAGGACGGCAACGAGGACTCCCTCCTCAAGATCGCCGGCCGCGTCGTCGAGCGCCTCGGTGGCGTCGCGGTCGGCATCGTCGTGGTGAAGGCGCCCGATCAAACGGGCGAGATCGTCGTCGACGGCGAGAAGCACGTCCCGCTGAAGGACGGCACCGCGAAGATCGAGCTCGCCGGCGGCGGTCACGCGATCGAGCTCGCGCCCACGAGCGGCCCCGTGACGAAGCGCAACGTGCTCGTGTCGCCCGGACGCGAGACGGTCGTGGAGTTCACGTCGAACGCGCATCCCGTCGTCGAGGGCCCCGAGAAGCCGTTCCCCACGAGGAAGGTGGTGGGCGGCGCGATCGGCGTCACCGGCATCGCGCTCGTGGTGGTGTCGGTCGTGTCGCTGGCCGCATGGTCGAGCGCGATCTCCGACGGCGAGGAC
>JACXTT010010709.1_pt1 | contig 12336 bp, 9 predicted proteins | sample 9270951 | NCBI WGS metagenome assembly JACXTT01 (sample SAMN15532306, study PRJNA645909) | rock metagenome | isolation source: weathered quartz diorite | place: Puerto Rico | collected 2017-06-21 | reverse complement strand
GGCAGCGGCGCGCGCCTGGGAACCGCGGCGAGGACGGCCATGAACACCACGAGGCCCACGACTCCGAACGCCGCCTCGGTCTCGAGCATGCCGGTCGAGCCCCAGCGAGTGTGCGCCTTGCCGTCGATCAACGTCATGTACCAGATCGGCGTGTTCGACAGCGACGCGAACACGCTGTACTTCGTCGCGGCTGCGCCGAGCCCCATCGCTTCGAGGACGAATGCAGTGAATCCGGCGTACGTCAGACCGGTGATGAACGCGTAAACCGATGTGAACACGACGAACATCGGCTCGGTGTGTGGCAACAGCGCCATGAGCAGCGCGCACGCCGCCTGCAGCACCCCGAACGCGGCGTATGCGGCCTTGCGGTCCATGCGGTCGCAGATCCAGCCGCCGGCGAGACAGCCGGCTGCCGAGATCAGTCCGCTCGCGATGCCCGTCACGAGCGCCACCGTATCGGCCGAGGCGCGCCAATCGCTCGCGACCGCCGACCAAAGCCCACCCGCGGCTCCCGACCCGAGCGGCAGGAAGCACAACACGAGCGCCAGGAATCCCATCCGCGATCGCGCCACGCTCCACAAGTCACGCCCCACGAACAGGACGCTCTCGACCAAACCGGCGCGGCGGTGCTCGGACGAGGGTTCCTCGATGAACAGCAGCGCCAGCGCGCACGCCAGGCAGAGTCCACCGACGATCGCTCCTGACACCCACGGCGGACCTGCATGTTGGACCAGCCACAGGCCGATGCCGCCGCCGACTCCTCCGCCGCCGAGATTGCCGGCCTGGAACCATCCGCCCGCCCGGCCCTTCTCGTTCTCGGGCGTGCCGTAGGCCATCAGGCTCTCGACCGACATCCCGAGGAACGTGCAGCCGAGATTCGACACCAGCACGATGATCGTCAGCAGCTTGAGATTCGCCGGCGTCGCCGGCAACACGCTGGTGACGAACACGCCGGCCGCGGTGAGCACCGAGCCGATCAGGTACCAGCCCTTGCGACTCAGCGTCGTATCGGCGATCGGCGCCCACGCGAACTTCCACGTGTGCGGGAGCAACGCCGTCGCCACCAAGACTGCGATCGGCTCGACGGCGATGCCGCGGTGGGCGAGCAGATAGGCGACTGCCACCGACAGGTATCCGCCGAGCGCGCCGAACGGCACGATCAGAAACATGAAGACGCTGGGGTGGACGTGGCGAGCCGTCATGCGGCGCGATGATAGACCGGTCGACCGTGCCGTGAAACTCGCCCGCGCCGCGCACCCCAAAAACGGCGCCGCCCCGGTGATCGACCGGGGCGGCGAAGCGCGGAGCGAGGGGAAGAATCAGCGGGCGACGACGCGGCGAGTGGAATGGCGCACTAGCCACACCACGCCCAGGACCAGCAATGCCAGGGGCGCGAGCGGCAGCAGCGTCAACAGGGCTCCCACTCCGAACACCACGACGGCGAGCACGACGGCCAGGATGATGAACGGCAGCCCGATCAGCAGCCCCAGCCCACGGAGCGCCAGCCCGAACAATCGGAACGGCAGCGAGATCAGCCAACCGAGCAGCGAGGCCGCGGCGACCAGGGTTCCGACCACGACGAACGCGCAGAACCCGAGCGCGGCAAGGACGACCCACTCGACCACGAGCACCACTCCTTTCCTGGACCGGCCGCCGGGAGCAGCATGCGACCCCCAGTGAATGGATCGGATACGCGCGTCCGGAGCCGGTTGTTGCGCGCGGTCAGGATACGTCAGGAGCCGGTGGGTGAGCGGCGTCAGGCACCCCGCGTCCGTTTCGCCCGGGAGCGCAATTCGTTAGATTGTGCGGAGCCAACGATTTCGTCGGGGTTCCCCCCGGGAGGAGAGGCTCCATGCCCACCACGAGGATTCAAGTGATGCACAACGGCTCGCTTCGGGTCGAGGGTGACTTCGAGATCCTCGACGTCGAGGGCCGGCCCTACGGGCTCGCCGGCAGGGAGCGGGTGAGCCTCTGCCGCTGCGGGCATTCCGGCAACAAGCCGTTCTGCGACGGGACGCACAAGACGATCGCGTTCGATGCGCCGTCCGCGGCGTTCGATCTCCCCGCGCCGACGCCGAAGCCCACCGGCTAGGGAGCAATGCGCTTGCGCTCGCTCGCGGTCGCGCTGGTCGTGATCGCCGCCGCGATCGTGTGCGTGAGACTCGGGTTCTGGCAGCTGTCGCGCTTGGCGTACAAGCGGCACCTGAACACCGCGATGCGGCACCGCTTCGCCTTGGAGCCCCGAAGGGTGACCGATCCGCTCCGGCTGCCGGATTCGCTGCTGCGCCGCCGCGTGGTGCTGCGCGGCGTCTTCGACGAACGCCGGCAGGTCTTGCTCGCGGGCCGGTCGCACGACGGCGAGCCCGGAGTGCACGTCGTCACGCCGCTCGTGACGCAACGAGATTCCTTCGCCGTGCTGGTCGATCGCGGCTGGCTGCCGGCCGCCGACGCCGCGACCGCCCGCCCGCAGGACTTCCCGGTGCCGGGTGTGCGCGACGTGGCGGGCGTGGCGGACACCCTGCAGCGCGGGGCGGGGGGGGACGGTGGGCGCAGGGTCGGGGCCGACTCCGTCACGCTGTGGTCCACCGCCGAGCTGAACCTCGATTCGTTGTCGGCCCGCTTCCCGTACTCGCTCGCGCGCTTTTTCGTTCGCGAGCTGCCGTCGCCCGGGGCGCCGCAATGGCCCGCGCGCGAGCCACCCGCGCCCTACGAGGAGACGTTGCATCTGAGCTACGCTATTCAGTGGTTCGCCATGGCGACGATCCTGGTCGTCGGATCGGCGGCGCTGGCGTGGTCGCGACGCGGACGCGCACCGGGCTGAGATCGGCGGCGCCGGCGAGGCGAGCGTGCCGAGCGAAGCGCACGGAGCCGCTTCCCACCGAGGAGGAACGCAATGCCCGATTCGCACGACGTTGAAATCCCCGGCCGACGCCGGTTCTTGATGCTGATGGGGCTCGCGTGCGCGTCGTCGTCGCTCCCGCGCTCGGCGGCGGCGCTGGCGGACGCGCTGCCGGCCACGACGCCGCCGGCGCCGGACACGACCCACGCGACCGCGGCTCCGAAGCCGCCCTCGGACGAGGCGCGTGCGCTGGCCGAGGTCGTGCGCCTGCGCTACGGGACGACGCTCAGCGCACCCCAGCTGCACGCCATCGCCGAGGATCTCGACGGCCGGCTCGAGGGGGGGCGCGCGTTGCGCAAGCTCGGGCTCGCGAACGGGGACGAGCCGGATACCACGTTCCAAGCGTGAGGCCGCCATGGACGAGTCGCTGCTGTTCAGGCCGATCCGCGAGCTGGCGCAGAGCGTGCGCCGGCGCGAGACGTCGCCCGTCGAGCTGACCGAGCTTGCGCTCCACCGGCTCGAGACGCTGGGACCCAAGTCGAACGCCGTGGTGCGCACGCTGCGCGATCGGGCGATGCTCGAAGCGCGCGAGGCCGAACGCGAGCTGGCGTCCGGACACCATCGCGGCCCGCTCCACGGGATTCCCTACGGCGCAAAGGACCTGCTCGCGACGCGCGGGATTCCGACGACGTGGGGGGCCGAGCCCTATCGCGAGCAGGTGTTCGACTACGACGCCGCCGTGATCGAGCGGCTGCGCGAGGCGGGCGCGGTGCTCGTGGCGAAGCTGTCGATGGTCGAGCTCGCTGGCGGCATGGGATACGACCACGCCGACGCCGCATTCAACGGCCCCGGGCTCAATCCGTGGAACACGGCGTTCTGGACCGGGGGTTCGTCGAGCGGGCCGGGAGCGGCCGTGGCCGCGGGGATGGTGTCGTTCGCGATCGGGTCCGAGACGTCGGGCTCGATCCTGACGCCGTGCGCGTTCTGCGGCGTCACGGGATTGCGTCCCACCTATGGCCGGGTGAGCCGTCACGGCGCGATGGCGCTGGCGTGGACGCTCGACAAGCTGGGGCCCATGGCGCGCACCGCGGACGACTGCGCGCTGGTGCTCGCCGCGATCAGTGGACCGGACCCGCGCGACGAGAGCAGTGTCAAGCGGCGGTTCGAGTACGGCGAGCGTGCGCTGTCCCCGCGACGGCCTCGCCTCGGCGTGCCCAAGGGCTGCGTCGAGAAGATCCAGCCGGCAGTGCGCGAGCAGTTCGAGCGCGGGCTGGCCGTGCTGGCGCGAAGCTGCGACATCACGCGCGACGTTCCGTGGCCGGACTTCCCCTGGAACCCGGCGGTCTCGGCGATCGTGGCCGCGGAAGGCGCGACCGCGTTCCACGAGCTGATCGAGTCGGGACGCGTACAGCAGCTGCGTTGCCCGGCCGACCGCGTCAACGCCTACTCGAAGCTGATGACGCCCGCGGTGGACTACCTGCAGGCGATGCGCGCGCGACGGCCGATGAAGCGGGCGGTGGCGGCGCTGTTCGAGCGCTTCGACGCGATCGCGTCGCCGACGCGCGCCACGGTCGCGTACCCCGCGGACCGTAACTTCGGCGACGTCTACCCGGGGATCGACCCGGGGCCCGCGCTGATTCCCGCGGGCAACTTGTGCGGCCTGCCGGCGCTCGCGCTGCCGAATGGATTCGGCGACCACGGGCTGCCGACGTCGATGGCATTGATGGGGCCCGCGTTCGGGGAGCGGGCGTTGGTGGAGATCGGCAAGGCTTTTCAGTCGGCGACGGATTGGCACACGCGCAGGCCCCCGGAGGCGTAGGACGGCGTCGAGGTCGCGGGGCGCCGGTCACCTCGAGAATGGCGCCCATCCGCCGCCGCGGAGCGTCGCGCCTGCCGGGCGCCGACGCTTGCACCCCGCCGACAAGGGAGTAGGATTCACATGTCGTTACCAGGGGGACCCTGTGAGTCCCCGCGTCTCACCCGGAGGCCCTGTGTGCCTCCGTCACTGGAAAGGACGCTGCGATGAACGCCTCCCGCTCCGCGGATGCCTTCGGCACGCTCTCGACCCTCGACGTCGACGGCTCGAAAGTTCACTTCCACAGCCTGCCGCGCCTGGCCGACCGCCTGGGCATCGAGCTCGCCCGGCTCCCCTATTCGATCCGGGTGCTGCTCGAGGCGGCACTGCGCCACTGCGACGGCTTCCAGGTCACCGAAAACGACGTGAAGCGCCTCGCTGGCTGGGCCCCCGTCCCCGGTCCGCCGGTCGAGATCGCGTTCAAGCCTGGGCGCGTCATCCTCCAGGACTTCACCGGCGTGCCGTGCGTGGTGGACCTGGCCGCCATGCGTGACGCGGTCGAGCGCCTGGGAGGCGACCCTTCGAAGATCAATCCGCTCGTGCCCGTCGACCTGGTGATCGACCATTCCGTGCAGGTCGACGTGTTCGGCACGTTGTCGGCGCTCGAGCGCAACGCCGAGATCGAGTTCGAGCGCAACCGCGAACGCTACGAGTTCCTGCGCTGGGGCCAGAAGTCGTTCCGCAACTTTCGCGTGGTGCCGCCGGCGACCGGCATCGTCCATCAGGTCAATCTGGAATACCTGGCGACCGGGGTCATGACGGAGAGCCGCGACGGAATGACGCTGATGTTTCCCGACACGCTTGTCGGGACCGACTCGCACACGACCATGATCAACGGCCTCGGCGTCGTGGGCTGGGGAGTCGGAGGCATCGAAGCCGAGGCGGTCATGCTGGGGCAGCCGCTCTACATCGTGATGCCCGAGGTCGTGGGGTTCCGGTTCACCGGCGAGCTGCGGGAGGGGGTCACGGCCACCGACCTCGTGCTCACCGTCACGCAAATGCTGCGCAAGAAGGGCGTGGTGGACAAGTTCGTCGAGTTCTATGGCCCGGGTCTGTCGAGCATGTCGCTGCCGGACCGCGCCACGATCAGCAACATGTCGCCCGAGTACGGCGCCACGATCGGCTTCTTCCCGGTCGACGACGAGACGCTGCGCTATCTCGAGCGCACGAACCGCGCCGCCGCGGCGCGACGGCTGAGCGCCTACGCGCGGGAGCAGCGGCTGTTCCGCACGGACGACGTGCCCGAACCCCGATTCACGGACAGCCTCGCGCTCGACCTGGGCGACGTCGAGCCGTCGCTCGCCGGCCCGAAGCGACCGCAGGACCGCGTGCCGCTGCGTGACATGAAGGCGTCGTTCCGCCGCGCGCTCGTCGCCCCCGTCAAGGAGCGGGGCTACGGCCTCAGCGAAGCGGACCTGGGGCGCTCGGGGACCGTGGGGTTCAACGGCGCATCGTCGAGGCTCGCGCACGGCTCGGTCGTGATCGCGGCGATCACCTCGTGCACGAACACCTCGAACCCGGCGGTGATGGTCGCGGCGGGTCTGGTGGCGAAGAAGGCCGCGGACCGCGGACTCAAGGTGCCGCCGCACGTCAAGACGAGCCTGGCGCCGGGATCGAAAGTCGTCACGGAGTATCTGCGCGAGGCCGGTCTGACGCAGCCGCTCGAGGCGCTCGGGTTCCACACCGTAGGCTACGGATGCACGACATGCATCGCGGCGGGCACGCCCGTTCTCCTGGCCGACGGCACGACGCGCCGGATCGAGGACCTGCCGGGTGACGGCGGCGCGACGGTGTTCGGACCCGATGCGAATCGGCGGCTGCGGCGTGCCCGACAGACGCAGCGGATCGAGCAGGGATCGCGTGAATGCGTGACGCTCCACTTGCAGGACGGCCGCACGCTCACGTGCACGCCCGACCACGAGATCCTGAGCGAGGACGGCCGGTGGGTGCGCGCCGATGCGCTCGAGATCGGGCGCGATCGCGTGGTCGTCGGCCTCGAGGCGCCGCTCGACGTGCCCGCCAAAGACGAAGCGGGCTGGGAGCTGCGCGTTGGCTCGTTCATGTTCTCCATGGAATCGCCCGCTGAGCGCCGCCGCACGCTCGCATTCGCGCGGCTGCTCGGGCACCTGCTGTGCGACGGCTCGATCAGTGTGCAAGGGCAAGGACGGATGAACGTCGGGCAGGCGGTAGATCGCGAGACGGTGCTCGACGACATCGAGACGGTGACCGGGAAACGGCCGGCGGGCACGATGTACGACGAGCGCAAGTGGAGCATCGCGCTACCGAGCGAGCTAACGGCGGGGATCTGCACGCTGCCTGGCGTCCGGGTGGGAAGGCGGATGCACCAACCGTTCAGGTTGCCGGCGTTCGTGCTGGACGATCGCTGCCCGCAGGCGGTCGTGCGCGAGTTCATCGGTGGGATGTTCGGGGCCGACGGTTGGGCGCCGACGCTGATCCCCACGAGCGGTCAGCACACGAAGCCAGCCTTCTCGCAGACGGCGCCGCCGGAGCATGTCGGCGCCTTGCGCGCCGTGATCGGGAACATGATGCTGCTGCTCGGTCGCTGTGGTGTGAATGTCACCACCGCAAGGATCCGCGAGTACCCAATTCGCTTCGCGGCCACCTCGTATCCCGCCGCCAAGGACGGCGTGCCGCGCGTGGAGGTGCAGCTTTTCTTGCCTGACGGCCTGTCGTTTGTCGAGCGTATCGGGTACCGCTACTGCGTGGACAAGGCGCTGCGCGCGAGCGCCGCGGCCGTGTACTGGCGCACCACGGAGAAGGTTCGAGCCCAGCGCGCCTGGATCTCACGCCGCATCGAGGAGTGCCATCGCAAGCAACCCGCACTGAGCTTCACGGCCGCTCGCACCGCCTCGGCGGCGGAGCTGCTCGAGCGCGAGCCGGCCGTGTTCGCCCACTATTCGCTGCTCGAGGGACACGACCGGTTCGATCGCCTGCCGCACAACCAGACGTTCAAACCACTGCACCGCAAGGCGTGTGGGTATCCGTCGCCGTCCGAGCTGTTCGCGCAGATCGGAGCGAACGACTGGTTCGCGGCGCAATCCCCACCGCCCACCGAGATCGTCGCCGACAAGCGCTACTGCGTGGAGAAGACCTCCTTCTCGTTGCCCACGCTCTCGCTCGAGGTGATCGATCGCCGACCCGCCGGCGCGCACGATGTGTTTGATATTTCTGTGGAAGACGTACATGCATTCACCGCAAATACTGTTAGTGTTTCGAACTGTATCGGCAATTCAGGCCCACTGCCCGAAGCGATCGCCGAGGTCGTGGGGCGAGAGAGCCTGGTGGCGGCCGCAGTGCTGTCGGGCAATCGAAACTTCGAGGGCCGCGTGAATCCCTACACGCGAGCGAACTACCTCACCTCGCCGCCGATGGTGGTGGCGTACGCGCTCGCCGGGACGGTCGACATCGACCTCGATCGCGAGCCGCTCGGCACCGGCACGAACGGTTCGCCCGTCTACCTGCGCGACGTGTGGCCGACCCACGGCGAGGTGAACGCGGCGATCGACCGCGCCATTCGCCCGCAGCAATTCGCCACCCAATACGCCAACGTGTTCGACGGCAACCCGAAGTGGAACGCGATCCCCGTGGGTGAGGGCGAGCGGTACCCGTGGGATCCCCAATCGACCTACATTCACGAGCCGCCGTTCTTCCAGGGACTCACGCGCGAGCCGCAGCCCGTAGCCGCGATCCGCGGCGCTCGCTGCCTGGTGCGCGTCGGCGACTCCGTGACGACGGACCACATCTCGCCCGCGGGCGACATCGCCGAATCGAGTCCCGCCGGCCATTGGCTCAAGGAGCGGGGGCTGACAAAGCGCGACTTCAACTCGTACGGCTCGCGGCGCGGCAACGATCTCGTCATGGTGCGCGGCACGTTCGCGAACATCCGGCTCAAGAACCTACTCGTGCCGGGCAGCGAGGGTAACCTGACGGTGCACTTTCCGAGCGGCGAGTCGATGCCGATCTTCGCCGCCGCCGAGCGCTATCGCCGGGACGGCGTACCGCTCGTCGTCCTCGCGGGCAGGGAATACGGCACCGGCAGCTCGCGCGACTGGGCCGCGAAAGGCGTGCTGCTGCTCGGCGTGCGGGTTGTGTTCGCCGAGAGCTACGAGCGCATTCACCGCTCCAACCTGATCGGGATGGGTGTGCTGCCGCTGCAGTTTCCGGCGGGCGGCTCCGCCGATTCACTGGGTCTGAGCGGGCGCGAGGCGTTCGACGTCGAAGGGCTCGACGGGCGGCTCGAGCCGCGCATGACGGTCACGGTGCACGCGCGGCGCGACGACGGCTCGACGCTCAGCTTCAAGGTGATTGCGCGCTTCGACACGCCGGTCGAGGTCGAGTACTACCGAAACGGTGGAATCCTGCAGACCGTGTTACGCAAGCTGATCTCTCCGTGAAAGCGGCGCCATGAACCTGCTCGTCCTCGGCGGCACCGTGTTTCTCGGGCGCCACGTCGTGCGCGCCGCACACGACCGCGGCGACCGGGTCACGGTGTTCCATCGCGGGCTCCACCCGCTCGACGCCGAGGCGAGGGGCTCGGGGCCGCTCGATGAAGTGCACGGCGACCGCCGACGCGATCTGGCGAGGCTGGATGGCCGGCGCTGGGACGTGGTGATCGACACTTCCGGCTACGTGCCCTCCGAGGTCGCGCACGCCGCGGACACCCTCGGACTACGGTGCGGGGAATACGTGTTCGTGTCGAGCGTCTCGGTCTATGGGGATTTCAGCCACACGAACCTGACCGAGGATGCGCCGGTCCTGCCCCTGTCGGATGCCGAGCGCGCCGAGGGTGAAGCGCTCGACCGCGAGGACCCGCAGCAGATGCCGCGCTTCCACGCGCTGTACGGCGCCCTCAAGGGTGCCTGCGAGCGAGAGCTCCAGCGCCGGCTGCCCAAACGCGCGCTGATCGTGCGGCCCGGCCTGATCGTGGGGCCACACGATCCCACGGACCGCTTCACCTACTGGGTGGAGCGCGGCGCGCGGGGAGGAGAGGCGTTGGCTCCCGGCCGGCCCGAGCGACCCGTGCAATTCGTGGACGCGCGCGATCTCGCCGTTTGGATGCTGCGGCTCGCGGCCAGCGGCCACACCGGCACGCTGAACGCGACCGGCCCCGACTACCCGCTCGCCATGGGCACCGTGCTCGAGGCATGTCGAGCGGCCGGAGGCGCGGGCACGCGGTTCGAATGGTGCGACGAAGCCTTTCTGCTCGACGAGGGCGTGGGTCCCTGGATGGAGCTGCCGCTGTGGCTGCCCGAGCGCGAAGCATCGACGCGCGGAATGATGCAGATGAACTGCGGCCGCGCGATCGAGTCGGGGCTCACGTTCCGCCCGCTCGAGACGACCGTGTGCGAGACGCTCGCTTGGGCCGCCGCGCGTCCGCCGGGCGAGCGCCGCGCCGGACTCGCTGCCGCGCGCGAGCGCGAGCTGCTCGAGCGCTGGCGGGAGGCTCGCGCGAAGGCGGTTCGATTGCAGGGTTGATCGGGGGCGCTTCGCGGGCTCGTGAGGCCGGGAGCCGCGATGGAGAGAATGACCGCCGAGCCGCTGCCGTGCTCTCCTCGTCAGCGCTCGTCGCTACCCGCAAGGATCACCGCGGCGGTGGTGCGATTCTCCACTTCGAGCTTCTTCAGGATCTTCTCCACGTGCTTTTCCACGGTGCGCGGGCTCATCGCAAGGATGACCGCGATCTCCGGATTCGTCTTTCCCATTGCCAGCCAGCGCGCGACCTCCGCTTCGCGGGGCGTGAGATCGTACGCCTCGAGCGACCGGCCACGGGCGGCCTGCGCGGCGGTGCGAAGCTCTGCATTGCGTCGAGCCTGGCTGAAATGCGGCCGCAGCAGATTCATGACCAGTCGGTCACGCTCCGTGAAGTCCCTTTCCGACTTGCATCGGACCGAATTGAGGGTCGTGATTCCGGAAGGCCATGGCGCTGCGATCCCCAGGACGCGCGTGATTCCCGCGTGACGATAGAACTCGTTGTACAGGGGCGTGTCGAGGAACTGGCGCATGGTGAAGAAGTCGGAGAACTTGAGCGCGGTCGGGTCCGCGGTCGCCATCGAGTACTCCGTGAACGGGTGATCGAAGCCGAAGCGCTCCATGCGCGCGATGACATCGCCGTTCATTCGAGCGTCCGACTCCAAGTAGTTCGTGACCTTGACGGTCCGCGCGCGCATGTCGACATTGCAATCCAGGATCAGGAAGTATTCCGCGGGGATGATCTTCAAGAGAATGCCTGGCACCGCCTGTCGGAACGCCTCCGCATCGCGGTGGGCGTAGAGCTCGAGAATCGTGCGCTGGACGGCGTCGAAATCGCGATGGGAGAGGCTCACTGTGGAGCGTCCTTGACGATCACCGCGGCGGCCGTGCGGTTCTCCACGCCCAGCTTCTCGAGGATCCGCTCCATGTGCTTTTCCACCGTGCGCGGGCTCATTCGCAGGATGACGGCGATCTCCGGATTGGTCTTGCCCCACCCCAGCCAGCGCGCGACCTCGGCCTCTCGCCGCGTGAATCCGAGTTCCTCGTACGACTTGGCGCCGCGTTCTCGCCGGGCGGAGTCGAGCTCGGCATTGCGCCGGGCTTGGGTGAAATGGGGCCTCAGGAGATTCAGGATCAAGCGGTCGCGCTCGGTGAAGTCCCTCTCGTTGATCCGCCGTGTGAGGTTGAGCGTCGACGTCACCTCTTCGCCGAAGGAGGCCACGGCCAGAAGGCGCCCGATGTCGGCGTACGAATAACACTCACGATACAGGGCCGACTCCTCGTACTCGCGGTGCGACATGAAGTCCGTGAACTTCAAAGCCGTCGGATCGAGCGTCGTGATGGAGTACTTGGTGAACGGGTGATCGGGCGCTGCTCGCTCGAGTCGCGCGACAAAGTCGGGGGTAAGTCGGGGCTGCGATCCGCAGTAGTCGACCATTTCAATTCGCCGCGCGCCCGCGTCGATGCGGAGGTCGGTCAGCCCGAAGTAGTCGGCCGGAATGATCCTGAGAAAGATTCCCGGAACGGCCTGCCGGAACGCGCGCAGGTCTCGGTAGGCGTAGAGCTCGAGGATGGTCCGCTGCAGTGCGTCGTAGTCCCGAGGAGAGAGACGCATGGCGAGGGTGCCCCTGATCGGAATACGTAGGTTCACGTATTCCGCGGCCTGCTTGCGGCAACTACGGTGATCAGGTTCGCGCTGGTCCAAGAGGCGACCGAGGACATGCTACCGCGTGTCGGCGTGGGTTTCGACTCCTTTGCCTTTCGGGACGGCCCTGGCCACGGTCGTGGGCGCCGAGCGCCGATAGTGCTGCGCGAGCGAGAGCGTGACCTAACGCAATTCCTCGGAGGGGGACATGAGAATCGGTCGCGATTCAAAGTCGGGCAGTCCATCCCAGGGGGTCGATCTCGTCGGCGCGGTGTCTGTTCGCGCCTTCCCCCCGCCTGAACGCGCTGTCGCAGTTGCACTTGTGCTGATTTCGGTTATGGGGAGCCCCGTGAGCGCGGGGCAACCGGGCCATGGGTCTGCAACTTTCTACACGATCACGGGGACGGCGGGAGCGGGGGGCACGATCACGCCGAGCGGGGCGGTGACGGTGAGCGGGGGCTCGAGCCAGACGTTCGTGTTCACGCCGGACCTGGGGCACTCGGTGCT
>JACXTT010010708.1_pt1 | contig 12337 bp, 9 predicted proteins | sample 9270951 | NCBI WGS metagenome assembly JACXTT01 (sample SAMN15532306, study PRJNA645909) | rock metagenome | isolation source: weathered quartz diorite | place: Puerto Rico | collected 2017-06-21 | reverse complement strand
GGCTTCCTGAGCGCTCACTGGGACGGCACCTCAGAAACCGAACAAAAAATAAAAGAGGAAACTAAAGCGACAATCCGTTGCATACCTTTGGATAACAAACAGGAAGAAGGCAAATGTATTTTAACAGGAGCACCTTCTAAACAAAGGGTGTTATTTGCTCGCGCTTATTAGGATTGAGTTAGATGCATTTTGAAGGAGATAATTACTATATCATTCGCCTCGATTTTAAATTTTACCAGTTATATATTATATGGATTGGTAATGAGGTAGACGAGGTTTTAGTTAATGATGATCTTAAAATAATTGCATTTAAAACAGAGGTCGGCCTATTGCGGTATTGGAATGATCATATAAGAGGATCAAATACTGAAATAACCGATTATAACATATATAAAGTACAACAATGGATAACTAATCCTTATCCTCAATTTGACTATAATGAGTTTTTGAACTTATGGAATCTGTTTACGGATATCTCAGAATCAATAAAGCTTGAATTTATAGGCGATGTGAAGGATGAGATTCGGGATGAGGTGTATGATAAGTTATTTAACGCGAGCAATGGTTATTGGGCAAATGAACCTAATCCGTTTTTTGAGGATGCTGAAATTGATATATTGAATAAGGTGATGCAAAACGGTCTTGATCTGCTGTTGAATAATATTTCAATTATAGAAAACGAAATAATCCTTCCCTAAAGGATAATAATCCAAATAGGCTTCCTTTTAGGGAAGGAAGCTAACCAAAAATTCCCCCTTTAGGGGGTTAGGGGGCCTATGAAATTCGCAACAAAAGCTATACACGCAGGGCAGGAGCCCGATCCAACAACGGGCGCTATCATGACGCCGATATACCAGACATCAACCTATTGGCAAAAATCGCCAGGCGATAATAAAGGATATGAGTACTCACGCGGTACAAACCCAACCCGTAAGGCACTGGAAGATTGTCTGGCGGCATTAGAGAACGCCAAATTCGGACTGGCATTTTCAAGCGGCATGGGTGCTACCGATGCGGTGATGAAACTGCTTGCCCCCGGCGATGAAGTGATCACCGGGAATGATCTGTATGGTGGCTCGTACCGTATCTTTACCAAGATATACGCCAACTATGGCATCAAGTTCCATTTCCTGGATCTGTCGAACCCCGAGATCATCCGCGAGTATACCAACGATAAAACCAAACTCATCTGGATAGAAACGCCGACCAATCCAACCATGCAAATTGTGGATATTGAGGCGATAGGCAAAATATCAAAGGAAAAGAACCTGCTTTTTGTAGTGGATAACACTTTCGCTTCTCCATATCTGCAAAACCCAATCGATCTGGGTGCCGATGTGGTGATGCACTCCGTAACCAAATATATCGGTGGTCACTCCGATGTGGTCATGGGCGCCCTGATGCTGAATAATGAGGAATTGTACAAAAAGCTGTGGTTCATCTATAACGCCTGCGGTGCTACCCCGGGCCCGATGGATAGCTTCCTGGTGCTGCGTGGCATTAAAACCCTGCACCTACGTATGAAAGCGCATTGCGAAAATGGTCGCCAGATTGCCGAGTTCCTGAAAACGCATCCTAAGGTTGAGAAGATCTACTGGCCTGGCTTTACCGATCATCCAAATCACAACATCGCCAAAAAACAGATGAAGGATTTTGGTGGTATGATCAGTATCGTACTCAAAGGTGCCGATCTGCAGGAAACCTTCCGCATCGCGTCGTCATTTAAAATATTTTCACTGGCGGAATCATTAGGCGGTGTGGAATCACTGATCAATCACCCCGTAAGCATGACCCACGGCTCCATCCCCAAAGCCGAGCGCGAGAAAGCCGGTGTGGTTGATAACCTGTTACGCCTGAGCGTAGGGGTGGAGGATATTGAAGATTTGCTGGAGGATTTGAAACAAGCGCTTTCTTAGAAGAGAATCAAGAGACAAGAATCAAGAGTCAGGGTTTGGCTGTAGCTATAGTTTTTTCTTGATTCTTGACTCTTAATTCTTGACTCTATTACACTCATGATCGAAAACATAAAAGCCTTCCTCGACGCCAAAGTAGCCCAGTACAACCAACCAGGTTTTATTGAGAACGATCCCATATCCATCCCGCATCTATTTACCCGCAAGCAGGACATCGAGATCATGGGCTTTTGGGCCGCTACTTTATCCTGGGGCCAGCGCGTTACTATCATCAAAAAATGTAAGGAGTTGATCACCCTGATGGATGGTGCCCCTTATGATTTTATCATCAACCACCAGGAACCCGATCTTAAACGGTTGCTCAGCTTTAAGCACCGCACTTTTAATGATGTCGACACGCTGTATTTCATCGCTTTTTTCAGGTATCATTACGAACACTTTGAATCATTGGAGGACGCGTTTTTGCCCCCTAACCCCCTAAATGGGGAACAAGAGGCCAATCAAAAAGCTCCCCCTTTAGGGGGCTGGGGGGCTGGACTTGAGGCTTTCCGCTCCTATTTCTTTTCCCTGCCCGATTTTCCGCACCGTACCAAAAAGCATGTGTCGTCGCCCTCACAAAAATCCACCTGCAAGCGGTTGAATATGTTTTTACGCTGGATGGTGCGCCAGGACAATTGCGGTGTTGATTTCGGGATCTGGAACCGTATCAAACCCGCCGACCTGATCTGTCCGCTTGATCTGCATGTGGACAGGGTGGCACGTAAACTACTCCTCATCACCCGCAAACAAACCGACTGGCAAACTGCCCTCGAACTTACCGCCCGTCTGCGTGAGTTTGATCCCGCCGATCCCGTGAAATACGATTTTGCCCTCTTCGGATTGGGGATCGAAGAACGCTGGGGTGTGCAGTTTTAACCGCACCCAACCAAGTCTTCTACCAAAGTCATCCTGAACTTGTTTCAGGGTCCCACAGGGCAGGCATACCGGCGTAGACTCACCCCTACATCGCTGCGTTCGTCACCCCTCTCTCCGCTTCGCGCATAGAGGGGATCGCCATTTCTTTTTACCTATTCTTATTTTCCTTACCCTCTTTCCGCCGCAGGCGAAGAGAGGGTGGTCCAGCGAAGCGTATACCGGGTGAGTCGTCTCGATTTTGCAAGAAATAATACTCTTCCAATCATCCTATCAAAATGATAAAACCTATCAAAATGATAGGTTTTAGAATAGGTGTCAAAATGATGTGAATTTTGTTATATATCTGTTATATAATATTTTAATTAAATAAAATTTCCCAGGGCACGAATTTTGGCTATGGGAAATCATCAATCAAATTAATGTATGACGGTGTTGTTTTCTGTAGTTGCCAGCAAAAAAATAAAAACAATGGCACAAACCTCACCGGCAATCTTTACCCCGTTATATCAATCCCTCTTTTTTTATCTCATTAAATGAATTCGCACGTTAAGCAACTCTCTTTCGCGGGTCTGATAGTTACCCTTGGTATTATTTTTGGCGATATCGGTACCTCACCCCTGTACGTTTTTCAAACCTTACTGGTAGAGGGTGGCAAGGTGAATATGGCCCTGGTATTAGGTTCTATATCCTGTATCTTCTGGACACTCACCCTGCAAACCACTTTTAAATATATTGTGATTACCCTGCAGGCCGATAATAAAGGCGAGGGTGGTATATTTTCTCTTTATGCCCTGGTAAGGCGCTATGGCAAATGGCTGGCTATCCCTGCCATTGTGGGAGCCGGAACTTTGCTGGCCGATGGTATCATTACCCCGCCTATATCCGTAACATCGGCTATTGAAGGACTTAACCTAGTACCCGCCTTTGCAAGCGTTATTGTGCCGGGTAATAACCTCATCCTCATTATCGTGATCAGTATTATCATCCTGCTGTTCTTTTTTCAACAGTTTGGTACCAAGGTGGTGGGGTCGGCATTTGGACCCATCATGTTGTTGTGGTTTGTGATGCTGGGCGTGCTGGGTACCCTGCAGGTAATGCATCACCCATCTATATTTAAAGCTTTAAACCCGTATTATGGCGCACGTTTACTGATGGATCACCCCAAAGGTTTCTGGCTGCTGGGCGCGGTATTTTTGTGTACCACAGGTGCCGAAGCGCTGTACTCCGATCTGGGCCATTGCGGCCGCAAGAATATACAGGTAAGCTGGATATTTGTAAAAACCACGCTGGTTTTAAACTACCTTGGGCAGGGTGCCTGGGTTTTGGCACAAGCGCCCGGTAAAGATTTTACCGGTGTTAACCCTTTCTTTGAAATTGTACCGCATCAGTTCCTGATTCCCGGCGTAGCATTGGCCACCATGGCTACCATTATTGCCAGTCAGGCTTTGATCAGTGGCTCGTTCACGCTCATCAGCGAAGCAGTGAGTATGAATTTCTGGCCGCGCATCACCATTAAATACCCATCCAACATCCGCGGGCAAATCTATATCCCCAGCATCAACTGGATATTGTGCGTAGGTTGTATCCTGGTATCGTTATATTTTAAAACATCCGCCGCCATGACAGCTGCTTATGGTTTCAGTATCACCATAGCCATGCTCAGTACTACCATTTTAATGTATTACTTTATGCGTTATGTAAAGCACTGGCCGGTATGGATGGTTACTATGATCTTGTGCGTGTTTTTAACGGTTGAGTTCTCGTTTTTTGTGGCCAACGCCGTGAAAATTATACACAGGTTGTTCTTTGTAGGCTTTGAAATAGGTTTGATATTTACCATGTACGTTTGGTTTAAGGCGCGCAAGATCAATAACCGCTTTCTGCATTTTATTGATATTAAAGAGCAGTTACCATTGCTGAAAGCACTGAGCGCCGATACTACGGTTAATAAGTATTCTACCCATTTAATTTATCTCACTAAAGCCAACAACGGTAAACAGATAGAAGAAAAGATCATTTACTCTATTATGAGCCGCCGGCCAAAACGTGCCGATACCTACTGGTTTGTGCATATTGAACGTACTGATGAACCCTATACTATGGAGTACAGTGTTGACCAGATAGAGCCCGGCAAGGTGATCCGTATCGAATTCAGGTTGGGTTTCCGGATACAGCCGCGGGTAAATGTATTGTTCAGGAATGTGGTAGAAGATATGGTGCAGCGTAAAGAAATTGATATCACCAGTCAGTACGAATCCTTAAACAAATACAAGATAGCCGCCGATTTCAGGTTTGTGATCATGGAGAAATTCCTGTCGTACAATAACCTGTTCAGCACCTCGGAGGGATTTATCCTCAACAGTTATTTCGCCATTAAAAAACTGGCCCAGTCAGAAGCTAAAGCCTTTGGTTTGGATACCAGTGAAACTCGCATAGAAAAAATACCTCTGGTGGTAAAACCTGTAAGCAACGTGCACCTGAAAAGGGTAGAGGCTGTTAGCTACAGCAACGGCGCATTGGAAGTGAGTTAAGATAATGTCAGACTTACGAAGTTTCAAAACTTCGTAAGTCTTTTACAGATAGCCCCCGTTAATTACTGGTGTGCTCTACAATAATATAATGCTTACGTTGTGTGCCGTCGTCTATAAGAACCAGCTTCCCATTAACAAAATAAAAATAGTGAGTAGGGTCTGATGTTACCCAAGCAGGGAATGTTCTTTTGTAAATGGTTCTTTCCGCAGATTTCTCAACCAGTTCTGTTGACCCTCGGTGACCGGCATTAAATTCATTCTCCGTCATTCCCAAAATGTAAACCGGGGCTTTACAGCTCGTAATAAAAAGTAATAGTAAAAGGCTTAAAACAGATAGTTTTTTCATGGCTCGGTGATAAAGTTTGTGATTAATGTTTCAAATGGTTTTTTGCTATTGTTTTTTAACCTCTTACAGGCGGTTGTATAACCACGGCGGGCTGCTGTACTATTTCTATCCGTTCCATGCGCACCAGCTTACCTTCTACAAAATAGTAATACATACTGGCGGTGGGTTTCATAGTTCCGCCGGGTCTATTGTCGTACTCGATGTCCCTTTTATAAATCGTTCTTTTGGCGGTGGCTTCCACCAGGTCTATGCGCGATTTGTTGGCGTTAAAATCCGCTTCGCTCATGCCAATGGTATAGGGAAGTTTTTGAGCGGCACAACCAGTTATAATAAACAGGATTGATAAAATAATAAATGATTGTTTCATGGCTGGTTAGTGATATGGTTAAATAATGTTGTTGAATTTATATGGGTATGACGGCGTGAAATCATTAAAGTTTAGGGGATGGGATAAATTTTGTTTTGCAGAGGTACCGAGCATCCCGAACAGTATAATAAAAAGAGTTACGAAGGTTTTAAAACTTCGTAACTCTCCAATGTAATTAAGGTCAAAAGCTGGGGGATAGTGCGATTCCTTCCCTCGGGAAGGGGAGGTAGGGGTTTTAGGGAATAGGATCATCATCGCGTGTATAAACGCGTCCCTGCCATTACACCTATCCATCGCGCCCCTCCCGTGGGAAGGGAATTAAAAAGAGCGGGGCTATATCTTAGCCATCTCCCTTTTACATTTAATCAAAAAAAATGGCTGGTTCTCACTGATCTCTGTGATCTCGAATAATCCGAAGTTATCAAACTCCGATTTGATGGAGTCGCGATCGTAAAAAAACATATTCACGCCATCAAAAATTTCGTAACGATCCTGGCTGATGAATTTGCCTTGTCTGTACGTATGCGCTTCTTTCGAAATCATGGTAAACACCATATAACCATTATCTGCCAGTTGGTTATAACAATCACGAATGAGTTTTTGTCTTTCGCTGCTGTCCAGTAAATGAATTAATGCATAACAGAATATACCATCGTATTGATTTTGATCAAATGGCATATCCGTTACCGAACCATGATGGATAACCATATCCGTTCCGTAATGCTTGCGGGCCATGTCAATAGCGGTTTTGGAAATTTCGATGCCGGTTACATCAATTCCGTTATCTCTGAAAATTTGCGCGTTTCGTCCGTAACCAATACCGGGGATCAGGATATTTTTTATCGATTCCTGTACAAAAAAATCCTTCGTTAATACGGCCGATTTGGCAGGTTCAAAGCCCCACATTTCCTGCTTTTCGCCAAAAGCCGATTCCCAAAACTCCGGTTTTTCGTTTGCCATGATCTTTTAAATTATTGGGGCGTAATTTACGGGAAATAACCATTCGGCTTGTTAGTGTAATGTCATTCTGATAGAAACCATGATGCCGTACACCTCACCCTTGCGCTCGTTACAAACGAGCGCAAGGGTGAACGAGTGCAAGTAAAAATTTGGTTTTATGAAATCACTAATTCACTAAATCAATAATTCACTAATTAAAATCTTACGCTTCTTCCTTAAAGTAAACTTTGTAATAGTTCATGGAGCGGCCATCGTCAAAACCTTTTTCAATCAATTCCTTATCGCCGTGGATATAAATGTGGAAGTTTTTATCCAGCTTGAGTACGCTTTTATAAACGCGGGCCTGTTTTTTTACGGCATTGTCTGATATCACAAAGTTATCGGCAATGGGGCTGTCAAACTCCTGCTCGTACTGGTTTTTAAAGCTCTTGAACGATTCGATAGCCTCGGGGTTACCGATTACCTCGTTGGAAAATTCGTCCATATTAAACTCATCCTTCTCCTTGAAGTATTTCATGGAGCGGTTGAGCAGATCTATTTTGTCGGCCTTGCTCATCTCAAACTGTTCATCCAGTTTTTCGGTCACAAAGTTTTTGTAAATGCCCAGGGTATTATTGGTTTGGTTAAAGCTGTCGTTACGGATGCGGAGCTGCAGAAAATCGTCTTTCCAGTACACGGCAGCGTCTTGTCCGCCGTTGGTTTTATCCACCACCACTACTTTATAGCCATTCTCTTTTTCGATATTGAAAATAAGCACACCTTTATCCAGTTTGTTGATATTAATGGCATCCTGCTCGTAATCAACCTGGAACCCACCTTTATCCGGGTAAACTTTCAAATACGTTTCCTTATTTTCCGATTTAAAAATGCCGATGGCGTCCAGCGGATTGCCCTCAATTTGCACCTGATTAAAGTAAACCACATAAAGCTCACCGCCTTTAATGTTGGGGTGTGTGGTGGTTTTGTACAGGTGCTTGGCTATTTGTTCTGATGTTTCGTGAAACTTTTCCTTATCGTCAAAGGCTTCGGTTACAAAGTGATGTATCTCGTTAAGGCCCAGGTTGCCGCTGCTGTGTATGAGGTGGTACACTTCGTTTGTTTTTTCAAATGGTTTTAAAAAATACTGCATCAGCAGGTTGGGGATAATATCGTCCTTGAGTTCCAGGGGCTGGGATGACAGGGCGTACATTTCTTCCTGTGACTGATTGCCAACATGATGAACCGAAATAGTATCGAGCGAAGCTTCAAAAAAAGTTACCATAATGGTTGCGAAGGTAGGGCTTTTGTGTTGTAGTTGATGGTTCATAGTTGATAGTTCATGGTAAAAAATAATTGCGTAGAATCATGGTCTATGGACCATAGACTGTGATTATTAACCCATGGAGTATTTTTACTATGAACTATGAACTATGAACTATGAACCATGAATATTTCATTTGTCACTTTGCCGGTAATTTCGTATCTTTATAACAAGCAAACAGCCCGGCTCTCAAAACAAGAGAGCCGGGCTGTTTTGTTAAGGAACAAAGCAGCCCGAAAATCGATCTTTTGGTATATAATTATTTGATTATCAATAAATTAATACTTTTAAAGTTTAAAAAACACGTTAAAATTGCGTTGGAATTTGTTAAAAAGTGTTAAAATCGATGTTTTTTGAATGATTTTGAGTCGTTTTTGGCCCGTTTTTGAGCAGTAAAGTGTTAAAATTTAAGGTTTAAAAAGTTTTAGAGCCATCAAAAAGTAAAACCTCGGACGATCGGTCAATGAAACGGAAAGGCAAAAGGTAATTTGTATTACTTTTGTACCTCGGGTCCATAAATCTCAAAAATGATTGCTATGGGCCTCGACTATTGACCATGGACAACTTACAAGATACCATAGTAGCGCTGGCTACACCAAACGGGATAGGGGCTATCGCGGTGATCCGCCTTTCGGGTCTGGACGCTATCCATATAGCTAACAGCGTATGGAAAGGTAAGGACTTGACCAAACAGGCCTCGCACACTATCCATTTCGGTCATATTATGGACGGCGATCTGATGCTGGATGAGGTACTGATATCGCTGTTTGTAGCGCCCAAATCCTACACCCGCGAAAACGTGGTGGAAATAAGCTGTCACGCCTCTGGTTATATTATTGAAAGTATCATTAAACTGTTCATCAAAAAAGGCGCACGGAGTGCCAAACCAGGCGAATTTACACTGCGGGCTTTCTTAAATGGTCAGTTAGACCTTTCGCAAGCCGAAGCTGTAGCCGACCTGATCGCCTCCAATTCCAAAGCATCCCAACAAGTGGCCCTGCAGCAATTGCGTGGAGGATTTAGTAATCAACTGCAAGGTTTGCGCGAGCAATTGGTAAATTTTGCCTCGCTCATTGAACTGGAACTTGATTTCGCCGAAGAAGATGTCGAGTTTGCCAACCGCAACCAACTCAAACAGCTGATTGTTGATATTACCCGCATTATAGGCAGGCTGATACAGTCTTTTGAATTAGGCAATGCCATAAAACAGGGGGTTAATACGGTAATAGCCGGTAGGCCCAACGCGGGGAAATCAACCCTGCTCAATGCGCTTCTGAACGAAGAAAGGGCCATTGTTAGCCATATTCCGGGTACCACCCGCGATACTATTGAAGAAGTATTGAATATACAAGGTATCAATTTCAGACTGATAGACACTGCCGGTATACGCGAGGCTACCGATGCTATTGAACAAATAGGAGTACAGCGCACCATGGAAAAAATTAGCCAAAGCGCCCTGCTCATTTATGTTTTTGACGCCGAACAGATAACGCTTGAAGAACTAAAAAACGACCTGGGAAGCTTGCAAAGCCCGGGTATAGCCATGTTGTTGGTTGCCAATAAGATGGATCTGATACAAGAGGACAAAAAGCAAGAAAGTATCCAGGAATTTTTCAGTACCTCGGGACTTCCGGATCTGCAGACCATCTTTATTTCAGCCAAAGAAAAACTCCACATAGACGATCTTAAAAGTAAGATCTACGGTACAGCCATCAAAGATCAGCTTAGTGGTGACGAAACGCTGGTAACCAACATACGTCACCTGGAGGCCCTGCAAAAAACAGAAGAAGCCTTAATCAGGGTATTGAGTGGGATAGATGGCAGCATCACCTCCGATTTCCTGTCGATGGACATCAAACAAGCCCTGCACTACCTTGGTGAGATAACAGGCGCTGTTACCACAGATGATCTGCTGGATAATATATTCAGTAAGTTTTGTATCGGCAAGTAGTTGATTCAACTATCTGCTTAGTAGATTTTTATAAATAATCTACTAAGAACCAAAGTACTATTTGTGATTTTCAAATAACTAATTTTCAATTGATAGTAAATTAGATCGATTGATGTGTTTTCATATTTTATTACTGATAGATTTTATTTTGGTACTTGTTTGTTACTCAAAGTATCGATTGTTTCCCATTTTTAAATCCCAGCTAAATCATTTATAACTATTGGTGACTATTTGATACTAAAAATGAAAAATATACAGGTAACTTATGCCGGTAAAGATTTTCGTATCACCTTTATTTTTGATGACGTAAACAGGCTGATACTTGATACAGTAAGTGTATAGCATAACGATGTACTGCCAGTCATGATCCGTAATGGTGTTAGAGATCCATTATTACAGGATCTCCAGTTTTCGGGGGATGATAAGAAGTTTATTAAAATACAATAACTGAAAGTATTAATAGAAATTACATGATGATGAGTAATAAAAGTCGCCTCAAATATTTATTGCTGTGTTTTATTTGTAGTGTTTTTACCAATGCCCAGGCACAATTGAATGTACAGGCTTCTTATGCGCTCATCAAAAGGGTAGTACCTGCCTATTCGCAGAAATTTAAAGTACAATCGCTTCAAAGTAATACTTCCAAAGACGTTTTTGAAGTTGATGGTGCCGATGGGATGGTCATTCTACGGGGTAATAATGGTATTGCGGTCGCGTCGGCCTTATATTATTATTTAACGCAATACACACATTGCCAAATAACGTGGAACGGTACAAACTTGAATTTACCTGCTAAATTGCCTGTTCCGTCAAAAAGAGTCAGGAAAAATACGCCATATGATTATCGATACTATCTAAACTATTGTACTTATAGTTACAGTATGAGCTGGTGGGATTGGAAACGCTGGGAAAAAGAGATTGACTGGATGGCCCTGCATGGTATTAATATGCCACTGGCTATTACAGGTCAGGAATATGTGTGGAATAAGGTATACCGCGAGATGGGATTTAGCAAAGCCGATATGCAGGATTTTTTTACCGGTCCGGCTTACTTTGGATGGTTTTATATGGGTAATATGGATAAATGGGATGGTCCATTACCCGAAAGCTGGATAAACAACCATAAAGATCTGCAATTGAAAATATTGAAACGGGAGAGAGAACTAGGTTTAAAGCCTGTACTGCCGGCCTTCACCGGACATGTCCCCGCTTCATTCAAAATACATTTTCCAAAGGCCAAACTCAAGCAAACCAATTGGAAAAATGGTTTTGCTGATACTTATATCCTTGATTCAGAGGATCCCTTGTTTGCTGAGATCGGCAAGAAATTTATTCAGGAACAGACTAAAATTTACGGAACGAATCATTTGTATTCGGCAGATACTTTTAACGAAAACGAACCTCCATCCAATGATCCTCAATTTTTAGCTGAACTGAGCGCCCGGGTGTATGATGGGATGAAGGGCGCCGATCCCAAAGCGGTTTGGGTAATGCAGGGTTGGTTATTTTATAGCGACCGCGAGTTTTGGCACGATGAGCAAATTAAAGCTTTATTGAATGCTGTGCCTAATGAGCACATGATTGTTCTGGATCTGAATACAGATTTTGAACCTATTTGGAAACGCACCAATGCCTTTTACGGAAAACCCTGGATCTGGAATATGCTGCATAATTATGGCGGCAATATCAGTTTATTCGGCAGGATGGATGCTGTAGCCAAAGAACCTGCTTCGGCCCTTCATGACCCGGCTTCGGGTCGTATGGTGGGTATTGGCCTAACCATGGAAGCTATTGAACAAACACCGGTGTTGTATGAACTGATGACACAAAATACCTGGCAAAAAGAGCCGATTGATCTGGATAAGTGGCTGCCTGAATACGTACTGAACCGTTATGGTGTAAAAAACTCAGCGGCATTAGCGGCCTGGCAAACATTGCGGAATACTGTTTTCAACGGAAAGGATATTCGTGATGGTGCCGAATCGATTATCACTGGCAGGCCCACGCTTGATTCGGCCACTGTTTGGACACGTACCAGATTAAATTATCAACGC
>JACXTT010010707.1_pt1 | contig 12337 bp, 13 predicted proteins | sample 9270951 | NCBI WGS metagenome assembly JACXTT01 (sample SAMN15532306, study PRJNA645909) | rock metagenome | isolation source: weathered quartz diorite | place: Puerto Rico | collected 2017-06-21 | reverse complement strand
CGAGCGATCGGCCCGCGCACTGCGCCAGGAATTTGCCAGCCTCGACGGCGGCATCAAGGTGCATGTCGAGCACATGCTCCATTTCGCCAGCCCAACTGCAGCCAGCGCTGAAGCGCGCGCATAAAGCCGCCGCGCTACCCAGCTTATTGCGGCGACGCGCGCATCTTCAGGTGTTCGAGCTTGGCGGAATAGCGTTCGCGGTCGCGGCGGGTCGTGCTCGTTTGCGCGGCCAGGGCCAGTTGCTCGTTGGCGGCCTTGTTTTCACCCAGCTTGAACTCGGCCATCGCCAGCCAGAAGTGGAACTCGTGGTAATACGGCGCCCGCTTCACTTCGCGCGCAAAGAAGTCGCGCGCCGTCCGGTAGTCGCCCTGGTCCATCGCCTTCATCCCAAGGTCGAAGAACTGGAAAGCCGGGTGGGGGTCGATGCTGGAGGCATAGGCGGCCAGCTGGTCCGCTTCGGCCACTTTGCCCAGCCTGCGCAGCACGGGTTGCAGGTTGCTCATGATGACGGTGTTCTTGCTATCGCGCAGCATGGCAAAGCGCAGCGCTTGCTCGGCGGACTCCAGGCTGTTCTTGCGGATGTAGATCACGCCCAGGGTGTTATAAGCCGCTGAAAAAGTGGGAAAGCGCTTGATCGATTCGCGCGCCCAGGCATAGGCATTGTCCAGTTCATCGCGCGATAGCGCTTCCGCCGCCCGGTTATTCAAATACATGGCGATGATGGTGTCTTCATCGATGACTTCGGTATCGTGGCCCCGGATGTCTTCCGGCGGCAGGAAGTCGATGGTCAGGTAGTTGGAACTGTCGACGCCGGGCGAGGTCACCGTCATGTCCATTTGGCGCCGGCCGACGCTGACGTTGACGTGCGAACTCGAGAAGTAGACCCCGCCGGCGCGGCTCCAGGTTTCACCAGCCAGCACGTTCTGGTAGATCAGGGGCATGCCCATCTCTTTGGCAAAAGCTGCCGTCATGATCACCAGCGACATGCAATTGCCCGCCTTGGCGGCGAAAGTGTCCGCTGCAGGGCGCGTTTGGGCGGAGTCATATTCCAGCCGCAGCTGGCCTTTGGCATACAGGGCGTCGAACAGGCGGCGCTGCACGGACTTGAGGCTGTTGGTAGTGCGGAATTCGCGGTCAAGGTAGTCGCGCATGTCGGCGCTGAGCGCAAACAGGCGAGTGGTGTCGACCTGTTCAGTTGGTGGCTTGAACAGCTGGTCACGCAGCAGGTCAGGCGGCGGTTGCACGGCCAGCTGGGTACTGGCGCAGCCGGTCAGCAACACGGCGGCCACCATCAAGGTCCAGGATTTCATCGCACACCTCCGTCCAAAAAGTGGCAACGCAGCACGGGGTCGGCTCCCTCCCTGTGTCGCCATGCTTTCAGTATCGTTTGCACTTACCCCTATGTCAACCGGTCAAGGGAGCATGCTTGTCGGCACAATTTTCCGATGGTAGAGTCGCCCACGCTGTTCAACATTCCAAGACAAGGGAGACACGATGACGATGCTGGCGATCTTAATTGCAGCGGTTTCGAGCTTTATGGTGGGTGGGCTGTGGTATTCCAAGGCCCTGTTTGGCGCCACCTGGACGGCCGAAAATGGCGGGGGCATGAACAAGGACGGCCACCCGGCCAAAGTGTTTGGCATCAGCTTTGCCTTTTCGCTGGTGGCAGCGGTCGCGTTTTCGATGCTGGTGGGCCCCGTACCCAGCCTGGAAGCGGCGCTGAAACTGGGCCTGTTGGCCGGCGTCGGCCTGGTGGCGACCAGCTTTGGCATCAATTACCAGTTTGCCCAGCGATCGGCCAAACTGTGGCTGATCGACGGCGGCTACCATATCGTGCAGTTTGCACTCTTCGGCCTCGTCTTCGGCCTGGTCCACTAGTGGTCGGTGTGGAAGGACTCGACCAGTTCGTCGAGCAGTTCGGTGATTTCTTCTTCGGACAGGCCCAGGTGGTCGCTGGCGATCTGCCCGCCCTTGTCCCATTCGATGGACTGGGACAGGCCCTGGTATTTTTGGATGGCCATTTCGGCCAGCAGGTTCAGCGCCACCAGTGAACGCACGGCGTCGTCGGTGGCGCTGTCGTCGATGACCTCATAGTCGTGGTGGTGCAGGATGGCCCAGCACACATCGCTGGTCAGTCCCCAGTTGCGCGCCAGCAGGCAGCCAATGGCAGCGTGGTTGGTGCTGTGGCGCTCGTCTTCCAGCGCAGTAAATACACGTTGCGTATCGCCTGCCGCTTCTTCATAGGTGCGGATATAGCCAGGAAAGCGGTCCATCAGCAGGGGCACGCCGGTGTCGCAGAATAGGCCAAAGGTGTGGGCCACGTCGGTGGCGCCGATGCGCAGGCGGCGCGACAACAGCACCATGGCCTGGGCGCGCCGGCTCGACATGTCCCAGAAATTGGCCAGGGCTGCATTGTCAGTCTTGATGGCCTGGCGGGCCAGCAGGCCCGTCATCAGGGTCGCCACCTGGTTAATGCCAAGGAAAATGATGGCCTGGTCGATGGATTTGGCCTTGCGCGCACTGCCAAAGAAAGGCGAATTGGCCAGCTTGAGCAGGGCGCCGGACATGCCGACGTCGCTGGCAATGGTCTTGCCGATAGTGATGGGCGAGGGGTCGCTCGAGGCCAGTTCCTGCTGCAGGTCAGCCAGCAGGCTGGGCCGCGGCGGAATGCGGATCGACTTGATCAGGGCATCGACCTGGTCGTCGGCATTCGTGGCAAGAGGGGCAACATTGCTCATGTTGTTGAGGCTAAGCGCCGGCAGCGCGATCAGGAAAACTAGCACTCTACACTAGGACGGGCTTGCCGTCCCGCCCCAGCCCTGATTTATTGTCTGACCGTAAGGGAATGCGGGCCTCAGGTCTTCTGCACCAGGTGCATCCTGGGCCCTTTGGGACGCATCGGGCTGTCCGGTGCACGCCGCTCACCAGGGGGCGCAGGCGGCGGCGCCGCCGAGCGCTGGGCCAGCGCCCGCACTTCGGCGGCCACCACGGCAAAGCCGCGCTCGTGCTCACCGGCGCGCGTCGCTTCCACGGCCGCGTTCAGAGCCAGCAAGTTGGTCTGCACGGCGATCGCATCGATCACGCCGATGATGTCAACGACCTCGCCTGCGCTGGCGCGGATGCTGTCCATCGCGCTGGCCGTCGCCTGCAGGGAGCGGGCCTGCAGTTCCGTGCGGACCGTGTGCGAGATCGCATGCACGTCTTTAAGCATGGCACGCCGCACCATGATCGAGGCCGCCACCGACAGCACCATCGACAGCAGCACCAGTACTGGCATGCTGATGCCGAGCGTACCAAATTCGGCGCGGGCGACGGCGTAGGCTTGCTCGCTCATGTTTTTTTCCATCGCTGCGAGCTGCTGCAGGTTGGTGTTGAGGGTGCTGTACTGCCGCTCCGCCTTGGCCATCGCATTGGTGGCGATGGACTGGTCGACCTGGGCCAGCTCGATGGTTTCCAGCACGTCCTTGCTGTAGCCGGCCAGCGCCGCCTTGGCAGCGTCGATGACGGCCCGCTCGGCCGGGTCAGCCACCACAGCCAGGGCCGCGAGCTGCTGGCCAACGGCGGCATGGCGGTCCTGGATTTCCTGGGTCAGCGCATCGAGCCGGTTCTTGGCGAAGCTGCCATTGATCCAGGCCAGCAGCTGGTAGATGTTGGCGTGCGCATGGTTGGCTTCACTGGCTACCTCGGCGGCCGCCTTCAGGCGCGCCGCCCGCACTTGCACCATGTTTTCCAGGGTGCCGTTTTGACGCACCATGCCGTAGTAGGCGGCGCCTGACAACAGCACCAACAAGGCCAGCACCACGCCGGGCGCCAGCAGCAGTTTGGGACCGATACGCAGTTTGCTCAGCATGCTTCCTCCTGGAGGGGACGCCTTACTTTTTGTAGATGCCTGCCTCCAGCACCACATCGCCGACCCGCAGGATGTAGGTGGTCTTCGGCTCGATTTTGTTGGTGGCCGGGTTCTTGTACTGGTAGTCGACCCAGCCTTTGCCTTTCTTCTGCGCCAGCTCGATAATCTCGCGCCGGTATTTCTTGCCGCTGGCATCGGGCAGGTCGAGCAAGTCCTGGCCAACGATGGAAGGATTGATCGGGTGGGCCAGCACGACCCCGCTGGCCAGGTCGCGCATGTCGACATACAGTGCGCCCTGCACAAAGTCGGGGTCCTTGGCGCCGATCTTTTTCATCATCTCTTCCTTGCCGTGGGCTTTCATGAAGGCGGCGCCTTTTTCCGCCATCGCGATTGCGTCTTTCTCCGTCGGTTCGGCGGCATGGGCGGCGCTGAGGGCCAGGCAAAGCAGGGCGCTGGTGGCGAGCAGTTTCATGGAGGTCCTTTCAGAAAGGGATTCCCTTGCGCAAGTCGTAATGTAGGGCGTGGCCCCTTGCCTCCCATTGCGCTGCCGCAAGGACAGGGTGTGTATGCGCGCAGGCGGCGATGCCGCTGGTCCACTTCATCCTTCGCGGTAGTCCGGTAGAATGCCAGGATTGCGTTGTCACTGTGAAGGAAGAGCATGAAACTGGTTCGCTACGGCCGCCCCGGTAAGGAAAAACCTGGAATGATCGATGAAGAAGGCCGCCTGCGCGACCTGTCCGGCCATATCGAAGACATCGATGCCAGTCAGCTGTCGGACAAGGCCCTGCGCAAGCTGGCCAAGATCGACGAAAAAACCTTGCCCCGGGTGCGCGGCAATCCGCGCTTCGGTGTGCCCGTTGCGGGTTCGCGCAAATTCATCGGCATTGGCCTGAACTACGCCGACCATGCCGCCGAATCGGGCATGCCTGAACCGAAGGAGCCGATCGTCTTCATGAAGGCCATCACCTGCCTGAACGGCCCGGACGACGATATCGTGCTGCCGAAAGGCTCGAAAAAGGCGGACTGGGAAGTCGAACTGGGTGTCATCATCGGCACGCGCGCCAAGGACGTCAGCGAGAAAGACGCGCTGAACTACGTGGCGGGCTATTGCGTGGTCAATGACTTGTCCGAGCGCGAGTTCCAGCTGGAGCGCGGCCCCCAGTGGGACAAGGGCAAAGGCTGCGATACCTTTGGGCCGGTCGGCCCCTGGCTGGTCACGCGCGATGAGCCTTACGACGTGCAGCAACTGGACCTCTACCTGGAACTGAACGGCAAGCGCATGCAGACTGGCAGCACCAAGACCATGATCTTTACGGTGAAGCAGATCGTCAGCTACCTGTCACGCTTCATGACGCTGGAGCCGGGCGACATTATCGCCACCGGCACGCCACCTGGCGTGGGCATGGGGCGCAAGCCGCAGCGCTTCCTGAAGAAGGGAGACAAACTGCGCCTCGGTATCGCCGGCCTGGGCGAGCAGCAGGCCGTCGTCAAATAGACTGGTAATTGGCCCTGCGGCACGGTGAGCAAGAAAAGAAAGGGCAAACAATGAGCACAGACCGCCTGGGGCCATTGGAACTGGAGCAGATGGATGCCGTCCAGCGCGCTGCCGCGCAAGCGATCATCGATGGACCGCGGGGCGCCGTGTACGGCCCCTTCGTTCCCTTGCTGCGCAGCCCCGAGCTGATGGACTGCGCCCAGCGCATGGGCGAATACCTGCGCTACCGTAGTGCGATTGGCACACGCCTGTCCGAACTGGCCATCCTGGTCACGGCGCGCCAGCAGGACCAAGCGGTGGAGTGGGCGATCCACGCGCCCATCGCCATGCAAAACGGATTTGGCCAGGAAGCGATTGACGCCATCGCTGAATGGCGCCGGCCGCAGGGGCTGGCTGAGGACGAGGCAGCCGTCTACGACTTTTGCATTGAACTGCATCGGCAAAAGCGGGTGTCCGACGAGACCTATGCCAAAGCGCTGGCCCTGTTTGGCGAAAAAGGCGTGGTGGACCTGATGGGCATTAACGGTTACTACACTTTCCTGGCGATGGTGATGAATGCGGCCAGGACGGAAGTGCCGCGTTCACACACCGCGCCCTTCCCGGACTTGCCCTTGTATTGAGCGCATGGCCAGTCGCATACTGGCGTGCGTTTTGGCCGCCATGCACTTGGCTTCCGCGGCGCCTCACAGGCCGGGCACGGCGTTGGGCGGGATTTGATACACGTCGTAATAATGGCGCCGGTACAGTTTGGCCAGGGTGCCGTCTTTGACCATTTCTGCCATGGCGTTTTCCAGCGCCTGGAGCTGGGCCTCGCCCACGGCCTTTTTCGACACGCTCACAGACCGCGGGGCAATGGTGTCGGCGAAACGGTAGCTCGCTTTTTCGAGCTGTTCGCGCAACTTAAGCTGCGACAAGATGACTTCGCCCTGGTCTTCGGCGACGACGAGCGCGTCAAGGCGGCCCAGCGCGAGCTTGCGGAAATTGGTCGCGGCATCACGCGCGGCAATCTTGTTCAGCGTGGCGTCAGCATCAAACCGTGGAAAGGCGGTGGCGCCTTGTTTGACCCCGATGCGCAGCGGCTTCAGGTCTTCGTAGCTGCGGATCACTGGCCCGGCGCCTTTACGCACATAGAACACTTTGTCCGATCCGCGCGTACGATAGGCTGTTTTCAGGAAGTGCAAGTAGCGGCGGCGTTCGGGCGATTCCTGGATACCGATGGCGATATCGGCGCCGCCTTGCTCCAGTAGCACCAGGCAGCGCGACAGCGGACAGGGTACAATTTTCAGCTGCATACCGGTGCGCGTTGCCAGCTCGCGCACGATCTCGGTGTAGGCACCGCCGAACAGTGTTCCATTGGCCGTCTTCCACGGTTCCAGCTCGCTGAATGCAAACACCAGCGTATTGGCCGGTTGGGGGGCGGCATGGATAAAAGGACAGGCGAACAAGCTCGCTGCCAGGATGAGCAGGGCGGTAAGCCGGGTTGGACGTGTCACGATGCGTTGTCGCATCTTCACAGTGTACTACGCGCTGCGGCAGATGACGGGGTTGGCCGGGTCGCTGCTCCACTCGCACCAGCCGCCGTCATACACGCTGATGTCTTCCCACTCCATCAGCCAGGCATAGAAGAAGGCGAGCGAGGCGCGCCAGCCAGTGCCGCAATAGAAGGCCGTGCGGCCCGCCTGCTCGATGCCGGCCCGCTTCCACAGGTCGCGGATGGCGCTGGCCGGTTTCATGGTGCCGTCCGGCTCGTGGTATTCGCTCATGCTGTTGACATCGTCGTCATTGCCGGCCCGGCCCCAGCGCGCGCCGGGAATGTCGCCGCAGGCGCTGATATAGCTGTAGCCCGAAGTCTTGCCGATGAATTCATTCCAGGTCCGGGTGGAAACCAGGGTGCCTTCGCCGCCGTTGAGGATGCGGCGCACTTCGTCCATGCCGATCAGGTAGTCTGGCCGCGCCGGGAAGCTTGTGCCAAAGCTGGCAATGGCATGGTTAGCAACTGGTGCAGTGGCGCCGGTGGCGTCACCTGCCTGCACTGCAAGGCCCGCGCCTTCCCATGCCGTGAAGCCGCCATCAAGAATGCGGACGTCCTGCACGCCGGCGTACAGCATCAGGTGCGCTGCGCGCGCTGCCGCCAAGGTATTGCGGCCATACAGGATGACGGTGGTGTCATAGCGGATGCCTTGTTTGAGCAGCAGGGCCAGCAGGGCGTCGTTGCAGACTTTGTTCCACAAAGGCTCGCATTCCAGCTCGCGCGTGTCGAGATAGGCTGCACCGGGAATGTGCGCTTGCTCGAACAGGTCGCGCGTACCGAAGCCGACTTCCAGCAGCCGCCATTGCGCCGATGGCGCAGCCAGCACCGGTTCGCCCGCAATCACGCGGGCGAGCCAGGGCGGCGCTACCAGGTGGCGCCAACGCGGAAGGTCAGGGCGGAACATTGTAGGCTGTCTAGAAATGTCGGTGTCGGTCAGTCGTTGAGCGTGGTTGAGTCGCTGTTACGCGGTGGCAGCTGTCACTTCAACACGCGCTTGAGCCAGGCGCTGATGTGGTCCACTTCTTCGGCACACAGCGAGTGCTGCATCATGTATTCATGCCATTCGACCTGGTAGCCCAGCGCATTGAGCAGGTCGCGCGAGGCGACCGCACGGCTGATCGGGATGACGGGGTCCATGCGGCCATGCACCATGAAGATCGGGGTGGCGACGCTTTCGTGGGCGCGCTCATTGGAGACCTTGTCGGCCAGCGGCACATAACCGGACAGGCACATCAGCCCGGCCAGCTTTTCCTTCTGGCGCAGGCCCGTTTGCAGGGTCATGGCGCAACCTTGCGAGAAGCCCGCCAGGATGATGCGGCCGGCTGGAATGCCGCGCGCTTGTTCGCGGGCGATGAAGGCTTCCACCTGCAGCTGCGAAGCGCGCAGGCCGGCTTCGTCTTCGCTGCGACCGAGATCGGTTTCCTTGATGTCGTACCAGGCGCGCATGACATAGCCGCCATTGATCGTTACCGGCATGGTCGGCGCATGGGGGAAGATGAAGCGGATCCCGGGCAGGCCGCTCAAATCCAGTTCCTTTACCATCGGCACGAAGTCATTGCCGTCGGCACCCAGGCCGTGCATCCAGATGATGGAGACGCTTGGGTTGGGCGCGGTTTCAATTTCAATATTAGGTAGTACGTCGGTCATGGCGATGCCGTTCGAAATGGGTCAATCAATCAAGTGGTCAAGCACCCGCTGGCGCCGGCTTCAGCGCTGACTTGGGGCGGAAAGCTTTGCACACTGCCGGGTCGGTTTCCATATAGGGGCCGCCGATCAGGTCGATGCAATAAGGGACGGCCGCAAAGATGCCGCCAACCAGCTGCTTGCCGTCCGCGTCCCGCAAGCCTTCCAGGGTCTCCTTGATGGCCTTCGGCTGTCCGGGCAAGTTCATGATCAGGGCGGCGTGCTCGGCTGTCTCGCGGATCACGGCAGTCTGGCGCGACAGGATGGCCGTCGGTACAAATTGCAAGCTGATCTGGCGCATTTGCTCGCCAAAGCCCGGCATCTCTTTGGTGCCAACCGCCAGGGTCGCTTCTGGCGTCACGTCGCGCCGCGCCGGGCCGGTGCCGCCCGTGGTCAGCACCAGGTGGCACCTGGCCGTGTCGACCAGTTCAACCAGGGTGGACTCAATGTGGGCGCGTTCATCGGGAATCAGGCGCTGCTCGATCCGGTAAGGCGTGGTCAGGGCAGCGGCAAGCCAGTCGGCCAGGGCAGGAATGCCCTTGTCTTCATAGACGCCGCCACTGGCACGGTCGGACACGGACACCAGGCCAATGACCAGCATGTCGGTAGGACTTGTCGAGGTACTCATGGTTTCGTTGGCGCGCCGGCGCTTGGCCGCGCGCCGCTTCCTTATTCGTCGTCGTCGAGGTCGGCGTCTTCGGCTTCCTCATCGCTGGCGGCTGGTTTGGCACCATTGGCCAGGTCTTTGAGGATCTGGAAGATCTCACGGTAAGCCTTGGGCGGCTTGCTGGCAGCCTGCTCCTTGCGGGCATTGCGGATCAGGGTGCGCAGGTGCTGGACGTCGAGCTGGGGATGTTCCTCCAGCAGGGCCGTCAGGGCGTTGTCGTCGGCCAGCAGCTTTTCGCGGCGGCGCTCCAGTGCGTGCAGGGCGGCCGTATCGGCCTTGGAGGCGCCCTTCCAGCCTTCGATGGTGCGGCGAATGACGGCCACTTCCTCTTCGGTCAAGGTGCGCATTTTTTTGCCGACGAACTGCATCTGGCGGCGCCGCCCTTCGTGGTTGGTGATGGTCTGGCACATCAGGATGGCGTCTTTGACGTCATCGGGCATGGGGACCCGCTTGACGCGGTCGCGCGGCTCGTCCACCAGGTCTTCGCCGAGCTTTTGCAGCTCGTTCATCTGGCGTTTGAGTTCAGATTTGGAGGGGCGCTCGTATTCTTGTTCGAATTCGTTGGATTGGGGGCCAACGGCGCCACGATTTGGATTCACCATGGTATGGGGGCTGGATTCCGGGCTTGCCGGACCAGTAAAAACTGTAAACGACTGCTATGATACCTGTTTTAGCGACCGGCCCCAGAAAACCGCCCATGAACGACTCCGTTTTTATCCACACCCAAGACCAGCTCAAAGCCATCACCGCCGAGGTGCTGGACTACGCCAAATCCGTCGGCGGCACCGATGCTGCCGTCGAAATCAGCGAGGGCAGTGGCCTGTCGGTGTCGGTCCGGCACGGCAAAATCGAAACCATCGAGCAAAACAAGGACAAGGGCCTGGGCGTGACCATCTTCGTGGGCCAGCGCCGCGGCAACGCCAGCACCTCCGATTTTTCCCCTGCTTCCCTGCGCGCCACGGTCGACGCCGCCTATAACATCGCCCGTTTTACCGCGGAAGACGACTGCGCCGGCCTGGCCGACGCCGATATGCTCGAGCGTAATCCGCGCGACCTGGCCCTGTGCTACCCATGGCGCATCACCACAGAAGAGGCCGTGGCCCTGGCCCAGCGGGCCGAAGCCGCCGCTTTCGACGTTGACCCGCGCGTGACCAATAGCGAAGGCGCCAGCGTCCACGTCCAGCAGTCGCATTTCGTATCGGCCAATTCGCAGGGCTTTGTGGGCGGTTATCCTTTCTCGCGCCACACCCTGTCGGTGGCGCCGATCGCCGGCAAGGGTGCCAAAATGCAGCGCGACGACTGGTATTCGTCGGTGCGCGACCCGGCCAAGATGGCCAAGCCCGAAGCGGTGGGCCGCTATGCCGCCGAGCGCGCCCTGTCGCGCCTGAACGCCCGCAAGCTCGACACCCGTACCTGCCCCGTGCTGTTCGAGGCGCCGCTGGCGGCTGGCCTGCTGGGCGCCCTGGTGCAGGCCACTTCGGGCGGCTCGCTGTATCGCAAATCCAGCTTCCTGCTCGACACCCTGGGCAAGCAGATTTTCCCCTCCCATATCCAGGTGCTGGAAGACCCGCACGTTGTCGGCGGCGTTGGTTCAGCCCCGTTTGATGAAGAGGGCGTGCGCACGGTCAAGCGCGACGTCGTCAAGGATGGCGTGCTGCAGGGCTACTTCCTGTCCTCTTACTCGGCCCGCAAGCTGGGCATGAAAACGACGGGCAATGCAGGTGGTTCGCACAACCTGTCCCTGACATCGAGCAAAACCAAGCGGGGCGACGACTTTGCCGGCATGCTGCGCAAGATGGGCAAGGGCTTGCTGGTGACCGAGCTGATGGGCCAGGGCACCAACTACGTCACGGGCGACTATTCGCGCGGCGCCTCCGGCTTCTGGGTCGAGAACGGTGTCATCCAATACCCGGTCGAAGAGATCACCATTGCCGGCAATATGAAGGACATGTTTGCCCAGATCGTTGCTGTCGGCGCCGATGTTCTCATCCGCGGCAACAAACAGACGGGCTCCATCTTGATCGAGAACATGGTCGTGGCAGGTTCCTGATTTGGCCTGTCTCCTGCTTGTTGCAGCGCGGTACGATATTTACGTTGCAAGCTTACTCTAGTGCAAATAGACTAGTCGCAGCTTCGCGGGGGAAGCATAGAAGTCGGTGCTTCCCTGTGGTACTTCCTTGATGCAAACCCTTCAGGAGACAGATATATGGAACGTCGTTCCTTTCTAAAAAAAGCGACCGTCGGCGCAGCAGCCGGCGCAGTCGCCACGCCGGCCCTGGCGCAGTCGCTGCCTACCATCAACTGGCGCCTTGCCAGTAGCTTCCCTAAGAACCTCGATACCATTTTCGGCGCCGCCGAAACCTTTACCAAGCGCGTGTCGCAGCTGACTGGCGGCAAATTCAATATCCGTGTGTTTGCAGCCGGTGAAATTGTCCCGGGCCTGCAGGTATTGGATGCGGTGCAAGCCGGCACGGTGGAGATCGGCCATACGGCGTCCTACTACTACTTCGGCAAAGATCCTACCTTTGCCTTCGACTGCGCCGTGCCGTTCGGCCTGACCTCGCGCCAGCAGACGGCCTGGTGGGACCAGGGCGGTGGCCGCGAACTGACCCGCGAATTCTTCAAGGGCTACGGCATCATCAACTTCATGGGTGGCAATACCGGGACCCAGATGGGCGGCTGGTTCCGCAAAGAGATCAAGACCGTGGCGGACCTCAAAGGCGTCAAGATGCGCATCAGCGCCTTCGCCGGTGCGGTGCTGTCCAACCTGGGCGTGGTGCCCCAGCAACTGGCCGGTGGCGACATCTACCCAGCGCTGGAAAAAGGCACCATCGATGCGGCCGAATGGGTCGGCCCGTATGATGACGAAAAATTCGGCTTCTACAAAGTGGCGCCGCACTACTATGCGCCGGGCTGGTGGGAGCCGGGCCCGCAGCTGTCCTTCTATGTCGGCATCAAGGAGTGGGAAAAGCTGCCCAAGGAATACCAGGCAGCGATCGAAGCGGCCAGCTACGAAGCCCACACGGTGATGCAGGCCGAATACGATGCCAAGAACCCCGCTGCGCTGCGCAGCCTGCTGGGCAAGGGCATCAAGCTGCACACCTTCTCCAA
>JACXTT010010706.1_pt1 | contig 12337 bp, 12 predicted proteins | sample 9270951 | NCBI WGS metagenome assembly JACXTT01 (sample SAMN15532306, study PRJNA645909) | rock metagenome | isolation source: weathered quartz diorite | place: Puerto Rico | collected 2017-06-21 | reverse complement strand
GGTCTCCCACTGGCCTAGAAGAAGTGCCTTTTTACTGAGGGCCCTTAAGGCAGTTAGAGATTCTAAATCTTTTTTAGACAAGGCATCGCAAATGCTTTTCCATTTCTCTGCATAGAGAAAAAATTCGCCGCTTTGATTTTTGAGAAGTTCGATAGCCTTCTCCAGAAGTGAGGTGGCAAGCTCAAAGTTTTGACGAAATAATTGAGACTGAGCACGCAACTCATAGCAATTACCAAGTAAGAGCAGGTAATTATTTTGCTCGCACTCCAATTGAATTTCACCTAACAAAGAGTCTGCAGCGTCATATCGACAATCAATAGTAAGAGCCGCCGCTAAATTCACCTTGCCAATAAGTTTGCGGTAAGGTGACAGATTTTTCTCTGCCAAAAATTTTTCTAAAAGTGGTATCGCCGCGGGATAATTCCAAACTCTAAAATGAGCTAATGATTTTCGCAAAGATACTTCTGGCTCTTGTTGGCTATCAATGGATTCAAATATTTTAATCGCTTCATCAACTGCACCTAAGTTCCCAAGAGCAGTTGCATAGACAAATTTTTCTCGGTCGGTGGGAGCTGCCGCCAACTCATTTTCAGGAAATACAATTTTATTCAAAAGCTTCAAAGTCAAAAGAGGCTCACTAATTCGCCAAGCCATTTCAGCCATCGGCCATACAAAATTTCTAGGAATATGATTGAGATTAAATTCACTGATCGAATTTTTCACTTCATCGTGTTTGCCTTCGACAACCTGTTTTTCAAGTTGTTCAAGAATCGGCACCCAATCGATTGATTTTTTCTTCATACCTATTTATCGGTGACAGGGCACCTAAACTAAAGACGCGAAGACAAGGATACAAATAGGTAAATCATTAAGATCACAGGTGATTTTTTATTTCTCTCGCAAACTTTATTTTTATCCCGGTACCTTATGATAAGTACTCAAATTCACGGTATTTTTCGACATTACCTCAGAACTTAACTCAGTCATTAAAGCCTTCAAGGTCTTCTATTCTGTTTCTAGAAAAGCGAGGGCCAAAATATGGATTTAGAAAATAAAAAAACTCCAGCAATTCTCAAAACAATACAGTATACAGGTCTTATTCTTGCTCACACCTTTTCAAAATCGAAATTGAAAAGAATGCCTGAACCTCATGCGCTCACTGATCAGGAGCTGCATGTCGAGGATTATAATAAGGCGATTCACTCGGTGATGATCCTTCCCTACGTTTTAGTCTTAGACATGATTCATCGACTGACTGATCAAAACGAAAAAAAATTTTCTAAAAAGGCAATCGATCTCTGTTGTGGGCCTGGGCATTTTACTCGCTTGTTAGCAAAGTATTTCAATTGCAGCGAAGTCACTGGTGTGGATTTGTCAGAGCCGATGCTAAAGAAGGCGCAGGAGAATGCAAAAAAAGAAAATCTCACAGATATCTTAAAATACATTAAGTCAGATGTCTCAAATCTTGAAACGGTCGAATCAAAATCTGTTGATCTCGTGAGCTTTATGGATGGTGCCCATCACATGAACTCAACTCAAGATATCACAAAAATTTTAAGAGAGGCTGATCGAGTAACAAAACCAGAAGGCATGATTATCCTCCTAGATCCGGTTCGACCAAAAACGAGTTCAACGGCCAATCTCTATCATCGCATTGCCGGCAAAGCTTATGTCGACCTTGGCTTAACATATTTTAACAGCGATTTTCGCGATTCAATTTTGGCAAGTTGGAGTGGGGCTGAGCTCTTTCAGGCTATCCCCAAAAACACCAATAGAAAATGGGTACAATTGATGCCATTTGGTTTTCCGGCTTTTCAAATTATTATTGGTTTGCCAGAAGGACGAGAGAAACTCTTTATTGGCGAAGGACTCCCGCAAGAGGTCGTTGCAAAGCTGATTCCAAAAGAAGGTAAGAGCGACTGGAGTATGCTCAAACTTTCTTTTCAGTTTGCCAAACGGAGAATCGTTCAATCTCAATTCATCAGGGCTGTGAATAGCGTCCCATAAAAAGAATTGCACCAGATTTCACATGGCGAATGAAAAATAAAAAAGGCCGATTCGCTTTAAAAATAATGGGCGGATTCGGTGGTGGCATCACGGATTGAGCGACTGCCATACCAACAGCCGTAGCGGCTGCCGCCTCGGTTCCGTTTTCATTGACATCAACAAATGCCTTATGAATGACTATAGCGATATAAATATTTTCATTAGGCTTCATCTTTCGCATTCCGTGAAAGTCAGCTTTTGCAGGGTCGAAAGCGTCTGGCATACCCATCGCAGCCAAATTGCCATTTAAGTTTAATGTCGATTCAGCTTTAAATTTTGGAAGTGATAATTCAACTCTCGGAAAAAGCCCTTTGCGATCTAAATCATTTAATGCCGTTGGAGTTAGATTCTTTTCGATAGAATTTAAATCAATGCCAGCTTTTGGAAGCACGATCTCCATGTTTAATTCATTTCCTTGATAGCGCATTTCTAAAAATTGCAGATCAGAATTCTCACTGTATTTGAAATTCGACGTGAGATGCATAAAAGCTATCGATTTTTTCTGCTGAGCTGTTATTTCAAAATCATCATTTTTAGTTAGCTCTTGTTTAAAAGGTACAGCCCAACTTCCCTTAAAGTAAATGGCATTGGTTAATACAAGATCTGTGGCTGGAGTAATTGAATCTGGAGGCAAGAGATCTTTAATTTTATTTTGTGTTTGCAGTTCAACCCATTTGTTAATGTAAATGCGTGAGGCATCGGCCTTGCCCTTGAAATCTAAAGGCTCCAAAGCGGCGCCATAGTTGTCGCTAAGGACTTTGAGAAAATTTGCATAATAGTTAGTGCCAGACGATCCCCATAAGCGATTGGCAATGAGCAGTTGAAAACTCTTGCTCCCTTTGAGCTGGGCCAGCAATGCGCGAAATGCTGAATGTTCATCAGGCATTAAATGAAGCGTCTTATTCATTTGCGCCAAGGTTTGATTTTGTGCTCCGGCCGATGTCATTGCTAGTGCAGTCTCAATACTCATAGGAGAGAAAAATAAATTACCCGGATTTTTTGAATTGAGATTATAAATATCAAAGGCCAACTGGTTGCTCGCTTCGGCTGGCTTGTCGGTTTGGGATTTTGCTGTCAGCGAAAGCCCCATTGTCATAAGAACTAGAATTAAATATTTCACGATGACCTCCTTGGTGAAGGCTAGGTGAGCCTTGGCTAGCCGTCAATGCAATCTTGCGAGTTATTTCAAGCCCAAGATTTTTTTGAGTTCAGACTTAATCTCATCAAAGTGATCATATGCATTTCTCTCGCCGTTTTTTTGCATTGCCAATTGCGCGATGATTCCATGGTTTGCATAGGTGTTCTGAGGCTGCTCGAAATATATTTTATCTTGGTAGGCTTCTTCGGCGCTTATAATTTTCCAACCGCGCTGATGCAGTTCTTTGACAAGAGAGTCTAGAAACATAACAGTCGCATCCATTTCATGCAGAAGAAGCACGTGTTTTGGTGAATAACCTAGAGTCTTGACTGCTAAATTGTCATAGAAATCGACCGCGCCGATCATGTGTCTTAAGAAGAGAGCTTGAACCTTCTTGTAATCTATTTTTTTAGATCTGTTTTTCGCCGCATTGATTTCAAATGAAAAGATGTAATCATCGTCATCAACAGAGACCACTGCATTTCTGTAATGATTATCCTTGAGCCAGATTCGCATTTGATCTCTTAATTTTTCATCTTTGCCTTCATTGAGATACGGAAACCTAAAAAACTTTTGATTTGAAAAAAGTGAGCTTAAGAGTCGATCACCATGTTCAGCATCTTGCGAAAATTGAGAATATCCCACTTCATCCAGGCGAGGATGTGAACAAGTGTGATTGCCAATGCTATGACCAGCATCTTTGTACTTTCTTAACTGTTGCAAAACGGACTTTTGATCCTTGCGCTTGCAGGCATTGGCAAAAATGAAAGCAGATGGCACGCCGAGAGCTTTGAGCTTTTTGATCAGCTCCTCTGTGCGACTCAATGATTCAAAGTGCCGAGACGATGGCATTGGAGCATCGTCAAAAGTGAAGGCAATTTCTTTGGCATCCGCAATCAAATTCATAAAAATGAAACTGAATGCAATCAACAAGTTCCATGGAGAGACCATTTAAAATATTTTCATGCGAGGTGGTTCCTTATTTAGGATGTTTATGCAAACAAATGAATTCAAACTCTTTGTAGCCTATTTTGCATCTCAATTTTTTTTGGCATGTTCTTAGCAGTTCATTTCGCTGTTTTTATTCACTTCACAAAACATTCTCAAAAGAGAAGAAAAGGATAGATATGAAAAAGTTCGTCATTCTGGCTCTTGCAGGCCTCCTTCACTCCAACCCAGCTTCGGCATTGGTCCGCGTAGTTGAAACTTGCCAAACTCCAACAGGGTCAATGAAAGTTGTCATTTTAGATAATCAGGGTATTGGAATGGTTCGTAAAAGTAATTTGATTGCAACGGTATCAGATAGTCAAGGCCCTGTCGTAACCTATCCAGTCAATCCTCCGCCGGCTATTCAGTCTGTTAGTTTCGGTCGAAGTCCATATACGGATCGGCTCACTCATGGACGACAATTTAGTCTTTCGTTTCCATCGACAAATTTCAAACACACTTCTCTTTTTGTGCTTCTTCCGAATGGAATGATATTCACGAATGATAATATGATTTGTCGCTAGTCGAATTTGTATAGTCTGTCGCTAGAGGCGGGCTATACAGTCATGCGAAAGCATTTGCATTTTTCGGTCACTTCAAAACCAAAGCGCAAGTAAAGCCCCAAAGCTTTTTCATTTTGAGCCGCAACTGTTAGATGACATTTTGAATAGGCCATTTTGCTGGCTTCATTCAGCCAATGCTAAAGAAGACTGTCGCCAATTCCGCGTTCTCGATGCTGAGGTAGAACGCCGATGATCTTAATTTCGCAGCTCTCGCCATTTTCTGGTTCGACGAGATTGGCAAATCCCATAATTTCAGACTGCTCTTTCCATAGAAAAAAATGTGAGCCGGGTGAGCGTAAAAATTTTGGCCTCCAAACATCGAAGTCTGGAATGCTCGTATCAAGATTTTGACTGAAGGACTCACATAAAACTTTATAGACGGAATGAGCATCAGAGCTTAATGCGAACGAAATATTCGGATTTTTTTTCTGAGAGGATTCTTTCATAGACTTCTTTTGCATATTAAAAGTAGCGTAGTGATAAGCGAGTCCTCGCTTTTGAAGAAAGTCCTCAGTTATTTCTGAATTTTCATCGATCGCAAACTGAAATCCAGCTCTATGCAAAGGAGATCTCTCTTTCGACAGTTCAATAAATTGGGCAACGAGAGGAGTGGGATCAACACCTTCTCGCATTCCTAGTATTTCTAAGCAGGCATCGTTTGAGACATTGTTTACTTTATCTAAAAGAACGGCACTGGCCAATCGACCGTCATTATCGTGAATATCAAAAATGAGTTTGTTTGTTGAAACAAACTCAGAGAGAAAGCGCTTTTTTAGAGCGACGGGATAAGAGAGTACCCACGGATATTGTTGAGAGAAGTTTAGAATATCGATCTTCTCGATATCACGGACTTCGCGAACGACCCTGTTCATAACTTATATTCGATCCACACAGTTAATGGCTTTAGCCATTGATAATCTCCCGACTTAGTATTTTGAGATGGGGTCCACATAATTTTCTTAAACTCAGGCGCTCAGAATGCGTCAGTATATAAGGCTCAACGACGGGTTTGCCAACAGAATTAAAAAAAGGTGAGGGCTGATTTTGTCGTTTGATCCATCCGAGTAATAAAAACTTAATGGTTGTTAAAATCACTTTCAATGGGGCGCTTTGATGGGACCCCTTGGGCAATTCGCCAATGCCGAATCTCGCGTGTATTCTCGCATAAATGGGACCGAGTGCCTTTTCTCGAGTTTGATGGTCGCCCGCGTGATTCATAATCGTATGAATTGTGCCGGCATAGGGTATTTTAGGAGAGGCCAAGGTATTAGCGATCGGTGTTTTGCAGCAGCCGGCGTACCACCGAAGCAATCCTGTTTCAGTGAGGCGCAAGCATTTTAAGTTTTCAATCCCTTGAGTGATTTTTATTTTCGCTGGAACAACAGGAAAAACATCTGTCCCGCCATTCGTGTCGAGAACCTCATCTGCGCGACCTAAAAAATGAGCGTAGGCCTGGCAGTCATCGCACATGCAAACAATACGTCGAGCGGTCTTTTCAGAAATATTTTGAGCAACTCCGCGAAAAGCTCCGCAACTGCATTTGAGAGAGACATTCATGCGAGACTCCTGTTAAAAAAATCCATTTTCATTGGGTGAATTTTTCATCATCGGTTGCCCGACATCCCAAAGCTCCACCACACGATTATTTTCAAATCTAAAAATGTGAATTACCGCGATGCTCGGGTCCTCTGGTTTTTGTCTGACCACTTCTGAATGCGTAATGACAGTATCTTTGTCTTCATAGACATGTTTGATGTCTATCGATTTATTGGGGCTTTTTTGAGAGGCTTCTAGCATCGCCGTCATCAATGACTGACGGTCACCTTTAAAATACTGATTATGGTGGATAAATTTTGGATCAATATATTTTTCATAAGCACTTTGGACATCGCCCGAACCTGCCATTTTTAAGAATGCAATCGCCATTTCTTTTTTCGACATCATGATCATCTCCCTCTGACTACTTACCACGGGATTTCTTGATTTCAATGTTGAAATTGAAGTTCGTCAAACTTAACATTTTATTAGGGATTCTCGAGATCACTCAGCCAGAACAATTTTTTTTAACCAGACTTCAAAGAGTTACCGACAAATTTCGATAATAGTTGATATATCAATGGTTGTGGTGTAAATTAGTTGATATGGCAACATTCGAGATTTTAGAAGCTTTTATAAGTTTGCGCCGAGAGGTCTCATTACTTCGTGCTGCAGAGGCAAAAGAATCTGAATTCGGAAACAATCAAATTGGTGTTCTTTATAGGCTTTCGCTCTCCAGCGCGACAATGGGTGAGCTCACAGCACACACTCTTTCAGATAAAGCCTCTATGACAAGGACAGTATCGCTTCTCGAAAAGGCTGGCCTTGTCAGGCGCATTCCCAGCAAAATTGATCGGCGAGTGGTCAGGATCGAGCTGACGACTAAAGGCAAGATCCAAGCGCACAAAGCGGTGGCCATTCGAGAATCCATTGGCAAAAAATTAGAAAGAAGCTTGGCCCCCAGTGAAAGAAAACAACTCACTTTATTGATTCAAAAAATTTCTGAAAATATTCAGTCCCACAAAAGTTAACCTCGAGGTCACTATGACAACTGCCGACACACTCAGTACAACCGCACATCATCCAAAGCCTAAGACCGCATTGCCAAAGACATGGTGGGCCTCTCGTCGTACCAGACAGGTGACAGCCGTCGGAGTCATTCTTGCTGTTCTCAGCTTAGTGATTTGGTGGTTTGCCTTTCGACCTTATGTCTCAACCGATGATGCTCGAATTGCAATGACTTTTGTTCGTGTTGCACCTTCAAATGTTGGTGGACGAATTGAAAAATTAAATGTCGAAGAAGGTTCGCATGTGAAAGCTGGCGAAGTACTTCTTGAAATTGATCATCGCATTCCACAGGCAAACTACGATCGCGCAAAAGCAAAATCAGATTTAGCCAATCGCGAATTAGGCCGCATGCAACACCTGGCAGCCGAAGGTTCGGCAACGCCACAGTCCCTCGATCAAACGCGAGTTAATGCGGCGACAGCTGAAGTTGAATTAAAACTCGCAGAAGTAGCTCTTGAAAATACTTATTTGAAAAGTCCATTTGATGGAATCATCATTCAAAAACTTGCCGAAGTCGGAAACCTCCTTGAGCAAAATCAAACAGCTCTCGTCGTAGCAGAAGAAGGTCACGCTTGGGTGGCGGCAAATATTGAAGAGACAGAGGTGGGTCACGTGGCCGTGGGCCAGCCCGTGTCTATTCGAATTGATGAAGGTGGGACTCTCGAAGGTAAAGTTTCAGAAATTCGTTCGTCGGTGGCGTCGCAGTTCGCTCTGATTCCGAGTGATTCGGGCGCTGGCAATTTTACTAAAGTTGTACAGAGAGTTCCAATTAAAGTCGCGATTAGTGATCAGAAAAGTCGAAGCTTGCGTGCCGGGCAATCGGTCGAACTTAAGATTCGAATTCACTAAAGGGGACAGCGATGTCAAAGCCAGACAATTATAAATGGCAAGTTCTTGCCATTGTGATGATCGGGACATTCATGTCAGCGCTGGATGCGAGTATTGTGAATGTTTCGATTCCTGCGATTATGGCTGATTTTGGCGCAAACCTTGACGATATTGAATGGGTCATTACGAGTTATATGTTAGCCTTCGCGGCTCTCATGCCACTCACCGCATGGCTGCGCGACCGAGTAGGACACAAAAAACTTTATATTGCGAGCTTAGTCGTTTTCACAGTCGGTTCAGTCCTCTGCGGAATCGCTTGGAATCTCCCGACGATGATTGCGGCAAGAGTGATTCAGGCCGTTGGCGGTGGTGCGATTACACCCACTGGAATGGCGATGATTACCGAAACTTTTGAACCACATGAACGTGGTAGAGCTCTTGGATTTTGGGGGATGGGCGCGGTCATGGGACCTGCGTTTGGCCCTACAATTGGCGGATACCTCACGTCTTATTTTGGTTGGCCATCCATTTTCCTAATCAATCTTCCGGTAGGAATTCTCGGTGTGTTTTTAGGTTTGAAAATCTTAAGGCCAGATGTACCACACCACAGTCAGCGGCGTAACTTTGATGCTGCCGGATTTATATTTCTTGCGCTTTTTTTGGTGAGCTTTCTTCTCGGTCTCTCGAAAGGCGAAAGCGAAGGCTGGGCCTCAAGTTTTGTGATCACATGTGGTGTTCTGGCTCTCATTGGAATGACTGGATTTCTCTTAGTGGAATTTCAAGTGAAAAATAGAATCATGGATTTAGACCTTCTCAAGATTCCAGTTTTTGCGGCCTGCTTTGGTCTAACTGCGGTGCGCTCTGTTGCCCTATATGGCGGAACATTTCTGCTACCAGTTTTTTTACAAAACTTTAAAGGTCTCGATGAAATTCAAAGCGGTTTAATTTTGCTTCCGGGTTCATTGATTATGGGACTTCTTATGCCTTTCGCTGGCCGACTCGGCGATAAGATGAGTCCACGCCTGATGGGCTTAATCGGATTCACCTTACTAGGATTTTTCTTTTTCGAATATCGAACACTCAGTGTAGAAACCAGCACCTGGGGCATTGTCTGGCCAACAATCATTCGCGGAATCGGCATCGCAATGCTCATCGCTCCGCTCACAGCAACAGCAATGAATGCCATTCCTAAAAAGCAAGCCGGCATGGCCTCTTCGATGCTCAATATTATTCAACAAGTGGGAGGCTCAGTGGGTATTGCTTTGCTGAGTTTGGTTCTTCACCGGCGCATGTCTTTTCACTTGAACCATATTGGATCAGAAGTTTCGACTTCGAGTCCGGCCTTTTATGAAGCAATGTCAAGATTAACAAGTCGTGCGCACGATTTGGGTTTGACTCATGCTCAAAGTGGGCAAGCCGCCGCAAAGCTCATCGGCCAGCACATTGTTAAATCCTCAGGAGTTTTCGCCTTTCAAGATTCATTTTTAGTCGGGAGTATTCTGACATTTTTAACGCTCACACTTGTTTTTCTACTACCGTCAAAACCCGTTACACATAAAAGTGCCGAACCGATTCATCTGGAGTAACTATGAAAAGACATTTATTAAAATATGTTGTTCTGACTTTTGCGATGAGCACGGTCGTTCAATCTCAAGCCATCACTCTAGAGCAAGCAGCACAAAATGTTTTAGCGAATTCTCATGATTTAAAAGTGCTTAGACTTCAAGCCGAATCTTCAAATTGGGGTGAGAAAAAAGCATATGCTTCTTATTTGCCAAAACTCGATTTGAGAGGACGTTATTTAGCAAAAGAAAGATTCGAAGAACTTGAAATTCCATTTGGTGGAACCACTTTTGTCATGCCAGCAATCGAGCCATACACAGATCTCGGATTTACTGCAACATTCAACCTCTTTAACGGCTTTAAAGATTTCAACGATATTCGCGCGGCAAACCTTGAGAAAGAGGCATTTCAATATCGCCTGACCAGAGCCGAAGGACAAAAACGTGCGCAGATTCGTACACTTTTTTATCGTGCGCTGGGCTCACAAATCTTAGTTGATGTCGCGAATCAAAATATTCAGACCCTGCAAAATCATCTCTCAGATGTCAGTTCAAGAGTTCGCATTGGTGTGTCGACAAGATACGATACACTGAGAGTCGATGTTCAGCTCGAAGACGCTAAAACAGAAAAAATTGCTGCTGAAGGTGCCGTCGTCATATCGCGCGCAAAACTTTTCGAGGCCATGGGCCAAGCTGACGATGGAACACCGATCGAAGGCCAAATGCCAGAAAATTTAAGCCGTATCGATATCAATAAAGCTTCAATTGAAAACTTAAATCGCGCTGACCGCGCGGTTTTAATCTCAGAGCGTGATCAATCGCAATTTGCATCACGTTCTGCAAAAGCACATTGGCTCCCAAAAATCTCTTTGTTCGGAAATTACGAATGGTACAACAATATCAACCATTCCATTGTCGATACCGATGAAAGATTTAAATCCGCATACGCTCTCGGCGTTCAAATGAGCTGGAATCTCTTCGACGGCGGAGCGGGCCTCGCAAGTCAGCGTCAAGCTTTGATTGCCAATCAAATCGCTCAAGAAAAACTTGCTCAATTGGATGAAAATATTCCGGTGGCAATCGAAGAGGCTAAACGAAGATTTTCTTATGACGTCATTAATTACAATGCAAAATTAAGTTCGATCAGAAAGGCTGAAGAAGCTGTTCGCTTGGCAAAAGGCGGAGTCAAAGCAGGCACACGAACAAACACCGAAGTTTTAGATGCCGTTGTCGATTTGAATCGTGCGAAGGCTGCTGCCATCAAATCGCAAATTGATGCGATCGAGGCTCTTGGCGAGCTCGAACTTTCGGTAGGTCATATGCTGTGATTACTTCCAAGTCTCGTTGAGCTTGTTAGAATAAAAGCGCAGCGCTTGATCATAGGCCTTAATCGAAGCATCAGCTGTCGTATCAAGAAGTTGAGTGAGTAATAGACCAACAGACTCATCAGCTCGCCCAAGATTGAAAAGTGTTAAGGCACGAAAAATCTGAAAAGCTCGATGCTCTGGAAATTCATCAATGGCTTGATCAAAAATCTTCAAAGATTTTTCATATTCTCCAAGGCAACGATAAGTGCTCCCGAGCCCAAGCATGGCGCCAACTCGATCTTCGACAAGTCCATAACTGAGAGCTTTTTCATAGTAAGAGACAGCCTCAGCTTCTTTGCCAGTGAAATCGCAAGCCCACGCCATTTGATAATTAATATCTGGATCGTGAGGATAAGATTCAAGCAGAGCACGCAAAAGACGAGTGGCTTCTTCTGTTGTTTTCTTTTTCGGAAGGGCAAACGCCTCATTCAACTGATGTCTCCTGATTGCGCCCAAATATGTACAGGCTAGGGCCCGGGGAAGATTCAGCCTGCGAAGCTGGTGGCATCATTGGTCGCACATTCTGTCGCACGCTAGATGCTGGTCGACCGAGTTGCGCTCCCACAGGTCTTCGGCGAGGGAGAGAAAACGTAAAGGTGCTACCTTGTCCCAGCTGACTGTCGACTCGGACGGTTCCACCATGAGCTTCAACAATTGTTTTCACAATGGCGAGACCCACTCCAGCTCCTTGATCAGAAGTTTCGCGAGCTTGCCAAAAATGATCGAATATTTCAGGGAGTTGGTTCTCGGGAATTCCGGGGCCGTTATCGACGACAGAAACATAAACAAATTGCTGATCGCTTCGAACTTTTACGATGATCTTACTGTGCTTAGGACTGAACTTGATGGCGTTACCAACAAGATTCGAAAGAACTCGCAAGACACGTTCACGATCAAAAAAGGCAAGGGTCGGAGGATTGACAGAATCAAATTGAAGTCGAATATCACGCTGCTTTGCCAAGGTCTGTAACATAAGGCGAGCATCGTCCAAAATCACATCGATACCCAATTGATCAAGACGAAGTGTGAGGCTCTTCATATCGGCTTTTGACTGATCATTGATATCTTTGATGAGGCCTTCAGTGACGGCGACAGAACTCTTTATGATGTCAATTTTTTCAGCAATGTCATTTGGATTATGACTCATGCTTTCTGCAGCTTGAATAATCGAATGGAGTGGATCTTTTAGGTCTTGAGAAACAGCAACAAGAACCTCATCTCGGGCTTGAACGGCTTTTTTGG
>JACXTT010010705.1_pt1 | contig 12338 bp, 9 predicted proteins | sample 9270951 | NCBI WGS metagenome assembly JACXTT01 (sample SAMN15532306, study PRJNA645909) | rock metagenome | isolation source: weathered quartz diorite | place: Puerto Rico | collected 2017-06-21 | reverse complement strand
GAGGTCGGTTGCATCGCCGCCGCGCGCTCCGCCGGCAGGGACGAAGGTCTCGACGTACCCGGGCGTCAGCGCTTCACCGCGTCCGCCGCCGCCTGCGGCGGTGGCCGTCAAAGGCACGGGCGGCTCGAACGTGTCCTTCGGGATCGCCTCGAGTGGTGCCGCGGGCGCGGGCGGAGCCTGCGGCGCAGGCTCGGGGACCGTGCTCTCGACGATGGCCGGGCTCGGGGGTGGCGGCGTCGGACGCGCCTCGGCCGGTCGGGGCGGAGGCGTCTCCGGAGCTTCGGGGAGGATCGTTTCCGGCTCCGGGGGCCGGTACAGGACGCGCGCCGCCGGCGACAACGTCGGGGCGAAATGGATGATCAGCGGCGGCGGAGGCACGCGGTCGACCACCACGAGCCAGGTCAGGGAAGCGGCGCACGAGGCGACCACGTGCAGGGAGACCGAGGCCGCAGCGGCCCGCCACAACAGACGCCGTCGCGCCGGCGACATCCGTCCGCTCGCCGGGAGTTCCAGCGTGAAGACCGCCTTCACGGGGGTGGTCTCCCTCATGGCGGTCCGCCCGGCGCGCCGCGCGCCGGCCCCGGCCCTCCCGATGTCGAGGCCGGCGACCCGGCCCGGGGGGAGGACGCATCCTTCACGATCCGGACCTCGACCTCGGAACCGGAACCCCCCGAGGGCGACCCGGCCCGGATCCGGATCAGGTTCGCACCCTTCGACGCCAATCGATACGCCGGCACCTCGAAGTAGAGTGGCCTGATGTCGGGGTCCGCGGTTCCGCCGGTCAGAAGCGCCGCCGCCTCGTCCGCGGTCGCCGGCCGCAGGAGCGCCTTCTGCTCGCCGACTTCAATCCAGGAAGGCGCCTCGCGCGCCAGCACCAGACCGCGGATCGCCACCGTGTCGCCCGTGGTCCGATCCGGAACGGGCTCCAGCACGATGCTCGAGCGCGACAATCGCTGGCGGATGAGAGTCTCGAGATGCTGCACGTCGTCGCTCGCGACGCCGCCGCTACGCGCGATCTCCAGGTGGAGCCGCGCCTCGCGCAGGTCGTCGAGCTGGTAGCTGTCCATGGCCAGGTGCCAGTGCGGCAGATAGTCCGCCAGGCGATCGCCGGCGGCGACCTGGAGCTCCTCGCGCTCGTTCGAGGCCAGGGCGAGCTCCAGGAGATCGACGGCGCGCCTCCAGAGGCCGGCCTGCTCGAGGAACAGGGCCATCCGGTACCGCAGGTACCAGTCGGGAACCGGGTGGACGTCACGGCCGGCGGCCAGGAGGGTGCGCGGGCGGGGCGTGATCAAAAGAGGCGCCGGGATCGGCAGCGGCAGACGGAAGCCGCCGCCGTGGGCGGAGCCTGGCAGCACCCGGCGGTCCTCGAATTGGATCGGTCGATCCGAAGCCGCCTCCTGGAGATCCGGATCGATCGAGAGCGCGCGGCCGATCGCCTCGACGGCGCCGTCGAGGTCGCCCTGGGCGGCGAGGACGGCGCCGAGCTCGAACCGGGCCGGAGCATAGGTCGAGTCGATGAGAAGCGCGTCGTTCAGGATGGAGCGGGCGGCGTCGAGGTCGCCCCGCCCCACGGAAACCAGCGCCAGCGTGTAGCGCGCCTCGAGGAAATATCGATCGCCGCGCATCGCTCCACGCAACTCTTCGTCGGCGACGTGCACCTCGCCCGCCAGCCACCTCTGCACGCCCAGGACGTAGCGCACCTCGGGCGCGCCCTGGGTCATGTCGTCCGCCCGGTGGATCATCTTCTCGAACTCGCGCCGGTCGCGGCGTCCCAGCGCCGCCAGGGCGAGACCGAGCTGGGCCCAGGCCAGGTTCGGGTCGAGCGCAGCGGCCTGGCCGAACTCCTCCGCGGCTTGCGGGAAGTTGGACTTGCGGAGCGCGGCCGCGCCGCTGTTGATCAGGTCGTGGGTCGTCGGGTCGCGCGGCGGTCCGGCGGCGGGCGTGGCGGCGTGCCCGTCGGCCAGCAGGACGGCGGCCGCGACCAGTCCGACCAGGACGCGCCGCGACCGATGCGATCGAGAGCCGGGCATCAGATCTTCTCCAGAGGTGCGTAGCGCGGCAGGAATTTCTTGGCGCCGTGGATCGAGAACGACACGGTGAGCTTCAATCGATCGCCGCTCCCCTCGACGCCGATCACGGTGCCGACGCCGTACTCGGGATGGTGCACCTTGCAGCCCAGGTTGTAGCGGGAGCCGGTGGTAGTCTCCGCCGCGCATTCGAAGTCGTCGGGGCCGAGCTGTGACTCGGGATCGGTCGCGAGGCCGCCGCGCCTCTCGGCCCGACCTTCCCCGTTCCCGCGCTCGCGCCGCGCGCGCAGCCGGTCGCCGATCGTCCGCGACGCGCTCCACAGGCGCCCGGCGTACGTTTCGTCGTCGCGCTCCTCCAGAAGGTGCGGCGGGATCTCCTCCAGGAACCGCGACGGCTCGGCCGGCGTCGCCTCCCCGAACAGACGACGCTCCCGCGCGCGAGTCAGGATGAGACGCTGCCGGGCGCGGGTCATGCCGACGTAGAGCAGGCGGCGCTCCTCTTCGATGTCCTCATGCTCTCCGGACGATCGGATGTGCGGGAACAGATTCTCCTCGAGGCCGGTGATGAACACGACGGGGAACTCGAGCCCCTTGGCCGCGTGCAGCGTCATCAGGCGCACTCCCGACGTTCCCTGAACGTTGTCCGTCTCGGACAGGAGCGCGGCGCGATCGAGAAAGGCGCGCAGGCCGTCGTCGACGCCGTCGTAGGCCGACAAGGCGCTCACCAGCTCCTGCAGGTTCTCGAGACGCGACGAGGCGTCGCCCGGCGCGGTCCTCTCCAGATACGGCCCGAACCCGGCCCGATCGATGATCGCCGCCGCCAGCCGGGAGGGCGAGGAGGTCTTCGCCTCCTGGCGCAGGTCCGACAGGAGCGACAGGAACCCCTGGAGCGCCCTGGCGGCGCGGCCCCCCACGCTCTGCCTGTCGATGGCCCGGAGCATCGCCTCTTCGATCGAGGATCCGCCGCGGTGGGCCGTGTCGAGAACGGCATCGAGGGTCGCCTTGCCGATATCACGGGACGGCGTGTTGACGATGCGCAGGAGGCTGATCTCGTCGCGCGGGTTGAGGAGGGCGCGCAGGTAGGCGAGCACGTCCTTCACCTCGCGACGATCGTAGAAGCGGGTGCCGCCGACCACGATGTAGGGCACTCCATGGCGCGCCAGCGCCTCCTCGAGGGCGCGCGACTGGGCGTTGGTCCTGTACAGGACGGCCACGTCCTCCAGGGCGTGTTCGCGGCGCAGCCCCCGGATGGCGGCGACGACCCGTTCGGCCTCGTGCCGCTCGTCCATCGCCTCCATCAGTTCGAGAGGTCGCCCCTTGGGCGCGTCGCACCAGAGCGCCTTGTCGATACGGCTCTGGTTGTGGCGCACCACCGCGGTCGCCGCCTCGAGGATGTTCCCGGTGGAGCGATAGTTCTGCTCGAGCTTGATGAGCACCGTGCCGGCGAAGTCCTCTTCGAACGACAGGATGTTGCGGATGTCGGCGAAACGGAAGCGATAGATCGACTGGTCCGGGTCGCCCACCGCGCACACATTGCCGTGGACCGCCGACAGATGCCGGATCAAGCGGTACTGCGGCCGGTTGGTGTCCTGGTATTCGTCGACCATGAGATAACGCACTTGCTCCGCAGCCGCCCGGGCCAGCTCCGGGCTTTTCGAGAACAGAACGAGGACGTTGCCGATGAGATCGTCGAAGTCCATCGCGTCGCATTGCTTCAGGCGCTCCTGGTACAGGTGGTACACGTTCGCGACCTGCTCGTCCTGGACGCTTTCCTTCTGCTGCTCGAACGCCTTCGGGTCGAAACCCTGATTCTTGGCGTTGCTGATACGCGCACGAAACAGGCGCGGCGGGTAGGCCTTGTCGTCGATCGAGAGCTCCGCCAGACACTCCTTGATCAGAGCCCCCTGATCCGCCTCGTCGTACACCAGGAAGCTGCAGGTGTAGCCGATCCGATCGGCGTACCGCCTCAAGTAGCGGAGGCACCATGAGTGGAACGTGGACACGAGGGCGCCGCCGCGGTCGGCGCCGACCAGGCGCTCGACGCGCTCCTTCATCTCGCCTGCGGCCTTGTTGGTGAAGGTCACCGCCACCACCTGGTGCGGGGAAGCCAGCCGCCGGGCAAGGATATGGGCCAGGCGGTGCACGATGACGCGGGTCTTTCCCGACCCGGCGCCGGCCACGATCAGGAGAGGCCCCTCGGTATGCTCCGCCGCGGCCCGCTGGCGCGGGTTGAGCGGTTCGAGGATGGGATCCATTGGCGGAATTATCTCACAGGGTGATTTCGGTCCGGAGCGGCGGGCATTATTCGACCGTGACCGATTTGGCGAGATTGCGCGGCTGATCCACGTCGCAGCCCCGCCGCAGGGCGATGTGGTACGCGAGGAGCTGGAGCGGCACGATCGCCAGGATCGGCGACAGGAGATCGGACGTGCGGGGCACCGTGATGGTGCGGTCGGCGCGGCGCGGAACCTCGTCGTTGCCCTCGTACGTGACGGCGATGATGGCGCCGTCCCGGGCACGCGCCTCCTCGACATTCGCCATCATTTTCTCGTAGAGGGTGTCGCCGAAGACCAGGGCGATGACCGGCAGGTTGCGGTCGATCAGGGCGATCGGTCCGTGCTTCATCTCCCCCGCCGGATACCCCTCGGCATGGATGTAGGAGATCTCCTTGAGCTTGAGGGCGCCCTCGAGAGCGATCGGGTAGTTGATGCCGCGCCCGAGATAGAGGAAGTCGGGCGCGCGGAAGTAATCCTTCGCGATCTCCTCGATCTGCGCGTCCTTCGCGAGCACCTGCTCGATCTGCGTCGGGATGTGCAACAGCCCCTTCAGATGCTCCTTCGATTCCTCACGACTCAGGGTGCCGCGCAGGACGCCCAGGTGAAGCGCCTGCAGGAAGAGGGCGATGATCTGCGCGGTGAACGCCTTGGTGGACGCGACGCCGATCTCGGGACCCGCGTGCGTGTAGATCACCCCCTGCGCCTCCCGTGTGATCATCGAGCCGACCACGTTGCAGATGGCGATCGTCTTGATGCCGCGCGCGCGCGCCTCCCGCTGGGCCGCCAGGGTGTCCGCCGTCTCCCCCGACTGGCTGATGACCTCGACGAGGTGGTCCTTGCCGAGGATCGGATCGCGGTAGCGGAACTCCGAGGCGATGTCCACCTCGACCGGCAGCCGCGCCAGCCGCTCGATCAGGAACTTGCCCACCAGCGCCGCGTGCCACGACGTTCCGCACGCCACCAGGTGGAGCTTGCGGCACGAGCGCAGCTCGTCCTCCGTGATCTCCATCTCGTCCAGGAAGATCTCCCCGGTGTCCTGAGAGATGCGCCCCAGCAGGGTGTCGCGGATGGCGCGCGGCTGCTCGTAGATCTCCTTCAGCATGAAATGCTTGAAGCCGGCCTTCTCGGCCATGATCGGGTCCCACGTGATGCGCTGCACCTGCTTGGAGACCGGCCGCCCCCCCTGATCGGTGATGACGACCCCGCCTTCGGTGATCACCGTGACCTCGCGATCGTCCAGGAAGAAGACGTCGCGCGTGTGATGCAGGATTGCGGGGATGTCGGACGCCACGAAATACTCGTCCTTGCCGAGACCGACGACCAGCGGCGGGCCGTTGCGCGCGGCGACGATCTTCATCGGGTCGCTCGACGAAACCGCGGCGAATGCGTAGCTGCCGCTCAGGCGCGGCACGGCCCGGCGCACGCCGTCCTCCAGGGGACCGCCGCACGCCTTGCGCGCCTCCTCGATCAGGTGGGCGATCACCTCGGTATCGGTCTCGGTCTTGAACTGGTGGCCGGACGCGGCCAGCTCGCGCTTCAGGTCCTTGTAGTTCTCGATGATTCCATTGTGCACGACGACCAGGGTTCCGGTGCAGTCGCGGTGCGGGTGGGCGTTCTCCTCGGTGGGCCGGCCATGAGTCGCCCAACGGGTGTGTCCGAGGCCGAACGATCCTTCCAGGGTGGTCAGCCGGAGATTCTCCTCCAGATCACGCAGCTTGCCGGCGCTGCGCACGACCTGGACCGCGCCGCCGTTGATGACCGCGATTCCCGCCGAGTCATATCCCCGGTACTCGAGCCTTCGCAGGCCATCCAGCAGGACGTTGCTGACTTTCTTGGGACCGATGTAGCCGACGATGCCGCACATGTGCTTGATAGGAGAATATAGAGGATCAGAGGCCTGTCGCCAAGCGGAAGTTTTCCTGATTCGGAGCGGGGCCAGCGGGGAGCGTCAGCCGGCCTGCCCGTCCTTGGCGTGCCTCTTCCGGCTCCGGGGGCCGTGCGTCCTGGCCCACTCTTCCCTCACCACCTGCTGGGCCCGCGACAGGGCGAGGGCGTGGGCCGGAACGTCCTTGGTGATGGTCGAGCCGGCGCCGATGAACGCCCCCCGGCGCACACGCACCGGGGCCACGAGCTGGGTGTCGCTCCCCACGAACACCTCGTCCTCGATCACGGTGCGGAGCTTGGATACACCATCGTAATTGCAGGTGATCGTCCCCGCCCCGATGTTGGCCCGGCGTCCGATCTCGGCGTCCCCGAGGTACGTGAGGTGGTTGGCCTTGCTCCCCTGACCCATGCGGGTCTTCTTGGTCTCGACGAAATTGCCGACACGAACCTCCTCGTCGAGCTGAGTGTCCGGACGCAGATGGGCGAACGGCCCGACGCGGCATCCGCGTCCGATGCGGGCCTGCGTGATCACGCAATAGGGCAGGATGACGGTCCCCTCTCCCACGGCGGAATCGGCGACGCGCGACCCGGCGCCTATCGTGGCGCCGCGGCCGATCTCGGTCGTACCACGCAGCATGACGCCGGGTTCGATGATGGTGTCGGGCGCCACCGTGACGTCGACCTCGATATAGGTCGTCTCAGGATCCAGGATCGTCACCCCGGCTTCCATGAGGGCGCTCGCCTTGCGACGGTGCAGGGCGCGCACCGCCGCCGCCAGCTCGCGACGATCGTTCACCCCCAGCACCTCCTCGGCGTCCCCGTGGCGGTAGGCGGCGACCTTGTGCCCGTCGTGCCTCAGGATCTCCACCAGATCAGTCAGATAAATCTCGCGTTGCGCGTTGTCGGCCCGGGCGCGCTTCAGCGGGTCCCACAGCCAGGCCGCCTCCACGCAGTAGATGCCGCAGTTGACCTCCTTGATCGCCTTCTCCTCGGGCGTCGCATCGGATTCCTCGACGATGCGCGACACATCGCCGCTGTATGTCCGGATGACACGCCCGTATCCCCGCGGCTCCTTGAGGACGGTGGTCAGGAGACCCAGCGGCGCCCCGGAGGCCCGATGGAAATCGACGAAGGTTTTCAGAGTCTCGGGAAGGAGGGCCGGCAGGTCCCCGTTGAGGATCAGGAGGTCTCCTTCGTAGCCGGCGAGCTGCGACTCGGCGGACAGCACGGCATGGCCCGTGCCCCGCTGCGCGTCCTGGTAGGCGAAGCCGACCCGCTTGTCGCCCTCGCCGACGGCCCGTCGCACGTCGTCCGCCTGGTTGCCGACCACCACCACGGTGCGGGCCATGCCGGCCGCCTTCGCCGCTTCGACCACGTGTCGCACCATCGGGCGGCCGGCGATCAGGTGGACGAGCTTGGTCGACTGGGAGTGCATCCGCTTGCCGAGGCCGGCCGCGAGAACCATGGCGCAGACTTCGCGCTTCCGCGACCCCAGGGCGGGTCTTCTCGGAAGTCGCCCGGCGACCGCCGGGCCCGCTCCCGAAGCCACGGGTCGCAGCGCATATGGACCCGTCGCGGGCCGTCCGGCAGGCGCGCCTCCCGGCGAAGGCGCCGGCCGTGATGTCAGCGGCCCGATTCTGGCGACACCGGAGGCCGGGCCGTTGCCGATCGTTCCCGGGGCGCCGGTCGCGGCACCGCGCCCGGAGGCGCCGCCCGGCGGGGTCGTGAGGGGCGATCCGCCGCGCGGTGGCGCCGAGCGCTTCGAGCTGACGACGATGGTGGGTCCGCCGCGCGCAGGAGCCCTCGGCGCGTGCCGGGCGACCGAGCCCTCGGAGCGCGGCTGCGACGGGAGGCGGCGGGCCGGTTTCGATCGCGGGCGTTTGGATCGCGCGTGGCGGCTCCGGGACGCTCGGACCGATCGCGATCGGGATCTCGAACGGCCCGACATGTGCCGGGTCTTGCGAGTCCGCTGCCGTCCCTGCCTGCGCCTGTTCCCCATGGCCGGCCTCGCCGCCCGGAGTCGGAGGCCCCTACATCTCCTCCGGGTGGATCAGGTTCTGGAAATTCTCATCGTCCCGGAGCGGCTCGAAGTCGGGGTCGTTGCGAGCGTAGATGCGGTTCGTGACGTTCAGCTCGATGGCGTCTTTCAGGTGCTCCAGCGCCTCCCGGCGCTCCCCCTTGAGCGCCAGCGTCGAGGCGAGGACGTAATGCACCTTTTCGTCCTTCGGATTGTTGCTCAGAGCACGCTGCAGCAGCTTGACCGCCTCGTCATAGTCGGCCTCGTTGGCCTTGATGACGCCGTAATAGAAGAAGTCCTCGGGTTTGCGAGGTTGAATCTCGCGCCGATCGAGCAGGTTGCGACAGATGCGCGTGTAGGCCTGCGCGCGATCAGTCAGCTCCTTCTCCTGCGGGAAACCGGTGACGATCGCCTGGAATCGTTCCAACGCCTCGCCGTAATTCTGTTTCTGCAGGAGACCCACGCCCCGCTCGAACTCCTTGAGCGCCTTCTCGTGAATCATCCATGTATTCGCGGGCGCAGGGGCGGCCGGAGACTTGCCCCCCTTCCTGGTCGCGACCTTTTTCATCTCGTTGCCCGTCCCTGCCGGGATCGTCCCGGGTGGAAGGCCGCGCATCACGCCACGGCCGTTCAAACCAAGCAGCTGGATCGAGGAAAAATAATTTGCGAAATAGTGATGCTAGCAAATGCTATCTTTAAGTGTCAACGCGCGTTCGGGACCTGGGATCATGACACGGATGGCACTCATCGGTCTCGGCTCGAATCTGGGCGACCGGCTGGGGCACCTCGAGGCAGCTATCGAGCGTCTCCAAGGACACGGTCTCGGGCCCCTGATCCGCTCCTCGGCGTACCTCACAGATCCAGTTGAAGTCACTGACCAGGAAGAGTTTATGAATCAGGTGGTGGGTTGCCAGACTGACCTGGCCCCGGAACGAATCCTGGAGATCTGCCTGGCGATCGAGGAATCCCTGGGTCGAATCCGCGCGCGGGACAAGGGTCCGAGGACAATCGACCTTGACCTCCTCCTGTGCGGGGACGACGTTCGTTGCGAGGAAAGGCTGAAGGTGCCCCACCCTCGGATGCATCTCAGGAGGTTCGTCCTGGTCCCCGTCGTCGAGATCGCGCCGCACGCCTGGCATCCGATCCTCCGGAAAACGGCGGAAGGGCTCCTGGAATCCTGCCCGGATCGGTCCAGGGTCGAGCGGGTACTGCTATAATGCGCGGCTCCATTCGGTCGAAGGCGGATGCATTTCAAGTTCATCGCTGTCGAAGGCCCCATCGGCGTCGGCAAGACGAGCCTCGTCGATCTGCTCGCGCAGCGCTTCGAGGCCGGCAAGATTCTCGAGAAAGTCGAGAACCCGTTCCTGCACGACTTCTATCAGGATCGGCCCGGGGCCGCCTTCCAGTGCCAGCTCTTCTTCCTGCTGAATCGATTCCGTCAGCAGCAGGAGCTGGTCCAGGGGAGCCTGTTCCAGAGGACTCTGATCTGCGATTACGTCTTCGCGAAGGACAAGATCTTCGCCTATCTGAACCTGGACGACTCGGAGCTGATGCTGTACGAGAGGCTGTACGGGGTCCTCGAGCCGCAGGTGCCCCACCCCGACCTGGTCATTTACCTTCAGGCGCGCGACGCGGTGCTCCTGGATCGCATCCGCTCACGTCAGCGGGACTACGAGCGCGACATCTCGGAAGGCTACGTCTCCGAGCTGAATCGGGCCTACAATTACTATTTCTTTCATTACAACCGGACGCCGCTTCTGGTCATCGACACGTCCGAGATCGATTTCGTGAAGAGCCACGACGATCTGGAGGAGCTGTTCCGGCAGATTGAATCGATGCAGAAGGGCGTGCAGTACTACATGCCGCTCGGATCCTCTCGTGGACCGGGACTGGCGCGTGCATAGCACCTCACGCCCCCGCAGGTCGTGCAGCGACTCGAGCCGTTCATTCCCTCTACCGGCCGCGCGTCCGCCGGAGGGGAGAAGGAGGTTCCATGAACCACCCACCGCAGGCTCCGGGTTCCCCCCGTCCTGACATCCATTCCGTCCCCAGAGTCACCGTTCCTGATCTGCGCGCGGCCAAGGGGGGGGCTCGACGAATCGTCATGCTGACTGCCTACGACTACCCGACCGCGCGCGTCCTGGACGACGCGGGCGTCGACATCCTCCTGGTCGGTGACAGTCTGGGCAACGCCGTGCTCGGCTACGACAGCACCCTCCCCGTCACCATGGAGGAGATGCTCCACCATACCCGCGCCGTCGCGCGCGCCGCGCGCCACGCGCTGGTCGTGGGAGACATGCCGTATCTGTCCTTCCAGACCGGCCGCCGCGACGCTATCAGGAACGCCGGGCGCTTCCTGAAGGAAGCCGGCGCGGCGGCGGTCAAGATCGAGGGCGGGCGCAGGCGCGCCGACCTGGTCCGCGCCCTGCTGGATGCCGAGATTCCGGTCATGGGGCACATCGGGCTGACACCCCAGTCGCTGCACCTGATGGGAGGCTACCGGGTGCAGGGCAAGAAGGGCGATCAGGCTCGGGCCCTGGTCGACGACGCCCTCGCCCTTGAAAAGGCGGGCGCGTTTTCCCTCGTGGTCGAGGGCGTGCCGGAGACGGTCGGCCGCGCGGTCACGACGGCGGTCGCCATCCCGACGATCGGCATCGGCGCGGGGCGCTTCTGCGACGGGCAGGTGCTGGTGTTCCACGATCTCGTCGGGCTGGGGGAGGGTGCCGCCCCGCGGTTCGTGCGCCGTTACGCGAACGTGGGCGCGGTGATCGCCGACGCGGCACGCCGCTTCATCGACGACGTGCGCGGCGGCTCCTTTCCGTCGGAATCGGAGGTCTACTCCACCCCCGCCCCGGTGGAGCCCCGCATGGCCGGCGGCGTCTAGGGCCGGCACCGCCTGGAAGCGGACCGGACCGTGGACGAAATCACCACCGCCGCCGCGATGCGGGCCTTCACGCACGGCGCGCGCACGCGCGGCGCGCGCGTCGGTCTGGTGCCGACCATGGGCGCCCTGCACGGCGGGCACCTCTCCCTGGTCGCCCGGGCCCGCTCCGAATGCAGCCTCGTGGTCGTCTCGATCTACGTCAATCCCCTGCAGTTCGGACCGCTGGAGGACTACCAGGGCTACCCCCGCGATCGGGAGCACGATCGGGGGCTGCTGCGCGCCGCCGGATGCGACGTCCTGTTCGTTCCCGAGGACCGGGAAATCCACGCCGAAGGTCACCGGACCTTCGTCGAGGTGCAGGGTATGCAGGATGTCTTGTGCGGGCGGAGCCGCCCGGGGCACTTCCGCGGCGTGACCACGGTCGTCGCGAAGCTGCTCGCGATCGTGCGCCCCGACAGCGCCTACTTTGGCGAGAAGGATGCGCAGCAGGTGCGCATCATCCGCCAGATGGCGCGCGACCTGCACGAGGAGGCGCAGATCGTCTCGTGCCCAATCGCGCGCGAGCCTGACGGGCTCGCCATGTCCTCGCGCAACCTCTATCTGACGGCCGAGGAGCGACGCGCCGCTCCGGTGCTCCACCGGGCTCTCGGGGCCGCGGTCGAGCGCGCCCGCGCCGGCGAGAAAGACGCGGCGCGGCTCGTGGCCCTGGTGCGCGACGTAATCGCGCGCGAGCCGCTGGCGCGCGTCGACTACGCCGAGGCCGTGGACGGCGAGACCCTGGGGCCCGTGACTTCGGTCCGCCCGGGCGTCCTCCTGGCGGCCGCCGCGTGGTTCGGGCGCGCCCGCCTGATCGACAACATCCTTCTCTAGGACAGGTCGGTCAGGGCCTGCAGATCCTGCTGGAGGTGGCGGAAGACGGCACGGGCACGCGCTTCGGTGGCTTGCAGGCCGGCGGTCGTGTCGATGGCGTAGTGGGCGACCTTCAGCTTCTCCTTCGTGTCCATCTGGGCGGCGATGCGGGCGCGGGCCTCTTCTTCCGGGAGACCGTCGCGCTTCATGATGCGGTCCAGCTGGGTCTCGGGAGCGCAGTGCACGACCACCACCCGGTGATAGTCGCGGTAGAAGCCGGTCTCGATGAGGAGAGCGGCGTTCGATACGGCGATGCGGCCCTGGCCGGTATCGGCAAGCAGCTCGACCAGATTGGCTTCTTCCTTGCGGATGAGGGGGTGGAGGATCGCCTCGAGAGCCGT
>JACXTT010010704.1_pt1 | contig 12338 bp, 10 predicted proteins | sample 9270951 | NCBI WGS metagenome assembly JACXTT01 (sample SAMN15532306, study PRJNA645909) | rock metagenome | isolation source: weathered quartz diorite | place: Puerto Rico | collected 2017-06-21 | reverse complement strand
CCATCGTGTCGCCGACGACCGCCGCGCATTTCTGGTGCTTCGCGTCGGCGAAGAGCCGCCGCTGCCACATCGTGTAGAGGATGCGGCGTTGCACCGGCTTGAGGCCGTCGCGCACGTCCGGCAACGCGCGGCTCGTGATGACCGAGAGCGCGTAGTTGAGGTAGCGGACCTGAGCGATGTCGTGGAGCGGCGCGATCTCTTCGGGCTTCTCGAACAAGTCGAGGTTCTCGGACCGCCGTCCTTTGCCACCGCCCGCGTTTTTACTGGTCTTCTTGGATGCCACGGTGGACCGGGTTTTTCACTCTCCATCAGGTCCATCCCGGAAGGTCAAATTTCGAGCCCACGGATCGCGCGCGGACCTCCCCCAGACCCCGAGAAAATCGCCGGTTTTCGCGCGGAACGACCGTTGCTGTAGCCCTCGTCATGGGGTCTTCGAGGGCATGGGGAGTTCTGGCAACGGCGATGATCCTCGCGAGCGCGACGGGCTGCGGGAGCGCCGCGGAGACGGTGCGACGGCACGGCGGGGCGGGCGTCGATGCGAGCAGCGACGACGAAGCGAGCGGGCGCGGCCGACCGTCGTACGCGGGGCCAGTGGGCCCGGGGGGCTTCGATCCGCTCTCGCTCCGTCCGCTCTATACCGAGCACGTCGGACAGCTCACCGCGACGGCGAACAATCCCGCGCCTCTTCGCATGATCGGCACCGATCTCGGATCGAGCTTCGAGCGTGACGGAAAGCTCGTGTTCCTGTTCGGAGACACGCTCGGAGATGCCGACAAAGACTCGGCTGCGTTCGGTCCCACGTCGCTCCCCGCGGATGGATCGGTCCCGAAGCTCTCCTGGCTGATGAACGGTGGCTCATATCAGCCGCTCACGCTTCCGGGAATCGACCTCGGCACGATGAACGTGCCCGTCGAGGGCGTGGCGGTCGGCGCGACCACGTACGTCTTCTTCGCGACCGGCTTCGGCGTCGAGCAGCCAGGCACCTACGCACGCTCCACGCTCGCGCACGCGAGCGGTGTTGCCCTCGGCTCGCTGACGATCGATCACTCGGTGCCGAGCCAAAAGTTCGTCAACGTGAGCGTCGTGCAAGAAGGCGCGACCTGCCACGTGTACGGCAGCGGGAAGTATCGCGCGAGCTCCGTGTATCATGCACAGGTCGACTGTGGTGCCATCGCCGATCGCAGCGCGTGGCGCTACGAAGACGGAAGCGGAGCACTCTCGACGAGCGAGGCCGCCGCTGCCCCGCTGATCGATCGGTCGTGCGTGGGCGAGCTGTCGGTGCGGAAGCACCCCACGCTCGGCATGTACATGATGGCGTACAACTGCCTCGAGCCGCGCGGCGAGTGGCTCCACCTCGCGGCATCACCGAGCGGTCCCTGGGGCGCCCCCATCCTCATGTACGACCCCGGCGAGGGCTACGGCCGCTTCATGCACCGGAAGGTGAGCGACGCGGGGTACGACGACGGCCTCTCGGGCTTCGGCGTCGAAGAGGAGTACGGCGGCGACTACGCGCCGTATCTGATCCCGCAGTACTTCCGCGACGAGGGCGGCGGCGTCTATTCGATCGTCTACACGCTCTCCTCGTGGAATCCGTACCAGACGCATCTCATGCGCACGTACCTCGCGTCGCCGGGCGCCACGCGTGCGCAACCGATCGCGGGGCAGGGACTCCCGAAGTCGTCGCTCGTGAACGGCGACTTCGCTGCGGGGCTCTCGGGGTGGCAGTCGGCCGGCGATTCGTTCGTCACGTTCGAGATCGCGCCGGGCCGCAGCGCGGTCAGCACGTTCGGATCGAAGGGGGATGCGACCCAAGGCGCGATCTGGCAGGACTTCACGGTCGACGCGACGACGTCCGAGCTCGACTTCACTGTGCACGGCGGCGATGGCGCGCGCGTCTACTTGATGTACGGCGGTGACGTCGTGCGCTCGGTGCACGGACGGCGCTCGAACACGGAGCTCGCCGTGCGGTGGCACCTCGACGAGCTTCGCGGCAAGACGGTGCGGCTCCTCGTGGAGGATCAGAGCTCGGCGCCGTGGGGATTCGTGGGCGCGTCGGGGTTCCGCTTCCAGTGAAAAGGCGCGCTATCCTCTTCTCGTGAGGCTCGCCGCGCCTGCCATGCTCTCGTGCGTCGCGGTCGCGGCGATGGGCGGAGCGTGCAGCTCGTTCTCGGAGAGCGCTCCGGATCCCGACGCGGGCGCGTCCATCGATGGTGGCGCCGGTGACGCGCAGGGGAACGACGCGGGCGCTCCGCCCGACGCGAGCGCGGACGACGGCGGCCCACGCGAGTCCTGCGCGACGCGCGCCGACAAGGGAATGGCGTGCGCCGACTTCGACGATTCGCCGACGCCGCTCCTCTACCAGAACGGGTTCGGCGTCCAGATCCCGGCGGCGCCGGGTCGGCAGGTGCGCGCGCCATCGGTGTCCTCGCCGCCGAATGCGCTCTGGATCGACGCCATCGCAGGGGCCGCTCCGGCGCTGACCGTCGATGGCAAGGCCGTGATCACCAGCGCGCGCGTCACGTTCGCGTTCACGGTCGATGCGATCGGCCCCACGGCTGACGGCGCGTTGGTTCGGTTCGGGATCGCACCGACCTGTTACGTCGACGTCGTGCTGCAGGCGACCGGCGCGCTGCTGCAGACCCACTGCGGCCAAGACACCGCCGCCGATTGGTACAGGTATCAGTCGATCGTGACCAGCGCGCTGCCGCTCGCGACGAAGATCCGCCTCGCGCTCGACGTGGACTATGCGGGCTCGAAGGGCACGGTCACGTTCGATGGTGGGGTGAAGACGAGCGTGGATCTGAATCCGACCGCAAAGGTCGGCGGGAAGCCCTATGTCGCGATCGGAGGCATCAAGGACGCCCGCATCGCCGTCGACGACGTGCTCGTGACCGCGAGGTGATCGATGAAGAAGAAGCGACGGCGCCGTGGCACCGACCCGACCGCGTCGAGCGGCTCGTCGAGCTACACCTGCCCCTCGTGCTTCGAAACGGTCGACACGGCGCCCGATCCTGGCGGTGGCCACCATCAGACCTATGTCGAAGATTGTCCGCTGTGCTGCCGGCCCAACGTGCTCCACGCTTCGTGGGACACCGATCTCGACGCCTACGCCATCCGTGCGGAGCGCGAGAGCTGAACGTCCGTCAGGCGTCGCCGCTCGCGATGCGCTCGAGCGCGTCCATCACGCCGGGATCCTCGGGCACGCGGACGCCGAAGGTGTCGACGAGGAGATCGCGAAGCGCGTCGGCGTTCTGCAGGATGCGCTGCTCGCGTCGTCCGCTGGCTCGGTGGATCGTGAACGTGCGGTCGCGAAGCGCATAGCGCACGCCGCCGCCCGCACGTCCCGCGACGAGGTGATTCTTGAACCGCGAGTGGGGGTGGTTGCAGAGGTACCAGCTCGACATCTCGAAGTCGGAGAGCTGCTGGCGCTGGAGATCGAAGCGATACATCGGAAGCCATTCTTCGCCGATCTCGACCTCGAGCACGAAGTCGCCATCGAGCCGCACGAGCCGATGGCGCTCGTGGGGCGTGTCTTGTGGCTCGTTCACGACGAACGCGAGCGTGCCCGTGAGCGTGCGGCCGAAGCCGACGTCGACGAGGCGCGGGCCGCTTGGCAGCTCCACGCGAAGCAGCATGTGCGTCTTCGGCATCGGAGGGGTCTCTGGTGGCAGCATCCAGAGAACGCGTGCCGCGAGCGCCGTGACCCGGTAGCCGAGCCCCGCGAGCACGCCTTCGAACAGACGATTCAGCTCGTAGCAGTAGCCTCCTCGGCCTTCGTCGAGGAGCTTGTGCGAAAGCGTCTCGTCGTCGAGGAGCACCGGTCGACCGGAGAGCGGATCGAGGTTTTCGAACGGGATCGCGTCGGTGTGACGCTCGACGAGCGCCTCGAGCGTCGCGAGCGATGGCTCGCGCGAGCCCCCATAGCCGACGCGCGCAAAGTACCGCTCGAGATCGATCGTCACCTACGCAGGATAACGGATCTCAGGCGGCGCGTGCGGCGAGGAGCGCCGCGGCGCACGGCGCGATGACGTCTCGATGCGCGCGCGCAACGACCGCCTTTGCCGAGGCTTCGTCGAGAAGGCCGTGCTCGCGGAGGAGGGCAGGCGGCAGCGCGCGGAGCTCGGCGTCGAGATCGTCGTCGGGCGTCACGCCGAACGCGTTCGTCGCGAGCGCCGACGCGAACGCCGCGCTCGCTGCCGAACGCACGGCCTCGCCGCCTTCGTTCACCGCCCATCCGACGAAGCGCCAGGCGAGCTCGGCATGACGAGCTTCGTCGTTCGCGATCCGTCGAAGCGCGGCGCGGACCTCCGGATCGGTCGCGCGCGCGAGTCGGGCCTCGGCGAGGAGCGCCGAGAGAGTCTCGCCGATGCAGCCCTCGTGGATCGCGCCCGTCACCGCGGTTGCGAGATCCGGCGGAGGGAGCGCGCCGCCGACCTCGAGCTTGCTTGGTCCGAGCGGTCGCTTCGCGTAACGGGACGCAATCGCGAAGCAATCGCGCGCGTGCTCGATCTCGTCGCGCGTCGCTTCCTGCGCGGCGAGGACGAGATCCGCAGGCGCCCCGAGCGCGAGCAGCTCGAGCGTGAAGCGCGCGAACGCAGCGACGGAGGCGTGCTCCATCGCAGCGTCGCGCGCCCACGCCTTCGTGACGGCCGTGGGCACCGTACCCGCGGGACGAAGCTCCGATGTCGGCCCCGACTGCTCGTCGTATTCGCGTGTAGAATGCACGTTGTCGTCTCGGAGCCATCCCGTCTGTTCGAGCACGTCGGCGACCCGTGCGCTTCCCTCCACGAAGAACGGCCGGCCGCAGCAGCTGCCAGCGCAGAACGTGTAACAACAATCGCCGCTCGCGAGCGTCGGCCCCGCGACGGCGCGGTTGCAGCATCCGTTCTGCACCATCGTCTCCGGCAGGCAGCCGTTCGGGAGGAAGTAGCGGCTGACGTCGGCGTCGGGATCGCCGGCATCGGCGGTGTCGCCGCCGCGCGGCGGGCTGCGGAGCATGCTCTCGAGCTGCTCGTGCGTGAAGCATTCGGATTCGACGCGTCCGTCCTTGCCGCAGAGCGGGGGAGGAACGGTGGGGACGGGAGTCGACCCGCTCGAGCCGCCGACGGGGCCGCTGGATCCGTTCGGCCCGTTGAAGTCCACGGGGGAGTTTCCGCGGGTCGATCCGGAGCTTGATCCCGAGCTCGACCCGGACGAGCCGCCGTCGATCGCCCCGCCGCACGCGGGGAGGAGGACGGTGCCGATCGCCCCGCTCGTGGCGAGCGCGGCGAGGAAACGTAGGCGAAGCGAAGGAGCGAGCGCGTTCGACATGCCGCGCGTCGCAAGCAATCGTCGTGCTCGCCCCGAACGCCTCGAAAACCGGCATTTCCCTGGCCGTCGGCGTGCCACGCTGAGCCGGGCCCGACGTTCGTGTCACCTCTTCGCGCGGACCTTGAAGCGGAAGGTCTTTGCGGGCGGCTTTCCTTCTTCGAAGCTGCGGCGATACGCGAGCTCGATCGACGATTCACCCGCAGGCAACGATTTGCCCGTCGCGAGGGTCCAGGTGAGCCTGCGGTTTCCGGACGCGCCGAGCCCTCCGCCGCCTTCCGTGAACCCCTTCTGCACCGCCCCGAGCGCGGCGGGCGCCTTGGTGACCTCCCAATCGAACCCGGAGGTCGGGCTCGCAGGCAGCACCACGCCGAGCGTCGCGCCGGGAGCAAGCTCGAACGTCTTGTCAGCGTCGGCGTCGGTGACGGTGACGGAGCCCGAGGACGTCACGGGCGACGCAGACGCGGACGCAGACGCAACCGCGGACGCAGACGCAACCGCGGACGCAGACGCAACCGCGGACGCAGACGCAACCGCGGACGCAGACGCAACCGCGGACGCAGACGCAACCGCGGACGCAGACGCGCTCCCCGCGGCGTCCACCCCCCTCGCCGGCGTATTGCACGCGGCGATCGGCAGTCCGACGGCCGCGATGCCCAGGGCGACGAAGCCGACCCGCGGTCTCACGCCACCGCGGCCTGCGTCCCGCCGGTGGAGTCGACCTTCACGCCCTTCGCGGTCTCGCTGACCTTCACGCTCACGAGCCGCGACACACCTGGCTCGCCCATCGTGACGCCGTGCAGGATGTCGACCATCTGCATCGTCTTCTTGATGTGCGTGATGAGGATGAACTGGGAGCGATCGGTCATTTCGCGGATCGCCTCGCAGTAGCGACCGACATTCGCCTCGTCGAGCGGCGCATCGACCTCGTCGAGGACGCAGAACGGCGAGGGCTTGATCTGGAAGATGGCAAAGATGAGGCTCACTGCGGTGAGCGCCTTCTCGCCGCCGCTCATGAGCTCGATGCTCGAGAGCTTCTTGCCAGGCGGCTGCGCGACGATGTCGATGCCCGTCTCGAGCATGTCGATCGGGTTCGTGAGGCGCAGCTCCGCCCGGCCGCCGCGGAACATCTTCGGGAAGATCTCCTGGAAGCGCGCGTTGACCGCCTCGAACGTCTCCTCGAAGAGCTTCTTGCTCTCGCGGTTCATCTGCTGGATGGCGCGCTCGAGATCGGCGAGGGCCTTGTCGAGGTCGGCCTTCTGCGTGGTGTAGAACTCGTAGCGCTTCTCGGCCTCTTCGTGCTCGCGCATCGCGTCGAGGTTGACGCTGCCCAGGCGGTGGATGAGGCGGGCGGGCTGGGGGATGCGGGTGCGGTGCTCCGCATCCGACGGCGGCCGCAGGTGGTAGTCGCCGATGACGCGACGCAGCTCGAGGCCGCGGAACTTCTCGCGCACGCCCGTGACGAGGTGATCCATCGCGAGCTCACGCTCACGAAGCGCCATCTCGTGCTCGCCGAGAGCGCTCTTCGCCTCGTCGGCGCGGAGGCGGAGATCCTTCAACGCGGCTTCGCGCTCCGAGAGATCCGTGCGGAATGCATCGAACACTGTGCGCGCCTCGGCGAGGGCCTCCTGCGCCAATCGCGTGGCATCGAGCGCCTCTCCGAGACGCTCCTTGTGGCGGACGAGCGTGGCCGCGGTCTCGCCCATCTCGCGCGCGCCGCCTTCGAGCTCGAGGTCGAGACGCTTCGCGCGTTCGGCGAGCTCGGCTTCGCTGCGCGCGAGGCGCTGGAGCGTGCCGCGCGCCGCCGCCAGCTTCTCGCGTGCACCAGCGAGCGCGACCTTGTGCTCCATCACGAGCTGCTGCTGGGCCTGCGCCTGGTCCCGCCATTCGGTGGCCTTCGCCTCGGCGTCGGCGATGCTCGCCGCGACCGCTTCGTGCTCGCGCCGCGCGCGCTCGAGGACTTCGTGCGCGCCCGCCCGCTCCGCCTCGGCCTCCGCGATCGCCCGGCGGAGCTCCTCGAGCTCGGCGCCGATCGCCTCGAGGCGCTTCGTGTGGACGTCGAGCTCGGCCTCGGCGGCGCGGAGGTCCTTCTCCGCGTGCACGAGCGCGAGCTCGCTCTGGTGCGCTTGCTGGCGCGCCCGCTCGAGCGCGCCTTGGGTCTCGCCGATCTGCGAGCGCAGCGACTGGTGGTGCGCGAGCCGCTCTCCGACGAGCTGATCGAGCCGGCCGACCTCGACCGAGAGCTCGCGCATCTCGCGCGTGACGTCGAGCATGTGAGCCGCCGCGTCTTCGCCGGTACCGCCCGACACACGGCCGTCGGGGTGGAACACCGTTCCGTCGCGCGCGACGAGCATGACGCCGACGAGGTCGTTGCGGACGCGGAGCGCCGCCGCGACGTCTTCCACGACGAGCGTGTCGCCGACGACGACGCGCACCAGCGCCTCGTCTTCCGGCGCGTACCGGAGGAAGTCCGCGAGGCGGCCCACGACGCCATGGCCGTCGACGCTCTGGAGCTGTGCGGAGCGCGACGCACCAGCGACGAACGCGGGATGGCGGGGGACGATCGTCGCGCGACCCTTGCGCGCGGACGCGAGGTCCGCGAGGAGCTCCACGCCGCGTCCCACGTCTTCGACGACGACGTCTTCGAGGTGGCTTCCCAGGAGGCCCGCGAGGGCCGACGTGAGCTCTGCCGGCGCCTCGATCCGATCGGCGACGAGGCCGACCAACGCGGCGTCTTTCGTGTCGACGAGCGCCTTCGCGCCTGCGCCGACGCCCTCGCGCCGCGCGTGCATCTCGGTGAGCGCGTGCAGACGGGAGCGACGCTTGCTCGCCTCCGTCTTCGCCTCTTCGAGCGCGTGCTCGCTCTCCATGATCGCACGACGGAGATCGGCGAGGCGTGACTCGAGCTGCTCTCGCTCTTCGGCGGTGGTGACCTTGCCGGTGCGCAGATCGTCGATGGCGAGCGCGAGCTGCTCGGCCCGCGCGCGGAGCTCGAGGACGTTGCCTTCGCGCTGCTCGCGCTCGAACGCCTGCTTCTCCTCGCGCGCGACCATCTCCTGCTTCCGCCGGTCGAAGCCCTGCAGCTTCGCCTCGGAGCTCGCGATCTCGGCCTGCGCGCGGCTCATGGAGTCGCGCAGGTCGACGACGGCGCGCTCCGCCGACTGGTGCTCCTGCGCGAGCTCGGCGAGCCGCGCCTCGTGACCCGCGACGACGTTCGCCTCGCCGCTCTCGCCGTCTTCGAGGATGGCGACCTCGGCGGCGACCGCCTCTCGTTCGCGCGCGAGCACGGCGCCCTGCTCTGTGATCTCGGCGACCTCGGACTCGGCCTGCTGCTCGCGACGTCGGAGCGCCTCGATGCGGTCCTTCGCGCGCTCGATCGCGGCCTCCTCGGCGCGGACCTCGTTGTCCTTCGCGAACGCATTCGCATTGGCGTGCTCGAGCTTCTCTTCGGCGCCGTGCGCTTCGAGGCGCGCGGTCTCGAGGTCGGCCTCGCGGGCGGAGAGGCTCGACCTCGCCTCGTCGGCCTCGAGCCCGAGCCGCTCGACCTCGCCCTGCTCGAGCGCGATCCAACCGTGGAGCTCGAGGAACTTGTGCGCGGCGTCGTGGAGCTGGAGGTCCTCGAGCTCGTTGCGATACGTGATGTAGCGCTCGGCCTTCGCGGCCTGACGCTTGAGCGAGCCGAGATTGCGCTCGATCTCCGCGACGATGTCGCCGACGCGCAGCAAGTTCTGCTGCGTCATCTCCATCTTGCGCTCGGCCTGCTTCTTCCGGCTCTTGAACTTCGTGATGCCCGCGGCCTCTTCGATGAGGAGGCGACGGTCTTCGGGCTTCGCCGAGACGATGAGGCCGATCTTGCCCTGCTCGACGATCGAGTACGCCTTGGTGCCGACGCCCGTGCCGAGGAAGAGGTCCGTGATGTCCTTCAGGCGGACGGGGACCTTGTTGATGATGTACTCGCTGTCGCCGTTGCGATGGAGGCGACGCGTGACGGCGATCTCGGCGTAGTCCTTGTATTCGAGCGGGACGTCCGTGGGGTCGTCGTTCTCGAACGTGAGCGTGACCTCGGCGTAGTCGGCGGGCGCGCGCGACTCGGAGCCGTTGAAGATGACGTCTTCCATGGATCGACCACGGAGGTGCTTCGCGCTCTGCTCGCCCATCGACCAACGGATCGCGTCGACGATGTTGGACTTGCCGCAGCCGTTCGGCCCGACGACGCCCATGATGGCGTGATCGAAGTTCACGATCGTCCGGTCGACGAACGACTTGAACCCGCAGAGCTCGAGACGCTTGATCTTCATGGTCCTCCCGAACCCGCAATCTGATCGGGATATCCTGTGGACATCCCGTGCGCGAACTACCGCGGGGAGCGAAGGCGCGCTACAGAATCGGTGATTTCGCCGCGATCTTGGTGACCGTATGCAAGACGTAACGTCACTTCACATACTGTCACTGTTCAGTGGTTACCCCTGAACGCACGGATATGCAAGCGCTTCGTTATGTTCAGCGATTTTTCACGTGAAAACGGCTATTAGAGGCCCGCGCGAATGCCCACCTACGAGTACGTCTGCACGAGCTGCCAGAATGCCTGGGAGGAGATCCAGAAGATCTCCGAGGACCCTCTGAAGATCTGCCCGAAGTGTGGAAAGGACACGGCAAAGCGGCAGATTTCGGGCGGCAATTTCATTCTCAAGGGCGGCGGTTGGTACGCCGACCTCTATTCGTCGTCGCCGAAGGGGAAGTCCGGCGGGGACGGGGACAAGGGCAAGTCCGAGGGCGCTTCGGCGGCCAAAAGCGAGACGAAGACCGAAACGAAAAGCGAAGCGCCGAAGAAGGCGGACTCGGGCGGCGGCTCCTCCTCTTCTGGAGGCGGGGGCGGCGGCAGCAGCGGCGGCGGGAGCTCTAGCTCCTCCTCTTCTTCGTAACTCCGAGGAGCGACCGCACCTCGTCGACGGCGAGCCCGAGCTCCTCGGCGACGCGCGCATGGACGAGATCCATCACGCGTCCACGCGGAGGGCGATCGACCATGTCGAGCGCATCGCCCCACGCGGCAGCGGAGCCTTCGTCGTCGAGCATCGCGGATGCGCTCACGAACGCCGCCCGTCGCGCGTCGCGATCCTCGTCGGCGCGCCCCGCGAGCCAGCGCTTCGCGGCGAGCGCGCCGCGCGCGAGGCGATGGAACGACGACGACGCGCGCATCCACGTCGCGATGCGCATCGGATCGCGCTGCGCTTCGTCGAGCTCCGCGATGCGCGCGCGAACGACGTCGAGCGGGAGCTCGTCGAGCTCGCGCAGCGCGCCGGGGAACTCGCGCGCGAGCGCCTTCATCGCGGGCACTGGGTTCGGCTCGACGAAGCCGGGCTCGTTCTGCGCGCGCAAGTGCAAGAGACGCAGTCGCAGCATCTCCTCGTACTTGCGTCGAAGGGCTTCGAGATCGCGTGACGACAACGGTGCTACCCTAGACTGCAGCATGACCGACAAGCGGCGCGAAATGGAGGATCTCCGCGGCGAGATCGCCAAGCTCGACTCGCAGCTCCTCACCAACCTCGAGCGGCGCGGCAAGCTCTCGAAGAAGATCGGCGAGATCCGGAAGTCGCTCGCATCGCCGATCGCGCTCCCTGGGCGCTCGGGATTGGATAAGTTCGTGTCGCAAGCGTCAGGCGACGTTCCGCCCGGGGCGCTCCGCGAGATCTTCCGCGAGATCTTCGCGACGTGCTTCTCCCTCGAGCAGCCCGTCAGCGTCGCCTTCACGGGGCTCGACGGCGCGTTCGCGCACGCCGCCGCACGCAGCCGCTTCGGCGTGGCTGCGGCGTACACGCCGTGCGAGTCGGTCGCCGCGACCCTCGAAGAGGTCACGCGTCAGCGCGCGAACTATGCCGTCGTGCCTTACGAGACCCGCACCGATGGCTTGATGCAGGCCACGATCGCGGCGCTCACCTCGAGCGACCTCAAGATCGTCGCTTGCTTCGAGACGAACGTGAACCTGTCGCTCGCGAGCAAGGCGTCGTCCGTCGCCGAGATCGAGAAGGTCTACGCGAGCGCGAAGGATCGCGCGCATTGCCAGCGCTTCCTCGCCACAGAGCTGCCCGGCGCGCAGGTGATGGACGTGAAGACGCCGATGGGCGCGTGCCAGCTCGCCGCCGCCGATCCACGCTCGGCGGCGCTCGCGCACGAGTCGATCGCCGCGCAGCACGCGCTCGAGGTCTTCAAGGAGAACGTCCGCGATGAAGGCGACGAGCGCGTGCGTTACGCGATCATCGGCGCTCGTCCTTCGAGCCGGCAGGGCGGCGATCTCACGGCCATCGTGTTCGCGGTGAGCGATGCGCCCGGCGCGCTGCACGAGGTGCTCAAGCAGTTCGCGGAGCGCGGGGTCAACCTCACGAAGATCCAGTCGCGTCCCACGCCGAGCGAGACCTGGCAGTACCTCTTCTTCATCGAGGTCCAAGGCCACGCGACGGACCGGCCGATCGTCGGCGCGATCGAAGAGGTGCGCCGGCACTCGAAGTTCTTCAAGGTGCTCGGCTCGTACACGACCTCGTGATTCTCGCCGTGCCCGTGCCCGTGCCCGTGCCCGATCAGGACGCGCAGGCGAGGTCGTAGACGCGCAGCTTCTTCCCGCGAAGGAGGAGCGCGAGCTTGCGCTCGTCGGGCGAGAACACGGCCTGCAGGATCTTCGTGCCGGGGACGTCGAGCGAGAAGAGCGGCTGCTTGTTCGCGAGGGCGTAGAGCGGCGTGGTGCGCGGCGCGAGTCGCGAGAGCTCCTGCCGCCCCGACGGAAGCCCGAGAAAGAGGCGGTCGGAGGGCGAGAACGCGACCGTGCGGACCCAATACGGCAGCGTGTACACGCGCCGACCGTTCTGGGGCGTGACGATCGCGGGGAGCGTGGGATCGTCGGTGTACCAATCGAGATCGGGCGCGACGTAGAGCGCCTGCTCCGACGGACCCATGATCGCCTGTGAGCCCAGATCGGGCCCTACGACCTTGCTCGAGATCTCCTGGAACGCGCCCGAGGCACGCGAGCGCCATTGGACGAA
>JACXTT010010703.1_pt1 | contig 12339 bp, 10 predicted proteins | sample 9270951 | NCBI WGS metagenome assembly JACXTT01 (sample SAMN15532306, study PRJNA645909) | rock metagenome | isolation source: weathered quartz diorite | place: Puerto Rico | collected 2017-06-21 | reverse complement strand
TGCCGTGTTCTTCGACGCCAACGGCGACGGGCGTCCTGATCTCTACGTCGTGAGCGGCGGCAACGAGTACTCGGCAATGTCGCCTGCGCTGCAGGACCGGCTCTACATCAACGACGGGCAGGGACGCTTCCACAAGGCGGCGGGCGCCCTGCCGCTCGAGGACATCAGCGGCGGGCCGGTCGCGGCGGCGGACTACGACGGGGACGGCGACGTTGATCTCTTCGTCGGAGGGCGCGTGGTGCCATGGGAGTACGGCGCCGATCCCCGAAATATGCTGCTCCAGAACGACGGTCACGGCCATTTCACCGATGTCACCGCTCGTCTCGCGCCGGACCTCGTGCACGTCGGCATGGTGACCGACGCCACGTGGCGCGACGTGGACGGCGACGGCCGCCCCGATCTCATCGTCGTCGGCGAGTGGATGCCGATCACGATCTTCCACAACGCCGGTGGCGGCAAACTCGTCCGATTGAACACGCGGGGCCTGGAGCAGAGTGCCGGATGGTGGAATCGCATCATCGCGGGCGACTTCACGGGCCACGGCCGCGTGGATTTCATCCTCGGCAATCTGGGACTCAATACGCGGTTTCAGGCGACGCCGGCCGAGCCCGTGACGATGTACGTCAAGGACTTTGCACGCGATGGGAGGGACCAGCAGGTCGTGTCAGTCTACAACCACGGCGTGAGCTACCCGCTCGAATTGCGCGACGATCTGCTCAACGCGATCCCGGCACTCAAGCTGCGTTATCTCAGCTACAAGGATTTCGCGCGCCAGACGGTGCAGGACATCTTCACGGCGCCCGAGCTGCACGGCGCGACCTTCAAGCAAGCGCAGACGTTCGCGTCAGCGCTGGCGCGCAACAACGGTGACGGCTCGTTCACGCTCGTGCCGCTGCCGCGCGAGGCGCAGATCGCGCCGATCTACGCCATCCTGGCCCAGGACCTGGAGGGCCACGGCAAGACCGATCTCCTCGTGTCCGGAAACTTCGATGGGGTAAAGCCGGAGATCGGTCGCATGAGCGCAGGGTACGGTCTGCTGCTCCGCGGTGACGGAAAGGGCGGGTTCACGCCGGTGAATGTGCGGCAGAGCGGATTCTTCGTTCCCGGGCAGGCGCGGGACATCAAGCGGGTGCGGACTCGAACGGGAGACCTCTACGTCGTGGCTCGCAACAACGATCGGCCGCTCGTCTTCCGCGCCACGCGGAGGGCGGCGGCTGGCGCTCACTGACGGGGAGGGGGCTTCTTCATCTTGATGAGGATCACGCCGTTCGACCCGCGCGAGCCATACATCGCGGTGCTGGTGGCGTCCTTCAGCACCTCGATCGACTCGATGTCGTACGGATTGATGCCGGTCAGCGCCCCGTTCACCCCCGGCGATACTTCGACGCCGTCGATGACGTATAGCGGCTCGTTGCTTTCCATAAGCGACGATCCGCCTCGGATCCGCACCGCGATGCCGCCGTCGGGTGTGCGGTTCACCTCGACACCCGGGAACCGTCCCGACAGTGCCTCCTCGATCGGCTGGTTTTTACGAATCTCATCGCCGGTGACGACTTCCCGCCGCGGGGCCCCGCCGAAAGTGGAATCTCGGCGCGTCGTGTCCGCGACTTGCTGTGGACTCCCGCTGCGGGGATGGGCGCACCCTACGAGCAGTCCGATCGCGATGCCGAAGCTGGGAATCAGACGCACGTTGCAGTATACGACGTTTTTCGTGTTGCTGCTCAGCTCCCTGACCGCCCCGGCACTCACGGCCCAGGAACCGTGGATGCTCGGGCCGTTCACGAAGGCAAAGGACTGCAATCCTGTCACTTGGCCGGGCCAGGGCGTCGCATGGGAGGCGACGGCGCCGTTCAATCCCGCTGCCGCGGGGCGCAATGGCCAAATCTTCGTACTGTACCGGGCGGAGGACGCGAGCGGAGAGCTCAAGATCGGGGGCCATACGTCGCGCATAGGCCTGGCGCAAAGCGTTGATGGCCTGCGCTTTACTCGAGGGGCGGCGCCGGTGCTGTACCCCGACAGCGACGCGCAGCGGTCCTACGAATGGCCCGGCGGCGTTGAGGACCCGCGCGTCGTCGAGAAGGAGGATGGCGGTTACGTCCTCACCTACACGCAGTGGAACCGGCAAGTCCCCCGCCTCGCCGTCGCGACGTCCCGCGATCTGATTCATTGGACGAAGCACGGCCCCGCCTTCGCAGCGAGTCGGTCCGGCAAATACCTGAACATGGAGTCGAAGTCGGGAGCGATCCTGACCCGCGCTGCGGGGGATCATCTGATCGCGACGAAAATACACGGCACGTACTGGATGTATTTCAACGTCCCTGAGGTGCTGATTGCAACGTCCGACAACCTGCTCGACTGGACGCCGCTCGAGGACGCCGACGGAAAACTGGTGAAGGTGTTGGCACCCAGGCCCGGGTACTTTGACTCCTGGCTGGTCGAGGCCGGTCCGCCGGCGATTCTCACCACGCAGGGAATCGTCCTGATCTACAACGCGGGGAACAGCGGCACGGTCGGCGATTCATCACTACCCGCCAGGGTCTACACCGCTGGACAAGCGCTCTTTGATTCGACAAGTCCTCTCAAGTTGCTCTCGCGCTCCGCCGAGCCGTTCATCAAGCCGACCGAGGCGTACGAGCGGACCGGCCAGTACCCCGAGGGAACGACGTTCGTGGAAGGTCTGGTGCCATTCCGCGGGCGCTGGTACCTCTACTACGGTTCGGCGGACTCGCGAGTGGGCGTTGCGGTGTGGGATCCCAGGCGTTCGAACAGTGGCCATGGAGGAAGCCCCAGATGACCCTGATCAAGGTCGCGCCACCACTTGATCAAGAAGTCGACCTGACCAAGACCTACGATGCCGTCATCGTCGGCTCGGGAGCCGCGGGCGGCATGGCAGCACACGTGCTCACCGAGCTGGGTCTCAAGGTGCTGCTGCTCGAGGCGGGGAAGAAGTTCTCCCTCCCCGAGATCAACGCGGAGCTGCGGTCGATGCAATGGCCGTACGATCACCCGCGTCGCGGCGACTTCCCTCCCGGCAATCACGCGCTCTCTTTCAACGAATACCAGATCCGCAAGCCTCCCTACGCGAGAGGCAGTGCGTTCCGTCACGTGTACTCGTACGTCGGCGGCTGGGGCGGCTCCGATTACGTCAAGAACATCCTGGTCGACGAGAAGGAGCACCCCTACACCGGGACCAAGTACGCCTGGGTGCGTGCGCGTCTGCTCGGCGGCAAGACCAACATCTGGGGGCGCCTCGCCCTGCGACTGTCGGACTACGACTTCAAGGGAAAGACGCACGACGGCTACGGGGAGGACTGGCCGATCTCCTACGCCGACATCGCCCCCTACTACGACAAGGTCGATACATACCTCGGTATCTCCGGTCACAAGGAAAACCTGCCGCATCTGCCGGACAGCCTGTTCCAGCGGCCCGTGAAGCTCACCCTCGCCGAGGTGCAGCTACGACAGAAGCTCGCGGGGATGGGGCGCGTGTTGACGCCGTACCGCGCCGGCGTCACGACCGACGGGGTCAAGAACAAATACCGCAACCACTGCCTCGGCCGCGGTGCGTGCAACCGGCGGCCGGGTGGCTGCGATATCCATGCGGCGTTCGACTCCCCCACCGGACTCATTTATCCCGCGATGGACACCGGGAACCTGACGCTGCGCACCAATTCGACCTGCCACGAGGTGTTGGTCGACAAGAACACCGGGAAGGCGCGCGGCGTCGCATTCGTCGACAGTGTGACGAAAAAGTCGCTGGAAGCCAAGGCGAAGGTGGTGATTCTGGCGGCGTCGACGCTCGAGTCCGCCCGCCTGCTCCTCCTGTCGAAGTCGCCGCAGCATCCCAACGGCATCGGCAACTCGAGCGGCCACGTCGGCCACAACTTCTGCGAGCACGTGATGGGGCCCGGAATCACCGGGCTCGTGAAGGAGCTGGTCGGCAAGTCGCATACGCTGGACGACGGCCGGCCCGGCGGCTTCTACGTCCCGCGCTTCCGCAACCTCACCGACAAGCAGCCCGGCTTCCTCCGCGGCTACGGCTTCGAGGGCGGCTCGGGCGACGAGATCTTCCCGCCGGGCGCCGATACGCCGGGCTTCGGCGCCGCCTACAAGAAGCACGTGCGTGACTACGCGGGCGCGTACATCAGCATGGGCGGGTTCGGCGAGGTGTTGGCGCGCTACGAGAGCTACGTCGATCTCGATCCCGAGGTGAAGGACGCCTGGGGAATTCCGGTGCTGCGCTTCCACTACGAATTCGGCGACAACGAGAAGAAGATGGCCGAGGACATGGCCGTGTCGGCGAAGGAGATGTTCGAGGAGGCGGGGATCGAGGTAATCGGCGTCGACCGTGAAGTCCTGACCGAAGGCTGGTCGATCCACGAGCTCGGCACGTCGCGCATGGGCAGCGATCCCAAGACGTCGGTCCTGAACCAGTTCCAGCAGTCACACGACGTGAAGAACCTGTTCGTCGTGGACGGCTCGAGTCACGTCAGCGCCTCGTGTCAAAACCCGACGTGGACGATCATGGCGCTGTGCTGGCGCTCGTGCGAGCATCTGGGCGACGAATTCCGCAAAGGGAACCTCTGAGGGGGGAGCCATGAAGAAGAAGAGCGGTCTGTCGCGTCGAGAATTCCTGGAGGTGGGCGCCGCCGCAGCGGGCGTCTCGCTCGTCGGGAAGGGGCTGCCGAACGTGCGGGCGCAGGTTCCTCCCAGCGATACCGTGCGCTTTGGCATGGTCGGCGTCGGCATGGAAGGCTCAGGGCTGCTCGACATGTCGATCAAGCTGCCGGGGGTGGAGTGCGTCGCCGCGTGCGACCTCTACGACGGGCGACACCTGCTGTCCCGCGAAATTACCAACAAGCCGGACCTCCGCGTCACCCGTCGCTATCAGGAGCTGCTCGCCGACAAGAACATTGACTGCATCGTGTCCGCGGTCCCCGATCACTGGCACATGCCGCTCGTGGTCGACGCGGTGAACGCCGGCAAGGACATCTATTGCGAGAAGCCGATGTCGCACAGCCCGGCCGACGGCGTGGCGATGGTGGAGGCGCAGAAGAAGACGGGGCGCATCGTGCAGATCGGCTCGCAGCGCGTCAGCTCGCTGGTCTGCGCCAAGGCGAAGGAGCTGATCGCCCAGGGCATGGTGGGCGACATGATGATGGTCGAAGGGTGGCTGGGCCGGAATGATCCCACGGGGGCGTGGGAGTACCCGCCGCCGCCCGATCTGTCACCCCAGAACTTCGACTGGGATACCTGGCAGGGCCGCGTGCCCAAGAAGGCGTTCGATCCCAACACCTTCGCCCGCTGGCGCTGCTGGAAGGAATACGGTACGGGCGTCGCCGGCGACCTGCTGGTGCACCTCATCAGCGGCATGCTGTTCATGATGGGCCGCAACGAGCCGCCGACGCAGGCGATGGCAATGGGCGGGATCCGTCGCTGGAAGGACGGTCGCAACATGCCCGACGTGCACCTGTCGCAGTTCTATTACGGCGGCGACCTGCCGGTCTCGATGCGGCTCAACCTCGGCACCGAGATGCAGGAGACGTATCGCTTCCACGGCGCCAAGGGACTACTCGAGGTGACGGGGAATTCCCTGAGTTTCTCGCCGCAGACCGGCAAGGACATGTACCCGAGCTATTACACCGGCAGCTATCCGCGCGCGATGCGCGAGGCGTACGAAGCGCAGTGGCACAAGGACAACGATCCGCAGCTGGGGCACGAGCCGATGCCGGAAACGATTTCGTTCCGCGCCCCGGACTATGACGATCAGCGGCCTCATCTGCAGGCCTTCTTCGACGCGGTGCGGACGCGGAAGCCGGTCGTGGAGGACGCCGTGTTCGGACACAACGCCGCGCTGGCGTGTCACATGGCGAACGAGTCGTATTTCCGCAAAGCAGCGGTGACGTGGGACGAGGCGTCCCACACGATCAAGGGAGGCGCATGAACGGTCCGCTCTCCAGGCGCGAGATGCTCGAGCTGACTGCGGCGGCGGTGGCCGCGACTCCTCTGGTAAAAGTGCCGGTGGAGACGCTCGTCACCGCAACGCCGCCGGGGAAGTTTCTCCCGACGACGGAGCTCGCCCTGCTCGACGAGCTCAGCGAGATGATCATCCCCACCGATGATCACTCGCCCGGCGCGAAGGCCGCCGGCGTCGCGGCATACATCGATTATCGGCTCTCGATCTCTGTCGAGCCTGACTGGAAGACGAAATGGCGGAACGGGCTGAAGCTCGTCAACGAGCTCTCCCACACGCTCAACAACAAGGCATTTCTCGACGCCACGCCGGACCAGCGGCTCGCCGTGCTCACGAAAATGGCAGCGGGGGAGGAGAACCCCAAGACGCCGGAAGAGCATTTCTTCAACGAGCTGAAGCGCTGGACGGTCGAGGGCTACTACACCTCGAGCATCGGCATTCACCAGGACCAGGAGTACAAGGGCAACGTGGCCCAGCCGGGGGAGTTCGCCGGGTACGATGCCACCTGAGGCGAATCGCTACGCCGAGTTCACGCGCCGGCTCGAGGACGCGGTCCTCGGGCCCACGCGCGGGGCCGCCACCGATCCGTCGCTGCGCATGGCGGTGGAGGCCCGGGCGGCGTCGTTCGGGGGTCGTCCCGGGCCGCGGGTCGGGGTGCCGCAGGCGTTGACGACGTTCGTGGACCGGATCGCCGAGCACGCCTGGCGGGTGACCGACGACGACGTGCTGGCGCTGCGGCAGGCGGGCTACTCGGAGCAGGCAATCTTCGAGATCACGGCGAGCGCGGCGGTCGGCGCCGGGCTTGCCCGCCTGGAGCGCGGTCTCGCCGCGTTGCGCGGGACGCCTTGATGCGGCTGCAGGCGGTGGAGCGGGGGCACCGGCTCCCGCAGAAGTTCATCATCGCGATGATCCGCCTCACCTCGGGCAGGCGCGTGGTGGACATCATCCGCACCATCTTTTACCGGCCCGAGTTCTTCGGCCGGCCGATCAGCGCCTGGACGCAGGCCGTGATGCGCGGCCCATCGCCCTGGAACGTGTGGGAGCGGGAGTTGTTCGCCGCCTTCGTCTCCAACCTCAACAAGTGTCGCTTCTGAACGGGCGCGCACGGCGCGGTCGCGTCGCGGTCGTTTGGGGACGCCAAGCTGATCCAGCAGGTGCTGGACGATTGGCGCACGGCGCCGATCGCGGAACCGCTGCGGGCGATGCTCGGCTTCCTCGAGAAGCTCACGCTCGAGCCGGCGGCGGTGACGGCCGGGAATGTGGCACCGCTCCGGGCGCAGGGCCTCTCCGACGCCGCGATCGAAGACGCGATTCACGTCGCGGTGCTGTTCAACATGTATGACCGGATGGCCGACACCCTGGATTTCGACGTCCCCGGCCCGGAATCGTTCGCGTACAGCGCCAAAATCCTGCTGACGCGCGGCTACAAGTAATCGATGCGGTACGCGAGCGCGATAGCCTGCGCCGCGGCAGCGGCGCTCTCGGCGTGTGGCCCGCGCGGGGCGCCGCCGCTGTTCGAGCTGCTCTCGCCGGGCGCCACCGGCGTCACGTTTACGAACGCGCTGCCGGAATCCGCCGACTTCAACATCATCAACTATCTGTACTACTACGACGGCGGCGGCGTCGCCGTCGGCGACGTCAACAACGACGGTCTCCCCGATCTCTATTTCACGTCGAACCTCGGCTCCAACCACCTCTACCTGAACAAGGGGAACTACCGGTTCGAGGACGTCACCGCGCAGGCTGGTGTCGCGGACTCGGAGGGGTGGAAGACCGGCGTCACGATGGCTGACGTGAACGGCGACGGTTTCGTCGACATCTACGTGTCGGGCGTCGACTATCTGACCAAACACGGCCACAACGTGCTGTACATCAACAACGGCGACGGCACGTTCACCGACCGGACCAAGCAGTACGGCCTCGACCACGTCGGCCACTCCACGCAGGCCCTGTTCTTTGATTACGACGGCGACGGCGATCTCGACATGTACCTCCTCACCCACTCCACTCACCGCAACATGATACGGTACGGGCGGCTTCCGCCCGACCAGGCGACGGGAGATCGCCTGTACCGCAACGACGGCGGCCATTTCGTCGACGTCACGGATCGCGCCGGGATTCAGGGCAGCGCCGAGGAGTATGGTCTTGGGGTGGTCGCGAGCGATGTGAACCTCGACGGCTGCCCCGATCTCTACATCGCCAACGACTTCGAGGAGAACGATCACCTCTACATCAACAACTGCAACGGCACCTTCACCGAGTCGATCGCGCGGGCGACGGGACACATCAGCAAGTCGTCGATGGGAGTCGATGCGGCCGACGTTGATAACGACGGCCGGCCCGACGTGATGGTGCTCGACATGCTGCCGGAGCGCCAGGACATCCGCAATACCTCGGCGAGCACCGAGAACATGATGTCCTTCAATCTCAAGCTCGAGTCTGGATTTCATCCGCAATACACGCGCAACACGCTGCAGCTGAACCGCGGGATGGGCCGGTTCAGCGACATCGGTGCGCTCGCTGGCGTCGCCGCGACCGACTGGAGTTGGGCGCCGCTGCTCGCCGATCTCGACAACGACGGCCGTAAGGATGTCTTCGTGACGAACGGGATCTATCGCCGGCCCAACGACCTCGACTACGTCGGCTACGTCGGGCAAGACAGCATCCAGGCATCGCTCGCCAAGGCGATCACGAGCGAGAATTTGGCGCCGTTGCTGCGGCGTATGCCGCACGTCCCGATCGCCAATTACGCCTTCCGCAACAACGGCGACCTGACATTCACCAACGAGGCTCGCGCCTGGGGACTTGCCCAGCCCGGATTCTCGAACGGCGCGGTGTACGTCGACCTGAACAACGACGGGGCCCTCGATTTGGTCGTGAACAAACTGGGCGCCCCTGCGGCGATCTATCGCAACCGCTCCCGCCAGCTGAACCACAACCACTACCTCCGGGTGGTGCTGCGCGGAACGGGCGCAAATACCGCCGGGATCGGCGCTAAGGTGCTCGTCACCGCCCGCGGCGTGACGCAGCTCGTGGAGCAAGAGCCGACGCGCGGCTTCCAGTCATCGGTCGATCCCCGGCCGCACTTCGGCTTGGGCGACGCGACACGAATCGATTCGGTGACCGTGATCTGGCCGGACCGCCGCTTCCAGGTGCTGACCGCCGTCGCTGTGGACACGACGCTCACACTGCTGCAGTCGAACGCGACGGGTCGCTATGCCTATCCGCACGGGGCAGCGGTCTCCGCTCCCGTGCCGCTGTTTGCGGATGCCAGCGATCGCATCCGCGGCGCGGCCCCGCACAAGGAAAACGCGTTCAGCGATCTCACGCTGCAGCCGCTGTTACCGCATTACCTGTCGACGGAGGGCCCCGCGCTGGCGGTGGGCGACGTCAACGGCGATGGCCGTGAGGACATCTACCTCGGCGGCGCAAAGTGGCAGCCGGGACAGCTGTTGCTCCAACAGCCCGACGGCACGTTCCGCCCCAGCCCCGAGCCCGCGTTCCAGGCCGACTCGTTGTTCGAGGACGTCGACGCCGCGTTCTTCGATGCCGACGGAGACGGGCACCCCGATCTCTACGTCGTGAGCGGCGGGAACGAGTTCTGGGGTAACGACGAAGCGCTGCGGGGACGACTCTATCACAACGACGGCAAGGGGCACTTCCAGCGGGTTCCCGATGCCCTCCCCACGTTCTTCGAGGATGGGTCGTGCGTGGTGCCGGGCGACTTCAACCACGATGGGCACGTCGATCTTTTCGTCGGCAGCCGGGTGATCTCGCGCCAGTACGGCGTCTCGCCGCACAGCCACCTGCTCCAGAACGACGGCCACGGCCACTTCACCGACGTCACGCAGCAGATCGCCCCGGGGCTTTCGCAGGTCGGCATGGTTACCTCGGCGACATGGGTCGACTACGACCACGACGGGCAGCTCGACCTGGTCGTGGTCGGGGAATGGACGCCGGTGCGGGTGTTTCATCAGGAGCAGGGGAGGTTCGTCGATCGCACCGCCGAGGTGGGGCTCTCGGGCACGGAGGGGTGGTGGAACAGCGTCACCGCGGTCGACGTCAACGGCGACGGTCGCCCCGACCTCGTGCTCGGCAACCTCGGCCTCAACACGCTGCTGCACGCGACGCCATCCGAACCGGCCCGCTTGTACGTCGGCGACTTCGCCCACAACGGCCTAATCGAGCAAATCCTCACGTCGTATACCGACGGGGTGAGCTACCCAATCGCCACGCGCGACGAGCTGTTGCGCCTGATTCCCCGGTTACAGAGCCGCTATCCGACCTACGCATCGTTCGGGGCGAGCCGAATCGAGGACATGTTTTCGAGCGCCGAGCTGAAGCGCGCCCGGCTGCTCGAGGCGCACACCTTCGCCAGCGCCGTGGCGCTGAACAACGGGAACGGGACGTTCACGCTGCGCCCGCTGCCGCCCGAGGCGCAGCTGGCCCCGATCCGGGCCATCGTGGCCGATGACTTCGACGGCGATGGACACGTGGACCTGCTGGTCGCGGGCAATCTGTACGGCGTACCGCCGGTGCTGGGCCGCTACGACGCGAGCTACGGCTTGTTGCTCAAGGGCGCAGGGGACGGGAGCTTTTCAGCGGTGGACATGGAGCGGAGCGGCGTCGTGATTGACGGCCAGGTGCCGCACATGGCGCCGATACAATTTGCCGGTGGACGGCGTGGGATAGTTGTCGCTCGAAACAACGACCGCTTGGAACTACTCCTCAGGCAATAGCACGCACCATCATGAGGCCTCCGCGCCCACGCCCGGCGTCACATGCTTTGCTGGTTGTCTCATCAGATCGATTGCCATGGCGATCGGGCCGACAATCGCGAGGGCGAGAATGGGAGGCGCCGGATACAACGGTGTAAGCGCCGCGACGTTGTAGTCTCCCGCGATCCGAATGATGGCTTCCACCACAGCGACAATCGCCACCACAATGATCCGCCCACGCCTTGTGTGCACGGTCGTGCGCGGATCCGTCACCATGAAGAAAATGAACAGCTGGTACACCGGGCCGGTGATCGGCGCGAGCTCGGCGAGCAGCGGCGTGCCCACGATCCCGCTGCGCAGCGCCGCCAGGACCAGGTAGCAGGCAACGTACGTCAGCGTCACGTGCACCACTTTCACTCTGGAAGCGATCAGCAAGCCGAACGTCCAGATCACGGCGTTGGTGGCGAGATGATTCCCCCACTGGTGACTGAGCAGCGCGATGCGCGACGGGGCGAGGACCAGCAGCAGGCTGATGGCGAAATTGCTGGGATTCCAGAGATGGCGACCGCGCAACGCCAGGACATACTTCGACGCGATCGCCAGGAACGCACCGAGTGCGAACGGCCACAGCAGACCGGCTTGCGGTTTGAGCAGCAGCGCGAGGCTCAGTCCCGTGACGTAGGCGCTCTGCAGTGCCGCGACTTTCCCGCGGATCAGCCATGACAGCACCACCTCCGTTACCACGCAGACGCCAAGGGTGATTGCGAGCCGCTCGTACCCGCCCAGGATCCCGTAGAAGGCCTCCCCCAGCACCAGGATCAGAGTGATGAGGAACGAGACGAGGTAGCGGGGGTCGACGGTCCCCAGTCTCGTCCAGATACGCTGGATTGCGCTGCCGCTCATGGCTCGCGCACCGTGTGGAATTGGTCGATGCGGGGGTGGTCGAGCACCTGTCGCGTCCCTGAGGGCCAGCGGATCACCACGCTGTCCACGGTGGTCGCGGCACCGAGACCGAAGTGCAGCCGCCGATCGTTTTCGCTCGCGAACCCCACACCGCCCGTTACGACCTGGAGCTGGCGCGTGTCACCAGCGTACAGCGTCGCCTCCGCGCCGATCGCCGAGCGGTTGCTGCGTGTCCCCACGAGCTGCAACGTGATCCAGTGCCGTCCGGGAACGACGCTGTTCTTGTACACGAGCGCTGGCTGATTCTGATTCGCAACGACCACATCGAGCACACCACGGTTGAAGAGATCGACGAACGCGACGGCGCGCCCATCGTATTCGTCGGTCGCGCCGACGCGCGCTGCCACATCGGTCCAGCCGGAATCGCCGCGGTTGACGAGTACGCTCGAGCGCTCGTACCCGGACAGGCTGGCTGTGCCGATCGCGGGCCAATTCTTGGTGTCCTCGAACAGGTTGCCGTTGGCCCCGGCGACCTTGGAGAAGCCGTACCAGTAGTTGCGGTTGCGGTCGCCGGAGTCGTAGCCGTTGGCGATGAACAACTCGTTCCTGCCGTCGTTGTCGAGGCCGCCGAGCTGCGCTCCCCACGCCCAGCCGGCATCGGCGAGCGCGCTGCCGTTGGCGCCCTGCTCGAAGCGCCCCAGCTCCGACAGGAAGTTGAGCCGCAGATTGTTTCCCTGAAACAGG
>JACXTT010010702.1_pt1 | contig 12339 bp, 9 predicted proteins | sample 9270951 | NCBI WGS metagenome assembly JACXTT01 (sample SAMN15532306, study PRJNA645909) | rock metagenome | isolation source: weathered quartz diorite | place: Puerto Rico | collected 2017-06-21 | reverse complement strand
CGGCGCCCTCGGCGTCGAGATCAGCAAGGATCACGGTAGCGCCGGCTTCGGCGAGCGCGGCGGCGTGTTCGCGGCCGAGGAGGCCGGCCGCACCCGTGACCACCGCAACGCGCCCCTCGAGCGAGAACCGCGACAACGTCGCAGAGCTCGCCGGCCGGCTGGCCGCGGGAGCGGGTTTGGTGTGGAAGTTGCCCGTACGGCGGAAGACCGGCGCCACAGGCTTCCCCCGAAGCCGCGCACGCACGTCGCCCTTGTCGACCGCCTCACGGAGTATGGACAGCACCTCTTCATAGGCGCCGAGCAAATGACTGACGTCGTCGTCGCTGTGTGAGAAGCTCAGCGTGTGCGTTCCCGCCCAGAGCACGCCACGCCGGATCAGCTCCTGCTGCACCAGGGATTTGAGCTCGAGCGGGTCCCCCGCTGAGGCGTCGAACGTGACGAGACTGCGGCACCCGGGACCGATGCAACGGGTGACCTGCCCGACGCCGGCCGTCGCCGCGATGGCGTTGTAGCCCTCCTGGATACGCTCGCCCTGCCGTGCGAGCGCGGTGGGGACATCGTGCGCCGCCAGCTCGGACAACGTCGCGTCCGCTGCGGCGAGCGAGAGCGCTTCGCCGCCGAAGGTCGTGAACCAAAACGTGTCGTGCTCGAGCACGGCCATGACGTCCGCGCGCCCCGTCAGAACCGAGAGCGGCATCCCATTGGCAATCGCTTTGGAGAACGTCGCAAGATCGGGGGCGATGCCAAAGCGCTCCTGCGCGCCGCCCAGCGCCAGGCGAAAGCCGGTCCACATCTCGTCGAAGATCAGCAGCGCGCCGTTCAGCGTGCAGAGCTCACGCACGTGTTCGAGAAAGCCGCCCGTCGGCTCGGCGAACACCATCGGCTCGAGAATTACGCACGCGACGTCATCGTCGAGCGCCCGTCGCAGGGAGTCGACGTCGTTGTACTCGAACGTGAACGTGAGGTCGCGCACCGGCTGAGGAATCCCGGCGTTGCGATCGGTGACGGCAATGTACCAGTCGTGCCAGCCGTGGTAGCCGCAGCACAGCACCTTCGAGCGCCCCGTGAACGCGCGCGCGACGCGCACTGCGGCGCTCGTGACGTCCGCGCCCGACTTGCTGAACCGCACCGCTTCGGCGCACGGGATCATCCCGCGAATCCGCTCGGCGACCTGCACCTCGAGCGGGTGCATTAACGAGAACGTGATCCCATCCTCGAGCTGGCGGCGAATCGCGGCGTCGACTGCGGGATACGCGTACCCCAGCACGACGGGGCCGATCGCCATGCTCATGTCGAGGTATTCGTTGCCATCGACGTCCCAGACGTGCGTCCCCCGGCCGCGTTGCAGATACTTAGGCGCCACGCCGTCCACGTACTGGCTCGGTCCCTTGGCGAGCGTCTGGGTCCCGGCGGGAATGAGGCCGCGTGCGCGGTCCCAGAGGCGCTGCGATTCTCCAATGTCGGGAAACGCGGCCGGCGCTGCGGTTCGACTAGCCATGGAACACCCCCTCCTCCCGCTGGAGGGCGGTGCAGATCCGCTGCGCCAACAGGTCTCCTCGGAGTCCTTCGACCCTGAGAACGTCATCGAGGAGCGCCGGGGGAAACCAGCGCTCCTCGAACGCGATGGGCAGAGTTCGGCACGTGATGCCGTAACCGAGTAGCACTTCGGCGACGATCGAGTGCAAGCCGCCGGTCAGGAAGTGATCCTCGATCGTTACGAGCAGCTCGGTCTCGCGCGCCGCCGCCACGATCGCGGCTTCATCGACCGGCTTGACCGTTCGGAGATTGATGAGCCGCGTGCTCACGCCGTCTTCACGCAGCCGTCGGGCGGCGGCGTACGCCTCCCCGAACAGCATACCGGCAACGAGAATCGCCACGTTCGTGCCCTTGAGGACGGTCTCGGCGCGTCCGATGGCGAACTCGGGATCGTGCGCGATCACGGGAGCGCTGTCGACGTAGCGCACGTACCAGGGGTGTTCGTCGCGAACGATGCACGGCAGGCCGAGCACCAGCTCCGCGACGTCCGCCGGAACGAACACGCGCATGTTCGGTATGCCGCGCATGAGCGCGACGTCTTCGAGCGCCTGATGTGTGGGGCCGTTGCCCTCTGAAAGAATCCCCGGGACGTAACCGACCAGCTTTACGGGAAGCCCCGGAATTCCGACATCGGTGCGAATGAACTCGAACGCCCGCATCGTCAGGAACGTGGCGAGTGCGTGAGCGACCGGGATGCGGCCGCGCAACGCGAGTCCGGCCGCCATCCCGACCAGCGTCTGTTCCGTGATTCCCGTGTCGATGAACCGCGCGCCGAGCACCGCCGGCACGTTGCGAATGGCGGCTCGATTTTCCGCGGTCAGCACGACGATGCGTTCGTCGTTGGCGGCGAGCTGAAGGAGTGTTTCCTCGTAGGGGTTCATCGGACCGTGAGCGCCAGGGACTCCAGGGCCGCCATTTGCCCGCCCTCGAGCTCGGCCAGTAGCTCGTCCACGTCGGCGGGGGGCAGCCGGCAAAACCAGCGATCGACGCGGTTTTCGATGCTCGGCAGCCCCTTGCCGCGAACGGTGTGCGCGATCACGACGGTGGGAGCTCCGCCACCGAGCGGGACCTTCGCGAAGAGGCGGGTCAGCGCCTCAAAGTCGTGACCATTGACGGTGCGGACGCGAGCGCCGAATGCCTCGAACTTCGCCGCCAGCGGTTCGAGGGGAATCAGATCTTCGGTCCGCGCGTTCGCTTGGAAGCCGTTGCGATCGACGAGCAGCACGAGGTTCTCGAGGCGCAGCGCGACGGCCACCAGCAGCGCCTCCCACACCGACCCCTCGTTGAGCTCGCCGTCGCCCAGCAGGACCACGACGCGGCTGCCGCCACGCTGCAGACGGACGTCATACGCGATTCCCACGCCGACAGAGAGCAGGTGTCCGAGCGATCCGGAGTGAAATTCGACACCCGGTATCCTCGGGTTGGGGTGCCAGTAGATCTGCTCCTGAGGAGCGAGATGTTCCTCGAGCCGGCCCGCGTGGAGATAGCCGAGCTCGACCAGGGTGGCGTACAGCGCTGGAACGTCATGACCCTTGGAGAGCAACAGATAATCACGCGTCGGGTCCCTGAGCCGTGCTGGCGAGAGCCTGAGAAAGCTGCTGTAGAGGTAGGCGATCAGGTCCGCGCAAGAGAGTGACGCGCCGAGGAAGCACCCGCCTCCACCCGCGAGCCGGACGATGCGGCGGCGAACGCGCAACGCCAATTCGTCGAGCGCGCTCACCCGACCTCTGCAGACAGGCGCCGCGTGTCGGCGTTCGAAACGGCGGTCAGTTCGTCCAGGTGGTGCCGATACCAATTGACGCCGCGATAGGCCGCGTTCAGCGCGGCGATTTCGGGATGCGCATCGAGGTATACGGCGACATCCGAAACCGTGAAATTGGGATTCGACCAGAAGAGCCCCTCGTAGACCTGATGAATGACTTCGTAATCCTCGGGATAATCGAGCACGACCCGATGCGAGCGTGATAGGTCGCGGCCCGACTCCCACACGACGTTCGAGACCTGGAATCGACCCGGTGGATCCCACAGGAACGGCGTCGTATGCTCACGGTCGAGCGACCGGCCCGCTTCCCGCCACGCCTGTTCCAGCGAGGCGAACGAGCACGCCTCCACATCGTTCCCGTCGGGATATGACTGCGGGTGGAGGTTGCTCGTGTAGTCGGCCGTACCGGCCAAGTGCATCGCGAGAACGTGGTCGATAACCGCCGGGTCGATGAGCGGGCAATCGGACGGAATCTTTACGACACTCTCTGCACCGAGTAAACGCGCCGCCTGGTAATGGCGGTCGAGGAGGTCGGTGGCATGCCCACGGTAGCACAGGACACCGACGCGGGTAGCGAGCAGCGCGATGTCATCGTCCGCCGGGTCGGTCGTCGTTGCGACCACGACGGATCCGACGTGGCGTGCCGCGCACACGCGTGCCACCATACATTCCAGCACGGTTGCGCATCCCAACGGCAGGAGGACTTTCCCAGGGAGCCGCGTGGAACCGGAGCGGGCCTGAATAACGGTCACGACACGCCCGGTCATGAGGCCGCTCGCAACGCTGAGTCGTCAGCGGCCCCGAGGACTTCCTCACACACTGCGGCGATGTTGCGTGCCGAGGCGCCATCGTTTTGCAGTGGGAGCAGGCCGCGCAGCTCGTCGATATCGAAATAGGAGTGGCATTCCTTCCCGAGGGCCAGCCCGATGTACACCACGGACGACCATTGCGTGATCAGGACGTCGCAATTGGCGATCATGTGATTCGTGTTGCCCGCCGAATAGATCGGTGCGCCGGGGAACACGCGCTCGATCTCCTGTGTCGCCCGCCGCACGTTTTCGTTCGGATGCAGTTTGAAGATGACGAGCCGGCCGCCGACGATCTGCTTCACCCGAGCGAGAAAACGGGTCCGGTTGTCCCACTTGAACGTCTCGCGCGCGTCCGAGGTTGCCACGAGCACGTAGCTGTGGTACGGGAAGTCGTTGACGAGATGACGGCGGCAGTCATCGAAGTTGGGGATTCCGGTGACGACAAGGCGATCGGCGGGCGCGCCTTTGGCGATGAAGCAATCACGGTACCCCTCGCTGGCTACGCAGAACCGCGCGTAGGCGCGGGAGAGGCCGGTCGTTGCCGTGCTGGCGAGCCAGCGTGGCAGTCCCAACGCCTTGACGAGCCGATAGGACGCTCCTTCCGGCTCCGTCATTCCCTCCTGCACGAGCACGACCGGCTTGCCCCGAACATTGCGTTGCACGATCAGATCGGAGCAGGTGACGATGAGATCGTAATCGCCGCAGGCGCCGCGATCGTCGCGCGGCAACGCATGACGCGTGAGGTACTGATCGGTATCGCGGCGCATCGCACCGCCGAGCACCGTGAAGCTGAGGAGCCCCCGCTCGCTCATCCAGCGGAGCACACCGTCGCCATAGAAAGGCGTGTAATAGCAAACGTGGTGCGCGAGGTGAGTTCCGATCGCGTGCATCATCGTGGTCTGGTTCAACGAACCACCGATGAACAGGATCTTCCGGCGCGTGCAAGTCATGGCCGGAGCCAATGTAAGAAAGCCGGGCTTGGCGTCTGAAACGGTTATGTAACCGCGCGGTAGGGAAGGTGTTCCAAACGCATCACGATCTGACGATGAAGCCATTGCGCTCGACATGTGCGGGGATACCTTCCTCCACCCCGCGAGCCCTGGACGGTGGCACTTGCTGGCACAATGGACGAGCAAAGAGACTTCGCGACCGGTCACCGACCTGCTCGTCTCGCTCGCCGATCCCACTCGGTTACGCATTCTGAACTGCCTTGCCGCTGCTCCGCTCTTCATTCCGGATCTCGCGTCGATCCTTTCTGTCCCGGAGAAAGCGATTGCGGAACACCTCGATGAACTCCAAGAGCGAGAGATCGTCCGTGCGCACCAGGTGACTCCCTACATGCTGTACGCGCTCTCGCCGTTGCGAATCTCGAGCGAGCGACTTCTGCGCACCGTCTTGGACGCGATGCGGGATGACCCAGGGGCACGCGCTGATCGCTCCAAGGCATTCACCCGCTCGCGCTCCAGACTCCAGACACGAGTGGGGCGCGCCGTGCCGAATGCGAGCTGAGGAGCCCGAGCTTCAGCGAACAGCTCCCCGGCGCGTTTGGTCAACCGCCACCTTGATCGCCAGCAGCGCCGCCCTTCTCTTGGGATATGGCGGGGCACGGCTGCTGGATCGTCTGCTGCACTTCGAGCTCAGTCCGAAGGATACGCTGGGCACGGCGGATAGCGTCGCGTCGCAGGCCCTGGGTTCGCTGTCCTTGCGACTCGTCGATGCCGGTGGCGTCGGAATTCCGGTCGATTCAGCTCGGTGGCAGAACGGCCGTGGTTATTCACATGCGACGGGCGCCTTCCAGGGAGTCTTGCTTCGCAGCGCACCCTACATCGACGCCAGCGCTTTCGCCGTGCTGCGACGCGACTGGACGACCTATCTCGATCGTGTAGGTCGCTATGGATCCAATGGCGTCGTGGTGCCCGGGGTTCTCCCCTACATCAACTTCGATCGAGTCGACGGAGACCGTGCCGTCTACCTGCCCGGCGACCCCGCCCGGGCGCGGCATCTGGCCTGGCGGGAACGCTTCGTGGAGCTGTTCGCCCACGCTCAGCGGCGCGGATTTCACGTCTATCTCGCGACCGATATGCTGACCCTGACGCCAGCGCTCGAGCGTTACCTCCGCGAGCGCGAGGGCTCTGTGAATGCCGAGAGCGCCGACTTGTGGCGCACCTACGCCGCGGGGTTTGACGAACTGTTCGACGCCATGCCGGAAGTGGACGGCGTGGTGATTCGGGTCGGAGAGGGTGGCGCGCTGTTCAATGTCCCGGGCTGGGAATACCGTAGCGAGTTCGCCGTCCGCACGATCTCGGCGCTGCGCGCGATGCTGCACGCGCTGCTGCCGGTCTTCGAGCGTCACCGGAAGATGCTCATTCTCCGGACTTGGTCCGTCGGCTCCGGTGAGCTCGGCGATCTTCACACCAGTCCCGCGAAGTATGCCGCCGCCCTGGGCGAGCTGGATTCACCAAGCCTGATCGTATCCACCAAGTTCGTGAGCGGCGATTTCTACAGCTTCCAACCCGCGAATCCGACGCTCCGCGTGGGACCGCAACATCGTCTCGTCGAGTTCCAGGCTCGGCGCGAGTATGAGGGCTTCGGCGCGTTTCCGAACTACCTCGCGCCCGCGCATCGCGCCGCGCTCGCAACGCTCCGCACTGCCAATCCCCGGATCATCGGATCATGGCTTTGGACCCAGGAGGGCGGTCCATTGCACGCGGGACCGCTGTCCCTCTATCCCCTGCACGGCTTCTGGCTCTGGATCGATGCGAACGTGTACGCGACCGCGCGACTCTCACGTGACCCAGGGGCTAACCCGGCGACCCTCGCTGGCGAGTGGGCGCGCGCTGTCGTTCCGCGCGATGCGGACGCTGCGCGAGCCGTGGCGACGGTGTTGCTGCGGTCGCGGGACGCCGTAGAGCGGGGACTCTACATCCGTCCATTCGCCGAACTGCAGTTGCGAACATTCGGTCTCGAAGCGCCGCCCATGCTTTGGATCCTTGAATGGAACATGGTGGGCGGATCCAGCGTCGTTTGGACGACCGTCTATCGCGGCGCTCGCGACAGTGTGGATGCATCCATTGCGGATGGATTTGCGGCGGTGGCGACGGTCGACGCGATGGAGGCAACGCTGGGTCCTCACGTTCGCCCGAATTCTCCTCTGTTACTGCGCATGGATCATTCGCTCCAGTACGAGAAGAGCCTGCTCGAGACCCTGGCCTGGTATCGTCGTACGATGCTCAGCTATTACCGCTGGCTCGACACGGGGGATGGAAGAGCTCGAACCGTCTGGGAGCACAGTGCGCCCGTATTTACCGCGCTTGCGCGCGACCACGCGCAGCGGTTCGGCGACGATCTCGATGCTCGGGCGTACGACTTCCGCGCGGCAACAGCGGCGCTCAGCGCGGCCCGGCGTGGCCTCGGCCTGACCTGGGTCGCCCGCGCTCTATTGGTGATCATCACGGTGTTGATTGCGCGCCCGCAGTGGGGTGCTCGGCCCGGAGCGGTGGGGCTGTTGTTTGTCGCGACAGTGGCCGTCCTGTCGGCCGGCACATCGCCACGCGTGATCGCGGGACTCGCTTTGGCGATGCTGGGGGCAGCGGGCACGCTGCTCGTATTCTGGCGCCGGCTGTCAACCGATGAGTGGATGAAGGCTCGTCGCATCACCGCACTAAGTGGATTCGTTGCTCTGGCCGCACTGCTCGCCCCCGCGGCGCTGCGGGGACCTGGACTCTTTTGGTTCGTATTCTGGACACCCGGCGGGTGGCGTGTCGCGCTATTTGCGGCTCTTGTAGCGGCCATGGTCTTCACATTGTCGAAGTTGGCGCGGTCTGGCCGCCCCGCGCTGAGCGGCTTATTGGTCGCTGCCGGCGTCGCGGGAATCGTGCTGTCGATCGTCGCTCCAGACCTTGCGTCGATCCTCGTGGCTTTGGATCACCCGCTGGGGCTCGCGCCGATGGGGCCGTCGTTTGTGCACGGGTTACTTGCCTATTTCGACTTTCCGCGCGCAGCCCCGTGGTATCCTGGAATCGCGGGCGCGCTGCTAAGCGGCGCCGGGTTCGCGTTGCAGCGGCAAGGGGCGAGGCAGCCGCCAGCGCCACTGTAAAGCAGTGAAGCCAAGCGCGGCCAGACCCAGGGGGCCATAGAAGGTCAGGAGGCGCCAGGCTGCCACCGCGGCCGGTAGGACCGCCGCTGGCACGAACGCCCTGTACACCACGTAGAACGCCGCCTCCGCTCCCACCATCCCGCCGGGGGTCGGAACAACCAGCGCGGCCGCGAAGACAACCCATTGGAGGAGGAAGACGAGCAGGGGATTGAGTGGGATACCAAGCGAGCGCAGCAGCAGCGCCGTCGCCGCGTAGCGACACGTCCACTGAAGCGCGACCAGTCCGAACGTCGCCGCGAACCGAAGCTTGCCGCGTTGAGCGATCACCCGAAACACTCCGGCGAAGTCGTGCCACAGGCGTCCGAGGCGTCGCGTGATCGAACGCCGGAACAGGAGGACAATGACGACGGCGCTTCCAACTATCGCACCGGGGAGAGCCAGATGCCCTGCCAGCCAATTCGCCACAGGGTGCAGCATTTGGATTTCGGGCCCGGGCAGCGCGAGCAGCACGAGCGGGAGTGCTGCGAGGAAGAATGCGTAGTCCTCGACGCTGCCGAGGACCATCAAAGATGCCGCGACGCCTGCAGGATAGCCGCGCTCGATGAGCAGGGCGACCTTGAGGTAGCCACCGCCCGCGGCTGGGGGCGTGAGCGCCGACCCGACCTCCGACCCCAACATGATCCGAAACACATCGGTGAACGGCAGCGGTCGACCGAGGAAATCCGCCCAGATGTACAACCGGGCGGCGTGCGTGATCCACGGTGCGAGAGCGAAGAGCACCGCGAGCCAGAACAATGGGAGGACCAGGAGGTGGCCGACGTTGAGATCGGCGCGACGGGCCGCGAGCCAACCGACGACGACGTTCCCGGTCGCTCCGAGCGCGACGGCGGCAAAGGCCGGCCGGAGCCAGCTACCGGAGCGCCGGCTCCGCAACCTGACCGCGGAGGGACGCGTTGCGGGCCAAGCGCGTCCTCGCCAGCGCCTCGTGATATAGAGGAAAGACGTGCCTAAACGTGTGCGCCCACGAGAACGAGGTCTCGGCCATGAGGCGTGCCCGTGCGCCGAATGGCCTCGCGCCTTCGCGCCACAGCGCCACTATCGCGGCTGCCAACCTTTCGGGCGACCCGGGTTCGACGAGGCGACCGAGTGTCTCCGGCACCCGCTCGATCATCGCCCCGGCATGAACGCCGACGATCGGGAGACCGGAAGCCTGCGCCTCCAGCACCGCAAGACCAAACGTCTCATAGGGCGCCGCCGAGACGTAGATGTCTGACGACGCGAGCAACGTGGCAAGGCTCAGCCGGTTGGTTTCGTAAGGACGCAAGTGGGCGCGCGGATGCGTTGACGCAAACACCGACCAACGACCGTGCGAGCGGGCCCTCACCGATGATCAACAAGTGCGCGCCCAGCTCCGCGGGCAGAAGCGCGAACGCTGCAGCGATGAGGTCCGGTCGCTTCTCCGAGTCCAGACGACCCGCATAGACTAGCAGTGGGCAATCGGGAGCGACGCCGAACCGCGCCCGCATGTCCTGGCTCCGGCGCGCCGGGCTGAAGACCTCAGCGTCGACGCCGAGGCGGATGGTCGCAACCCGTCCCGGCAGCCGGCTCGCGAGCCGTGGCGAGGCGGCGAGCACGAGATCGCAGCGCCGATACACCGCCTGCTGGTAACAGTCGACGGTGCGACGCGCCAGGCGCCCAGCAGGCTCGCCCAGCCGGCGCACGACTGGAGCGACGTACGCACCCGCGACATCGGTGTGATGAAACGCGATAACCGCGCCGCCGAACCGGCGTCGATAGCTGAAAGCAACCCACGGCGCCAGGTACGGTGAGTCGACTTCGATCACATCGCAGCGCTCGCGGGCGAGAATCGTACGCAGCCGGTTGGCGCGCACCAAGAGCCGATACGGTGCACAGCCTGGAATGCGGGGACTCCGAACGGTATGGACTACCTGACCGGGATGCCGCTCGACTCCGTCCTTTTCGCCCGGAATGATGAGCACGTGCTCGAGCGCTTCCGTCCGCGCGGCGGCGCGTTTTGCGTCGATGTACGTCTTGATGCCGCCGCTGGACGCATGATAGGCCTGTGCGATGTCGCAGAGCTTCACGCGCTGCAGGCGACTGCCGCGTCCCCCGCGAGCACGCGCGCGTAGCTCCGGAGTAAACGCCGGTTCACATCCGGCCAGCGATAGCCCAGCGCCGTTCTCCGCGCCCGCTGCCCCAGCAGCCGAGTGAGCAGACGGCCGCTCAGCAGCCGCTCCAGGCACCGCGCCAAGTCCTCCGCGGAGTCGGGGGCAGCGAGGAATCCGTTGCCACCGTCGGCGATGAGATCATGGACTCCACCCGAATCCGCGCCGACTACCGGGAGCGCCGACGCGAATGCCTCGAGAATCACATTGCCGAACGTCTCCGTCGTGGACGGGAAGACGAACATGTCGGCAGAGGCGTACCAGCGGGCGAGCGCGTCTCCGGATTGTGTGCCTGCGAAAATTGCCCCCGGCAGCCGCCGCTCGAGCTCGGCGCGCATGGGGCCGTCACCCACGAGCGCGAGCGCGAACGGCGTGCTGCGCTGCCGGAGCAATGCCATCGCACCCACCAACACCGCAAGATTCTTTTCCCGCACGAGGCGCCCGACGTACAGCGCCAGTGGTCTATCGCCTGCGCCGACCGCGGACCGCAGCGCCGCACTGCGATGCGCCGGTGAGAAATGCGTGCAGTCGATCCCGCGCGCCCACAGCTCCACCGACGGAATTCCGTGGCCTCGAAGCTCCTGCGCCGTGGTCGGAGATGGTGCATAAGTGACGGCGCACTGATTGTAGAACCAGGCGAGATAGCGCCAGCCGAGCCCCTCCATCCCCCCCACGCCGTAAAAACGGAAGTACGAGACAAAGTGTGTGTGGAAGCTGCCGACGACCGGCAGGCCACGACGCCGCGCGTAGTTGATGCCGTACAGTCCGAGCGGCGTAGGACTGACAACGTGTACCAGATCAGGCCGGAATTGGTCGACGAAGCGGTCGAGAGTAAAAGACCAGGGCAACGCGACACGATAGTATGGATACGGCGGGAAGGGCACGGAGCCGATGGTATGGATTCGGTCGGCCCAGGACAGACCGGGTGGAGGCTCGACGCCGCTAAAGAACCGAAATTCAACGCGTTCGGCGAGCAATGTGCTGGAGAGATTCGCGAGCGTACGGGCCACGCCGTCGGTGATCGGAGGAAGCGAATCGGTGAAGTACGCGACGCGCATAGGGGAGGATATCGGTCATCGCCCGCGCCGAGGTTATGTGCCCGTTTCGAACGTGTAACAAACGCCACGTCGGTCGTTACGTCCTTCCTCGAGCAAGTGGCCAACGCGTGTCCGCTTGGCCTGTAAGCTCTCCGCCTAGCCGGTCAGCGTTTGTCGCCAGACCTCGCTCCGCAGATCACCCGCACGGGCCTGACCACCGTCGTTCCCCGTGTAGCTTTCCCCTCCATGCAGCCCCTCATCGCCAAAGGCACCTGCTTCCCCATGTTCGCTTACGAAGTCGCCCAGTCGATCGATCTCGACTCGGCGGAGCGCCGTCTCTTGAGCGGCGTCGAGCGCCAGACCATCAAGTACAAACGCCGCGCGCCGGCCTCCTTCGAGTATCGCCCCGCGCCGCTCCACGTCACCCGTGGCGGGACGGGCGAGCCGCTGGACGTCGAGGGCTGGCGCACCGTCCCCGCCGTCGAAGTCGTGCTCTACGATTTCGGCGCGCTGTCGGTCAGCTACGCCATCCCGCTTGCCGGCCCGCTCGCCGACTTGCCCGGCCTTGCCGAGGCGCTCTGGGGAAACGAGCGGCTGCTCAAGGACGCGCGCCGCCATGTCGACGAGATCCTCGTCGAGCTGGGGCCGGCGTGCGTGCGCCCCAAGGTCGCCGATTTCGTCGAAGACTACTCGATCTTCCACATCGAGGCGTTCACCGCACCCTGTGACGCCGCGATGCTGTGGACGACCCACGCGTTGGTCGTTGCGCAAGTGCTGCCCGGCGTTCCGCACCCGCCGTCGCAGCAGGTAAACGCCCAACCCCCCCCGGCACACCCCCCTTTTGGCCCCAACGCACCCGCCAACACTCAAACCCACACCCCCCCCCCTTTCCACACCGTAAGACGGACGACCC
>JACXTT010010701.1_pt1 | contig 12340 bp, 14 predicted proteins | sample 9270951 | NCBI WGS metagenome assembly JACXTT01 (sample SAMN15532306, study PRJNA645909) | rock metagenome | isolation source: weathered quartz diorite | place: Puerto Rico | collected 2017-06-21 | reverse complement strand
CCGGTTTCGGCGCGGCCGCGCGCCTTCGGCGGCGCCGCCGGCATCGGCGCCGGCTGTTGAATTTGCGGCGGCGCGGACGGGGCGGTTGATGTGTTGGGCGTGGATCCGAACGATGATGAAGCATCGTTCGGCGCACTCAGATCGTGTTCGGGCGGCTGAGCGCCGGCCGCCGTTTCTGTTTCTGTCGCAACTGAGGCGCTTTCGTCAGCGCTCGGCGATCGTTCCTTCGCCTCAGAGGCCGGCGACGCGGCTGTTGCGTCCAAGGCGCCTGGCGTGTTTTCGATCGGGGGCGTTTCATGTTCTTGGGCAGGCTCTTGTGCGTGCTTCTCTGGCGCAGGCTCCCTTGGCGCAGCCTGCTCTGACTCCCGCGCTTCGGCGCCTGCCGCTTGCGTCTCTTCATCGGGAGGCGCCTCCAGAGCGGGCTCGGCCGGGGACATGGGCGCCGCACGCTCCGGCTCGTCGCTTGGCGGCGCGTCGCGCTGGCGCACGAGCTCGGCGGAGCGCGCGCGCGCATCGTCTAGCCCCATCGCGGGCCATGCTTCGGGGAGGAAAGGAAATGCTGCGCGCGCTTCGGCGTCCACGAAGATGAGCTGTGCGCGTTGCAGGTGTTGGGCTAGCGCTTGCAATATAGCTACGTAATGCGCGTCGCTCGCGGAGGCCGTGCTCACGAGCACGCCAACATTGGCGGCTGCGGCAAGCGCGCTGGCGGCGGTATTGGGATCATCGATAGTGGCGACGTCGATTACGTCGAGTTCGAAGCCGTCGCTGATTTCATGTGCGGCCGCGAGGTCGTTTCCGGCGGCGACGAGATATCCGTTGGACATAAACCATTCCCCCAAGCGCCGAATTTAGAGGGCGCAGGCCGGCCCCGGCAAGGCGCCGCATCCTACGCGAAGCGGTTTCGCGGCGATGTGATCTGGCCTAGGATGGGATTGTTGAGGGAGTTTCACATGCGCGTCGCATTGGTTTTCGCGTGCCTGGCTCTGGCTGCGTGCGCAACGCCGTGCCCGGCGGTCAATACTGGACCGACGCTGGCGACATTGCAGTGCTCGGACGGGTCGACCCTCAACGTAACGTTCATCAATGCGCCGCCGCGAAGTGCGACAATTGCCCAAGACGGGTTCACAACCGTGAGCTTGCCATGGCGTATCTATGGCTCGGGTTTCCGCTATTCCGACGGAGGCACAGAATTGTCGGGCCGCTTGGACGATGCGCACTGGACGCGGCCGGGCGCTGCCGAGACGGTCTGCCATCAGGTCGTCGCCCGTCCCGGCGCGAACGCAGCAAGCTGATCAAACCGGGCGTGCGCTCAGCGCTGCTTCTTCAACGCTGATGCGATGGCGCAGCAGGAGCGTGTTGAAGGCGCTCCAAACGAGTGCGATCGCCCCGGCGCCGAAGGCGAGCGGTAAGACGCCGATTTCGGCGCAGACCATCCAGTTATTGGGATGGCGCGTGAAGCGATAGAGCCCGCTGCGGACGAGCGTGGCGTCTTCGAGCGTGATAATGCGCGTCGTCCAATATGGTCCAAGGGTTGGGATCATCCAGACGCGCAGCGCTTGCAACAACACGACGCCGCAAGCGCAGCCAGTTCGATTGGGTCCGCCACGGAACGGCGACGATGAGCGCGGCAAGCCATGAGGCGTGCAGAAAACGAAGAGCGGATAATGCCCCGCGCCAACCTCATGGGCGCCAGTATGAGCGCGTTCCGTCACAGTGCCGTGCGCCAGCGGTTGCAGGCGCATGTGGACGCGCACGCCCGGCATCGCTATATGCGCGCCTTCTCCTTTAAGGAACGGCAAGAATGGCGGCCCAACCGGCGCAATACATTTTTACGATGCAAGGCCTGACCAAGGCCTATCCGGGCGGCAAGAAGGTGTTCGAGAACATCTGGCTGTCGTTTTTCCCCGACGCCAAGATCGGCGTCGTCGGCGTCAACGGCTCAGGCAAATCGACGCTGATGAAAATCATGGCGGGAATGGATGCCGATTTTACCGGCGAAGCCTTTGCCATGGCCGGAACGAAGATGGGCTACCTCGAGCAGGAGCCGCACCTCGATCCATCGATGAGCGTTCGCGAAAATGTGGAATCGTGGTGCGCCGAGAAGAAGCTCGTGACCCGCTTCAACGACGTCTCGATGGAAGTCGGCGAGAACTATACCGATGAACTCATGGAGGAGATGACCAAGCTCCAGGAAGAGATCGACGCGGCCGACGCATGGGACATCGATTCGAAAATCGACATGGCGATGGATGCGCTACGCTGCCCGCCGGACGATTCAGGCGTGGAGACGTTATCGGGGGGTGAACGCCGTCGCGTCGCGCTATGTCGCCTGCTGCTTTCGAAGCCCGACATGCTGCTGTTGGACGAACCGACCAACCACTTGGACGCCGAAAGCGTCGCCTGGCTGCAGCATCATCTGGAGAATTTTCCCGGTTGCGTAATCCTCGTCACCCACGACCGCTACTTCCTCGATCAAGTAACAAAATGGACGCTCGAACTCGATCGCGGCAAGGGCATTCCCTACGAAGGCAATTATTCGGCGTGGCTTGAAGCCAAGGCCAAGCGCATGGCGCAGGAGGAGCGCGAGACGGAGGGCAGGCAGAAGGTCATGTCGCGCGAATTGGAATGGGTGCGTCAGTCGCCGAAGGCCCGGCAAGCGAAGTCGAAGGCGCGCCTGCAGCGCTATGAGGAGATGGCGGCGCAAGCCGAGCGTGAAAAGCAAACGTTTGCGACCATCCAGATTCCACCTGGGCCGCGCCTGGGTCACGATGTCATCGACTTCGATGGTCTGAAGAAGGGGTTCGGCGACAAGCTCTTGATTGACGGTCTTACGTTCAAGCTGCCCCCGGGCGGCATAGTCGGCGTCATCGGTCCCAACGGCGCGGGCAAATCGACGCTCTTTCGCATGATCACAGGGCACGAGAAGCCCGACGGCGGCGGGATCAGCATCGGCGACAGCGTGAAGCTCGGCTTCGTTGATCAATCGCGCGATGCGCTCCACGATAAGAAGACGATCTGGGAGGAAATCTCGGGCGGTCTCGACATGCTGCCGATCAACGGCCGCGAAGTGCCAAGCCGCGCCTATGTGTCGAGTTTCAATTTCAAGGGCGCCGACCAGCAAAAGAAGGTTGGGCTGCTCTCAGGGGGTGAGCGCAACCGCGTGCATCTCGCCAAGACGCTGTTGACTGGCGCCAACGTATTGTTGCTCGACGAGCCGACAAACGATCTCGATGTCGAGACCTTGCAGTCGCTCGAAGCCGCACTCGAAGATTTTGCGGGATGCGTCGTCGTCATCAGCCACGACCGCTGGTTCTTGAACCGTTTGGCGACGCATATTCTCGCCTTCGAAGGCGATAGCCATGTCGAATGGTTCGAGGGGGATTTTGACTCCTACGAGGAAGACAAGAAACGCCGCCTCGGCGAGGACGCCCTCATCCCGCATCGGATCAAGTATCAGAAGTTCGCGCGCTGAGGGCTCAAGCGCCCAGCGTGCAACGCCCGTTTGTGAGCGCGCGCGCAATTCTGTCGCAGCGCGCATGCGCCGTCTCGTCGCCGGGTGCGGCGCGCCATTCGGCCAAGATGCGCCGACACCTCAAGCTGACCGACAACATTCCAGGGATCTGATGGGGATTGTGGCTGACGCCGCAAGGATCCGCCTCGAAAGCGTTTTGGATGGCGGGGCTGGCAAAGAGCGCAAATCCCATCTTCTCGTGCGCCCAGGCGGGCTCGGCGAGCAAACCGAATGCGAGAACGAGAACGAATAGGCGCATGGCGCGTCCCCCGCTTGTAGCACCGACCCGCGCATCATACGCGCAAAGACTGCCACTACGCGATTGTCAGTACGCGATTGTCAGTACGCGATTGTCAGCACTCGATTGCAGGTGCGCGATTTACTAGTAACACGATTGCCAGGGCGCGATGGCCAATGCGCACGGAAGAGGCGAGGTGGAGCGCCGCGATTCGCTTCAGTGGGATGACGTGCTGGGGCGGCGCGCAACTGCCTCAATATGCGGAAGCGAGAGTGTGGTTGTAGCGCCTTATGGGGTCAATCGCGATGATGCGTCGACGCTTCACCGCACCAGCAAGTCCATCAGCAGCCCGTAATCGTTGTCCATGAGCCCGTTGCGGCGAGCGCGGCGCACGGCTTCGCGGCCAGCTTCGGCGGTGCGAGGCGCCCATTGCGCCAACGCTTCGCAGCGGTCCTTTGAGGGACGCTCGCGTTGTTGCACGGCAAGTCGCGCAAGTTCGGCCACGTAGCGCCCGACGCCGGCGCGCACTTCTTCGCCGCCGCCGCCGTTCGAGGCTGCGTTCATGGCGCCGATGTCGAGTGCGCCAACGAGACCGGCATCGATCACATGGCGGGTGGACACGCGGCAGGCGAAGCTGTCGCCCAGCGCGTCAGACCATCTTTGCGTCGCTTCGTCGACTTGCGCGCGCGTAGGCCGGCCGGCGAGAAGAGCGCCGAAGGCGCCGCGGCTGGCCGCATCCGCGTAATGGGGCATGGGCAGATCGCCGGGCACGGTGGCGCAAGCGGTCAGGGTCATGAAGGAGAGGATGAGGATGAAGCGCATAGGCCTTCATCTAATTCGGCGCGCGCGTGAGCGCCATAATCCATTCAGCGCATGCACACCCAGAAGAGCCAGCCTGCCATCCAAAGCACGGTGATGAAAAGAACAGGGGCGATCCGCCCGCCATATTGTTTCCAAAGCACGAAATTGCTCCCGCCTAGGGGCGGCGACGCCGAGCTGCGCCGCCGCCCGCAGCCCCTTACGGATGTCCGTTGACCGAAGCGCCGGCGTTGGCTGAGCCGTTCGCGTTGGCCGAGGCGCCGGACGAGTTCGCCGACGCCGAACCGTTGGCCGAGGTCGAGCCGTTGGCCTGGACGTCGGGCTTGGCGTTGCGCACCCGATTGACCGCGCCGCGGGCAAGACCGCGCGCGTGTCCGGCAGCAGTGCGCGCATCGCTGGCGGCTGCGCCAACAAGCGGGCTTGCATCCGGGCCGGTTACGGAGGCGCCGCCTGAGCCTTGGCCTTGCGCGCTCAACGGCCCAAGGCCTGCGCTGCCGCCGCCGCCGCCAGATGCGCTGGCGTTCGCGTTGCTTGCGGCGTTCTCCGCGGTGTTGACCGTGGAATGAGCGCGATCGCGCGCGCGTTGGGCCGCGCGGGCTGCGCGTTCTTGGGCGCGCGTGGTTGTGTCTTCTAGACCCGAAGTATCGGTGGAACCGTTGACATTGCCGGCGAGAGAGCCGTTCGCCGCTCCGCCAAGCGAGCCGATATTGCCGCCGAGGCTGCCGGTCACGCCGCCAACGACGCCCCCGCCGCCGCCCAAGAGCTGCGCTGACGCTGGTTGTGCAGTCAGAGCGAGCGCGAACGCTGCCGCGCCAAGCAAGAATGTGCGTTTCATAAATCGTCCTCCTTCGCGAAAGTCGGGGCCGGTGGAACCGGCGTCGCTTGGAGAACGGATGTCGTCTGGGATTTCTTCCCGAAATTCGTACTTTAGTGCGCGTTCACCATCAAAAACGCGGCGCCGACAAGTCCATAACCGTAGACATTGTCACGCCCGCGCGCGCCGAGATCACGGGCTTCGTTGCGCAACGACGCAAGCGCCCGTTCCGCTTGCGCCCCGTCAGGGGCGCGCAGGCGCGCAGCCAAAAGGCCGGCGACGATGGGCGCGGCAAATGAGGTTCCACGAACCCGCGCGGCGCCTCGTCCCGACGCCGCCATCGGCGTGCCTGGCGCTGCAAACATGACCTGCGGCCCCTGCTCGGCTTCGATCAGCACATGCTGATGCTGGTCGACGCCGGTGACGCCGACGACGCCTGCGTAAGCGGCAGGGTAGAGCGGCGGCGCGGCCGGACCGCCATTGCCGACAGCAGCCACGATGATGAAGCCACGCGCCACCATGTGCTCGACCAGCGCTTCGACGATCCGGTTGCGGGGTCCGACAAGACTGACGTTGATGACAGGAATGCTCTCGGAGGAAAACCACGAGAGCGCGCGCGCCAAGGCCGCGGACGAACCGCCAGTCGGTTGGCCCCCATAAATGTCGGCGGCGTAAATTTGTGCATTCGGCGCAGCGCCCTCGACGCCGCTGCCGCGACCAGCCAATAGAGACGCCACAGCAGTCGCGTGCGCGGTTGCGACGATGTTTGCCCCGGCAAAGGCGCGCTGTTCCGCGATGGCGCCATCGAGGGAAGGATGTGCGGCCACGCCGCCGTCGACGAGCCCCACGCGTGGGCCTTGACCTCGAACGCCCGAGGCGCTCGCCGCTTCGTCGTCCAAGGCATTTGCCCCAGAAGCGAGATGGATGTGATCGAAATCGTAGACGCCGTGAGGATCGGCGCGCTGCAGCACGGCGAGCGCCTGGCGCGCGCTCATACCAGGGGGAGCGCGCAGCGTAACCATGTCGCCAACACCGTCGAGCGCATCGGTGCGGGCGACGACAAAACCCGCGGTTTGCGCTGCGCTCAGCGCAGCCGCGCCAGGCGCCATCGCCAACACTTCGCCGCGCACGACCAGATCGCCGGCCGGGTCAGCCTCAAGAACGTCGCGATGCTGGCGCAGAAGCGTGCGTGCTAGCGCGCCCGTCGTAGGCGGCGCATCGCGGACGATGGTTTCCGTATCGTGCACGGCGCCCTCGGTGTCGCGCCGCACATCCGACACTCCGGAACCGACATTGGGCAGGGCCGGAACCGATGGAAGCCCCAGTCCGCCCAGCTGGGCGAACGCCGCCCCGCATTGGAGCGATAGGGCGGCGACCAATGCCGCTAGAAGAGCGAACAGCCTCACAGCCATGCCTCAGAAACGGGTATCGGTCGGATTTTCATCCCCTTCGTGCAAAACGCAACGCCGATGGAATAAAACACCCAGCCCCGCCGTTTGGGAGAAAAGATGGCGAGCGACGACCAGATCCGCTCCGACATCATCGCGCTGTTGCCGCGCCTGCGGCGGTTTGCCTGTTCCCTGACCGGCCAGGCCGCCGACGCCGACGACATCGTGCAGGTCGCGATCGAGCGGGCGCTGGGGCGTCTCGACCAGTTCCAGGCGGGCACACGTCTTGATGCTTGGCTTTTCAGCATCGTCCGCAACGCCTGGATCGATGAGGCGAGGTCGCGCGCCAGGCGCAGTCTGACGTTCGTCGCCCCGGAACTGGGCGAGAGTGTCGGCGACGATGGAGAGAGTATGATGCACGCGCGCCTCGAAGCGCAGGATGTCTGGAAGGCGATGCAGCAGCTGCCTGGCGAGCAGCGCGAAGCCATCGCGCTCGTCTGCGTGGAAGGTCTGGCATATCGCGAAGCTGCAGAAGTGCTTGGTGTGCCCATCGGCACAGTGACAAGCCGGCTGGCGCGCGGACGCGAGGCGCTGCAAGCGCTCATGGGAGAAGCGTAATGAAAGTCGACCTCGAGACGCTGATCGCTTTCGCCGACGGCGAATTGTCGAGCGCCGAGCGCGACGAGGTTCAGCGCGCCATTGACGCCGATCCCACGCTTAAGGCGCAGCTTGAGGCGCAGAGGCTGCTGCGGGCCCGCATTGCCGCCGCCTACGATCCTATTGCGAAGGCGCCGGTCCCTGAGCGGCTCGTCAACGCCGTGCGCGCTGCGCCAAACGTCATTTCACTTGCCGCGCGCCGGCCGCGCTGGGGGGTGCGCGAGTGGGGCGCCATGGCTGCGAGCCTCGCAGCTGGGCTGATTGTGGGAGTGGGTCTCATCCGCTCGCCAGCTGTTGTCGCGACCGACAGCGCAGGCCTTGTAGCGCGCGCGCAACTTGCGCATGCCCTCGACACCCAACTTGCGGCCGACACCGCGCAGCCGGTGCGCATCGGTCTCACGTTCCGCAACCGAAGCGGCGACTTTTGCCGTACGTTCGCCATGGCCTCGATGCAAACACAGGGCCTTGCCTGCCGCGATGGCCGTCAATGGCGCCTCGAGATGATGACGCGCGATCGCCCCACACCCGAGAGCGAAATCCGCATCGCTGCAAGCGCTATCGATCCGGGCGTTCTTGATGCCGCACAAGGCATGATGGCCGGTCCGGTTCTGGATGCGAGCGGTGAACGGCGCGCACGCGACGCCGAGTGGCGTGAAAGCCCGCAATAGCCGCCCAAGGACGATATCTCGGTTTCGGGCGAGGCCTATCACGGCGCCGCATCAGCTCATCCATCGCCGACTTTTCCGCAGGCGGCCTCCAGTGCAAGAGAAGGCGACAAAAGAGCCGCATGAGCTGTTTCGGTGCACAAACGAAGGCCCGTCAGCTTCCAGATGAGCCCGCCGACTGTTTCAAGCCGTGGCTCGCGCTAACCCTTCTTTCACTGCAAATCACGGAGGCTGACCCCGCTCGTGTCGTTTCGTGTGCGACTCGAAGCAGCGCGCGGGGAGATGCGCCGACTATGCTGCGGAAGTATCATGCGTTGCAGGCTCACCTCAATCGGCGCAACGGGCGCGCCGAGATGCTTTCGTTCGAGGACATTGAGAATATCATCGGAAAGTCACTGCCGATGAGCGCCACCAAGCATCGCGCCTTCTGGGCCAATGACCAGGAAGGCTACCATAGCCATGCGCAAGCCTGGATCGGCGCCGGTTATCGCGTCGCTTATGTGGACCGCGAAGCCAAGGTCGTGCGCTTCGAGCGCACGCGCTGAGACCGTCTTCGAAAGTCAGCCTCTATCCGCTGTAAGCGCGTGCGCGCCGCCATGCCTTTGCGTATGACGGCGTCGGAGGCGTTATGGCGGAAGCTTGGAAGAACTGGTCAGGCAGCGTTGCTGCTGAGCCGGTGGAGCGTTTGCGGCCGAAAACAGAGGCCGAGCTCGCCGAGATCGTGAAGCGAGCGCGCAAGCTGCGCGTCGTCGGCGCCGGACACTCGTTTATGCCGCTCTGCGAGACATTTGGAACGCTTGTCTCGCTCGATCAGCTCGAAGCAAGGATCGAGCTCAATGCCGATAAGACGCGCGTCTGGGCGCCGGCGGGATGGAGCTTGGCCAAGCTCACAGCAGCGCTCTGGGAAGAGGGCGTATCGCTCATCAATCAGGGTGATGTGAACCCCCAATCGCTCGCCGGCGCAATCGCGACTGGCACGCACGGAACCGGAATCAATTTGGGTTCGCTCTCGACTGCCGCACGCAGCTTTCGCTTGCTGTTGGCCGATGGTTCGCTGGTGACGTGCAGCCCAGACGAACGGCGGGATTTGTTCGAGGCGCAACGCCTATCGCTGGGCTTGCTCGGCGTGGCGACGCAGATCGAGATCGATGTGCTTCCGGGGTATTACCTGGAAGAAAGGATCGAGTCTCATCGCCTCGATGACGTGGCGGCGCGCTGGGAAGAGCTCATCGCGGCCAATCGGCACGTCGAATTCTTTGTATTTCCCTACGGCGACTACGTCGCCTTGAAAACGCTCAATCCAGCCCAAAGCGAGGGCCCTCTGATGCGCATGAGCGACGTGGACGATCGCTTGTTCAAGATGGTGTGCGACGCCTGCGCGTTGGCGCCGTGGCTCACAAAGCGGCTGCAGCCGATAATTGTATCGCCCGGTGTCAAGCAGCGGCGCGTTGGGCCGGCGCATCAGATTTTTCCTTCAGAGCGCACCGTCAAGTTCGAGGAGATGGAGTATGAGACGCCCTATGCGAGCGGCTGGGCGGCGCTGCGCGAAGCCATTGCCTGGATCCGCAAGCGCGAATTGCCGGTCACGTTTCCGTTCGAGTTTCGCTCGGTGGCGGGCGACGACATCTGGATGAGTCCCATGAATAACGGACCATGCCTGTCGATCTCGGTGCATCAATATGCGAAGATGCCATGGCGAGATTTCTTCGCCGGCATCGAACCGATCTTCCAAGCGCATGGCGGGCGTCCGCATTGGGCGAAGCGCCACACGTTGACGGCCAAGGACGTGGACCTTCTCTATCCGAAGGCAGCGCAGTTCCACGCAGTGCGCGCCGAGCACGATCCGGCGGCTAAGTTTGCCAACGCGCATCTGGCGTCGCTGTTCGGCGTGGAGAGCGCGTGATGGCAAGCGATATCGATCTGCATAGGCATTTGATCGGCCAACAGGGCTCCCGCGCGGCGCTCAATACGCCAGCGCTCGTCATCGATCGCGACGCGCTCGAGCGCAACATCGCAGCAATGGCGGCGTTCTCCAGAGCGCAGGGCATGGCGCTGCGCCCGCACGCCAAGACCCACAAGAGCGTGGAGATCGCCAAGTTGCAGCTGAAGGCCGGCGCGCTTGGCGTTTGCTGTGCAAAGCTGGGTGAAGCGGAAGCGCTAGCGGACGGTGGGATAGGGGCTGTCCTCATCACCTCGCCGGTGGTGACGCCACAGGCGATTGGGCGTCTTGTTACGCTGCATGAGAGAATTCCCGGCTTGGCGGCGGTCGTCGACAATTCGGACAATGTCGATGCGCTGGCGGCAGCCTTTAAGGGCGCTGGCCGGCCCTTGCCGGCGCTCGTTGATATCGACCCGGGCATTCACCGCACTGGCGTCGCTTCGCCTGACGCGGCAACAGCATTGGCGCGGAGGATTGCAGACGCAGCGCCCCTCTCATACGCGGGCGTGCAATTCTATTGCGGCGCCCAGCAGCACATTGAGAGCTTCCCAGATCGGCTAGCTGCGATCGAAGAGCGGACGGGATATTTGCGCTCTGTCATCGACGCGCTTGTCGCCGCCGACCTTGCGCCTGGCATTGTCACCGGTGGCGGCACCGGCACCCATCGCATCGACGCAGCACTCGGGGTGTTCACCGAACTGCAGGTCGGCTCCTACGTTTTCATGGACAAGCAATATGGCGACTGTGACTTAACTGGCGCTGGCGCTGCGCCATTCGAGAACGCGCTCTTTGTCGACACGCACGTGATCAGCGCCAACGCCCCGGGCATGGCCACGCTTGACGCAGGCTTCAAGGCGCTCTCTACGGATGGCGGTTCGCCCGCCATTATCGATGGCGCGCCGAAGGATGCCGCATTCTTTTTCATGGGCGACGAGCACAGCGCCTTGATCGGCGCCCACGCGCTCAAAGTCGGCGATCGGGTGGTGCTTTCGCCTCCGCACTGCGATCCGACAGTCAATCTCTACGACGCCTATCATATCGTTCGTGCGGGCGTGCTGATAGACGTTTGGCCCGTAAGCGCGCGGGGACGTTCTCGGTAATGGAGCGGGCGAGGGGAATTGAACCCCTGACATTCAGCTTGGGAAGCTGACGTTCTGCCTCTGAACTACGCCCGCGTCAGGTTCGACATAGCAAAGCGCAGGCCGCGCGCAAGTAAGAGGTGAGCCGGTCGATTTCCCTTGCCGACGCTTCCTGGCGCGCCTAAACCGCGCGCCCCATGCGAAAGGATATGGCGAAAGTGAATGTGGAGCTGCCACGGACTGGCCGGTCCGTGGCCGGCAAGAAGCCTGGCCGCACGCGCGCGCTCGTCGATGACGACGGTGAACCCTTGCGCGCGCGCCAACCGGTAAAGCGACCTCTCAAGACCAAGGGGCTCAACGAAAACCTCAATCCGCTGAAGCGCTATCTGGCGGCCAATGTCGGGCGTCCTTGGAACAAGATCTATTCCGAAATCGCCGAGCACTTGAAGCCAAGCTCAACGGTTCAGCAACACGTGCGCGATCACTTGGGGGACTTCGTCGCCGTCAAGACGCGCATGCACAATGGCGTCGTGATGGCGGTGACGCGGGATCGCCTGGCCTCCCTCGCCGACACTCACGCGCCCTATTACGTGCACCCACGCACGGGACTGCTCAGGAAGAACGAACACTATCAACGCTGGGGCGCTCGCCGGCGCTTGGCGCGCGAGGCGGATGCGGCTCAACGCGCGGCGCGCATGCGGGTGATCGACGCCGCCACGCAATTGCATTTGTTCAAGGATGTTTGGTGGGAGGTGACCTTGGCGAAGTCGCCGCAAATTCGCATGAAAGCCCAAAAAGGGCAGGTGTTGGTGGAGGCGCCGTACGAGGATGTTGTGCGCCGGGCGCGGCTTTCTACTCTGAGCGGAGACGTTCTTTATGGCCGCCCACGCGTTTATGCGATCGCTAAACGGCAATTGTCCAGGGCGGAGCTCAAGAAATACGGGCTTCGCTAATTTTCGCAATCACGCGCGGGCGAGCACGACGATGTAGTCGCCGACCTTGTAGCTCAATGCTTCGTTCTTGTCGGGATTGAGTTTCACACCGGAGGGGTTGTCCTTGTCGCCGCGCGGGCGGCAATAGCCAAAGGCGGTTTCATCGCGGCGGCGGCAGGCTTCGACGAAGGTTTAGAAATCGACCGGGCGATCGGTGGAGACCGGGTTTTCGATCGGTAGCATGTAAAGCTCGGAACCTTCTTGGGCTGGCAGATCCTTGAAGTTGTCCGAGCTAAAA